>Ga0160420_100750_pt1 | contig 11181 bp, 10 predicted proteins | sample CelAP2metagpilot_FD_108197 | JGI IMG/M metagenome (GOLD analysis project Ga0160420, IMG submission 108197) | Phycosphere-associated microbial communities from algal ponds in Kailua-Kona, Hawaii, USA - Cellana AP2-5-5 metagenome pilot | ecosystem: Engineered > Artificial ecosystem > Aquaculture >... | reverse complement strand
TCTCCTTCCTCCTCCCTCCTCCCTCCCTCCTCCCCCCCCCCCCCCTTCCCCCCCCCCCCCCTCCTTTTTCACCCCACACTTTTTCTCCTTTCTCCCCCCCCCCTCCCCCCCCCTCCCCCCCCCTCCCCCCCCCCTCCTCCCCCCCTCTTTCCCCCTCCCCCTCCCCCCCTCCGTCCCTCCCTCTCTCCCTCCCCCTCCCCGAATCAGCTGCTGTAAAAACGCCATGTCCAACATGCCACCCCCTCTCTGAGCCATGACCAGCAGGTCCTCGAGCCCCACCATCGGTTGTCTTCCCTTCTTCCTCGACATCGTCACTCCTCCCTCCTTCCCGCCCTCCTTCACTCCCCCTGCCGGCCTAGCAGGCATGTCTGCCTTGGTTTCCCACCCCTTCCCCTCCCCCTCTTTCTTCTCCTTCTTCTCCTTCTTCTTCATCCTTTTCGTCATCCTTTTGTTCACCGCCTCCTCCTGCTGCTGCTGCTGCTGCTGCTGCTGCTGCTGCTGCTGCTGCTGCTGCTGCTGGAGGTTCTGCTGTCGCTGTTGCTGTTGCATTTTCCTTTTTTTCTTCACGGGGAGCGGGGCAGGGGAGGAGGAGGGAGGGAGGGAAAGAGGGCGGGGTGTGTCTTGTAGAGAGGTCGAGGAAGAGGACAAAAGCTTCCACTTCTTCTTCTTCTTCTTCTTGCCGTCAGTGGTGAGGGAGAAGGAGGGGGAGGAGGGACGGAAGGAGGATGGGGGGATGCTGGATTTTTTTTCTCGCTTCGGTGTGGGCACGAGGGGGGTGGTGAAGAGGGAGGAGGGGAAGGAGGAGGATGAGGAGGAAGAGGTGGAGGAGAGCGGAATTTGTACAGGCGCCTGTGCTCCCTGTTTTCTCTTCCTCTTCTTTCTCTGCTGCTTCTTCTTCTCCTCAATTTCGTCGTCGTCCTCATCTCCGTCCTCCTCTGTGGCATCGCTCTCGACCAAAGTGTACTCCTCATCTTCCTCCTCCTCCTCCTCCCTCGTCTTCCTCCTCCCATTCTTCCCCCCCTTCCTCCGCCCCTCCTTCCCCCCCCCCGTGAGCGTCAGAGACGCCAGGACCTCGTCCCTCTTCGACTTCTTGATCTCCGCAGCTTTCCCCTCCCGACCTCCCTCCTTTCCGCGCTCCTCCTCCTCCTCCCTCTCCTCTCCATCGAAGTCAATCAAGTCCTCGTCGCCCGCAGCCAGCCCCAGGATGATCTCTGTGTCGTTGCTCAGAGAACCTGAGGGAGGGGTTCAGGGAGGAGGAGGGGGGACGGTGAGTGTGTGGATGGAGAGAAAGCGGAGGTGAACGGACGAGAGGGAGGGAGGGAGGGAGGGAGGGAGGGAGAGAAGGAGGGAATCTCCGTACCCGGAGGCGGACGAGACTTGCGACTCGGTAGTCTGCGCCGCTTGCCAACCCTCCCTCCCTCCCTCCCTGCCCTCTCCTCCTCCTCCTCCCGTATCTGTTGCATGGCCACCCTCAGCTCCCACTCCTCTTGCTCGCGGCTGCTCTCCTGAGGGATGAACGGAGAGAGAGGAGGAGGTCATTGTCTATTACATTTCCTTTTCGTCCTCGCTCATACCTCATCCACCCTCCCTCCCTCCCTCCCTCCCTCCTTCCCTCCCTCCCTGTCTGTCTGCTTACCGGCGGGGGGGATAGGAGCATGAGCTGTCGGAGGTTCAGGCCAGGAAGGAGGGGGGGGCGACGGAGGGCTTTCTGGAGAGGGGCAAGGGCGTTGAGACGACATGAAGGATGAGGTGGGGGAGGCGGCGGCTGCTGCTGTTGCTGCGCCTGTTTCTCTTTTATTCTGTCCATTCCGTCTTCTCTCTGTGTTTGCTGCTGATTCTGCTGCTGCTGGCCCTGACATTGAAACACTACGCTATCACTGCCGCTGCCGCTGCTGCCGCTGCTGCTGCTGTTACTACTGCTGCTGCACCCTCCCTCTTTCCCGCCCTCCCTCTTCTCTATCCGGAACAAGCAAGCGCGCAAAGGGAGGAAATGCCGACGCCGGAAAGAGAGGGCTCTCCGGAGGGACCGACGGAGGGAGGCGGGGAGGCAGGAGGCGGCGACCTCATTGAGGGCATAGGCGCAGGCCACAGGGTGAGTCAGATCGACCACAAAAGGCGGAGCAGGAGGAAAGGGAGAAGGAGCGGGAGGACAAGGAGAAGAGGAGGTGATGGGGATCGGGGGAGCAGCTGAAGCAGGGGCAGAGATATCACAGATTTCCCCCTCTTCCTCCTTCTTCTCTGCTTCCTCCTCATTAATTGCTTTCCCCTCCTTCTTCTCTCCTTTGTCTTTCATCTCGGCTTCATCTTTCTCTGCATCCTCCTCCTTCTTCTCTATTTCCTCCTCCTCCTTCTCCCCTTTGTCCTTTCTTCCTGCTTCCTCCTCCTTACTCTCTGCTCCCTCCTCCTCCTTCTTCTCACCCTCTATCTTACCTTTGGCCTCTACTAACAGCTGTTCCATTGCATCCTCCGTCCCCTCCTCCTCCCCTTCTTGCACCTTATCCTTCTTACATTCTTCTCCCATTACTGCCGTTTCCTCCCCTACCCTCTCTTCTTCCTCTTTCTCCTCCCTCCCGCCCTCCACTTCCCCCACTATCGTCGCCGCCTCCTTGATTTGCCCCTTTATCTCTCCCATCCTTCCGTGATTTGCCCTTTCAACCACATTCAGCCGCACTTCGACTTTCTCCTTATTTCCCTCTTTCTGCTGCTCCTCCTCGTCCTCCTCCTCATTATCCTCCTTTCCTTCAACATCATTTTCCTCCTCCTCCTTCCCCTCCTCCTCGTCGTCGTCCTCCTCGCTCTTCGTTGCCTCACACCCTTCCTCTTTTCCCATACTCAAAGTCACCGATTCCTTGTCTCGGATCTTTGTCCCCCCTTCTTTCCTTTTCTTCTTCTCACCACTCGATGTCGTCACCACCATCCTCATCGTCATTCCTTTCAATTCTCCTTTCCCCTCTCCCTTCTCTTGACCTTCCTTCGTCTCATTACTCCCTGGCTTTCTTTCCATAGACACCATTGACTGAGTCAATACTAATTCAAAACTTGTGTCAGCCTTGGAAGCTGGAGCTTCGGCAGACGTATCAGGAGGAGGAGAAAGATTAGTGAGGAGAGTGGAGGGGGAAGGAAAGGGAGGAAAGGACGAAGGGACACTTGTCATGAAAGGCAGAAAAGGAAGAGGGGGAGAAGTGGAAGGATGAGGTCGTATGGTCACACGACGTGCGAGCGCTGGGTATTTTTTGCCCACTATGCGATTCACATGCAGTGCACCGTTGCCTAAGCGCGATCGACAGAATTGAGGGAATGTAACAGGAGTTGGAATGAGGAGAGGCTTGACGTTAGAGGTGGAAGAAGATTGCGGATGACCCAAAAGGCCACCACCATCCAGAGCCGCGTGAGTAATACAAATGCCAAATAAGCGGCGGTCATGGGCGATGCGTGCGGCCAAGGCATCTTCCTTCTCCCGGGTTTCCATGCGAGCCACCACCTCGGGAGAGAGGCTGGGTGCGCTATTGAACGAGTCAAGCAAATTGGTGGCCGTAGTAAGAGCAGTTGTGGCGGTCGTTTCCATGACTGTTTGTGCGTGCATGTAGCGAGCTGGAAGGGAGGAGGGAGAGTAAGTGATGAGGCCGGAGTGAGGGAAAGGGAGGAGGTTAATGGGCGAGGGGGGTGGCCGCGCAGCACATACAGTGAAGAGTGTAATTAGATAACGAGGATTTGAAGGGCAGACTTAAGGAATATGCCGGTATAGGGTAGTTACATGTTTATATATGCATTCACTTTGGAAGAGGCGTGGAACGCAATAAACGGGCGAGGCAGTCTACCCCCCGAACGCCCAAAAAGAACTACCCCCCGAACCACCAAACAACAACCACGCCTTGCTCTCTCCACTACAGCAAAGGCGTCGTAAAATCACTGAGGGGGGTTTTGATATGATTTATAGAATCTACAACAACGATAAGCCTTTCCACTTATATCGCCTAGCTTCCCTTTATTTGATTGATCCTTGAATTGCCGCATCTCATGTGAGTGGCCCATCGTCCCGCTTTTTCTTCCTCCTCCTCGCCACCCTCCTCCTCCTCCTCCTCCTCCTTCTTCTTCTTATTCTTCTTCTTCTTCTTCTTCTTCTTCTTCTTCTCCTCCTCCTCCTCCTCCTCCTTCTCCTTCATCTTCTTCTTTTTCTCCTTCTCCTTATCCTCCTCTTCCCCTTTACACCCACCCCTGTCGTCCCTCTTCCCTCAAATCTGATCTTCTCCACACCCATCCAACGACAGAACAACGCCGAAGGAAATACAAAAAATTGCCAACGGCACCCATTATCTCGGTAGGAGCATAGCATGTCACAGCCTCTTGGTCAAAGATCATCTTCTCGTGTGCACCATACACTCACGCACCACCCACTAAAACAGGCCCTACGATTGAGGGTTACAAAATAGTCTTATTTTCGAAAGGCTAGGACGGACCTAGAGTTAATCAAGATATACAGAAAATCAAGAAACATCCTCGTTCATGGTCGACTTCCTGGCGCGAGGCGATGCTGATTAAGATCTACGCCCGCCGATGGGTCCAGAAATACCTCCCCGGTTTTCAACAGCGCTGCGGAACTGTACCTGCGCATGTGCCTTGTCTTGCTTTGCTACTATCCCTCCAAAGGACCGACAGGCACTTCAGCAGAACAGTTGCAAGGCAAGGTTAGCCACACGTACACCGTATTGTTATCAAGGCGCACCTCTACCTACGACTTATCTTTGCAAAAAAGGCCATCGCCGCCTCCTGCCCTTTCGCTGGTGAGTCCGTGCCGAGCTCAACCCCACCTGGGGGCCTGGAGGGTTCAGAGAACTCGTCCTGCTGCGGATGCCATTGTTTATGCAACGAGAGGTCGAGAGCATTGACAAGGGGGGGTGGGTATAAAAGGAAAAAACACAGAAGAAGGGCTTTGAAGAAGTAAGAGCATGCACAGGAGGGAAGAGGTGAGAAAGGAGGAGGAGAAAGAATGATCAGATGTTAATGACGATCAGGGTACCCATAGGGCGGCCATATTTTTAACATCGGGGGAGGGCAGCAAGTGTGAAATGGAATTAAGCGTAGGACGAGAGGGAATCTACTATACAGATGAATCAACATGGCCAATTGTGTAGGATGATGGGCCACCAATATACCCATACCCCGGAATACCCGGATACCCGGACCTGTCATGCACTCGTTGTAGGCACTCACATATATGCACACACGCGAGTATATGCACACGATACGCTCGCACATCGCGATCACGTCACCCTATCTTTACGTACTTTGCTTCTCCGCTCCAACAGAATAACAGGGATCGACCAAATAGGAGAATACTATCCGCCCTTGCCAACCTCCCAACCCAAAATGCTGCGTCCTGCTGCTGCCTTTCGACCACCGCACAAACACGGTACGCAAATTAAGAAGAAATGCCCAAGACACCTCGATGCTTCTCCTGCTAAAAGTGCCGGTGGTGTCGCAGTCAGGAAAAAAAAGGCAGCGCTGAAACCCTCCTTCTTCGTTGGCGGCGGGCGAGGGAGGCGGCAGAATGAGGAGGACCTGATGCTGGGCCTATTGGAGGAGATGGGGGCCCGCATGACGCAAGAGCAAGCCGGGTTAAAGGAGGAGGATTATGAGACAGAAGTGTCAATGCGGCCTTTATCCTCTGATGAAGAGGATGAGGAGCAGGAGGACGTCGAGGAGGCGAAGGGGGAGGTAGAGGAGGAGGAAAAAGAAGAGGAGATGGAGGAGAAGGAGCAGCGGCAGGAGGAGAAACCGAAAGCAACAAGGACACACTATCCCATTCCATCAATTGTCAGCACTGTGATAACCACCGGAGGCTGCGTCTCTCCCCACGAGCTTTGGAATCCTACTCTCTACGTCGACAAGGGCACCCTTAATCTTCCCTGGTGGGACAGCAGCAGCCCCGGCAACAGTACTGGTGGAAGCAGCACAAGAATTCTCGCCCTTCCTCCTCCTCCACCCCCCCATATTCCTTCTATTCACCCGCACGTGGAGGTGGCGCGGACCCGAGGCGTGAAGGAGCTGGTTGATTGGTTCATTGGCGCGGCGCTCAGACAAGGGAATGCTGCTGACCGGGCAGTCCTCTTTACGCCTATGACGAGTCAGCTGGGGAAAATAATGTTCCTGAGGCGATCTTTTCAAATCTGGATGCAGGACAATAAGTTGCAGGAGAGGGAGGAAAAGGAGGGAGGGAGAGGGTTAGCTGTTGGAAGCGCGTGTCGCCGCGTGCTGACGGATCCCGTGCTGCCACAAACGGCGACGTGCCAGCAGGACCTGGGCTTGGCAAAGGCTTTGACGGGAGAGGTGGTAAGTTGATGTCCCAATTATTCTTATTCCAGGTCTCTTCTCACCTCTTCAAGTCCCTTCACAGACTCACCGTCCTCGGTGTTTCCCCTTCCTTGTTCTCCCCCAGATCAAACTTCCTCCCGATATCGCAGTCGAGCTTTGCGAGGCTCTCGGCCTCAAAGCGCTTGCTCTCGTTTCCTCCCTTCATGAGCAAACGCAGCATCCCCCCTTCCTTGCTTCCTCCATCCCTCCTACTTCCATGCTCCGCCGCAAGCAAAGCCGACTAGACCAGCCCCCCGTCCTCCGCTCGCGGCATCACGCCCCTTGCCTGTATCTCCCCCTCTCCACTCTCTCAGATGCACGACTCACTTTATTGGAAAAAAATGAGGCGCTTGACGTTTCTTTGTTGAAGGGGCACGCGTTGAGGATCAACGAGAAGCATTATCAGAAGCTCAAGGTAGGGAGGACTGAAGGGAGGAGTGGCGGGAGGGGAATAGATAAAAAAGGGCGAAGGGAAAGATCAATTTACAATATGCTTTATCCTTCTCTGAATTTTACTGATCTATTGTCTTGTCTTCCTCTGCAGACGCTCTACACCAAGCAGCACATCAGTCGGGGACCGCCTCGTCAAGCACGCAAACACCGACCTTCCTCTTCCTCGTCCTCCTCTTCATCCCCCTCTTCCTCTGCCGGTCGGTTCTCTTCCTCGTTGACGAAAGAGGAAGAAGACCTTTTTCATGAACGCTTAGGTTGTCTCCTTTTCCGGTACCAGGCGCTCGCAGCCACTGGGCGTGAGGACCCCTCTTTTCACGACGCCGACGATGCCTGCGAACGCTCTCTTCCTCCACGGGTATTTGACGTGCTCGCCTCCCTGTTTGGCGCGCAGATGGAGTGTTTCGCCTCGCCGTTCAACTGTCGATATTCGGTTTTTTGTTCGAGTCAGTGGGACTTAGATGGGTACTTTGGCTCCGTCGGCTCCTTTTTCGCGTTTCAGCCCTTGAACGGCATGTATGTCGCGCACCCCCCGCCGCTTCCGACCATGGTTGAATGCATGGTTAAGGTAAGGATGACAGGACGAAGTAAGGGAGTCCAAGAGGGTCGCGGACGTCCCCATATATGGACATGTCGCATTAATGCTGGCGCACTCCCCGTATCTTTTTGTCCAGCGAAGCAAAATCCCTCCCGGATCCAATCCTTGTACAGCTCATGTTAAGAGCTGGAAGGCCGGCGTGTCGGACGGGCATTTCCATGTATTCAACCATTTGAGAGTGAGCTCACGCGCACACACATATCATATAACCCCACGATCACACCCCAGCACATGGACCGTCTCTTGGCCCGTTGCGGCCCCACTCGCCACCTCGGCTTCATCGTGGTCGTACCTTCCGCGTTCGTGTCGTCGTCCGTGCCCATTCTCAACAAACTCCTACAGGGGGAGCACCCTGCCTCGTCCTTCCTGGCTTGGTCCTTGACAGTCCCAGCGGATCAATATGCCTTCGTCGCGGGAAGCGACCACTACCAGCCGCGCCATTATGTGCGACCCGAGCCCTCCAGCAATAACAGCGACGCCGATCTCCTCTTACTAGCTTTGCTAAGCCCAGGGGCGCGTGCTTCCTCAAATTATGAGCTTACCGGAGGGCGGCAGCGGCAGCTACTCGAGGCCTTTGCAAGTTTCAAACATGAAGAAGCGAGGGATAGTTTGGGACCCCCGCCGCCAGACATGATCCTGCCTGTGTCAGCGCGCGAGAAGGAAAAAGATGGCGGAGCGGAAGAATGGTGGTGGTAGTACGACTTGTAGTTGGAAAAGATAATGTAATTGAATAAAAAAAGAAATAAACAATGTAGAAAAGATTGTGACAAGACTTATTTGTTCGCTTTTGTCATGCGGCATGACAAGCACTGGTGCAACTCAGGAGGAAAATGTCAATGTGTTTACGTGATTCTTGCCATATACATGTACCGGCAGATTTTTTTGGTAGCTGAAACGTGGCCCCAGTAGTTCATGGGCCCATACATCGCACACACCATTTAAATGCTCATATGCAAGGCTTTAAGTCAATACGATGCCCTTCACAACCTCTTCCTTTTTCCTCGATCACAATCGCATACACATGCGCCACTGCGAAGGCATAGTGGCGCTTGGTTTGAGTTATATGTACCGCCATATGATGGATGTGGATAATGAAGACAACCTCGTAATCTTCGTGGTCCTTATATACATGCACTTCTTTGACGGTTACCAGCTTCCCATGCGTCTTGGAATCTAGATCCAAACCGCCCTCGTACATATGCCGCATTTTTTTAAGACTTTCCGATGATTTGTTTCTGAAAATGCACCGGTTTACAAAGGAGCAGATGTGCATGCTCCCCAGACTCCGCATCGACAATGCAAGAATGCATGAGATTCCTTTGATGCGCTGCGCACGCAATGGTTCATGCATGAAAGGCTGCCAAACCACACGAGCGGGGCGGAGTGAAGAAGAATGGGATGCTGCTTTCTGTGTTTCTCCGGTAATTTTATTTTTATTTGTGTGTCCACACACACTTACATCACCACGAATCGGTCCACCTGTGTTGCAATCTTGTGATCTGCGGCGAAGCAAGCATATGAAGAAAGATGGAGCGACAAAAATGGCCATTTTCCCTTTTTACGGGTATTGTTGCTGTTTGAGAGCTAGGAAGGAAGAGACCTTAATTCCTACCTGTAGCAGTCAAGGCGCTGACCTGCCCCCATAGGCATTCCTTAGGTAGGACAGGCGAATTCGCTGTTTATGGACTGAAAACACTTAAATAGCCTATTTAAGGGTTTTGGGGAGAGTTGAACACCCCCCGGTAATAGTATTTAACCTCCTGGTTTCTCAACGGCGAATGGAGATCCAAACTCACTACACACCCCCAACTCCGCCGCAAACCAACAGGCCATGGGCAAGAGGGACAAGAGAAAGAAGGCAGCGGCCAAGATCGGGGCGGCGGGCGGGGGTAAGAAGGATGAGAAGCGAAAGAAGCAAGAGGCCAAATCGCAAAAGGTAAGTTGAGGCTCCTGCTAGGTGGGAGGCAGGCTTCAACGGAGGCACGGGAGCAAGAGTGGGGACTCAGATGCACGCATGATTTTTATCAATCTTCTACAGAAAGCAACCAAGGGGGGATGCGGCGGGGAGAAGGAGAAGGAGCTGCAGGAGGAGGACATAGAGGCTATCCTAGCTGAGGTATGGCGGGGAGCAAGTGAAAAGAGGGATGGGAGAGTCGGAAGAAGAGCGGCACATTTATATGGGTAGCCCATCAACCCCTCCATATAAATCAATCTAGATTCGCGCTAAGGATGCAGCCAAGACAGCTGTGACCATCACGGAGTCCCCCCAGCCTTCCCCACGGACAAACTTCTCCCTCACTACGCTGCCGTCCGGGGAGCTCTTGCTCTTTGGCGGGGAGTACTACGATGGTGAGGACACAACTGTCTATAACGGGGTATTCAGGTATGTGGGATAAAGAGCGGTGGTTAGCTGCTCGATAATAATGACCCGACAGTCTTTATCGGGGCGTTCTGGTATGTTTGGGTAGGAAGGGAATGCGGACGAAGGAAAGGTGACGTATCGGGCCGAAATCCTAAATCTGTCGATTTCAAAACCATTAGATGGCACCTCGAACGAGGGGAGTGGCGTAAGATTGAGAGCCTCAACGCTCCACCACCGCGCTGCTCTCACCAGGTATGCGCCCATTGCCTTCTTCTGTTACCGCGCCCTCTCTTGATCACTTTCTCTTACCTCTCTTCCTTTTCCCCTCCCTCGTTCCCTCCCTCTCTCCACAGGCCGTGTCTTTCAGAGACTACCTCTATATCTTCGGGGGCGAATTCGGCACAAGCGACCAATTCTATCACTACAGGGACCTCTGGCGGTACGTCCTTTCCTCCCTCCCTCTCTTCGCCCGTCCCTCCCCCCCTCTCTCCACACTCATCTATCCTCCCTTCTCCTCGACCAGTCTCGACCTCAAGAGCAATCGATGGGAGGAGCTTCCCTCACAGAAAGACACGCCCTCTGCACGCTCCGGTCACCGAATCTGTGTCTGGCGCCACTACCTTGTCCTATTCGGCGGCTTCTATGAGGTGTGAAAGCAGAGAGGGAAGGAGGGAAGGAGGGAGGGAAGGGGGAGTGTGGATGGTAAAAAAAAAGCATGCCGGTATTGACGTCATTCTATGAGGGAGCCGTTGGAACTGCTCACCTCCCACCCTCCCTCCCTCCCTCCCTGCAGGCTTTCCGCGAGACGAAATGGTTCAACGATGTCTTCCTCTTCAACCTCCAAGACCTCGCCTGGAAGAAAATCATCCTCCCCGCCACCGCCCCGGTATGTCCCTCCCTCCCTCCCTCCCTCCCTCCCTCCCTCCCTCCCTCCGTCCTTTCCTTTAGCTCACCTCCCAACCCGCTCCTCCCTCCTCATCACGCACACTACCAGGCGCCCTCTCCCCGCTCCGGCTGTCAGATGGCCGTAGGCGGAGACGTGGTTTACATCCACGGTGGCTACTCCAAAGTATCTCCCTCCCTCCCTCCCTCCTTCCCTCCCTCCCTCCCTCCGTCCCTTCCTCTCGCCCTCCTGTGCCTCCGATCTCACCCGTGGCCTCCCTCCTTCCCTCCCTCCCTCCCTGTCCCGCCCCCTGTTGTGTAGGTGAAGCCCACCGTGACGACCAGGGGTGGCACCCCTCAAAGCAGCAAAGCAGAGGGCTGTGTGCATGATGACATGTGGGCCCTACACATGAAGAACGTACCGGCAGGCGGGCAGCCGTTTTGGGAGCGGGTAAGAGTGCCCTGCCCTCCCTCCCTCCCCTTCTTCCCCCCCCCCCCCCCCCCCCCCCCCCCCCCCCCCCTCCGCCCCCCCCCCCCC
>Ga0160420_100746_pt1 | contig 11234 bp, 14 predicted proteins | sample CelAP2metagpilot_FD_108197 | JGI IMG/M metagenome (GOLD analysis project Ga0160420, IMG submission 108197) | Phycosphere-associated microbial communities from algal ponds in Kailua-Kona, Hawaii, USA - Cellana AP2-5-5 metagenome pilot | ecosystem: Engineered > Artificial ecosystem > Aquaculture >... | reverse complement strand
GCCTGCAAGCTGATGGTTCTCTTCCCTCCCTCCCTCCCTCCCTCCCTCCCTCCCTCCCTCAGTTCCACGGCCTCGATCGTTCCCAGACAGTGCACGCCACGCGGGGGCCCTCTGTGTGGTATTCCAACGACCTGGTCAACCCCTATCACATGATCCACTTCCGGGTAGGGAGGGGGGGAAGGAAGTTGGGAGCGAGGGAGTGAGGGAGGGAAGGGGGAAGGGCAGGAGTCTGTCGTCACCAAGAGAGCCGTCGCATTGTGGAACACGTCGGTCAGTGTCATAACCCTGTCCCCGCCCTCCCTCCCTTCCGTCTTACCCCACCTATCTAGGTCCTCCCTATCTTTGCCTGGATGGTACGGCAGGGGCTCGAGGCCGGCGAGCACATTACCTTTTTCGAACCGAAACCCAAGGATCAGGTGGGGCAGGAGGGCAGGAGGGCAGGAGGGGGCACTACAGTGGATCAGTCAGGAAGGAACAGATGGAAGGAAGAAAAAAGCGAAGGAGGACGACAAGTCAGCTATTCGGTGAAAGAGGGAAGATGGAAAACTAGTCCGTTATTTTACTCACGTCGGTACTGTTTTGATAAATTTACACAGCTACCCGGAGGATATGGGACGTATTTGATGCGTCGCCTGGGCACGATGATGTGGGCGGAAGACTTTGGACCGCACAGGTAGGAAAGGGGGGGGGGAAGGAGGGAAGCGGGGGGGGGACAAAGGAAGCAGAAGCGTAGATTGTCAAATAGAGGGGAGGTGGCTCCACCCCGTCCCTCCCTCCCTCCCTCCCTCCCTCCCTAGCTCCATCCTGTTCGACGACCTCTGGATCCGTCCCAGGGGCCGGTGGCTCTACCCCGTCCACTCGTTCTTCCCTGAAGTGCAAGATCTGACCAAGCAGCTGGTCACGTACGGCACGCACGTCGATGCTAGGTAAGGAGGGACTAAGGGGGAGGGGGAGGGAGGGAAAGACGGTAGAGGGGAGGAAAGCGAAACAATGCTTTCTTCATTCTCAACTAGCACGGAGGGATCAGCTCAAACCTAACACAGCAACATGACAAGGTCCACCGCATCAACACTCATGTGGTACGACCCCCAAATGCCATACACCAAATGCCATAGGTGGAACCAAATGTCGGCCTTCTTCCGCCGCCAGCTTCTGTCGTCCCATGAACCACCGTCACTGAGGCACCGAGAGATGCAACAGCTCTTGGCTGAGGTGGGTTGAGCGCTTTGGGGCGCGGGGGGGGTTGAATGATATGGTGGTTTTGCACACACAAATGGGGGGGGGGAACACGCACACACACACGCACACACAGAGAAGCATCCAACTCCTCCCATCCCTCCCTATCTTCCCATCCTTCCTTTCTCTAGCCCTCGCAGCAGCCCTACATCCTCCTGGTAGACCGAGCCTCCACCCGCTGCTTGCTGGACAGCAACACCAGCAGCTTTGAGGAGATTATGCGGGTTTTACGAGAGGAAGGGGGGCTGGGGAATGTAGAAACAGTGCGGATGGAGGATATTTCGGAGGTGGGAAGGGAAGGAGAAAAGGAGGGAGGGAGGGAGGGAGGGAGGGAAAGACGACGGTTACTCATGTCCCCTTCGACTTCAACCTGCGCAAGATGACTTCTCATCCACCTCCCTTCCCTCCCCCGCCCCCGTAGGAGGAGCAATTCCAGAAGGTGATGCACGCCTCTGTCTTGATCGGTGTGCATGGTGCTGCCCTGACCAACATGGTCTGGCAGCCCCCGGTCCTCTCCACAGTCATTGAAATTGGCTTCAACCCGCGCAAGGTACGTCTGTGCAAGAAAGAAGAAACGGCCCACAGCTTAAGTGGGCGCCTTGGTAGAAGGTCGGCAGATTTTTCAGACGGTGTTTCCCTTTTCCTCCTTCCCTCTCTCTCTTCCTCCCTCCCTCCCTCGTGGCATTGTCTCGCAGCCTGACTACTCCAATTTGGCGCGTGTCCTCGGACGGGCCTATCGGTACCTTGCTGCTGACCGTGTGGAGGAAAAAGTCGGCCCCAACCCCATCGCGTGGAAGAAGGTGTACATCGATTCACACAAGCTTTTGGGCGTCATTAAGGAGGTCCTCGCCGAGCGGATGGAACGGCAGGGGTGGTTATGTTGTTGAGACGGGCGAGCGCGACTGTAAAATGAACAGATGACAGAGGAGTCATCCATGTTTGGAGGCTTATGTATAGGAAAATGATGCAAGTTGGAAGGGAGACGCAATCTAAAACAAGCGAGACCCACTAAAGACATGAAAGAACCAAAAGAAGAAAGCCCCCTCATGGACTTGGGGAAAATGACGGAGAGGGGGAGAGGAGTCTTTTCCTTTCTCCCGACCCAGCCAATGGCCGTTCCACCGAGGGCTCTGAGGACCTACAGGTCCAGTCCACCGGCTCAATCATATATCTCCCCACAAAATTTCAATACATGCACGGCACTAATGCAGAAGGGCTTGCGGGCGGAGCAAAACCTTTCTAGAGCCAATGGGCCACAAACCGTCGTGCAACGCACGCAGTGATGATGGCGTTTCTCCGATTTCAAAAAAGCCCTCGCATACTGATATCCCACACCGAGCCCTCTCCACTGAGCGGACCTGAGCCACGTGGATGCATGAAACCTTATCATCAGTCACGTTCTATCCTGCACGAGCCTTGCTCGGCCCTTCACTTCTCTATCAGGACGGGGTCGCTTCTCCTCTGTCCTTCGGCCCACTCGAGCCGCCTGCTGCTCACAGAAATGTCAATCTCACATAATGCATAGGGTCTCGAACACCATGCTGCTACAAACCCGCGGTCACAGTTTGCTGCTAGTAGTTCTGACTACAATTGTACTCTTTCTAAATCCGGTTGCCTCCCAGGCCCTCATTGGAGCGGACCATCGCGGGTAAGTGTGGGCGTGAGGGGGTGTGGGTGTGGCTTGTGGCTTGATTAGATGACAAGGCAGGACATGAAAGTAGCCGCACCAGTGCACGTACCGCGCAATGGATCTCCAATAAATACGTTGTAATGGCCTGTGCATGTAGGATTTGCAAGAGAGAATCTTCGAGAGTATATCTCATGCACTAGAGCCAGGACCCCTTGGTGAGCATGTAGATGCATCAGCAGGAGGAAAGAGGACACACGCACGCTTGTGTGCCGCATATTGTCTTCACGAAGACAGGGCTTTAATTGACTTTAATCCACTCTCTCACAAATATAAAACAGGCTGGATGCTGGGCGTGTGTTTCGGCCTTTGCAGGCCGCGGGCGTCACCGGCGGAGAGGCAGCCCTGAAGAAGCAGCAGCAGCAGCAGCAGCAGCAGCAGCAATCAAGCATTCTTTCTGCGGATTTTGATGAAAAGTCAACGACGACGGAGAGAGATACAGCTGTAGCCGCCGCGGGCGCTGCTAAGGGCGCTGGATCCCGTGCCGCTGCTGCAGCCGCTGCTGGTCTACCAGTCAACGTACAGCAGCAGGAGCAACTCCAACCGCCATCCCCACGATTCTTAGCCGTGAAGAAGAAAGAGCAGACCTTGCCATCCTCTACGTCCAAATCAGCCGAAGCTAAAGAAGCTATCGCCGGGTCTTCTCCTTCCTCTTTGCTTTCTCCCTCTTCCTCCTCCTCGACTGTCCCCTCGCGGAAGCTGCAGCAAACCATCGAACATCTGGCCAGGCGTGCACCGGCCCCTCTAGAGCCCAAGGACATTCGCCCCGTGAGCAAGAAGGAAGGGAGTGCCTGGGCAGAGAAGACGACAAAGAAGGAAGGAAGAGCGTTCTTCAACAAGTTTGATGGCGAGGCGAAAAGTGCAACTGAGGACCAGGACGAGAAGAAGAAACGATGGAAGGTGGAAGTTGAAGTAAGTGCGGATGACAAGATGATACCCACGCCAAAAAAGATTACGGAGGAGCGAGAAAATCTAACGAAGAAGACGGATCAGGGGGCGTTAGGGTCTGTGGGCGACTTTCTGTGGGGCTGTGGGGGAGGCAAGACGCAGGGAATTAACGGAAACGAGTTGAGGGAGAGGGAGGAGGAAGGGATTGAGAAGAAGCAGAGGGTGTGGGGCAGTCGAAGCAAAAATCACGATGTTGTGAATATGGGAGAGATAGAAGAAGAAAGAGCGGCAAGGACGGTTGCAGCGAAGGAAGATGCGGGAGCGTCGGTGGTCGAAAGGGAGGGTACGGAGGCACAAGAGAGGGAGGTAAGTGGGCTCGAGGATAATATTTCCTTAGGCTCCAAAAGGATGAAAATAGGACATCCTGCCATACGTGTGGAGGAAAGGGGGCAGAAGGAGGAGGAAGAAACGCACGAGTCTATCGACAAGAAATTGCGGCAGCAGCAGGGCAAAGGCGTTGAGGCGGAAGGCCAGGTACCGCCGTCCAAGAAGTTGTTCTCGTAATTGTTGATTTTATGGTGGTGTGATGCGATAGGAAGTTTGGGAGCTGAAAGGATAGGATTGATTAATGCGACAAGAAGTAAATTAACTTGATTGTATAGTTTATATATTATATATTTTTTCAGGAAAGTTTAGTTCTTTTTTGTCCTCCTACAATCCTAGAACTATCGCATGCAACCTGACGTCCTCTAGAACTTGCATACGAGGGGAAGCCTTCCAAAACAAAATGTTGCATATTCTTCCCCTTATTTTTATCCGAGTCGGTAAGCGGCCTTCACAGATTTTCAGTCGTTGGGGGTAGTACAATTGGGATTTGGGGCAGAGTTAGGTAGACAATGTAGCTTTGCTCATGAGTCAGGTTGGAACATACCGATCTTTTCATTGTGGCGAGTACGAGCTTACACATGTCAGAGCTGCACACCCCCCGAGATGGCTCTATCCATGGGGGTATGACAGTGTCGGCATGTTACGGAAGTGCCATAAAAACCCCTCCCATGGGGTATTTTCTATCTCTGTAAGGCAGCAGCAAGTCAAGTCAAGTCAAGTCAGAAATCGGATTCTGATCGGTCGGCAGAGTCATGGCCGATCAGATCAACACACATGGAGCACCTGCCACGTCCCCATCCCTTCCCTAGATGGAAAATGGCTTTTCACGCAGAGCAATAAACATTTTGCCCTCGCCAACTGGTCTTGACTGTGTCCCCAGCATTGCTTCGAGTCCCACTGGCATGGGACATAAAACGCCGCTTCCCCCGCGATCCCACCAGATGTATTCTTCGCCCGTTGGGGATCCTTGCGCCTCCTGTCGCGATGCAGTTCACGAACGACATACATTCATTCCACGTATATCACGTCTTCCTCCATTTTTCTTATCCCTAAACCTTTTCCATCCCACACAGCCTTTATTTAATCACCCACCCGACCACAGCAACACACCAGCTGTCCAGCCATGCTTGCCCGTGCTTTGCTGCCCAAACGCGGCGGTGTCGTCGCGGTCGCGTTCCTGCGAGCCTCCGCTTCCACCATGCCGACGATGCACACCCGCACCGTGGTCTCGCAGCGCGCCTTCATGGCTGCGCATTCTCACTACCCTACGATTTTCAACCGGGCCCTAAGCACGACAATGAAGCCGGAGGAGGACACCGGTAAGTATGTGTGTTTGCCTGGAGGAAATACGGCCGCTCAGCAAGCAGCCCTGTCATAAGCCCCGAGGCTAGGGAGTGGGTTCGCATGTAGATGGGACGACTGCCTTGCTGTTTGTGACCGATCTACTCGCCCTTACACATATGCATTTTCCTTTCCACACAAACGCACCCCCTACCCATCCCCACGCACAGCCCCGATTGCCGACGCCACCAACCCCAGGAAGGCTGCCGTGGAGGAGAGCTTGCGTGACGGGGCCCGCTCCATCGTGCACTTCAAGCTGAGCCCCAACCGCCATGCCCTTAACGTGCCCAAACTCGACCCAAAAGAGAAGATCTGGGAAAACCCTACCCACCACAGCGTCTGGACCAAGGAAGAGGTCGAGAGCGTTCAGATCACGCATCTCCCACCAGCGGATGTGAGTAGCAAAGCATATGGGTGACGTGTCGATAGCGTGTGTGTGCATGAGCGGTGTTAGGAAGTCCTCACATCGCCGCCTCCCCTCTACTTTGCCTCATCACCACCTGAGGGCGTGTGCCTCCCTTCTTCCCTTGCTCGCTCGTGACATGCTTACGTTTCTTTACACATCCACCTTCGATATGTGGCCCCTCCCTGGCCTGCAAGCTCATCCCCCCCCCATCCCGCCTTTCTCCCACCACATCAAACCCCAACAGTGGACCTCCCGGGTCGCTTATGGCCTAGCGCAAACCCTCCGGTTCAGTTTCGACCTGTTGGCGGGCTTCAAACACCGCAAGGCCACTGAGGATATGTTCCTGAACCGCGTCGTATTCCTCGAGACCGTGGCGGGTACGTAGAGGATGGGGGATGGGGCGTGTATCGAGAAATGGAGGGAGGGAAAAAAGAATATTGGACGTCAGACGTGTCGTGTAAGCGTTTCCGTACTACCGTCGGAGGGTAAATATCGTGTATAAACTAGCCTCTCCTCCCTCTTATCCTGTCACCGTATCCACTCGCTCTCCCTCCTCCTCCTCCTCCTCCTTCTTCTTCTCCCTCCGACCTTTTCCTCTTCTTCTTCTTCCTCCTCCTCCTCCTCCTCCTCCTCCGCCTTTTTTTGTTTTCCTTGCAGGCATTCCCGGCATGGCCGCCGGCATGATTCGTCACCTACACAGCCTCCGGCGGATGAAGCGGGACCACGGGTGGATCCACACCTTGTTGGAGGAGGCAGAGAACGAGCGTATGCACTTGTTGACCTTCATGAGGTTGAAGCAGCCGGGTCCCTTTTTTCGCTTCTCGGTGTTGGTGGTACAAGGAGTGTTCTTCAACGGTGCGTTTCGGCTGGGGGGGAGGGGGGGACTTTAAACTCAGCATCATTCCTCTTGTTTAACCATCCCTTTCATTCACATTTGTACCCACCACCACCCACATAGTCTTTTTCCTCTCGTACCTGATCAATCCCAAGATTTGCCATCGCCTCGTTGGTCACATCGAGGAGGAGGCCGTTAAGACGGTAAGTCGCTCGAGCTTCAAGGGAGGGACGGGGGGTTGTAGGGCGGAACGGCGTGGTACAAGAAACACCAGCTGCTGTATTATTGTCTATTGCAGGCAGAGGCGAGAATGCACCTTTTCCGTACGCTGTAGGACATTGGAGGAGCGGATCGGATCGCAGTGACGGTAGCATGAGGTAGCGTGGTGCTCACTCGCATTTTGGAGTTCATGTCTTTTATTCTAATCCCCATCCCAACCTATGTACTCCCCCGCATAGTACACGCACATCATCGACATGATGGACGCCGGAGAGCTGCCCTTGTTCAACCACATCATCCCTCCGCCCATCGCCGTGTCGTACTGGAAGCTAGGTATGTTGAGGGGCAATGGGAGCAGTGCACCCACATAGAAGGAAGTTCGCGAACGGCTGCACATACACACACATACATACGCATACATACACACGTGCACACACGTACGAACTAGGGGGTGCGCATTACGTGCATTAATATATTAGCACGCATACACACGCTTGTGCACATAAACATAATGTAATAATATATCACGCTCATTCCCTCGTATCCTTACGCTCATTTTCCTGCCAATACAAACACGCAACCACACAGCTCCTGATGCCACCTTCCGCGACCTGCTTCTGGCGATCCGCAAGGATGAGGCCACGCACCGTGAAGTTAACCACACCTTTGCAAGCATGGACGAGAACGATGACAACCCCTTCCTTGCAGAGGAGCAGTACCGCGCGCAAGTGGAGATGCATAACCCCACGGCCATGACGTCGGAGAAGGAGAAAAATAAGATGGCTTAAGCAAAGCAGTGAGTGAGGTTGAAGGGACCATCATTCGGGTTTTGGTTTGGCCCACAAACTCGGAAGATAGACTGGCAGGACCTTACGAGTTTTGATAAGGACGAGACAATGCATAATTGAGAGGCTGTTTGTATTGTATTACTACAAGAGATGTGTACGTGATATATCTCACATATATGCTGGGCACGAAGGCACGCGCATGACAGAGAGCATTTTTATTGTGACAGCGAGAGTATTTGTACTGTGACCATATAAATGAGTGTGGTGGTCTTAGTGGAGGGAGAGAGAATGGGGATAAAATAGTGAGAAAATTTGTGGCTGGATACGAGAATCATACTACTGTCACAAAGTGGAATTCTTGAACAGGATTTATTTAAGTGTGTGATGAAACTTTTTGCATTAAAAGTAGGTGATGAAATATTTTGACAGTAGCCGGCAAACATTTGAAAGCTCACCTCCTATTTTCTTTCCGCAAATGGTTTCCCTTGATTTGCACTCTTACCATTTACTCCTTTTTTTGGCAACATGACAAGATCGGTGACTTGTGTTCTTGCTGTTTCGCTCTAGTTACGGCAATAGGGCCACGTGGATTGCATGGGCGGCATGGCCCATTGCAGAGTGGATGAGGGAGGTTGATTCCGATGGAGTCTCTCCCAACAGCCATGCCCAGCGTACACATGCCCTTTCGAACTCGAACAAATTTCGATCCACTCAAGACTTTGATCGTGGTCTGCATCGATCTCATGAAAGAACTAAAGTTGGGAGGAAAAAGCCAGGTGTCCAACCGTCAAAGAGCACTTTCCTGTTGAACTCGCGGAGCTTCAACTCGCTCGGGAAGACAGCGAGCGTTTTTTTCTGGGTTATTCCACGAAAGGGTCTCGAAACCACATGGCGCTCTGTTTTTTGTCTCCCTTCCCATTGCTACTGGTCGTCTTTGACTTAAAAAAAAATATGTATGATCGCTGACCCTGACCCACCGTCCGCAACCAAACAAGCAGAGCTACTCAAGCCGCTAAGCATCTATACCATGGCACCCCCTTCGTTCAAGCCCTTCGGTGATGACGGTACCTACGTTGCCGGTACGTAGACAAGACATGGCAGTGTGACAGTGGGTCACGCAGTGAGCATTGTCGACCTTTGTCCTTTCCACTTGATTTCTATTCTCTCCCTCCTCGTCTCACATCAGGAGCCCTGTCCGAAGCCGACATTCAAGAGCTCGTCCCGCGCTTCTCTGGGTGGCTTTACCTCTGCACTGATTCGGGACCTGACAGCGGCGTTCCCGGGGGCTTTCCCAGCATTGTCAAAGGACATAAGGGGGGTAAGCATGTTCACGTCCCGGTCAACCACTCCGACCTGGACCTGGCCTTGACCCGCCGCCTGTTTAAAGCACGCGCTACACTTGTCGGTCCTGCTCCTTCTACTACCGGCCCCCTTTTTATCACCTGCCGATCCAATGCGCGGGCCGGGGCCGTGGCCTTGCTGTACTATGCACAGGACAAGAAAATTGAGGCTGCCAGCGCCCCTTCTCCCGAAGATATTATCGAATGGGGAAGGAAGCAGGGCCTTTCTTTCTTCAGCAACGCGGCGCTGGTGGATTGGGTGATGGCTTCGTTGTATTTCATTTTAAAGGGACCCGAGGAACGCCCGAGGCCTCTATTTTATCAGCTTTTTGAGCCGGAGTCGTCTACGTATACTTATTTGCTGGCAGACCCGGAGAGTGAGTGGGAGGAGAAGTGGCAGGAGGGAAGGAAGGAAGGAGGGAGGGAGGGAGGGAGGAGGGAGAAGAGGTGGAGGTGTGCATGACGGTCTTGGTTGCATGTCCCATACTCATATTTCTATCCTTTTTCCCTCTGTCCCTTGCCAGGCAAGGAAGCCATTCTGATCGATCCCGTAGACCTGATGGTGGAAAGGGACGTGAAGCTCGTGAAGGAGCTTGGCCTAACCTGTCTGTTTGGGGTCAACACGCACTGTCACGCCGACCACGTCACTGGTAGGGTGGGAGGGGGAAAAGGAAGGGGAGGAGGGGAAAGAAGAATGATTGAAAGAGGGCGATCCGAGCAGTAGTGATGCTTGGCGGGCTGATTCTTGTATCCTCTTCTGTTCTCCCCCCCCCTCTCCCTCCCCTTTTACTCTCTCTCTCTTGGTGTTTCTCGTTCTCTTCCTTTCGTCGCCCTCGTTTCCTCTCATTTCGACGTGCTGTTACCCTCCCTCCCTCCTCAGGCACGCACCTCCTGAAGCAGCAGATCCCGGGGTTGAAGAGCGTCATCGCCAGGACGTCCGAAGCCAAGGCAGATGTGCTGAAGGAGGACAAGGAGAAGATCAGGTAGGGAGGGAGGGAGGGAAGGAGGAAGGGAGAGTAGAATGAGCATTCTGTAGTCCATACATGCATACATGAGTACCTGCTCCCTTAAATCAATGGGCTTCACTCACCCCTCCCTCCCGCCCTCTCTCCCTCCCTCCCATCCAGGTTCGGGCAATACTATTTGGAGTTTCGCGCCACGCCGGGGCACACGAGTGGCTGTATGTCCCTAGTCATGGACGATCGCTCTATGGTCTTTACAGGAGATGTGCGTAGGGCGGGAGGGTGACCTTTGTTCCTGATTGCAAGGAAGACTCAAGCTCGTTTGGGTAGTCGTGGTGTGTCTATTACTCATCTCCTTCCCTCCCTACCTCCTTCCCTACCTCCCTCCTTCTTTCCTCAGGCCCTTCTCATCCGCGGCTGTGGTCGGACAGACTTCCAGCAGGGTGATGCCCACATGCTCTTCCAATCCGTCCACTCGCGTCTCTTCACGCTACCCGGAGATTGCGTGGTGAGGGCGGGAGGGAGGGAGGGAGGGACGGCGGGAGGGAGGGAGGGGTTGGCAGAGCAACGATAGGGCGGGTAATCGCCTACGCGGAGACAAGAAGAGCTCGCTGAGGATTCTAATCTCTCCCTCCCTCCCTCCCTCCCTCTTCCATGTAGGTGTATCCGGCTCACGACTACCACGGGCGGATGTCCTCCAGCATCCGGGAGGAGAAGCAACACAACCCCCGCCTGTCCAAGGTAATAAATTACCCACCAATATAAATATATATATATATATATATATAATTTATTGCCCACCAATATTAATGTTTATATATAGATATAAATACACGTAATTACCCACCAATGGAATTTTGTGCATGTATAGATTTATAGATACGTAATTACCCACCCATGTATATATGTATATAATTACCCACCAATGGAGATATATGTATATGTGGGTGGAGAGAGAGATATGCGTGAATAGTATAAAGGGGGAAGGCTCATTTACCAACCATACAGATAGCTGAGAAGGAAGACTAGAGAGAGAGAAAGGGGGCCGCACCTCCGCCTGCCTCGTTGCAATCGCTAACCACCCCTCCCTCCCTCCCTCCCTCCCTCCTTCCCTCCCTCCCATTCTCCTCCCATAGGGAGGGAGG
>Ga0160420_100744_pt1 | contig 11240 bp, 8 predicted proteins | sample CelAP2metagpilot_FD_108197 | JGI IMG/M metagenome (GOLD analysis project Ga0160420, IMG submission 108197) | Phycosphere-associated microbial communities from algal ponds in Kailua-Kona, Hawaii, USA - Cellana AP2-5-5 metagenome pilot | ecosystem: Engineered > Artificial ecosystem > Aquaculture >... | reverse complement strand
GAAGGGGGGTTAGTAGATAGCACAAAGGAGAGCCAAAAATCAAGAGAGATTGAAGGTACGAAGCGATCAAGGAGGGGAGAAGGAGAAGGAGGAGAAGGGAAGGGGGGTTAGTAGATAGCACAGAGATTTGTAGCTAGACAGTGGAAGCAGGCAAGAAGAAAAGTAGGGGCAGCAGCAGCAACAGCAGCAGCATCGTACACTGAAAAGAGAAGATGCCAGCCACGAGGCTGAGGCCATTACGTGAAAGAGGGGGGAAAGAACGAGAGAATGAGAACAGTGACGTTTGCGACAAAGACCCGAGGACTTGGATAGCGCCCTCTGTGTCCACACAAACAGATTTCGTCTGAATTCTCATTTCATTGGCTTTGCCACTTACTAGACAGGCTTTTGAGATCTACCAAGCTTTATGTCTCCTTCCATCTCCCCTGAGACTGATTTATCCGATCCACACAGGCCGAGTGAGTGCATAGCATCGGCATCTCGCGAGTGCCTGGCATGTCACCCCCAACCACTCCCTTTCTTCTTCCCTCCCTCCCTCCCTCCCTTACTTTCTCCTCACATCTTGACCCCCCTGACCACCATTCCATCCCAAGCTAGGCTCACGTGGGGGTAGCCCATTTTGAGCAGCCTCTCGTTCAGCTCCTCGTGATTCCCCACCTCGCAGCACATGCCCGTTAGGTAGGCCTGCCTTGGCTTGAGCAAGTCCACCGTCGCCAGTGCCTCGGCCATATTGAAGTGGGAGTAGTGGAGCGTGGAGGCTGTGCTGATGCAGTCCAGCACCAGGGTCTGGATAGGGGGAAGGGACTGAAGAAAGGCCAGGCTGGAGGGAGGGATTAGCTTGACGTCGGAGATGTAGACAAACTCGCCCGGCCTCCCAAAAGTGAATCCGAGCGAGACATAGTCCCCTCCATGGAGCACGGGGAAGGTGCGGACAGGTACCTGGCTGGCTGTTACATGCAGCTCGGCGTCGTCGGAGGAGAGCGGGTGCCAGGCAAGGACAGGCACGTTTCGGAGGAGGAGGCGGCGGGATTCGTCGATCCACGGTGTGGCGCTGACGAGATAGGCGAATTGTTTTTTGATGGTGGCATATGTGGCTCGTTGCAAGAATACGTCAATGGGGGGGTCGACTAGCCGGATACCCGAGCCTTCTACGTGCTCCTTCTTCTGCAAGTCCCGCAGATCGTCCAGCCCAAAGGTGGCGTCAGCGTGGTCGTGCGTCAGCAACAGGGTTTGCACGCTCTTTATCCCCTCGGCCGGGAATCGTCGCAGGATAGAGTCTCGCATCGTCTTGCCCGCGTCCACCAGAATGCAATCTCGGTTAGTGTCTGTGGGTCCTTCGCCCGTGCCATTTACTAAGACGGCAATGCTGACGTTGTTGCGCCGGTCCTTGCTCGTGGGTTCGGAGTGGGCCCGGAGGCAAATGGCACAATCCTCCTGCAACACGTGACCCATGTTGGGGACTGCGATGCTTACTCCCGTGCCGAGAAACAAGACGTCGAGTGTGCCTTTAGGTGTTGAGCTTGGGGTCGTGCTGTCCATGTTCGTGGGCGCAAGTGGGGGGTCCTCGACCGCCGCGGCGGGGGGAGGACCAAGGGTCGTCGCATCGTCTGCACCATGTTTTCTGGTTGTCGAGGTGCTGGTGCAGCTGAAGGGCAATGGATCCGCTCCGAGCGTCATGATGATTGTCCTGCCGTGGCTGTCAATCTGGTTGTTGGTCCGGAGTGTAAGTCTCTGGGAGTTTGTTTATCCAAGGCATTTAAATGATGGCTTCTCGACAGGCGCAAGTAGGTCTTAGAGTGACACATCGAATATAGACGGGCAACCCTAGCCCTAACCCTAACAGACTTTGATCCAGCAAAACGATATTCTAGTTCATTTAAGGCTTGACCATGATCATCTATGATTGTCTCTACCCGCGGTTGACATTCGATCATAACTGCTACACCCCCCCGTCTTGGCGAGGGCAACATGTTCACTCGTGCTCACTCCTCCCGGCTCTTCCCGGCTTTGCATGGTCACTCCATTCGTCTTGCTTTTTCCTGGTTCCAGCGCTCTTGGACTTAATATATGGAATTCTTGACAATATAGTGAATCGTTTAATCACGTGTGGAGGGGGGGAGATGGTGGCAAAAGCGCCGCGGCAAATCAAGCAAAGTCCCCCAATTGTTCCTTCATGCAAATGCCGATCATGACGTGCATGATCGGGACAGATCATCTTGCTTGTCTACCGGCCGATACCAGTTGGTGATTAAGAATAAGTCACACAGAGAGCCTATCCCATCCCATACACTGCGTCCGTATCTAAGGCTCACTCTATCCCATCCCATATATCTCTGCACAGGCCACCACATGAAAAGCGGCTGGATCCGCGAAGAAATTGCCTTTTTCTTTCAGACAGTGAACCGCAATTACTCTGTGACCGCAGACGATCCCGTGCGCCTGCGCTCCCCGCAGCGCAGCAATGCCTCCTCCAGGCTTCACCAACATCGATCTGGATGATGGACGGGTGTCTCACGAACAGAGCAGAATGATGCCGCCCCCCTCTTCTGCATCGACCCCTGCAGCTGCTCCTGCTTCTCCTCCGTCCTTCATGGCACGCATGCGGGCCTCGATACCCAAATTTAAGAAGCCGAACCACTACACCATAGCCTTACTGGCAGCTATCATGGGAAATGTGCTCGAGTTTTACGATTTCAGGTAATAGATGCGTCGGATGGAGTCCAAAAAGTGACACGGGATTTGGTGTCAGGATGAATGGGTTGGTTGTTTCGCAGAGATGCGCGTCGATTTTTAAGGGCTTTTCTCGTCATTTGATTCCAGATGGTGCTATGTTAATGGGCCCCGCCATGCTTGCATGCATTTCTCCTTTTATACCCTATCACTTACACTTCTTCCTTTCCTTCGATCACCTCTTCCCCTCCTTCCTTCCCTCTCCCATCACCTCATCCCCTCCTTCCTTCCCACTCCTCCTGTCCTACAGCGTGTACGCCTACTTCGCACCCGAGATCGGCAAACTTTTCTTTCCCAAAGGCTCCCCAAATGCGCAGGCCGTCAAGACCTTCACCGTCTTCGCAGGTGGTTTTCTCATGCGGCCCCTCGGCTCCGTCATCCTGGGTGCTGTGGGCGACAAGTACGGTACAAAAGCTGCCCTTAAGTGGTCCATCCTCCTCATGACCGTTCCCACCGTAGCCACAGGCTGCCTTCCTACCTACGCGAGAGTGGGGATTGCTGCCCCCCTCATGCTCACCGCCTGCCGGCTCTTGCAGGGCTTGTCGGTGGGCGGGGAGCTCGTAGGCGCCTTGCTGCACACGGCGGATCACTCCCCCCCTGAAAAGCGGGGTTTCTTCTGCGGCGTGGTGGGCGTGTTTGGGAGTTTAGGGAACTTATTGGGGGCCGTTGTCTCAGTGTCCTTGCGACGGTCCATGTCCAGGGAAAACCTGCTGGCTTGGGGCTGGCGGATCCCGTTTCTGACGGGCTCCGTCCTCGGGTTGGTGGGTATCTACCTCAGGACCAAGACGGATGCACTGCGCAGCCCCGAGGAGCGGAAGGAGAAGAAGAGGCTTAAGATGGAGCTCAAGGCGGCAAATAAAGTACACGAGGCAGCTGAGAAGAGTGGTGCTGCTTCGGCTCCCGTTCCTGTGTCCTTACCCTCTACCTCTCCTCCCTCCACCATCATTGCTACCGCTGTCTTTGTAGAGGAAGGGCGGGTGGCTTCCGCCTCTCCCTCCCCTGTGCCCTCTTCCCCCTGCTCCTCTGGAGCGGCATCCGATACCTTTGACATTGATTTCGTTGAGGCGGCCATTGCGCTGGAGCAGGCCCGGGCGTCGGGTTGTGACGAGAACGAGGACGAGGATGAGGACGAGGAGGAGGAGGAGGAGAGTGATGAGGAAGATAGGGAGGAGAGAAAGGATGAGAATTTGCCGTCGTCAGGATTTGGCAACTCTGCTACCAGTACTGAGCCCCCTCTCCAAGTCATCTCTTCCCTCTCGACCCCGCCCTCCCTCCCTCTCTCCTCCTCCCCTGATTCCCATGAACACAACATCAGCGCCAGCACTCAGAAATGCAGCAGTACCAGTAGCGCAACCACCACCAAAAAGTTTCTCAAGAAGCTCAAGCGGAAGAAGAAGCCAAAGAAGACAGGCAAGTGCAAGCGCAAGTCCTTCCTCCAGATCCTACGCGACGGGGCTGCAACGGACAAGGTCCGCTTCCTGCACGTGGCAGGCATGGCTGCCCTCCAGTCGTCGCTGTACTACCTCCACCTCGTTTGGGTTGGGACCTACATGGCTCAACTCGCCCGATTCCCCATCGGCGCGGCGGCTTCTTTCTCGGCCTTGGCTACGATGCAGATCCTTCTCATTTTGACCGGGCCGCTGTGGGGGGCCGCCGGCGATAGGTTTGGAGGCGCGAAGAAACGAGTGGTGTGGTTGATAGCAGGGGTGGCGGCCGGGATGATCATCCTGCCGAGTGCGTTCAGTCTGTTGAGCCAGGGTGGCGAGACGAGGGCGTTTACCTATGCGGTGATCGGCGGCCTGACGATGGGCTTCTGTCTGAGCGGCAACTACACGGCCTGGGTGACGGAGACGTTGAAGGACTCACCCGCCCGCGTGATGGCCACCTCGGTGGCCTATAACCTTGGAGCAATGGTGGGAGGGTGCGCTCCTATGCTTTATTCGGTGCTCTCCCGCGACAGGTTTCCGCAGGTGGCACCTGTGCTCCCCCCGCTGGTGTACGGGGCGGTGATCCTTTGCGTGTTTTCTTTTGCCCGCTTTGACCCGCGGGGCATTTTCCATCCCAGCAAGTGGGTTGAGGAGGAGAAGAGGGAGGGAGCGAGAGAAGAAGAAAAGAAGGAGGTGGAGATGGAAATGAGGTCGAAAGGGGTGATGCAGCAGTATGAAGCTGTGTGAGGAGATTGGAGAGAGGACGGGAGACCGAGATGTGGATGGCCTACTTGGCGTAGAGGAAGGAAGGAAGTGACCACCGATGTGTGTAAGAGACTGCTGCATGTGTGCACGTACAAATAAAGTGCTCGGCGACATGGAAGATAGCAAGCGCGTGAGACGTTGGTAAAGGGAGAAGGAAGGCAGTGACGATGGTGTGGGAGGGTCTCGAGAGTGTGGCTAACATATGATTGTATGCATTGAATAAACTGGTGACAAGAAAGGACAAGGGCATTTGAACACGGGGCAGCATTCACAGGTTTGGGAATCTGTGTAAAAAAAGCTTTATATTATCTTGACTCAGAAAAGGACTAGTGGGCTACTGGCTAGTGGGTGCGGTCCTGATCTAAACGGGAGACATTAGAGGGGACGCAGCCAAAGGCAAATAGGGAGAGGGATGGGGGAAGGAAATACATCAAGAACCCAAATAGGGGGAGGCAGAGGGAGGAAATTAAAAAAAAGGCACTCAAAAGTGGCACAGGCTATGCGCCTGCCGTTCAATGGTGCTCGTATTCTGGCTTGATGCAGGAGAGAAGGTAATAGAAGGCAAGCACAATATTTATAATTATCCGGATAACACCTGCGCACAAGTGAGTCTACTTCCAGTCCCTCACCCCTTTTCTCGCTCTTTGCGTGCGTTATCTAAAAAGGCTGTGCGTGTTATTGCCGCACATCGTCATCGCGTCCCTATGCACGAACGCTCCATGGCTCTTTTTTGCTTTCCCTCAATCGCACTTCCTCTCCAACCACGGGGGCCCTCCACATGTCTGAGACATTCTCTCACTCACACCTTCTCATGGCCCGAACTCTTCATCACCTCTCTGTATTGCTTTCTCATTTATGTCAGACAGAGACCCAGGTCCAGCTGCTGCTGTACTCCTGCTGTACCATTTATATTCAAAATTCCATTTTGTACATTCGCCCTCCCTCCTCCCCTCTTCCCTCTCTTCAGCTCCTGTCTTCCAATCCAAGCCCCTCCATTACAATCAATGGAATGGTTCAAGGGGGAGGAGGAAGATAGCTGCTATAGCCCTTCCTTCCTCACCATCTGCATCCCTTCCTCCTCCCCTACCCCTGCTCCCTTCACATTCCTCTGTTTCAAATTCTCTGCATTCTTCTGTTTCTTCGTCGCCCCTTCTACCGCCGTCGCTCCAATGGGCAGCGACAGAAACCCACCCTCCTCCGGCCCTCTTATATTCTGCCCCTTCTCTAAGGCTGGCGACAGCTGCCAGCCAAACTCGTAGGAGCCTAGCACGACAAATGTCCCCACTGCCAGAGCCGAGAGAGGCAAGATGGGCGCCAACAGCATATCGCTCTCGGCCAAGGCACTGGCCAGCATGGGCGTGCACCCTCCCACGATTGCCCCCAGGTTATAGGCGACACTGGTGGTCAGGAAGCGGGAGGGGGAGTCGTTCAAAGATTCGCACACCCAGGCGTAGTAGTTTCCTGACACACCAAAGCCCATGACCAAGCCCACAAGCACCGCGTACAAGAAAGATAGCTCGACCTTACCGGGGCCCACGAGGAGAAGGAGACAGGTAGGGGCGAAGCAGGTGAGGGCAACACCGGCGATGTTCCACCGGAGGCGCTTGCTGGCGCCGCCAGAACTGTCACCGACGGCGCCCCAGATGGGATTGCCGACGATAAAAACGGCCTGCGCCACGCAGGTCACACTGAAGGCCTTTTGCGCCCGAATGGGGTTGGGGGCGAGCTCGGCCAAGTAGGTCCCGAGCCAGACGAAGTGGAAGTAGAAGAGGGCATTGTTGAGGGCGGCTAGACACACGACCCGGAGGAAACGAGGCTTGTCCCCCGAGGCCGCCTCCCGGACAATGCTACAAAACGACTTGGTGTGCTGTGGGTGCTGCTGCTGCCGGTGTGAGTGCGTGGTGGCCTTTCCTCCCTCCAGACCTCTCTCCTCCTCCCCCTCCTCCTCCCCCATAGCCGCGTGGTGGTACTCGGCGATCAGCTCTTCTTCGACCGCCGCCGGGGTCTCCATCAACTCCACCATAACTCGATGTTCCTCCCCTCCCCCTCCCCCTCCCTCCTTCAAGGCCCCCGTCTGGGTCCTGAGGAAGATGCCCACAAAACCTAGCACCGAGCCCGTCAAGAAAGGAATACGCCAGCCCCAGCTCATCAATTGCTCATCTGTCATAGCCTGTCGCATGATTACACTCACCAGCGACCCCAAGAGATTGCCTAAGCTACCGAACACTGCCACCAGGCCGCAGAAAAACCCTCGATGCTCCGCGGGAGAATTGTCCGACGTGTGCAGCAAGGCTCCGATCAGCTCTCCGCCCACCGACAAGCCCTGCAAGAGCCGGCAGGCGGTGAGCATGAGGGGAGCGGCAATCCCGACTTTCGCGTAGGTAGGGAGGCAGCCGGTCACGACAGTTGGGATGGTCATTAAAGCAATGGACCACTTGAGGGCGGCAGCAGTGCCGTACTTGTCGCCCACGGCACCCAAGACGATGGAGCCGAGGGGCCGCATGAGGAAGCCGCCCGCGAAGACGGTGAAGGTCTTGACGGCGCGCATGGCCGGGTTGCCTGGAGTGCGGAGTGGGGAAGGGAAGGAGGACGGTAGGGAGATAAGGCTCTTGAGATCGCGCTCACAAGTTTTCATCCTTGGCTCTAGTGCTGTTTAATCTATGCTGTTACCATACCCATCGTATACTCTTTCATTTGCACGTCCAGAGGCAACGTACCTGCCGGGAAAAAAAGCTTGCCGATCTCGGGAGCGAAGAAAGCGTACACACTAAATGGGGGAAACGGTTCGGGGTAAGAAGGAAGGGAGGACAGGGAAAGGTGAGTTGAGAAAGGGAGAGAGCAAGTGTAGCAATCTGTGGAGTGACGAAAAAGGAAAGACCGAGAACAACTACAGGACCATCCACTGTCTCACCCTCTAGTGAGACCAGTGATACAAGTATTACCTGAAATCGTAAAACTCGAGGACATTCCCCATGATGGCCGCCAGCAAGGCCAATGTATACCCATCGCTCCGCTTCTTGTTACTCGGACTGGACAAGGAAGAGGGCGTGCCGGTGCCGCTGCTGGCCAGGCTGTCAATGCTGTCAGTAGCCTACGGGAAGAAGAAAGAGAAGTGAGTGCAGGCATGTAAAGCATATTGTTCTCCCTAATTTCTCCTCCTTTCTCCGAATTTTTCGTGTACGCGACAATATTCCTTACCCCGACATCAGTGATGCTGTCTGCCTCCCCGCAGCACCGCACCACAACCGTGGTCTTGCTACTCCCGCTCTTGTTATGGGACGGGGAGAGGGCGATATCGACCAGCTTCTTGTTGCTACCGCTGCTGGTGGTGCTGCCTTTCGCGTCGGCTTCCATATCTAGGAAAGGTCCTGCCAAGGCCGAGCGTGCTTTGTCTGGTAGGGTGTACGGTAGTAGGGAGACAGCACGTCCTGTCAGGGTAAACAGCACCCACTTTTGTGGGCTCTGCTTGCTTTGAGGACTGGCTGAGCCTAAAGTTGTCAAGAGTCAGAAAAGGCCTGCACGGCACGACTGCAACTGAGCAGAATCGCAGTTCAAGGCGTCTGTGGGTGTGGGTGCATGTACGATGGCTGGGTGAGCACTTGGATGGGGCTTTGACAGGGTCGACTCGATTCGGACGCAGCGCGAGAGGAAGGGGAGAGTGACGGGCGAATCTCGCCAGGCCTTGCTATATTACAGCCACAATCCACGAAAAAAGGCAGGCCAAACAGAGCAATAGAGTGCATGTGTCTGTAATGTGTCGAGGGTTTTCACCCTTCCTGGTGACAGAGGTCCAGAATATTTGGTGGCATGTATGAACGAGCGGTGTCGAGGACGTTGTTCTGTGGGTGCAATATCGTCGGGCCGGGTGGATCGAGTCGCCGAGGGATGCTCCCTAGGGCAAGTATTCATTCAGAATTGAAGGAAAGGTTTGTCTGCAAAACTATTAAACGAATGGTCAAGGGGCAGTCGAAATCAAGAGAGGTGGAGGAAGGATCTGCATTTGCTAAACTTTGGTCCACTGAAAAGGCCATGCGCAGGGCACTACAGTAATCAGGCATCTGGCCGGCCCATGCTCGTTCGCCAGCTTCAATCAAATACTGTCTCACTCCACCCTTCGTGCCTAGCACCGAGTTCATTTTGCTTATTGAAGACGATTAGGTAAGCACATCGTCTATAACATTCTATGTGATCATCTAATAGAAAGGGCAGAAGCAAAACATGCTTATAAAAATGATACCTTGGAAAACCTCCCCTGCACCTCATAAAATCTATATCAAGTGTGACAGCTTTCACACAATTACAAATCAACGTTCTTTCCTGGCTTATTTTTTCTTTTGGTGGTTGGCTGCTTCTCTACCAGCGACGCTCATCAAGATGAGAAGGCGGCGATATGCTATTCGTGCCCGTATCACCACTTCTTGTACACTCTTGGGGTGTGCATCTCATACCTGTGTGTGGCGTGTAAGCCTGTGCGGTTGCCAGTCCCTTCTGCACACATTTATCACTTCTCTCTCTACATCTAAAACTCTACCCCTCCTATCCTTCTTCTGTTGCAATCGTTGTCGTAGTCAAGGCGGGGTGAGGTGTTTGATAGCCGCTTCATCTCGTCATTTTCTCCACAACAGCAATATATTTATACACATCTCTCTTCTTCCATCTCATTCACCCTAGGGTTTTCATCTTTCTCTCATCTGCCCCCCTTCCTCCCTCCTCTTCCTCATCCTCTTCTTCTTCCTCCTCGTCATGCCAATAGATCTCTCTCTCTATTTTCCTACAAGTACAGAAAACAAGAAATGCAAAGAAGGGGGTAGCGCTCATATTCCTCTATTCCATTAATTCACACTTAGTTGCATTATTTGGTTCCTCGTCTCTTTCGTTTTTCTTAAACTTTTCACGTTTTAAACAGTCGCCCTTCGCGGGGAGGGAGGGCGAGTACGGGAGGAGGGAGGGGGTGGAGGGGGAGAAAGGGCCTTGCTGGAAGCAGCGGCAGCAGCAGCAGCCTTTTTGCTGACTTTCGTGTTCGTAGTAGGGGCGGACGGGGAGTGAGATGAAGAGGAGGCAGAGGAGGAGGAAGGTGAGGAGGAGGAGGAGGAGGAGGAGGAGAGAGGGGGAGAGGAGGCAGAGGAGGAGAAGGCACGGAGGGAGCCCTTTGGAGGCGACAAGAGCTTGACAAGCTATAGAATAAAAAAGGATGGAAGGGGAGAAGAAGGGAGGGCGGGACGAGAAATGAGCCACGCGTGACCCGATATTTGCTTGACATATGTAAAGTGAAGTGACAGCGCGGCAACCACATCCCTGCTTCCCCCCATTCCAGCCTCATTCCCTTATTTATATTTCGGTATTATGTAAACCCATACCTGATCGAGCCTCTCGCTGTTGCGCGGGTCGAGGAAGTACTCTTTGGCCTTCACCTTTAGGTAGGCCAACTTCTCCGGCCGAATCTGGATGAGGGAGGGAGGAAAGGGGGAGGAGATGTCGAGTAGCCTGTAGTACCCTCCACGATCTAGTCGAGTCGACGGGTGCTCCACACCACCCTCCCTCCCTCCCGTCCTACCTCGTCAATGGACATGTTCTCGATGTTGGGGTTGAAGCGGTAGTACCGATCTTGAGGGAGGAAGTCGGCCAGGGAGTCGTGCACGGCCTCCGTATTGGTGGCGCTGGGGGGATGGAGGGAGGGAGGGAGGGAGGGAGGGTAAGTGAGGAGGGGAAAAAAAGAGGGAGAGAGGACGGGAGGGAGGAGGGCCCCACCTATTGATCAGTTGGTTGAAGATAGGCGCCCACCCGAAACCCTCCACGGGTTGTGACTCGAGCACGTTGCCCGTCCCGAAGGAGACGACGGCCTCGATGGGCACCTTGGGGTACAGGATCTTTGCAGGGAGGGAGGGAGGGAGGGAGGGAGGGAGGGAGGGAGGGAGGGGAAGGCGAGGTGATTGGTGGAAATCCTCATTATGTGGGGAAGAGAGAGAAGGAGGGAGGAAGGGAGGGAGGGCGGGAGGGCGGGAGGGAGGGGGCGAAGGAGGGAAGGTACCTTGGCCTCGTGGATGGCGATGGCGGTGGGATTGTTGGCGAGGAGGGCGCCGTCGGAGTGGACCATGCCCCTCCTGACGAGGGGATAAAAGTAAGTGGGCGCGGCCGTGGTGGCCCGGATGGCCTCGCGGACCTGGGGGAAATAGGGAGGGAGGGAGGGAGGGAGGGAGGGAGGGAGGACAGGGGGAGTTTGGCGAGCGGACTTGCTGCGGGGGGAGGGATGGTGCACTGGGATCGACAACAAAAAGAGGGAGGGAAGGAGGGGGGGAGGAAGGGAGGGGGGAAGGACAG
>Ga0160420_100743_pt1:0-10000 | contig 11241 bp, 20 predicted proteins | sample CelAP2metagpilot_FD_108197 | JGI IMG/M metagenome (GOLD analysis project Ga0160420, IMG submission 108197) | Phycosphere-associated microbial communities from algal ponds in Kailua-Kona, Hawaii, USA - Cellana AP2-5-5 metagenome pilot | ecosystem: Engineered > Artificial ecosystem >... | reverse complement strand
GACAAGACGACGCAAGCTGCCATAGTGATGCTGGGCGTAAGGCGCACCCACCTTGAGGGTAGAGACGCACTGCCTGTAGTGGGCCAGAGACTAGGCATTTGGGGGAGGGAGGAGGGAGGAAATAAGGGGGGGAGGGAGGGAAGGATGGAGGATTGGAGGGTACATATGGGTTGAAGACAAGAAAGCACCAATATGACATGGTAATGCATGTTATATTGCCCACAAACGCCTCTATTCTTTGGCTCGGCAACACTCTTCAACCTCCCAATTCCTTGCGCTTCCTTCCGTACCTTTTGCAAGCCGGTCATGGTCAGACAATCCTTGGGCCCCAGGAAGGGACTGAAGAGAAAAGAAAACGTAGTAAGGCATGTCAAGGCGTGCGTAGGGACAGGCAACCCCTCCTCATGGTCCGGTAAAGACGAGGCTGAACTTGACATAGTGGCATCAGAAAGTAGCACAGCAGCTTCCCCTTGACTCGTGGTGTCGACTCTGGTGGACGCTGTCGGGCACGGAGAAAAAGACGCCGCAACTGGAGGCAGCGTGTTTGGTGGCATTAAAACCATTGTCGTCGCTGTGAGGGGTCTGATGACCTGTGTTGGGTGCGTGTTGGTGCGAGTTGGCACTGCGTCCTTTCTTGCATTGAGGAAGCAGTTGCTGGGAGACCTTTTCTTTGGGTCATGTTTTTTTTTACTTTTCCACACATAGCACTCGTATCAACCCATACACGGCCCACAATATAAATGTACTGTATGCATCTACATGAAAATGTAGCCTGGATCACGCGCCTTTGATTGGCCAAAGCTGTGGCGTCTTTTCTCACACTTCCCACACCCTTGAGTTAACCATGGGCCAAGAGCACCGTCCGTGAGTTGTGAGCGATGAAGGAAATGCTCTGTTTCGCTTATACACAATCACAAATATAAACCACAATGACCCCATAATGGAAGGAAATGAAAGTTTAAGATACAATATGGTAGACCTTTATTCTTCAAAAGTTAGCGGGGGGTTGAGCAGGCCTACATTGTTCTCCCTCCTCCCATGCTGCCTTATCGCATATCTCCTCCTGCAAAATTTAGACAGAACGCGCAAGTTTCTTTCCAAAACACATCACGCATTGTGGTATTACAAGTTCTTTCAGTCGCCGGAGCACAGAATCAAGTATTCGGCGGTATCCGCCTGGATATCATCGGAGAACGGCGGCAGGCTAGACTTTTCGCTTGGAGAGCTGGGCTGCACAGATTCAACCGATCGCTTACTATCTAATAGAAGAGGAAATGTCAGTCTCAAAAATTGCTCTCTGAATAGAAAGGGGAATTGAAAGAGTGAATCTGCGGCATTTCATTCGCCTGTTATGATCGGGCAAAGACCCCTGTCTTGGGGGGATGCTGCTTCAAGGCACCCACATCTTTTTCTTTCGACCTCCAAACTCTCTTTGCATGCCAGAAATATGGGATGGAGAACCGTGAGTCGTATAAGGTAGGCGTTGCGGGAAAATGGTCAATCTGAGGAAACTCAAAAGCCACGTCAAATCAGAGTCAGAGTGCGAGATCCCCAAAGTATATATAAGTAAATGTTGATGACAGTGCTCCAATGCCACGGTTTTTCCTACCATTTAATATTCATTCAAGAGTATTTTCTGGTACAAATAATCATTGAAAGCGCCCTCTCTTGGAAAATGTGAATGAAAAGAGGAGTGCGGAAGGCAAGTCAAGCTACGCCATACCAATGAGGATTTGACTCGTTTGCTCCTCACCAAATATACCCCCCAAATCCAGAGGGAGATCTTAAGAAGCGCGCCCTACACACGACAATAATGCATGCTATCCGGCGAAGTAGGACAAAACAGGCAGTCCATCATATTGTGCTACTGGTCTGGTGCACTTCAGCTGTTGCCTTTCTTATCCAAGGGGAGGCAGTGTCGCCTCGAGTTCAAACACTCAAACCAATCCATCAACTGACGCCAAAACCGTTTGCTCTGCCGCGGGAAGCACAGATACTGCAAAGGCACGACCTTGCGGTGCACGGGAAACAAGCCTCAGGATTGGGTCTTTTTCTCTTATTTTGCCCCTCTTTTTTTTCGTGATTCATCTTCTTACGTTTTCACCTCACGCACTCGAACAACGTCCAACAATCTCCAATCGTCCCTCGACTCATAAATGAACAAACGAAGACCCCACATCCTCACACGCGCTACAGCATGGCAACCGTGGTTTACGGGACCATCTTCCCCTTTGTGGGGACTGTCCTTGCTTGGATCCTCAGCATCGCTCCCATTTCGGCCATTAAGGTGAGTGGTTCTCTTGGGTGGTGATTCTGGGGTGGCCCGGTGTGGTGGGGATGGGGACATGGGGGGACTGTAATGCGTGGTATAGGGAAGGCATAAAAGGTGTAAGTGGGCATGTAGGAAGAATATAAGTACCTGCGAATTGACATTTAAATCTGTGCCTTTGATGTTGTCATCCGGGTGCGTGTGGTAGTGGTGGGGGAGGGATAATGAGATGGCGGAATGACTAAATAATCGGTGGAGGGGGGAGTATAAGTAGGAGATGGTGTAGGCGTCAAGATTTGACACCTCAGACTGGTATTAGGATAGGACTAAAGGAGAAAGTACACAAAGGGCATTGAGCACAAAAGGGGATATGCAATCGCTATAGGTGCATGCAACAAAAGTGGCCCGTCTTGCCCACATGTCAACACGTAAATTTTACAGAGCCTAGGCTAGAATTGAAGCGACACACACTACTATCGCAATATTTGGCAGCCCTGGGAATAACCAGACAGAGCTGGTAGTCACAGAACGCACAAAAGGCTTTGCTTTAATGTATAAGTGCTTCCACGGTGATATATGGTATGCCTTGCATGCTGACCCGATCACCTCTGTAATTCTTAGACCGTGGGTGGCTCCAAGCCGACTTTGCTAGGCGTCAGGATTTCATAGGGTGTGCACAACTCGCTCGCTACAATCGAGAATCCTTGCACTTCTTCTCCTGTGCACCCTCTTTCTCAAGTCATGCCACTTCTGTTCATTCATCCTCATCTCCTCTCTTCTCTCCCTTTTCGTCACTCAGGCCGCTGAACCCACGGGCAACCTGGGTAGCTTTAATCCCTTCCCATCTACCATCTTTCTTGCCCAATCGATCACATGGTTTATCTACGGCTGCGCGAAGGTGAGGGAGGAAGGGAGGGTGGGAAGGAGGGAGCAAAGGTAGATGTAGGGGTGGCACAGATCCAGACGGACCGTTATCCCCTTTTCACACGCATCCACTCCCTCCACCTCCTCCCCTCCCTTCCTCCCTCCCTCCCTTCCAGCTGCTGTTCTTTGTTATCCTCTCCAATGGCATCTCCATCCTCATTCTCCTCTACATGGTCCTCCGCTGCTACCGTCTCTCCTCCCCCTCCCTCAGGGTGCAGCTCGATTACGTTCTTTTCCCGCTTTTGAGTCTGAACATGTTGTACGTGCTGCTCCTGACGGGCATGGAGGGAAGTGGGCCGATGATGGAGCAAGTGATTGGGTAAGAAAGGAAAACAGGAAGGGAGAGAGGAGGGAAGGAACGAAGGAAGGGAGCGAGAGAGGGAGGGAGGGAGGAAGGGAGGGAGGGAGGAAGGGAGGGAGGGAGAGAGGGAGGAGGGAGGGAGGGAGGGAGGGAGGAAGAGCTTTCTTGCGCTTGTAGCTCGGCAAGTACTCGTCCATACGCATGTATGCCTCTCCGGTCCATCACCTACTATTATTGAAATGCTAAGTCACATGACTATCTCCCCTCCCTCCCTCCCTTTCTCCCTCCATGCCAGAGTAACGGCCGTATCCTTGAATACGATCATGTATGCGGCGCCGCTTTCCTCCATGATCACCGTCGTCAAGACAAGAAATGCGTCGTCCATCTACTTTCCTTGGGCCATGGGTTCAGTGCTGTGCTCTACGTGCTGGGCAATCTATGGTTTATTTGGCGTGCATGATGTAAGGAGGAGGGAGGGAGCGGGGGGATGGGCGGGAGGAAGAGAGGGAAAGAGAGAGGGAGGGCAGTAGAGAGAGAAAGCGCGCTCACTAACCCCTCCATGCCTCTCCTATTCACGTCTCATCCCGACCCTGCTACGTTTAGATCCTGGTTGCGCTCCCCAACATCGTGGGGCTCCTTCTCGGTGCCCTCCAGCTGACGCTCTACGCCATCTACCGCACCGTACACGTACCGGCTGCCCGGGGGGACGACGGCCCAAAGGAGTGGAAGCCTGTAGACACACCTGTCACCATCGGCTCCTCCACCACCACCTCCATTACTACCTCTTCTTCCTCCTCCTCCTTTTCCTCCAGCAGCATTGACTCCTCTCTGAACGCCAATGCACACACCATTCCCCTTTCCCTGTCGAGGAGGCTATCGGTATCCCTTGGGATGGGAGGGCCGGCGGCAAAGCATCTGCTTGTAAGGAAGGGAAGACAAAGAAGAGAGAAAGCAAGGGAGGGGAATGGGAGCCTCGGGGAAGCTGGCTCAGCTGTGATGGAAATAGACGGGGGAAAAATGTTTGCGCATCAGCCTCCATTTACTCTGTTTAAGTTAGGGGGAAGCTCTTTTCCTCACCCTTCCTCTCTTCCCCTTTTTACTCTTTTACCTCCACACAGGCGCGGAATGACGCATGCGAGGACCTTCATCAGGATATGGTCTTGGAGATTGGCAGGGTAGAGAAGGTAGAGGGGGTGGGATGGAGCGAGGGGGGGAAGGAAGAGAATCATGGATTAGGGGAGGGTACGGGGGTGCACCCGGCGGCATTTTAAGCGGAAATTCGGGCAGTGTAAAGATAGGAGAGGAGTGATAAGGCTTGTGTAGTAAGAAAATATTAGCTAGGCCGCCGAACGCAAGCGGGAGGGACGGAGAAATGATGGGAGGGAGAAAAAGAAAGGGACATCCGATCAATGGATATGTAGGCTAATAATTATTGTCCATGCGTAAATGATTGTGGAGTCACACAAAGTTGTAGATAAAAAGAAACTGAAGAAGACGAAGAGAAAGATCGGGAGAGGGAGGAGGAGGAGGGAGAAGAGGAGGAGGAGAAATAAGAGAAGGTAAAAGGCCAATGTAGATGACCTTCCTGAAGGGTGAGGAGAATATTTGGTTTTCCTTTCTCTATTCACCCCTTTCTCCATTCATGCGTAGAACGAGAGCATCATTTCGAAATAGAGAGCTGAAAGAGATAGGGACACGACAGCCATAAGGAAAGAAGATAGACAACAACAAGGACAACAGAATAAGTATACATGCCTGTCGCTGTCTTTTCGGGTCCCAATAATTTTACAATTGAAAGTGTGGTTCTCATTCATGTTTGTGCTCCCAAGATGGGGCGCAGAGTTCTCAGTTTCCCTCCCCACATATTGAAGCCGCCAAGTCCACACGTCGGAAATTCCCACTTCCAATGGCAATTAGGTAATTAAGAGGCCAATCCTGGCAACGGGAAAATTGTTCCGCTCCCCATTATCAATCCCCTGCCCCCAAAGCACTCTAACCACAAACAAATAACAAATGTTAATACCACACACCATCACGAGAAATCACACTAGACTCAACTCAGAACTCGTCCATGTCGTCCTCCTCGTCCTCCCGGGTCTTGTTACTGGGGTCCAGCTGGTGATACTTGTGGAAGTCCTCCGTGCGCCGCAAGCGCGGGGGAATTGCCTCCACCAGCTCCTCCTTGGAGAGCTCCGGGATGGTGGAGAGGGGCGGGATGAAGTCACGGTTGAGGTGAAGGAAGAGGATCATCTCCACATAGGCTGCCTATAGCACTGTCCGGCGGTTGGTGAGCAGGTTCGCAGCCATGCTGAAATCCCGCTCCAGGATGGCTGCCGACCCCGGCACCCCCAGGAGGCACCGAAACACCCGCGCCAATGCCGGGAGCTCGCGTGCCCCCTTCCCCTCCGCCTTCCCATCCGCATCACAAGCCCACAACTGAAGCATTTGCTGCCAGCCCCTGTGCTTCCACCCCTTCCCCTCATTCTTGCACCGCTCCCCGTACTCCTTGATGGTTGCCGGATCCACCTCTGCATCGCTATCGTCGGAGCCACTCTCCATTCCAAACAACGCCGCCCCTCCCGACGCAGGGCGTCTCGCAACCGCCCGCCCAAGCGTTAGCTGCATGAGTCCATCTCCCCCTCCGCCCCCAGCCTTCTCATTGCCGCACATGTCCTCCCCATCCCCGGCCGCCAACACCACTTCCAGCTGCTTGACGATCACCCCCCGGATCTTCGCCTTGATAACCGCCGCCTCAGCGCTGGTGCACCACAGGTCCACCCACTTCATCTCTAAGTAGTATGGGTTCGCCATGGCTGCTGCACCATAGAGGTAGGAGCAGCTGGGGACGGGGTTGCGGTACCGCCCCTCCAGGAAGCGCTCCTCTATCTCGAACCGCAGGCCCTCCCGCATCGCCAGCCCAATCTTCGTCATGTCCTGCGGCTGCCGCATGCGGTAGGCCCGCGCGATCTTGATCCCATCGTCGCTCTCCTCCACGTCCGAGTTGTCGGACGTCGACGAGTTCAGGATCCGCTTCCCCAAGTCCACGAGACGGGGCGTCTCTGGGTCTTCCACGCGCAGGGCTGGTTCGTGTCCAGGCTCGTTGCGAGGAGGGTATTAATGAGAAAGGGCACCCGCGCTCCCGTGGTCGAGTCCGAGGCCTGGAGCTCCTTCAGGACCACGTTGACTGGCTTCAGCACCACCAGGGCTTCCAGCATCTTCTTCCTTTGGTCCTTGACGGGGGCATGGATGTGGGCGTTGGAGCGCAAGAAGAGCCCCCGGAAGACACCCGTCCAAGACTCTAGTATGCGCTCGAAAACCATGACAGCAGAAGACCAGCGGTTCGGCGCCGTGTTCTTCAGCTCCAGTTGCTTCCCGTACATCTCCAGCTGCGCCTGAGTGACCTCCATCTGTTGGTTGCCGGCAGCTTCCCCGTCATGCGGGGCGGGCTTATTTTGGTGCTCAAAATATGATAGTAGGAAATGTCTTTTTGCCGGTGACAAGGCTCGTTATGGTGATTAAAACCCCAAAAAAGTAAAAGGAGCAAAAAACTTATATAACTTTCTGTATAGTCCGTAAATGTATCATTGTGCGAGATTGTGGTATCTACATCCCGCCCAAACACCAAATATACACCACGACAATGAAAACGCCAACGTACAGAAACCGCGCACCTTTGTAAGGGGTGACTTAGAGATAGAAACGACGATCTTGCGAATGGAGTGGAGCAGGTCGCGGCCAGACCGAAAGGCCCCGCCACCGGGCGGCGCCTCGTTGTCCTTCTTCTCCTCCTCCCCCTGGACTCCCGCGCCCTCATCGATCCCATGTCCCAGGGATTTGGTGATCGCGCGGTTCAGCATAATGAACACATACAATTAGAAATATTTGGTCGCCAATTACAATTGGTTGCCAGGCCGACCGATAGTGACCAAATATTTGGACCATTTGCATGATCACACAGCATTTTTTAGGCAATTGTATTTGGTATTTACTTTCAATGACAGATTCAAATGGATATAGTTATCCACTCCACCAATTGTCCAAGTAATTAGCCTCAGAGGCCAAATATTTGTCTGACGTGTGGCCGGGGTACCGGCCCCCACAGGATTTTCACGAGGGGTCCTGATATTTGCGTGCAGGACCAAATGAAAATGACATAAGCGCATATTCAATTCGGATCTTCCATGTGGTTTGTAATGCTTTTGAACATGATGAACTCGCAGGGACTACGACGCCTTTTCATTTTTTGGGAGTCTCCGCGTTCGTGGCTCGGCCAAATGCCTCAACAGGGCTCCGCCAAATCGTAGTGTTGAGAGGGAAGGGAAGGGAACAAGGGAAGGGGATTTTTTTAGACTGTCGGCGACAGGCAGACCTTCGCCACGAGAGCCAAACGCGAAGCGACCTATTGCCAGAGCATGAGTTCCTAGTTCCCTCCTTCGCCAGTCACAAACGTGAGGAAACATGGCTGGACAACGAGACAGACGATGCTTCCTTGTCCGGACAGACATACGCGGAAAAGACTCAGAAACACGGTTCGTTCTTACTTGAGATTGAGAACAAATGATAGTAGAAAAGAAAACGGGCGAACGGATCAAACACGAACAGTTATTGGATGCACGCGTCTCGGTTTCCCTTTGCGTCGTGGTCGTACTCTTCTCTTTCATGCACCCCTCCCTCCCACACTCCTTTCGTACGCCGTCCTCTCGAAGGCTCTCATATTTCAGCGTTTTCCCTTCTTGAGAAGTAATGGTTTTGTGCATCCAATGTCATACGCTCATCCTCCTACCCTCCCTCTATCTACCCCTCTTTCCTCCCTGCTTCAAAGATGCGCACTGACCACCGGAGCGGTCGAGGCCCTCCCTCCTCCTCCTCCTCCACCTCCTCCTCCTCCTCCTCCTCCTCCACCGCCTCCCCCTTCCTTATTCGCCGAGGAGGCATGGAGAGAGGGACGCTTGGGCGGGTGATGAAGGATGGAGTCCCGTAGGAGATTTTGGACCAGGAAGTCGGTGATTCTTCAAGGGAGGGAGGGAGTGCGGGAGGGAGGGAAGGGTGAGGTAGGACATCAAAGAGATGGGCCGGGCGGCGTGTGCACAAGGACAAGGAATGTGTGGTGGGAAGAATACAGGGATGGATGGATGGAGGGAGGGAGGGAGGGACGTACCGCTGCTCCAAATAGACTCGATCCTCGACTTTCCGCAGGCTGTGACGGCCGTCTGGGAAAAGGACGAGGTCATAGTGCTTCCTAGCGGCTATAAGGGCATTAAGCAGCCGTGCGGTGTGGCGGAAGTGCACATTCTCGTCCATCTAGGAAGGGAGGGAAGGAGGCAGGGAGGGAAGGCAGGCTCGTGTGAAGAGGATACGAAATCTCTTGGAGAGGTGCGCGGACGGTCTCCGGAAAGGAGGGAGGGAAGGAGGGAGGGAAGAAAGGAGGCAGGGAGGGAGGGAGGCAGGGGGGGAGGGAGGGTTCCTACCTGACCGTGTATCAGCATGAGCTTCCCTGTTATGTTGGCGGCATGAGTTAAGACAGAGGCGGCGGCATATGCCTCGCAGTTGGCTTTAGGCGAGCCCATATACCTTGGGAGGGAGGGAGGGAGGGAAGGAGGAAGTGAGGAAGGGAGGGTGGGAGGGTGGGAGGGTGGGATGCAAATCGAAGGAAAAATGAGGGAGCGAGGGAAGAGGGGGAGGTCGAATAAAGAAGAGAGGGAGGGAGAGAGGGAAAGAGCCGTACCTCTCCGTGTAGTGCGTGTCGTAGCCGTCCCAGCTGGTAACGGGAGCGCCGGCGATGCCCACGCGGAAGGTACCCGGAGCCTTCGCAAGGAAGGGAGGTGGGGAGGGAGGGAGGGAGGGAGGGAGGGAGGGAGGAGGAAGAGGGGTGAGTCTTTCGGTGGAACGATTGACCTAATGGCAAGAGCCACCCTCTCCCTCCCTCCCTCCCTACCTTGGCCAGGCACATGCATGCCATGTAGCCTCCATACGACCAGCCGTATACACCCACCTTCCCCGGGATGGTCAGGCCCTTGGAAATCTGAGGAAAGGAGGGAGGGAGGGAGGGAGGGAGGGAAGGAGGGAGGGAGGGAGTTGAGAGGAGGAAGGCACAGAGAAATGGAGAAATGGATCGAGCGAAGAAGGTAGGGAGGGAGGGAGGGAGGGCTTGCTTGGCTTACCAGGAGATTGACCGCGTCTTCTTGGTCTCTGATTTCAACGGAACCGAAACCGTTTTTCAAACAACTCTCAAAAGCGAGGCCTCGACGAGCAGAGCCACGGTTGTCGCACTTAAGGACGAGGATCCCTGAGGGAGTAGGGAGAGAGGGAGGGAGGGAGGGAGGGAGGGAGGGTGGGAGGGTGAGCAAGGTATTGGGAAAAGGCAAGCCACTCTTGTCCCAAACAAGGACGAGGGGGAGGGAGGGAGGGAGGGGGAGGTAGCAGCCGCTAATATCAACTTTGAGGAGGAAAATGTCTGAACGAGGCGAGGGAGGGAGGGAGGGAGGGAGGGGGGGCGGGGAGGGGGG
>Ga0160420_100741_pt1 | contig 11250 bp, 17 predicted proteins | sample CelAP2metagpilot_FD_108197 | JGI IMG/M metagenome (GOLD analysis project Ga0160420, IMG submission 108197) | Phycosphere-associated microbial communities from algal ponds in Kailua-Kona, Hawaii, USA - Cellana AP2-5-5 metagenome pilot | ecosystem: Engineered > Artificial ecosystem > Aquaculture >... | reverse complement strand
CAGTCGAGCGTCAAAAGCTGCCTTCTATTGTGGTCTCCAATAATAATAAAATTCGGTCTCGGCTCCGTCACTCCCTCTCACATACTCCTTCTCCCCCCGCTTTTTCCATTCGAACGTATCTTCACAACCTACAGGGTTCTCACATTAAAAGGGAGCGGCAACGCAAGAGTGAGTGAAGAAGAAGCGACGACACTGCGGTCGAAGCATCGTCAACCCTGCTTTTTGTCGCCCCTACGGCCGCCTTTTCTTCTCCCGATTACCTTCTATTTTTCTTCGTGTTTGCAACATGCAGCGGCGTCACGTCCAGACGCTGTAAATGTCAAAAAGCTCAGAAAGCAGCGGCAGCCGCAGCAGCAGCAACATCATGAAGAACAGCAGCTGCGATGAGAGTAGAGCCATGACGAACATCGGCCACCTGACCTCGGAAGCCAATTGCGGGCCAGCCGGCGAGGCCCCCCCCCTCTACAAACCAATCCTTGTCGGCACCACCAATTTAAAAGAAGAAATAGTACCAAGGAACGAGAGCATCTGCAGCGGTGGGGATGACACGCCGTGCTATTCGTCCTCCTCCTCCTCCACATCGCCCTCATCCTCGCCACCAGCAGTGCTACCGCCATTGCCGTCCCTGTCGCTTCATGAGGGCAGAGGCGCAAGAATAAGTAGTGTACCTTCCACAGGGAGCCTGAATTCGGCAGGTGATGAAAGCATCACATCCACCTCCTCTTCGTCCTCCTCGTCCTCGTCAGCCACAGGGTTGATTATGGAGACGACGACTACGTCGACGGCCCCCAATAGCGACAGCAGCAACAGCAACAGCAACGGCAGCAGCAGCAGTCCTCCCTTCCATCCGTTTGGTGCCACCTACTCCTCTTTTTCCCCACAGTTCGCGCCAATTTCAGATGTGAATGGTCCCAGCGCAGGAACAGCACCACCAGCTGCAGCAGCAGCACCACCAGCTGCAGCAGCAGCACCACCAGCAGCAGCAGCATTAGCAAAAGCAGGTGTCGCAGGTGTAGCAGGTGGAGAACGAGGACCTTTCTCCTTCAGTACCTCACCTTCCCTCACTACCTCCTCATCCTCCTCCTCCTCCTCATCCCTCCACTTACCTCCTCCCGCACTGCCCTCCCAGCTTGGTCTAGGAGCGTTCGCGTTTGCAGGCAATACCTCCCTCCCTCCCTCCCTCCCTCCCTCCCTCCCTCCCTCATTCGGCCTCGGACGGCAAGAAACCCCACTAACTGGCTTCAAAGAAAGAGAGAGTCGATCTTCCCCTTCATTCTCCTCCACCACCATCTCCTTCCATCCCTCCCCCCCCCCCTCCTCAACCTGTTCGCTCTCCTTCTCCCAGGCATCGCCCCCTCGGATTTCTGTGCAGCAGCAGCAGCAGCAGCAACACCACCACCAGCAGCAATACCAGCACCACCAGTACCGAGACCAGCATCAACACCTTCAACAGCAGCAGCAGCAGCAAGAGGAGAAGCACGCAGGGGGGGAGGGAGGACTGAATCTGGACAGAAAGGTGCAGCCAGTGCGGCCTCGTTCCTTCTCTGAAAGTGTATTTGGGGATGCAGGAGGAGAAGGAGACATGGATCGCTGGCGGCAACAGCAGCAGCAGCTGCAGTTGGAACACCTACTGCACATACAACAGCAGCAGCAGCAGCAGCAGCAGCCGGGTTTGTTTGCGTCATTATCACCGACGGATAGCGCTGATAACAGCAGAGCAGGTGTAGCTGCTGCTGCAGCAGCAGTCTTCTATGAAGGACGCGCTGCAGGTGATGGAGGAGGAGGAAGACGAGAAGGGGCTGGGACCGGACTATACGTGGGAGGAAATGGTGACTTGCGAGCTTCTTCGCCGTGCTTGGGAGGGATGAACAGGAGCAGCAGCAGCAGCAGCAACTGCAGCAACAGCAGCAGCACCGCCACTAGCCATGTCGGTGGCATCAACAGTAGCCGCAGCAGTAATAGCTTCTCTCCCAACGCCCACGCGCACCACCCTCCACAGCAGCAGCAGCAGCAACAACAACAGCAACAGCACTATCATCACCAGCACCAGCCTCCACAGCAACAACAACAACAGCACCAGCACCAGCACCACGACCACTACCAACCAGCACCGACACAACCCCCCCCCCTTCCCTCCCCACCTTCCCCCCTCCTCCACCCCTATCAATCCCGGCCCATGGTGGAATGGATCACGCTGTTCATTCGTCAGAAGGGGGGTGTCATAACTGCTGCTAATCTTGGTTCGGCTCTCGCGCGCCTCCACCCGGATTTTTATTCTCTGTTAAAGTCGTCGCACGGGGGGCTGACTGCCTTTCTGGCCGATTACCCACATATATTTGCCTTTGCGAATGACCCGCCATTTAATCACGTTTTGTTGATGAATGAGGGAGGGATGGAAGGAGGGAGGGAGAGAGGGATGGAGGGAGGAATTGAGGTATGGAGGGATACGTATCCGTCCTCGTCCTCTTTGTCATCGATGGGAGGAGGAGGGAGGGAGGGAGGACATGGTAACGGTCTACCCGTCGCACCCCAGCAGAACAACTCCCCCCCCCACCACCAGCAGCAGCAACAGCAGCTCTTCCAGCAGCCATCGTACGGAGAGGAACGGGGAGGGATGGGGGAACAGAAGGCCGTAGGAGGAGGAGGAGTAGTAGGCGTATTGCACCGTACGCCCCTACCTCCATCCCTCCCTACCTCATCCTCTCTGACAGCTCGTGGCGGCCCGGCCCCTCTCATGCGCTCTCTCTCTGGCGGGGCCATACCTGCCTTTCTTTCCCCAGCCCAGCAGCAGCAGCAGCAGCAGATGTTGCTCGCCAGGTACGGTGTGGGAGGGGGGGGGAAACACTCCTCCTCGCCCTCCCTGCACCAACAGCAGCAGCACCAACAACAGCAGCAGCAGCAGCAGCAGCAGCAGCAGTGTGGTTCCCTCTCTTCGTCCTTCTCATCGCTGTCCCCCTCCTCCTCCCACCCGCCCAGGCCTGCTCCTCTTCCATCGCATCACTACCGCTCCTCCTCCTCCTCCTCCTCCTCCTCCTCCACCTCTTCTTCCTCCTTGGACCTCCTATCCAGCACCAGCAGCCTCAACACGACCAACCTCCATCAGCACCACAATGGCACCACCACCAGCAACACCGGCAAGAGCGGGGCATGGCCGCAAGACCACAATCTCGAAAGCGAAGTCGTCCAAGCCACGAGGGACATCCTCTCTAGCGCAGCCAATTATGCCTTGAAGGCAGTGGAGCTCGCCAACACCCTCCGGGCGCGGCTAGGCACCAAGGTCCTCGCAAAAGTCAGAGAGAGGTACGGAGGGCTCTTGTTCATGCTCGAGCGGCATCAGGCGTTGTTCCGAGTGGATCGGATCCCAAAGAACGATTGCGTCACCCTGCTGCACAAGGGACTACTGATGGCAACTGCTGCCCAGCAGCAGCAGCAGCAGCAGCAGCAGCAGCAGCAGCAGCAGCAGGGGGTTGTATGGGGAGGGGGAGGGGGAGGAGGGGCACAAGCGGTCGGAGGAACAGCAGCAGCAGCAGCAGCAGCAGCAGCAGCAGCGTCTGCATCTGCATATGCTCAGACAATCCAGGATCTGCAGCAGCGGGTGTTGCTAGCGAGGGAAAGAGAAGCAACAACAGCAGCGAAAATGGTGACCCTGGCCCAACAGCAGCAGCAGCAGCAGCAGCAGCAGCAGATGGAATCAGTGTATCACCAACATATGCAGCACCAGCAGTACCAGCAGCAACGGCTAAGGAACGACAATCCCTCCTCCTCCTCCTCCTCCTCCTCCTCCCTCTCCTTTCTCCCGGCCTTCCCTCCCTCCCTCATGCCCCGGGATGTGCCTTTACGTGACCAGCGCTTGCGTCTGGAGGCTGAGAGGGAGGGAGGTAGTCAAAGAGGGAGTCAGGAAGGAAGGGAGGGAGGGCGGGAGGGCGGGAGGGAGGGCGGGAGGGAGGGCGGGATCTTAAACCAGATGAGCATCCCTCTCCAGCGAAGACACTCCGCGAGTAGTCTACAGCGGGGAGGGAGGGAGGGAGGGAGGGATAATATCTCTGCGGCAGCAGCAGCGGTAGCGGGAGCAGCAGCAACAGCAGCAATGGAGGGAGGGAGGGAAGGTGAGATTGATGAAGGGGTTCTCGGTGACTACACCACTCGCTTCCCGCCTCTCCCCCCTTCCCCCTTCCCGTCCTCCTCCTCCTCTTCCTCCTCCTCCCCCCCCACTCCTGCCTACTCCTTCTCCCATCTTACTATGGCCTCCATGTCGGCACCCCGCGGAGGGGGAGGGTGGGAAGGAGGGAGGGAAGGAGGACAAGGAGGGAATTTGCCGCTCTCTTCACCTGTTCCGGGTATGGTTTCCAAGTCGGCATCAGGGAGCTATTTGTCCTTGCCTCTGACTCTCTCGACCTCGTCTGCGAATCAGGGCCTGGGAGGGATGGAGGAAAGGCTGGAGGACTTGATGCGTGGAGCAGCAGCAGCAGCAGCAGCAACAGCAGAAGGAGAAGGGAAAGGAGAGGGAAGGAGGGAGGGAGGGGGGATGCGGTTGTCGACTATGACAAATGGCTCAAGGCACTCTAGTAGTAATAGTTTGACAGCTGCTGCTGCCACTGCTGGTTCCCCCCAGCGTCAGCTGGAAGAGGAAGGACGAGAAGAAGAATCATCTAATGCTTTCGGAGGAGGGGGAAGAGGACGAGGGATTCCGAATCGCGCTCCCTCTCGGAGCAACAGTTTTGCTAACATATGGTCAATGGATAAAAACAACCTCTCGGGGGGATTGTTGGGAGTGGGGGAGGAAAGGAGGGAGGACGCGGGCGAGGGGGGATTGGTGAGGAGGGGGAGCGGGGGGAGCGGGGGGAGCCAAGAGCAGTTGGTCGGCATGTGGGAGACTGAGAGAGGGAAGGAGGGAGGGAGAGAGGGAGGGGCGTTGTCGTTGATAGATGATATGTTTGCGCCTCTTTCGCTGGCCCCCTCCACTCCCTCTTCCTCCCTGGTCGGGCAGCAGGAGCTGGAGCAGCAACAGCGGCAGCAGCAGCAGCAAGGAGGGGGAATGCGTCAAGGGGGGGGAAGGGGGGGTGGTACGGAAGAAGGGAGCGGGCATTCCCCCCTCCTTCGGGATCTCCACCTATCCTCTTCCGACCTAGGGCCCACAGGACACTTCCTCCCCTCTGCCATCTCCTCCTCCTCCTCCGCTTTCCATGCGTCCTTGCCACCGCCCCCCGGGATCAGCAACAGCAGCAGCACCAACAGCCTGAGCAGTAGCGGCAGCGGCAGCGGCAGCACCTCCTGCGGCAGCGGACAGGGAGGACCCAGCGTCGGCCTTTCTCTTTCTCCCTCCTCCTCCTCCTCCGCCTCCTCCCCTCTCAGTCTAATCGCCGCAGCCAACGCCGGCGGGGGTGCATCCGGGTGTCCTGTTCTACAGATTTTGACGAACAATCACTTCGTCCCTACCCAGGCGTGGCCCGTGGAGCCGATGAGGGACTCGGTGTACGTGAGTCTGATCGTGGAGGAGTTGCGTAGCATCGGCGGCACGACCACAGTATCCAAGCTACGGGGTTTATTGAAGCATAAACTGGGGAGTAAGGAGACGGTGAAGAGTGTCCCTCTCAAGGCCCTCTTACAAGCGTACGGGGGCTTGTTTTCCCTGCATCGGAACCATGTCTCATTGCAGGGAGCGATGCGATTGTAAGGCCCTCCTTCCTTCTCCTCCTCCTTCCCTCCCTTTCACAACATCATTTTGAATCGAGGTAATTGAAGCGAGAAAGAGTTTTGAGAGAGGAGAGCAGCAGTAACAGCAAGGGAAGAAGACCGGTAAGCGCGTCAAGTCCAAGAAGACGAGGACGAAAGAAAAGCCACACACAAAGATGGAAAAAGTGTCGAAAGGGAAGAAGCAGCAGAATATAATAAATTTATTTATTATTATATTATAGAGTACTTTGTAGTAGCAGCACCAGAACTAGCAACAGCACTAGTAGTAGCAGGAGGAGAGCAGGAGAGACTGACTGTACCATTTTTGAAAAACGCCTCTCCCTCCCTCCCTCCCTCCCTCCCTCCCTCCCTCCCTTGCTTCCTGCCTTGCCCTTTCATCACAACCATGTGCGTCGTGTATCCATGCATTTATACTTATCACTTATCCGGACGCTTTGAACTTATTACCAGTCAGGGCACCTCCCCCTGCATGTATCTCATACGTATTTGCGTGTCGTCTCTCACGTGTGCATGTGTGCCCTGCGTCGGGTACAATAAGCGAATGCAAACAAGAAAGAGGAGAATACGAGATAAGATAGAGAAAGAGTGAGAGAGAGAGAGAGTATGCGTGGAGAGTATGCGTGGGTGTGTCAGTGTGAGAGAGAGAACGACTAAAGAAGAGTGGAAATAGATAGATAGAGAGAGAGAACAGAAAGAATGAGACAAAGATAGAGCGAGACGGGAAAGAGGGGGAGAGCCAATATGATGAAGAGCCGGGAGAAAGATATGCAGTCACACGCACACAAACTCAGGCAATGGAATGAACTATAAATAATAGAAGAGCAATGGGAGCCGCAGCGACATCACAATGAAAATAATTATAGAAATATTTAATGAATGGATCTATCATAATAGTCATCGTATATTACTGCGATACATTTAGGAGAAAGACAAACAAATATGAAGGGGATGAATTAAAAAAAAGGATGAAGAAAGCGAAGACAGCGGAAAAGATGAGAAAGACGACGAAGACGAAAAAAGGAATGGGAAGGGTAGGAACGAAGAACAAAGAGGGAAAAGTTTGACACTCATGTACACGCATATACGTACATCTGATACCTGAGATGGAAAAACCACTTATATGATGTATCAGAATACCAGACCAATGAACATGGCTTCCCTCCCTCCCTTGCCCGTCATTCTTGATTTTCTTTGGTAGGCTATTCATCTTCCTCCCTCTGTTCCTCCCTCCGTCCCTTCCTCCGTCCTTTCCTCCGTCCCTCCCTCCCTTCCTTCTCTCTCCCCTTAGTTTTCTCGCGCGTGAATAACCGCCAACATGCCTCAACAGATGCGATTTTGGTACTTTCCACTGAAGCAATGTCGATGACTCCTGTGAAAGCTTTCAGGCACACGTCTCCTCCTCGTCCTCCTTCCCTCCCTCCCTCCCCCCTCCCTTCCAACCTATTTGTTGCTGACAGAGACGCAGCCTCGGGTCTGAACGAAATCAATTTTCGCGAACAACTTGTTCTCACGGTAAGGTATGCATAAAGCGCATGGGTGCAAAGAGGGAGGGAGGGAGGGAGGGAGGGAGAAAAGGAGTGGGGAAAGTAAAAAGAGTGCCACTACTTCTTCTTTGCCAGGAGCTTCGGGTTGATGTCTCCCATGTCCTTCACTCCCTTCAGAGAGAATAAGCGAGTGGCTCGCTCTTCAAGCGTGCCTCCACACTTGACACCCCAATGAAGGAGGGCGGCCTTCAGCCTGTCCAAGCCCAGGGGCTACGGGAGGGAGGGAGGGAGGGAGGGAGGGAGGGAGGGTTCTGAATTTATAGGGTGGGCTTTCAAAAGATTGAGACCAGGGGCTGAAGGGAAGGAGGGAGAGAGGGAGGGAGGGTAGGAGGGAGCGCGGATGGACGAGAGATCTCTAGATCGTATTCTGGCCCCCACCATCACGTGCAGCTTACGTCTCCTCACTCCTTCCCTCCCTTTCCCCCTCCCTCTCCTTCCCTCCCTCCCTACCTCCAGTTCGTGAGCAGAAGAAAAAGATGTCAAGTCCAAGTAGGCTGGCTCGTCTTCAAAGGGAGGAGGCGCTCTTCCCTTCACCTTCCCTCCCTCCTTCTCTCGCTTCTTGCCTCCCTCCTTCTCTCGCTTCTTGCCTCCCTCCTTCCCCTTTGCAGGCTTTACGGCTGCTTGAGAGGTAGCAGAAGAAGAAGAGGTGGAAAAGGAGGGAGGGGGAGGGAGGGAGGAAGGGGGAGACTGCGCGCTTGTCTCTTTCTCCTCCTCCGTCTCCTCCTGCTCGTCTTTGTTTGTCAGCGCATCCGCGACAGCCTATCAGGGGGAAGGGAGGGAGGGAGGGAGGGAGGGAGGGAGGGAAGATGAATGTCAATGCCTGAGAGGCAAGTCCCACCCGCCCGCCCTCCCTCCCTCCCTCCTGCCTACATGGATTTTCCCTCCCTTCTCCTCTTCTTCGGAGGGAAAAAAGGCGAAAGGGCTCAGGCCAATGTTGACCCGCACGGCGTCGCCCTCGTCGAGAGAGAGGGCAGGGTAGTACAGATGGCGGAGAGGAGGGCTGGAGGGAGGGAGGGGAGGAAAGGAGAAAATAAGTTACACGTTCGATGGCTGCGAGGGGGGGAGGGAGGGAGGGAGGAACGAAGGGACGAAAGGAGTCTCACGTTCGATCTCGATTGACCTTTTCCCCCTCCCCCTCCCTCACCTTCCTCCTTCCTCTCCATCGGCGGCAGCAGCCGCGGAAGAAGAGAGAGGAATATCTTCAAAGGCAGCGCCGGTTGGCTTTCCATTCAAAAAATAGGTGATTCGTCCTCCTTCCCGCGGCCCTTCCCTCCCTCCCTCCCTCCCTCCCGCCTTGGGCTGGTGAGGCGTCAGATCCAGCAAGATGCCTAGGACATCGCCCACCTAGGGAGGGAGGGAGGGAGGGAGGGAGGGAGGGAGGGAGGGAGGGATCAGAAGTGGCTATAGCACCCACGATCGCAAGGACAGATATGTGTCAGACGTATCTCTCCCTCCCTCTCTCCCTCCCTCTCTCCCTCCCGCTCTCTCTCCCTCCCTCACTCCCTACCTACCTACCTCCCACTTCTCTCCCTCTCCCGCCACGACCTCCTCCCTCTGATTGTGCCACAGCCGCCGACCAGCTGGGTCGTAGGCCCAAGAGTTTTGGTCATCCCCTACACCGTCGCCTGAGGGAGGGAGGGAGGAGGGAAGGGAGGGAGGGAGGGAGGGAGGGTGTGGTGGGACGTGCAAGTTGGGAGTGGACGGAGCCAAAGGGAGGGAGGGAGGGAGGGAGGGAGGGAGGGAGGGAGGCACCTTCGTTGGCGTCTGCTTCAAAATGACCGTTGATCCAGCCGATCTGGGAGGGAGGGAGGGAGGGAGGGAGGGAAAGACAAGAAGGTGTAAATTGGTTGAAATGGCTCAAGACAGGCACTCTTTCTTTCCCCGCCATCCCCCCTCCCTCCCTCCCTTCCTCCCTACCTGCACACTCCCCTCCGCTCCCACCGCCTCCACCTCCCAATACCATCGCCCCCCCTCCCTCCCTCCCTCCCTCCCTCCCTCCCCCTTAAGCGGCACCAGGACAGTGGCGAATTCCCCCACTACCCCCCCCTCTATCCCTCCTTGACTCGATATGCTGACCGAGCCCGAGAGGGGCACCATCCATGAGCACTGCTGCTGGGTAGAATACCTGGAGGAGGATGGGCCTGAGGGAGGGAGGGAGGGAGGGAGGGAAAGCGGGCTGGGTAGGAGGGACGGAAAGCTGCGAGAAAGGAGCGCACAAGGGAGGGAGGGAGGGAGGGAGGGAGGGCGGGAGGGAGCAATATTTTCCTTCTCACCCGCTCCAAAATCCAAAGGCAGCACGGCCGCACTTCCTCCTCCTTCCCTTCCCCGCCCTCCTCCTCCTCCTCTTCCACCGCCCTCCCGCCCTCCCTCCTTCGGACCCTCCCCCTCTTCCAGGTAGGATGGGTGGAGCTCGAGGGGGCCAGCCTTGCCTCTCTTCCTCGCTTGGGCCTCGCGTCGAAGGCCCTCCATGACGGCGTTCTGGGAGGGAGGGAGGGAGGGAGGGAGGAAGGGAGGGAGGGTGACTACATTTACACGACAGCTCCCCGGCCGGGAGGGAGGGAGGGAGGGAGGGAGGGCATACCTCCATATCAACGGGAGGGACAAGAGCGGATGAGCCCATATAGGCTTCTGCTGCTGCTGCACGTTCCGCCTCTCTCCTATCCTTCTCCAGGCGTTCCAACGCCTCCTTCCCTTCCTGAGGGAGGGGGGGAGGGAAGGAGGAGGGGAGGGAGGGAAGAGGAGCGTTAAAAATAATGATACATGTCCCTCCCTCCCTCCCTCCCTCCCTCCCTCCCTCCCTCCCTCCCTCCCTCCCTCCTTACCCCTCTTAATTCTTCCTCTCCGTGCGCGAACGTGCACGATCGACCGGCTGCGCATCCCCACCAATTCGGGGCCCCAGGGGGAGGGCCACGCCTAGGGAGGGAGGGAGGGAGGGAGGAAGAGTGGAAAGGGAGACGGGAGGGAGGGAAGGAGGGAGGGAGGGAGGGAGAAGAAGGGCCAAAGGGGGGGGGGAGGAGAAGAAGAAGAAAGGGCGAGGCCCACTTTGGCGGACGCCAGACGGAGAGACATACAGAGAGAGGGGAGGGAGGGAGGGAGGGAGGGAGGGAGGTACCTTCCCATGCGGGCCTCGAGCCAGTGCTGACAAAGTACAGTCTTGAGCTTCGTCTGATGGAGGGGTTTGCGCCGTTGAGCGCCCGAAGGCTTCTTTATGTCTGCCCAGGAGGGAACGCTGAGGGTGCAGTGAGGGAGGGAGGGAGGGAGGGAGGGAGGGGGCGGTATGGAGTTGACTCTCCGAGAGGAAAAACTTTCACTTTTCGAGGGGGGGGCTTGAGGAAACCCGCTCTTCCCTCACTTACCTGAGGTACCATCCGTCAATTCCGCTGGCTGTTCGCTCTTCCTCATTCCCCCGCTCCCTCCCTGCCCCTCGTTTACGGTCTCGTTCTTGCTCCTCCCTCTCCTTGTCCTCCAACCATTTCTTGAGGCGGATCTCGTCGTTCACGTGTCTAAGAGGAGGAGGGCGGGAGGGAGGGAAGGAGAGAGGAAAGGACGGAATGACAGGAGATAAGGAAAAGCTGCAGGGATGCCTAATGACATTCTGTTCCTCCCTCTCTCCCTCCCTCCCTCCCTCCCTCCCTCCCTTTCACACCTCAGTCGCCTGCCATACAAATCGCGGCACGCGCCAAAATCTGTCGTTTTCTTCACTCCTGCGCCTTTGCCCATGGAGCGAAGCATCGCACCAAAGCCGCCCTTGCCCCCCTTGAGGCCCCATGAAGGGGAATGGAGACGAAGGAGGAGAGGAAGAGGGAAGGATGACGGGAAGGAGGAGGAGAGAGAGGAGGAGGAGGGAGAGGAGGAGGAGGGAAGATGCTCATGGAGGTGGTAACTGCAAAAAATGGAAGGATAAATGGAGTAAGGTCAGCGAGGGAGGGCGGTTGGGTACGCACCTCTTGCCATTGCAAAGTACAAGAAGGGAGGGGGTCAGGACCAGGGCCGAAAGTATGGCTGCTGTCTT
>Ga0160420_100739_pt1 | contig 11314 bp, 23 predicted proteins | sample CelAP2metagpilot_FD_108197 | JGI IMG/M metagenome (GOLD analysis project Ga0160420, IMG submission 108197) | Phycosphere-associated microbial communities from algal ponds in Kailua-Kona, Hawaii, USA - Cellana AP2-5-5 metagenome pilot | ecosystem: Engineered > Artificial ecosystem > Aquaculture >... | reverse complement strand
TTTCCGCCCACTCACTACCCCTCCCTCCCTCCCTCCCTCCCTCCCCTCCTCCCTAGCTACGACTCGGTGTGTCCGATTCGCTCGGCCTGGGATCTGTTCCGCGCCTTTCCCGAGAGCGACCTGGTCATTGTCCAAGGTACGCCCTCCTTTCCTCTCTCCCTCCCTCCCTCCCCCCCTCTCTCCCTCCCTCCTCTCCCCCCTCTCTCCCTCTTCCTGCCTTTGGGGGCTCACGTGTATTGAAGCCACTTGTCTTCCCTCCCTCCCTCCCTCCCTTTAGACGCAGGCCACGCCTCGAGCGAGCCCGGCATCAGAAGCGAGTTAATCAAGGCATGTGACAGCTTCGGGAAGGCGGGAGAGGGAGGGAGGGAGGAAGGGGTGAAGACGGGCCAGTGAGGGAGGGCGGGAAGGAGGGCGGGAAGGGAAAAGTCTGGCCCCAGATAGCACCAGAGCACGGACGACGATAGAGAGGGTAATGGGAACAGCCACAACGGCGTTGCGTAAGCATACAAGGAGATATATGTATACGGCAAAAGGGATAATAACCACAACGACAAGAAAAAGAAACGAAGCAAGCGAACAACCGGCAGATGCGGAAGAAAGGAAAACAACCAAAATCCGATTAAATGGTAATCAGGAATGTGTAGTGCGTTGTCGGCGCGTGGTGAAGAGGAAGTAGTTAGTAATGAGGGCGGCAACGAAGAGGTTGAAAGAAAGTCAACCACTGAGGCACAAAAGAAAGAAAATCAACGAGACAGAACGAAGAGGATCACGAAAGGGATGCGGCCACCTGCAGGTGTCTATCTGCTTTAGCATCTTCCCCTTCCTCCTTCCCCTCCCCTCCCTCTCTTCTCCTTCCCTCCCTTCTCCTTCCCTACCTTCCTCCCTCCGCCTACAGAGGAATCTCGGGAAAGTAGCAGAGCCGCGTGCCTTTGGTCAAGCCCAGCGCCTCCGTTTGGTCGCGGAAATAACAGAGAGACAGTTCTGAGGGGAGGGAGGGAGGGAGGGAGGATAAATGACGAGACTGAGTGTGGAGGGAGGGGGGGAGGGAGGGAGGGAGGGAGGGAGGGAAGATGTACCGTCCTCGGTGCCCTTGGAGAGGAAGCACATGTAAGAGCAGAAGTGAGTGGCGGCGATGCTCCGACCCGAGGGGATGGCCATCTCGTTTTCGGCCTCGTACCTGGGAGGGAGGGAGGGAGGGAGGGAGGGAGGGAGGGAGGGAGGCATGACCGTGGGGAGGTAGAAAGCAGGGGAGGTCAGCTTGCTGGCAAGAGACTCGAGTTTGGGCTCGTTGCTGTGGGTGGGAGGGAGGGAGGGAGGACACGTACCAGCGTTCGGTGTTGGGCGAAAGGTCGCGGGCCGTGAAGGGGACCTGAGTGTTGATGCATGGCAAGGAGGGAGGGAGGGAGGGAGGGAGGGTAAGGGGAAGTTAGAGGGAAGAAAGGGAAGGGAGGGAGGGAGGGAAGGAGGGAGGGAGGTACCTGGACGAGGTTTCGAGCGTAGCTCCATCGGGCACCGGTGGGGCCTGTTCCGAGAGCCTCACAGCCCATGTAGGGTCCACAGGTGTACTGGGGAGGGAGGGAGGGGAGGAGGGAGGGGAGGAGGTGAGGAGTTGGAGGGGATGGCAGGGTGTGTGAGGGATAGGGGGAAACCAAGAAGGGAAGGAGGGAAGGGCGGGCATTGATGGCCACTGTTGGAAAGGATGAGGAGGGAAGGATAGGGAGGGAAGGCGGGGACATACCTGAACGATGGGATCACCCACGCGGTACTGGTCGTAGGAGCCTCCCGCCCCATCACCGACGTAGACGAGGTTGCGCTGATTCAGCACACGGCCAGTGGCGGCGATGAAGCGCTTGTCGCCCAGCATGGGAGCACCTGGAGGGAGGGAGGGAGGGAGGGAGGGAGAGAGAAAGGGAGGGGGTGAGGCTTTGATGCCGCGACTATGGAATGGAGGAGGTGGGGGAGGGAGGGAAGGAGAGAAGGAGGGAAGGAATGAGGCGCAAAGCATACCGATGGTGACGACGTCAACCCGCGCCTCGTCCAAGCCGAGGAGTTGCTGCAGGTGGAAGCCGTGCATGATGGCTTGGGTACCTCCCAGAGAATGTCCGCCTGGGAAGGGCGGGAGGGAGGGAGGGAGGGAGGGAGGGAGGGAGGGAGGAAGAGGTGGAGTCCACTATGAAAGCCGTGCAGAATGTCCATCTAGAGAGGGATAGGAAGGAAGGAAGGGGGGAAGGAGGGGAGGAAGGGGGGAAGGGAGGGGCTACGCACCGATCATGATGTGCTTGGGACGGACCCTCCGGACCTCATCGGCCAGCTCTTTATGGAGCATCTTAAAGACGTCGAAGCATCCCTCGTGCACGTGGCCCTCGGGGAAGACCTGAAGGCCAGGGGGGAGGGAGTGAGGAAGGAAGGGAGGGGTTAGAGAGCGGACCTTCCACCCAGAGACCGGACCTTCCGGTCGAGCTTCCTCCCCTCCTCTCCCTCCCTCCCTCCCTCCCTCACCTCGGCAGCCAGAGGGTCGGTGGCGTACTTGTACTGGAAGTCGCGGTTCCACTCCTCCCGCCACACCGTGCCTGGCCAGAAGGGGGGGGGGGAGAGAAAGAGGGACGGAGGGAGGGAGGGCCCATCGCGATGATGTGGATGAGCAACGGACATACTCTATTTTCCTCCTTCCTCCCTCCCGCGGTTCCTCCCTCCCTCCCTCCCTACCCCTAAAAATAATCAGCATCCGCTCTCCGCCTCCTTCCACCAAACTGACCGCGAAGGGCGTTCTCCTTCCCTCCCTCCCCCCCCCCCTCCCGCTCTCCTTGTGCGTGACGGGACTGATCAGAGGATAGTTCAACCAGTACACCTTCTGTTGTCCCCAGCTCCCTCCCTCCTTCCCTCCCTCCTTCCCTCCCTTAATCGTATCCTCGAACAACGCCCGCGCCTGTGCCGTCCCCCCTCCCTGCCCTCCCTCTCTCTCTCCCTCCCTTCCTCCCTCCCGTTTCCCTGTGATGGGGTCCTCGAGCACTGCACCTCCTCCACCCTCCCCTCCCTCCCTCCCTCCCTCCCTTTCTCTCTCCACCTCGTAGGTGTATTTGTAGAGACGGATGATGAGACGGTAGAGGAAGTGATACGTCTCTCTCTCTTCCTTCAAGGCCTGATGCTCGAGCATGCGGGGAGGGAGGGAGGGAGGGAGGGAGGGAGGGACGGGGGGGGGGGGGGAGGAGGAGGGGCGCGTGTCGAAGCGGAGGGGGGGGGGCACGTAGTTGGGAGGGAAGGGAGAGGGAGGGAGAGTGTCGGCCAGGGGGTGCGAGAGGTCGGCGGGTGCAGCCACGAGGATGGTCTAAGAAGAGGGAGGGAGGGCGGGAGGGAGGGAGGGAGGGGTGGGGGTAGGATCAGTGTGGGAGTTGGGGGTGGAGGCAGGGAGAAGGGGAGTCAGAATGACGACGGGCTTGGGGCGGACATGTGATGGGGAGGGAAGTCGGGGAAAGGGAACAAAGCAATGGAGGGAGGGAAGGAGGGCGAGGAAAGGCGAACCTTCATAAGTCGGAGGAAGCTGCAGCCACTCCGAGAGCCCCGGGCGTTGGCGGCGTCGTAAAGGGGGCAGGCAGGGTAGAAGGGGCTGAGGTGAGGGGGAGGGAGGAAGGAAGGGAGGGAGGGAGGGAGGAGGTGTAAGAGAGAAAAGATGCAGGTGTTGGGCTTCCAAGTGCCAGAAAAGTCACGGGAAAGACAAGGAAGGAAAGAGAGGGGGAAGGACTAACTCGTGGTTGTCGTTGTTGGTGCTAGCGGCCGAGGAGGCGTTGAAATTCAGAATTGCCGCACGTAAAGCCGCCATGTAGGTCTAGAGAGGGAGGGAGGAAGGGAGGAAGGGAGGGAAGGAATGAGGGAAGGAGTGAAGGCACACGTATGAGTAACTCGTGCTTTGGGTCTTGGGCGGTAGTAGCACGAACAAAACGATCTTCTCCCGCCCGTACCTCCCTCCCTTCATCCCTCCCTGCCCCCCTATCTCCATACGTCCTTATCCCCAATCCATGGATCCTCCGGACTAAGCACAAGAGTGCTGAACGCGCCCTCCACCAATGCGGCGGCTGTGCCCATTTTCCCTTCCTCCCACTCGTCCTCCTTCTCTCCCTCCTGTTGGAGGGAACGATGAGGGGGTTGAGGCTGGGCTGCTACTGGTTGTTGTTGGCTTTGAGAAGAGGAAGGCAAGTCGGGGATGTTGCGTCGAAGGGCTGTTGAAGGGAGGGGTTGGGTTCAGTGCAAGTGCATTAATAAATAAGACCGTGAAGAGGAAGGAAGGGCACCGGGGTAAATACACGTGGGAAGGGGGGGGGGTTGTTAGGGGGAGGACCGGAGGGAAGGGGAAAATGCACCCTATAATACCAGGACACGGGCCTGTAAGATTAATTATTTTAACTGGTATTTTGTCACTGAATCCATTTCAACGTCTTTCCCCTTCCTACTCTACTACTTACATCGTCGGACGCCCTTCTCGTCGAGCTCAACTTGCTCGTGTCGTTGGCTTTGCTCCACGGTCACAAAACCCAGAGCTAACACCAGTGAGCTCAGCAGTAGTAATAGAGAAGCTGCCGTGCCCCGTCGCAGGGGTGGGCGCGGCATGGCCGCCTGTGGTGGTGGCGGGATGTGTTCGGTCGTCTCGTGTGGGCCATATTTAAAAGTTAGACAGGCACCAGAGAGGTTGCGGTGTGACGTACATCCAGTACGGGCACAAAAGACAGGGCGCTCACGGTCACACGCCTACCTAAGCACCAGAGTGACAAAGCCACTGTCTATCTGTGTGTCACGTTTTGAACAACGTGAAGGACAGCGAGGAGAATCAAACGAGTAGGGAGAGCAAGAGAAAACAAACGTTTTTACCTTGCGTCAGTCTTCCTTCTTTCCCATCCTTTCTCTCTTCTCTCAGAGAGACTCTCTACTAAGCTTACCTCTCTTCCTAACCCTTTCGTCTGTCGCATATGCCCACGACCAAAGCCACAATGAAAATTTATGTGTTGATAAAATTGTAATTCTTGTCCATTAGCCCGCTTTTCCCCTTTGCTCGTGGTGGCTAGCCAAGCTGCAGGGAGGGAGGCAGAGGACGACGGAGCACACCCGCATGCGGTCGGTCTCCTCTGCTGCATGCCGATTAGATTCATCATTCCCCCACCGACGCGTAGAGACGCAGATAATAATTTTGATTCACAGGATGGCACGCTGTCTTCGATTTTTGCCGGGCCAGCCATGGCTTGCCTTGCGTCCCCCTTCGCTTCCTGTACTGGAGCTCCTCCGATCTCGCTCCAAGCATTCATTCTCATCTACTCATGCGCAAACACTCACGCGCGTACACACACACATTATCTTTTCCCCTCAATCTTTGCCAAGCAATCAACATGGCCCGGCTTCTTCTTCTCTCCCTCTTGTCCCTCTCCTCCGTCTCCCTACTTCCCTCGACGCTCGCCCAGCCCCCCCCCCAATACCACAAGCACGACCACGGGAAGCCTCCGCAGCCTCCAAAGGGCTACCAACCCATCCAACCTTACCGTACTGCTGCTGCCGCTGCTGTTGCCGCTGCTGTTGGCACGGAAGGCATGGAAGAAGTTGTCCACCCTTCCGGGTCTCGTTCCCTCCTTCCTGGGAGAGGAAGTCTGAGGGAGGAAGGGAGGGAGGGAGGGCTAGGCTCAAGAGTGATTGAGTGGGAAGAAGAGGTGGCGGCAGTGTCCGCCTCGTTCAAGAAGGCCATGGACGGCTTCAACGCCAGCACAGCCAAGGAGACGACGGGGAACTATGGTAAGCAAGCAAGCAAGCAAGCCAGCCCTCCCTCCCTCCCTCCCTCCCTTTCTTGTTCTAAATGACATTGGTATTAGCACGGCAAAAGCAAAGATAGAGAATCTCGAAAGAGAGACTCGATAAAGGGAGGGAGGGATGGAGGAATGGGCTGTATCTGGAGAGTCATCAAGTCTAATGTACCCTTCTTTCCCCCCCTCCCTCCCCCCCTCCCTCCCCCTCAGACCCCTTCTGGCCCGCCTGTCCCATTTTCGACGCCGCCAACGAGCTAGGAAGCAAGGCCGGCTGTGGAGTGTTGAGCTTCTTCCGGCGCTTCGTCACGGATTTGCCGGAGAACTATTCGCACCCGATGATGTTCCTTCCAGATGATCCCCAGGTGGGGAGGGAGGGAGGGAGGGAGGGAGGGAGGGAGAAAGTGGTGGGTTTTAGGTATTTCCAGGCGCTTTGTTCTGACCCATAGAGATGCCTGCTTGCCGGCAGGTCCTTCCCCTCCCCTCCATCCTTCGCCTCCTCACTCCCCAGCTGGAGGTTTCCCACGTTGTGCCTTTCGGTTTCGACGGCCAAGCACAAGCACAGCGAACACTTACACCCCTCCCTCCCTCCCTTCCTTCCTCCCTCTATTTTCAGCTGGAAGACACCTACGCCGTACCTTTCGCTTTCGACGGCCGAGGGGCTGAGAAGAAGAGGACGCTTCCCTTGACCCGCGTCGCGCCCGAGCTTCCCACCTACCATTTATTGTACAGGTGAGGGAGGGAGGGAGGGAGGGAGGGAGGGCGGGCAAGGGTGAAGGATGAGAGAATGTATTGGTTTGAAAGAGGTAGGGAGATATGTTGCTTGTTTTGACGGGGTCGATGAGGCGGACGTGTGATGGGGAGGGAGGGAAGGAGGGAGGAAGGGAGGGACGGAGGGGTACTGGCTGTCTTACTGATGCATTTTCCCTCCTCTCTTTCGACAGAGTCATCTTTCACTTGGTCAAGTACACCTTTCAGACGGTGCGTGCTGTCGAAGGAGGGCGAGAGAAAGGAGAAGGGGGGGAGGGAAGGAGGGCGGGAGGGGGGGAGGGAGGGCGGGAGGGAGGAAAGGAGGGCTTACCTTGCCATTTTATAAAGTCTCATATGGCGACGACTGACTAAATCTAATAATCTATCAATCTATATATAATCAATATTCTGATCTTCATCCAAACAGGAGGATAACTTCATCGCCGGCCGCAAAATCCCTGAGCTTCCCACCATCGTGAAGGGTATGGCCTGCCTTACCTCCCTCCCTCCCTTCCTCCCTCCCTTTCTTTATCGCAACCGGACTTCGTTATTGCATTTCGCCCATTCCTTCTCTCCCTCCCTCCCTCCCTCCCTCCCTCCCTCCCCAGGCTGGAAGGACCAGAGGCTGTATTGGTTCAAGCTGCCTATCCGTGGCACCGACGATTTCAGGTAATCGACCCCCTTCCTTTCCTCTCTTCCTCCTTCCCTCCTTCCATGCCTCCCTCCTTCCCTCGCTTTCTTCCATCCTCTCTCTTCCCCTACTCTGAATGAACATATAAATACATATATATAAATACATATGTGTTTAAATATATATATACATAAATATCCCCGTATAGGCTCACATAAATACATATATATAAATACATATATGTGTAAATATATATACATATATATCCCTATATAGGCTCACCCCGTACGCCCTGTCCATGGTGTCGGAGGACGGGTCCAAGATGATCTTCGTCACGCGCGGCACTCTTTGGCAGGAGGAGTGGATTATGGACTTCGAGTACTCGTACAGCACCGACCCCCTGGCCGAGAAGCTCTTTCCGGGGCACGTGCACAGCGGGTAGGGAGGGACGGAGGGAGGGAGAGACGGAGGGAGGGAGGGAGGGGATCGGAGGGAGGGAGGGGACGGAGGGAGATAAGGGTGGGGGGAGGATATACTGAGTGACAATTTTTCCCTCTTATTCCTTCATCCTGTGGACGACAAACAGCATCTTCAAAATGTTCAACCTTATTCAGGAGGAGGTCATCCAAGAGGTACGTCCATCCCTCTCCCTCTCTCCCTCTCCCTCGCCTCATTCCCTCCCTCCGACTCAGATCGAGCCCGATTGGATGAAACCAGTGAGACCTACCAGCTCCCACCACTAACAAAATCCTCCTCCAAACTTCAACCGTCTTTCCCTTCCTCCCTCCCTCCCTCCCTGTCTCCCTCCCTCCCTCAGGTCCTCCGCGTCAACCCCAAGCACGTCCTCGTCGGCGGCCATTCCCTCGGAGGAGCCGAAGCCATCCTCCACGGCTACAACATCCAACAAGTCTTGCAAAGAAAGGGGAAGAAGGAGGGCAACGAAGCCGGCAGGGTCGACACGGTGGCGATCGGAGCGCTGGAAGCCGGTAGGAAAAGAGGGAGGGAGGGAGGGAGGGAGGGGATGATCTGTGATGTTCCTCGCATTGTCGCGCCCACTCCGTCCCCCGCATTTACTAATGCTGATTTCAAATCCCTCCCTCCTTAACCCCCTCCCTCCCTGCCTGTCTTGCTCCCTCTGCCCTACAGGCGACCAGCATTTCGTAGACGGCGTGGCCGAGGTTCTGAACCAGCGCCACATGATCTATGTGGGGGATGGGGCAGTGACAGCCACCGACAAGGATGGGAAGGAGGCAACAGGAACGGAATACCGTATCGGAGATGTGTTTGCGCAATACACTTGCGGGTAAGAAGGAGGGAGGGAGGGGCGGACGGACGGAGGGACGGAGGGACGGAGGGATGCCTTGCCCTACGACCCTCAGTACCTTGTACGGCACGCCACGAGTCTAAATAGGCCCTCCCCTTTCTCCCTCCCTCCCTCGGCCCCTCCATTTCCGCTCTCGTCTAGGGCCTACATGGGCTGCGACTCCCTGGGCACCGGCCCCACAGGCGTCCGTTGGCCGTACGCGCGTGCCTGGAACCAAGTCCCTTTCACGGCGCGCAACCTCCCCAACACCGCCCGCTTCCAACAGGCAGAGAACCTCAGCCCTATCACGGGCGATCTGCCCGTGCCAAGCTTCCGGAATCTGGTCTCGGGGCACATCTGCTCGTACCAGTGCCTGTTTTCGACTTATGTGGGCGATAAGGACTTTAACCTCTGCTCGTTCAAAGACCAGCAGCCGGCGACGGGGGGGCTGCCGGACGAGAAGTTGTGCTACTTCCCCGAATTGCCTTACTAGATTGGCGGGGTAGGGGGGAGACAGGGGGCTGGGTGTGTAGGTGTGGGTGTTTGTGTGTTCGTGTGTGTGTTAGCTGTCGACGACGTCGACTGTGCGCATTCCGCGTAGATGGCCGGAGTAGGAGGCGGGGATGAGGAGGATGGGGGGCGCCTGGTGTGATCTGGCAGGCTGGGAGATGAGGCATATGGAGAGAAGGGGAAGGCGGGAAAGTTGTCCGTCTATCCTTCTGGCTGGAATTCTATTATGTACTATATGTTGTGATGGAACGGTTTGACAGGACAGGAAGGATATGAAGGAAGCGAAGGGGATTACCGGAGTGGTCGTTATGGGCATGCTGCTAGAAGAGAGAGTGAGTGAGCATATGCACCAGGCGCACCCGTCCCAGGGTTTGAGACGACCTAATTATTAACTCTGTTTCTATAGGGTTGCTGGATTCGAACGGGAGAAGCGGCGCGTGACAATTTTTGTTGACGACGCAAGGAAATGAATGAGAGTAGGACGGACCACATAGGCAATGGGGCAAATGAAATAAAGATGGGATGAACCAGTGAAATATCTAGGGGAAGAGCAGAGCATAGAAATCAGAGAAAGGCAAAAAAAGAAATACATATGAGCACACGCATGCACACACACACGCACACACACACACATATACACACACACACATATACACACACACACACATATATATATATATATACATATATATACATGTATTTATACCAATGCTTTGAAGAGCATCGTCCCTGATCCTCTGACTCTCTGATTGCGTGCTCTCCGCGGCGTGGAGACTGCCATGTGTCCTGGCATCAAACAGACAAAACGATCTCGAGTGGACTTTTTCGCGGTCATTTTGTTTTCTTTAGTCGTACGCTTTGAGTCACCATCATCTCGACTGCCCCTTCTTCTGGTTGGTTGCTTGCTTTCTTCCCTCCCTCTTTTCCCGCCATATCTCCCACCGATCGCAAGCCCCGCCCAGGCCTGTTGAAGCAGGAAGAGAAAGCCATAATCCGCCTGCTCACTCAATCGCTTCCGTCGCCCTCATTGTACAAGAACGCGGCGTCCTTCTCGTCTGAGTAACACTCAATTTTACACCAGCCGAGAGACTCTTCACGTGCGTCATTTTTTGATCTCTCTCCCTGCCTCCCTCCCTCCTCCATACTTTCCGTCCCTCTTTCCCCCCTTTCGAACATTTGTCTTTACATTTGATCACATTTACTTTTCAAAATCTTTCCCACTCCCTTCGCCCCCTACTTCTGGATGGTCACATCGGTCTCTCCCTCCATCCCTTCTTCCTCCCCCTCTTCGAAGTCTCCAATTGTCCTCTCACTGATCGAGAGCAGCGGCTCTTTGATCCCGTCATCCTTCTGGAACTGGGGGGAGGGATGGAGGGAGGGAGGGAGGGAGGGCGGGTTGAGCGCTGCGCGTCTTGCAGAGGTCTAGGAACAGCGACAGATATGCCGTTGAACGGGAGAAAGAGCGAGGGAGGGAGGGAAGAGGGAAGGGAGGGAGGGAGAGAGGGAAGGGAGTTTGTTGTCTGATATATTTTCTCACCTTCTTCACGCCATTCCCCCGGCCACTGCCTCCTTCCCTCCCTCCCCCGCCACCTCCTCGGGTGAGCCTCTCCAGGTTGGCAACGGGACGCTCGACGAGGAGGTGGACGAGGGTGGAGGTGATGAGCACAGCGGTCAGAAAGCCCAGGTAGTAGATGATATACCTGAGGGAGGGAGGGAGGGAAGGAGGGAGGGAGGGAGGAAAATGAGCCTCTTGATGCCTTTTCACTGGCCCGCTGGCCACGGGGCAAACGCAGAGAGAAAACGAAGGAGGGAGGGAGGGAAGGAGGGAGGGAGGGAAGGAGGGAGGTACCAGATGGTGGAGTAGTGCATGGGTCCGAGGTGGTCGCCGTAGACGCAGTAGATGATGGCGGGGTGGGTCAGGTAGGCACAATACGTGAGTCGGGAGGCGACAGTGAAGGCCCGGCACTCCAAAAGCCGTTTGATGATGCCGCCTTCGCCTGGTGAGAGTGGAGATGAGGGAGGGAGAGATGGATGCATGGTCAGGGTATCGTGATTGGATGGGGGGAAGGTAGAGACGGCTGTCGCGGAGGGCAGGGCGGGCGGGAGGGAGGGAGGGAGGGAGGGATGGGGGTACCGAGGAAGAGGAGGAAGCAGAGGAGGGCCAGGCCGAGCGTCCAGGCGGGCTTGGACAGGGCGATGTAGAAGGACATGAGCGCCGTGCTCCATTTTGGCGGGTTGTCGGCGTAGGCAGATCGGGCGCCTGTGGGAGGGAGGGAGGGAGGGAGGGAGGGAGGTACCTTCCACGGGCCAGGCGATGAGCACTAGAGAGACGAGGAGGAGGGA
>Ga0160420_100737_pt1 | contig 11334 bp, 14 predicted proteins | sample CelAP2metagpilot_FD_108197 | JGI IMG/M metagenome (GOLD analysis project Ga0160420, IMG submission 108197) | Phycosphere-associated microbial communities from algal ponds in Kailua-Kona, Hawaii, USA - Cellana AP2-5-5 metagenome pilot | ecosystem: Engineered > Artificial ecosystem > Aquaculture >... | reverse complement strand
ACCTTGAAGATTCCGGCCGTCTCGGTGCAGGGGGAGGGGGAGGCGAGAAGGGTGGAGAGGAAGGAATGCAGAAACTCCTTGCGGTCCTCCGAATCGATGCAGCTGAGGGGGGAGGGAGGGAGGAAATGAGGGAGGGAGGGAGGGAGGGAGGAGTAAGGAGGAGTGAGAAAGACGAGTCACATGAAAGCGCCTGTATATTTGTGGGAACATCTCTCCCGCTCCCTCCTTCCCTCCTTCCATTCCTTAATACCTCAAAGTTAATCCTCTTGACCAGACGGAGCCAGACACGAAACTCAACCTGTCGGCGATAATAGTCATCTACCGCATGCAGCACTTCAGGTATCGGTCGCGCTGGTGAAGCTGCATCCCCCTTCATCTTTTCCTCTTTTCTTTTTCTCTTCTTCTTTTCCTTCTCTTTTTTGTCCTTGCTGCTGCTGCTGCTGCTGCTCTTGCTTTTACTTTTGCTCTTGCTGCTGCTGCTGCTGCTTCCACCTCCACCACCACTACCACCGTGCTTCTCTAAATATTTCATGGCTTCCTTGACTAGCCGCCGCTCCTCTCTCTCATCTTTCTCCTCCTTCCGCCGATGTTTCTTGGCTCCTTCCCTTCCTCCCTCCTCCATTCCCTCACTCTCTCCGCTGTCGCTCGAGGCGGAATCGTCTTCGCGCGTGCGTTTCTTATGGTGATTATGTTGACTGGTTTTCTTCTCCTTCTTCTCCTTCTTCTCCTTCTTATGCTTTTTGTTATCCTTCTTCTCTTTCTTGTCCTTCATTTTGCCGCTGCAGCTGGTGCTGGTGCTATCCTTCTTGTCTCCTAAAGTAGGAAGGTAGGGGAAGGGTCGTGTGCGTGTGTAAATGAAAGGCAGACTTGACAACACTTGAGTTTAACAAAGCAAAACGGGCCCGCAAACAGGAGTCTGATAGCTCATTACACGCATACAATCAAAGCCAGTAATGCAGGGCGTGGAACCAGGGTTAGGCATTGCACGTACCGTCGTGCCGTCGAGGCCCGCTCCCATTACTGACGTTGCCGCTGCTTGTGCTGTCTGGAGGCGGTGCCACCGTCACGCTACCTTTCACATCGTTGCTGCTGTCCCCAACGTTGCCGTCGCTGCTGCTTCTGCTCTTGCTGCTCCTGCTGCTGCCATTGCTCCTATCACTTTTCCTGCTGCCGACTTCCGAAGAGTCTTCCTGGCGAGGCATGCGTCTCTCGAGACTGCGGGGCTGCTCCTTGCTACGCTACTGCTACCCAAGCCTGGCTGGTAGATTTTAAGGCGTCGTGCCTTCGCCATAAATTGTGGGTTGTGTATGTGAGTGTGGTGTCAATTTGCGTACAAGTAGTGTTCAATGGTTTCTGGGAGCACTTCAGAAGCATGACTTAACAACTTGACTTTCTGGGGACTTGGAGGCGAGCGGTTGTTGCCGTTGCTGGCCATGTCCCGCTTTTTGACTTCCCCTGTGAGTCGTACACTAACACGCTTCTCATGGCCTCCCAACTACCATCCATACAATGATAGAACGCTCCTACTTGTCCTTTGCCGTGCTTTGTCCGGTGGCGACACCGGTGGTTAAAGGCGGGGTGAGGCAAGCAGCATAGCACCATCGTGCTGGGTCGTAGCTGTCAAGCAAGACATCAGGGCACCATTCGCCGTACACTCGCCTCTCCTACGCGGCCGCGGTGAAGGTCGCCAGTCAGGGATCGCTGCTTTGCTAGGATATCCGATTATTTTTTTCATTAAGACGCAGGGAGGGTCATATACTCATTATCAGTGCCCTCAAGAAAATGAATATCACCCGTCGGACAACCTCCTTTCCGGACCCGCACATTAACACGCAGCACTTGGAAGGGGTTGATGAGGAAGGCGGTGATGCTGCTACTAATGGAAACCGGTCCCAGAACCTCCCTCTTTCAGGCGAGCCGCAGCAGCACGCGGGAGGCAAAGGCCGTCGGCACCGGCGGCGTCCTCGTCGTGGACATCGACAACGTCGGTCATGGGCATACCACGAAGATGATGGGTTTCAATACGACTATCATTATGATGAGGATGAGGGTGAGGAGGAGGGGGAGGGTGTTTGCTGCTGTAGGGAGGGTTGCTGTGAGTCGTTTCTTTTTTTCCGGTGCGCAGTGTGTGGGTTATGTGGTCCTGGAGGAAGGGGGGGAAGGCCTTTCCGATGGCTGCGGCGGGCGGGGAGGAAGACTTGGAGATTCTTCGATAACCATCGACGGGCTTGTCTGGGTTTGACACAATTAAACCCTTCCTCTGATGACGAAGAGGAGGAGGAGGAGGAGGAGGAGGAGGAGGAGGAGGATTATTATTTGGAAGAGGAAGGGGAGGAGGGAGGGTTGGCCCCTGGTGGTGGTGCGCGACGCAGAAACCGAGGGGGGCAACAAGGAGGGGGAGGAAAAGGAGGAGGAGGACGGGAAGTAAGGTTCTCGGGAGGCTCGTACCAGAGCTTGAGGGATACCCCGTCAACGAGTTCGTTCCGGGCGTTGCACCGGTCTTCCACCATCTCAGTCGAGTACTTGAAGAGGAGGGATCGACGGTGCGTCCTCCCTCCCTCCCTCCCTTCTTCAATCCTTCTTTCTCTTTATCGTAATCTCACCTCCTTCCTCATCTTTTCTAATGTCCGTTGCTTATTATGATTATGACGCTTTGCTTACTTAAACATGCCCTCCCTCCCTCCCTCCCTCCCTCCCTCCCTCCTCCTGCAGTCCTCTGCACATGGCCTGGGCCTTTTTTTTCGTCTACGTGATAGCGGGCGTTTGGTACTTCATGTGGTTCAAGTCCCTGGACTTCCACAATGCCCTTTTCCAGATCATTAACAGTTTGAGCGCCGTGGGGGTAAGGGGTCCTATATGTATTTAATATGTCATCTTCTTTGTTTTTTAATTACCCCATCGGTGGCCGACGATATTCATGTGTTTCCCTCCCCCATTCTTCCTTTGCTCCATTCTTTGCCTCCCTTTTGTCCTTGAGTACGGAGATTTTAGTCCCACCACGCCGACTGAGCAGGCCCTCACCATCGTCTTCCTCTTTGTTGGCGTGGGCTTTATGGGCTCTCTGATCGGTATTGTGGCCTCCTCCCGCTTGGACTACCAAGAAGACGTCAAGATAGAGTGGCTCGCCCGACAGGAGGAGGGGCAGACGGGGAGGACAGGCGAGGGAGGGGAGACGGAAGTAGAGGAAGAGCCGGGCGTGAGCTTGATGAGTGCGCAGATGAGGAGGGCGCGGCAACGGGTGATATGGAACATAGGGAGGATGCTGCTGGCCATTGCGGTGGGGACGGTGGTGCTGGTGCCCGTGGAGGGATGGACGTGGGGGTGAGTCCAGGGAGGAAGGAAAGAAGTGCGACACAAAGGGCAAAACCCCACTCAACCCTCCTCCTTCTCTTCCCCCCTCCTTCCCTCACTCCTTCGCTCCCTCCCTCCCTCCAGCTACGGCGTGTTCTTTTCCTCGCAGATGATCATGGGCAGCGGGTGGGTCGACGTCATGCCCATCTCTGAGTTTGGGGTCTGGTTCTCGCTTTTCTATGCGTTGATGGGCAGTATCTTAATTTACCATGCTTTGGGAGACTTGGCCTCCATCCCTCTGACCCTGCGTCAAAGTCTGTTTGAGGCAGAGGTGCTGTCGCAGTGGGGAGACCATCTAACGGGTGCGTATATTGAGTCCATGCCCGCCTACCTTTCGCCCTTCCTGTCGACTTGTCTCTCTCAAAACCCTCCTCTTCACTCCTACTGCTTGCTTACCCCTTTTTCGTCATTCCTTCCTTCCCTCCTTCCCTCCCACCCTCCCTCCCACCCTCCCGGCGCTCAGAGGATAAGCTGTACAGTCTTTCAAGAAGAGCCAGTGAAATCACAGCCGCGGCCATGTCCTCGTCCCCCTTGCGAAGGGCCTCCGCGCTCCCGGCGAAGATGGGAGGGACGGCGGTGGGGAATGTGGGGCAAAATGACGAGCCGTTGTTGTATCAGCAGCAGCAGCAGCAGCAGCAGCAGCGACAACAGCTGCTAGGGGAGAAAAGGCAATTGCATTCGTTGATGCTTCAGCGGCAGACTGCCGGGCAGCATTCCCTCGAGGAAGTACCGACAGCTGTAGGAGCTGCAGCAGCAGCAGCTGCAGCAGCCAAGTCCAAGTCTTCCCCCTCTTCATCATCCTCACATGTAGCAGGGACGCCCCCTGCCGTCACGTTCTCTTTACTACCTCCCTCCGTCCGTCCTGCTGATGTAGCCAGTGGTGGTGGCGGTGGTGGTGGTAGAGAAGGAGCAGCAGGGAGGAAGGGAGGGAGGGAGGGAGGGAGAGAGGGAGGGCATGGTACCGCCAGCAGCATGACAGAAGGCACATGTGCGGTTAAAGCCCCTTTCATATCTTCTCCAAACGATTCCTCACCCTCTTCCTTCCCGTCTTTCTCCTCCTCCACCATCCACCCTTTCCCCTCCTCTTTTATCTCCTCCTCCCCCTCCTCCTCATCCTCTTCCTCCTCTGCTTCTGATGCTCTCGGGGACGCAGCTGTGACAGCGGTCCTTACCCCTCCCTACCTCGCCACCAATTCGGCCTCTTCCTCCCTCTCCTCTACCTGCTCCTCCATTGCTTCCACCTCTCTTCCCCGTCTTTCGTCCGCGAACAGCAGCAGCAGCGGCAACAGCCGCATGAAACATAACGGGACAACAGCAGCAACAGCTGCAATAGCAGCAACAGCAGCAACAGCTACACTAGCCCCAGCACTACCAGCACCAGCACCGGCCGTTGGGACAGCCGAAAAGAAGAAACCGTCCACAGCCGTTACGAGGGAGGAATTTATCATCTCCATGATGCTTCTCCTGGGGCGCGTGGATATGATGCACGTCCGCGAAGCCCAGAGGGTTTTCGATCACCTCGACAAGGACAAAACGGGTATCTTAAATGAGACAGACGTTGTCAAGAAGGTGGAGCAACAGACGGGCCTGAGGTATGACTCAGCGCGCTATCGCATGGGACACGGTGCCAAGGACAGTAAAAAATATGCGTCGCCCAGACGCCTGGCAGCCTTGAAGAAGGGGGGAGAGGGAGGGGGAACGATGGGTGCGGAGGGTAGTAGTAGCAGCAGCAACATGCTTGGAACGTCACCGATTAAACCGAAAGAAGGAGGATGGGGAGAAGTAGGAGAAGGCAGAGAAGGAGGGGATGAGGGCAGGTTGCACTCGTTATCTTCTGTCTCTGCGCCCTCTTCCTCGACCTCGCCTTGGCGGTGGCGGCAGCAAAAGCAACAGCAGCCGCAGGGAGGGGGAGGGGAAGGGGGGGAAGAATATAAGAAAGGGTAGAGCAGAACATGGAATGTGCTAGGGTGTGTGGTAGGAAAAGTAACGGGAATGGAGGAGAGGAAGGTATCTCCTCTCTGCGTGTACGTAGATCCTGAGTGATCAAGGTACGCATATTATGTATATGACATGTCAACTTAAAACAATTAACATAGCCCCAACAGAGACACCACGATGTCGACAAAGCGATGATGCGAATAAAGAAAGAAAACCAACCATGAGTCTTTGCAACCGCCTTGCCTGCTTTTTGCTGTTGCGTCACCCTCTCGTTTTCATTGCCTGTTTTGGCGTCCTTTTATCCCTCCTTTTTCTCATATGTATATAGACAGGATTTATGTACACACAGGATTTATGTAAATGTCACTCAGCATCTGTTCATTTCATTGTATTCCCTTCTTTTCATTCTCATGGCACATTCCTCCTTCCCTCTACCTCTTCTCATCCCGACAGAGCCACACACACACACACACACACACAGGAACAAACACACACACACACACATTCACACAAACGCACATATGCACATTTCTGTAGAATTCTATGTCTTCCCCCTCTTCTTACAGACATATCCCCCCCCCTCCTTCCCTCTATCCCTCTTCGTCCGCCCCACACCACTCCCTCCCTCCATCCCTCCCCCTCCCCTTCCCCCTCCCCCTTCTCCCTCTCGCACAAATACCATCGTCAGCTTCTTCCCTTCCTGTACTGCAAAATCAAATGCATCCTCTCTTCTCTCCCTCCCTTCCTCTCTCCCTCTTTGCTCTTCCCTCTGACCTCTACCAATCTGGAGCTGCCGCAGACTGAGTCCCCGCCGCTTCTGCTGCTTCTGCTGCTGCTGCTGCTGCTGCTGTTGTTGTTGTTGTTGCTGCTGCTGCTGCTGCTGCTGCTGCTGCTGCTGCTGCTGTTTCTGCTGCTGCTGCTGCTGCTGCTGCTGCTGCTGCTGCCGCTTCTCTACTACCTTTTCAACCTTCCTCGCGCGCTGTCCTCGCATCACATCGCCACAATGCCTTTGCTGTGTCCCTCTTCTTCCACTACCCCCTCCCTCCCGCTCTCCGCTTTTCTGCAGGAGGTATTGTGCAATGGAGATGGTGCCGTCGGGGGAGGAAGCAAAATAGGACATGGCGGCACTAGGCGAAGCAGCAGCGGGAATTGGCGTTGCTGCCGTAGCCAGGCCACAGGAACGGCGAGGAAGAGGGGTGGGAGGAAGAGAGGGAGGACGAGGGGGAGGGGCAACATCCAGCTGCTGCTTCTGCTGCTTCTGCTGCTGCTGATCCTCCTTATCCTCTACCATCGCATCTGCTGCTTCTGCTGCTTCTGCTGCTTCTGCTGCTGCTGCTGCTGCTGCTGCTGCTGCCAAATGCACATTCAGAATCCTCCTTTGATTTCTCACCTCCTCCTCCCCCTCCTTCTCATGCTGGTTTTTGTTTTCGGTAGCAATAGCAGCAGCAGCCAAGTGTGCATCCACCACCACCTCAATCCCAGTCATCGTCTCCTCCATTTCCTCTTCCTCTTCGTCGCCCTGCACCACCACCCTCGTCTCCTTTTCATTCCTTCCCTCTACCCTTTCATTCGGTTCCTGTTGTTCTTCTTTCTCCTCCTCCTCATCCCCATCTCGGTGTTGACAAGAGAAATGTTTCCTCCCCGCAAGCAAATCAGGACTCTCTTCTTCCTCTTCCTCTGCCTCTGCCTCCGCCTCTCCCTCCTTCGATACCTCGTTCTTCTTCTTTTCCTCCTTCTTCGTTTCATCAAATTCAGCTATTTGAGCGCAAAGCACTTTCCCTTTCTCTTTCTCTTCCTCCTCTTTCTTATCAATCTGCTGCTGCTGCTGCTGCTGTTGACGACGGTGAAGAACACGAACCGGCAGTGGAGGAGGAGGAAAAGGAGGACGCGAGAAGAGCTTCATGGCAGAAGGAGGGTATAATCCATGGAGGACTTCTCCCTCCCTCCCTCCCTCCTTTCCCCTCTCGGCAGTAATTCCCCCTCCTTCCACAGCTCCCTCCCTCCCTCCCTCCTCTTTCCCGTCCCTCGCCAATCGGAGCAGCCTGAATTCATTCGCCATACCTTCCACCTTCACCTTTAGAATCCTCACCTCCTCCTCTACCTGCTGTTCCCTCTCTATTGCGGCAGCTGCGGCTGCTGCAGCTGTGGCCGCTGCCACTCGTTGCTGCTCCTGGACGGAGGAGAGTTCTGCCGCGAGTTTGCTGAGACGGGCGGGCATGTCTGTTAGATGTTGCTCTTGTTCTTTTCGCTGTTCTTGTTGCTGCTGCTGCTTCTGCTTCTGCTGCTGATGCTGCTGCTGTCGCTGCTGGTGTCGATCTGGAGACGGTGGAGGAGAGGGGGGAAAGGCCTTCGCCGGGACTGCCTGATGGTGGTTGTGCTGCTCCTGCTCCTCCTGCTGCTCCTGTAGCTGGCGCTTGACTTCATGCACGTCTTTAATAAGTGTGAGTAGTGAGTCCAGCATTTGCTGCTGTGTCTTTGCTGCTACCAAGTCATCCACACCTCCCTCCTTTCCTCCCCTCCCACCCTCCTGCTGCTGCTGCTGCTGTTGCTGCTGGAGGTTGGTATGCTGGGACTGCGAATAGGAGTGTTGCGAAGGTTGGCTAGGTGTATTGCCGATGATAAGAGATGTGTAAGGAGGAGGAGCAGCAACAGCAGCAGAGAGAAGACCAGTCCAGTCTCCCCCACCTCCTCCTCTTCCTCCACCTCCTCCTCCTCCTCCTTCATTCGAGTAGTACGGTGGTGGATGAGATAGAGGAGGAGGGGGTGCAGCTGGCGCTGGGAAATCGGCGGTAGACCATTGACAATGTAGTTGTTGTTGTTGTTGAAAGTGATCGTAAAGTGAGCGCTGTGATTGCTTTTCCTGCTGTTGTCGGTTATAGGGGGAGTGAGGGGGAGGGAGGCCTCTCACCCGGCCGTTGTTATTATTGTTGCTGCTGTTGTTGCTAATATTACTGCTGCTGCCTCTGCCCCCCCCCGTCGCTGTGCAACTATACCGCAGGATACTATCCAGGGAGACGCTGCTGCTGCTGCTTGCGTTGGCGCGATGGGCAGGAGCAGGTATGCGGGACGAGGAGGACGAGGAGCCACGGTACGCGGAGGAGGAGGAAGAGGAGTAGCGATACTGCATGACGGAGAAGAAAAGAGAGGCGGAAGTACTGGAGGGAGGGCACAGGAGGCCAACAACCTCTGCGGCCTGTACATTGATGTACGGGGATAGTTTGTGTGAGTGACTGCGGTGAGAGGGAGGGAGAGAGGGAGGATTGAGGAGGTTGGCTGGGAGGGTAAAACAAGCTGTCCGCTCGAAACCAAAGAGACAAGCGAGCTACAACAGCGATCCGAAAAGGGAGATGATCAATATGGACGTGATGTAGAGATTGGCGTGTTGAAGCTTTTCTGAAGCTTTTCTGTTTTGTCGTCCTTGTCTGGAAATGTTGAGCAAGAGGACGAGGAGGAGGTCGACGAGGTCGCCGAGGAGGAGGAAGAGGAGGGGGAGGAAGACTCAACATCTAGTGTTACTTGCGTACAATCATCATGCTACCGCCCGCATCACTCAGTCTCACACAACACACGCAATCAAATATTGCACAGGCTCTGGAACAACGCGGCGCCCCAGCCTAACTTTAAGTTAGCATAAGCAAAGCAGAGCCCAAATCGAGCGACTCCTCTGTTGGGGTGAAGCATCCCTCCCGTCCTTGCCTCCACCTGGAAGGCCAGCTGCATCAAGCACCTACACCCGCGGTGTAGTTCACGTGGTGAGCATTGATAAGTCTACCGTCCCTCTGTCTGCTCTCGCATCGCCACCCGTGCCGGGGGTTTGCGTTGATAGACCCGTGCAGGACGACCATGATAATTAAAAGCCGCCGCCCTCCCGCCCTGGCCTCCCATAATCCCTTCTTCTGGGCCTTACACTTCCTCGCACTTACACATAACAGTATTACCATCCACCATTTTCTTCCATCCCGCGCAATGCTGCACATGTGGGGCAATAGCTCATTTTACCATAGTCCCCCAGCCTCCCCACCACCAACACCAACCACCACCCTATCTCCCTCCCTCCTTTCCCCTTCACAGCACCCAGAGAACGACAGAAGAATGCATCTTGTCTGTTTGATCACTTAACGAACCAAGAGTCTGACCCGTCCCTGATATCCTCGTCCCCTCATAGGAAACGAAGCCACTCCGCCCGCTCCGTTCCTATAAGACACCAGCAGCGCCACCTCTCACCATTTCTACCTTCTCAAGCAAACAAACAAACAAACAAACGGGAAGATGGGCGAGCGCAAGGTCCTCAACAAGTACTTCCCCCCGGATTTCGATCCCAACCTGGTGCCACGGACGAAATTCAATCAATTCAAGCAGATCGAGACGCGGATGATGCTGCCCTTTAACATCCAATGTGAAACGTGCGGCGAGTTTATGTACCGAGGGAAGAAGTTCAATATGCGGTAGGTGTGGAGGGAGGGAGGATAGGAGGGAGGGGGGAAAAGAGGGAAGGAGGGGGATGCGTTTTTGGGTTCCCCTTCGCCGCCAACAGTGAGGCGCTTTACCGACTTGACCACCACCTTCTTTTCTCACTCCCTCTGTCTTCCCCTCTCCCTCTCTCTCTTTTTCGTCGCTCGGGTGTTTCGCGTACCCATCCTCACTCACACACACGCGCACAATCACACCCGTACGTCCCTCTGCAGCAAAGAAGACGTGCAAGGCGATACGTACAAGGGCATCAAGAAATTTCGCTTCTATATGAAGTGTCTCACTTGCTCCCGGGAAATCACCTTTATCACCGACCCGGAAAAGATGGACTACGCTATGGAGGTAAGGCTGCTGCATGTCTTTCCTCCCTCCCTCCCTCCCGCCCTCACTCACTCCCTGCTTCCCGGAGATGAGGCTGAAAAGGTAGCAAGATGTAATAGAAGCATCAGATCGTCGGGTGATTGACCCCTCCCTCCCTCCCTCCCTTCTCTCCTCCCCTTCTCACCCTAGGTGGGTGCGAAACGCCTCTTCGAAGTGTGGAAAGAGCAAGAAAAGGCCGAGAAGGAGGGGGAGGAGAAGCGGGCCGTCGAGGAGCAGCAAGACGCAATGAAGGCGCTCGAGCACAGGACGATTGACTCAAAATTAGAGATGGACATACTGGATGCCTTGGAAGAGACCAAGGCCTGGGGGAATAAGCGGGACCTCATCCGGGGGGATCATCTGGTAGGGCTCTTTAACCAGCATGCAGAAGGGGAGGAGGGAGGAGGGGGGGTAGAGAAGGAGGAGGAAGAGGAGGCCCGCAAGGCGTTTGCGAGGGCCCGGAGGGAGGGTGGGGGGGAGGGGGGACTAAAAAAGTTGGAGGATTCGGATGGGGAAGGGGAGGAGGGAAAGAGGGAGGGAAGGGGGAAGGGGGGGCTGTTGGTGGCGGGAGCAGCGATGGGGCCGAAAGGTGGCGGGGGTTTCAAACCTGTGATAAGCATAAAGGCGAAGAAGAGGAAGGGGGAGGGAGAGGAGAATGGAGGGAAGGTAGAGAAAAAAAAGAAAAAGGAGAAAGAAGTGGAGAGAGGGAGGATACCCCCAGCAGCCTCTGCAGCTCCAGTAGCATCAACAATAAAAGTGCCACCAGTGAGGGCAGCAACAGCGCCAATTAGCGGTGGTGGTGGAAATGGAGGTGGAGGTGAAGGGGGGGGGGCGGCGGGATTGGGGGGCTTGATGGCCAGCTATGGCTCATCATCGGATGAAGACTAAAGAAGAAGAGGACCTCGAAAGAAAATAGTTTAAATGTAGAGGAACAATGCGAACACTTGGACAAATAATGCAAGGTCGACAATGCTGCTTCGCAAGACTTTTTTATTGCCCCACCCACAAGTTGTCGCCAATTGATTGCTTGGTACCTCCTTCATTCATTCCTTCCAACCATTCCCCTCCCTCCTCCCGTCCTCGATACAGAAAAGAGCAACCTCCACATAAGGAGAAAGATAACAAGCGCAAGATGCATACAACGAAACATGTCAAAGAATTTGCTTGTCCTCTTTCTTGGTGGTGAAAAGTACTCTCTGCTTTCATCCATCCTTT
>Ga0160420_100736_pt1 | contig 11339 bp, 11 predicted proteins | sample CelAP2metagpilot_FD_108197 | JGI IMG/M metagenome (GOLD analysis project Ga0160420, IMG submission 108197) | Phycosphere-associated microbial communities from algal ponds in Kailua-Kona, Hawaii, USA - Cellana AP2-5-5 metagenome pilot | ecosystem: Engineered > Artificial ecosystem > Aquaculture >... | reverse complement strand
TCCCTCCCCCAGTCCATCCTCCCACACTCCCTCCCTGCTTCCTTCCTTTCTCCCTCCCCCTCTACCCGTGCTGTGCCCCTGATCTCACCCCCCCCCTCCCTCCCTCCCTCCCTCCCTCCCTCCCTCCCTTCTCCCCGCAAGTGTGACCTGGGAATTGACCCCGCAGGCCGACATTGTGGCGGTGGATTTCTGCCGGTCCATCATCCGCTCGGTCGCCGCCCTCTCGTATCAGGAAGCCCAAAACATCCACGACGACCCCCGACGGAAAGACGCAGTGGCGACGGTAAGGAGGGAGGGCGGGGGAGAGAGGGGGGAGTAAGGTCGGGGTGAATCCGGCCCGTCTTGATCCTTTTTTTACTGACCTTCCCGCCTCCCTCCCTCCTTCTTTTCCTCCCTCCCTTCCTCCTTCACCAGGGCATCCGGGATTTAAACAGTCTTGCCAAACAGCTCCGAAGCAAACGCATGGAGGCAGGCGCCCTCCTCCTCGCTTCCACGGAGGTGAAGTTTGTGCTGGATGCCGAGAGCGCCGATCCCTTGGATGTCCAGGTGCGTCCTTCCCCTCCTCCCTCCCTTCCTCCCTCCCTTCCTCCCTTTTCCTCCTCTGGTTTTCGCAGAACATTCTGTTTCTCCTCACTTCCACCTACTTCGTCCCTTCTTCCCTCCCTCCCTCCCGTCCTCCCCCCCTCCCTCTCTCTTTCTCTCCCACAGATGTATCAGCTGAAGGAGACACACGCCCTAGTCGAAGAATTCATGCTTCTGGCCAACATTACCGTGGGGAAGAAGATACTCCGGCACAACCCTACCCTGAGGTAGCCCTCCCTCTCTCCTCCCTTCTTTCCCTCCTTTCCCCCCCATCCTTCTCCAACATGTATTATTCATACGTTCCTCGCTTGCGCTCTCTTTCCCGGATACCCACCCTCCCTCCCTCCTCCTCCCTCCCTCCTCCTCCCTCCCTCCTCCAGTCTCCTGCGTCGTCACCCGTCCCCCTCCCGCGAGCGTTTCGAGCCGCTCATCGCTGCTGCTGCCTCCCGCGGCTTCACTCTCTGTGTAGACGACAGCAGGGCGCTACAGCAGTCTCTCGATGCCTCCACGGACAAGGATGACCCTTATATCAACAGAATTGTGCGCATTCTGGCCACCAGGTAAGCCCTCCCTCCCTCCCTCCCTCCCTCCCTCCCTCCCTCCTTCCTCTGGACCACTGGTCAAGAGAGAGAGAGAGATTTCCATTCTCGTCACCTTTCCATGCTCACAACCCCTCCCTCCCTCCCTCCCTCACTCCCTTCACCAGGTGCATGTTTCCAGCACAGTATTTCTGCTCGGGGGAGTGTCCGCAGGGGGAATGGCACCACTACGGACTCGCTGCCCCTATCTACACGCACTTCACCAGCCCTATTCGGCGGTATGGAAGAGGGGAAGAGGGAGAGAAGGAGGGAGGGAAGGAAAGGGATCTCAGCATTCATCCCCTCGCGCGTCTATGAGTTCATCCTACTCAGAATCTCACCTCTCCCTCTCCCTCGCTCAACCCTTCCTCCCTCCTTCCCTCCCTCCCTCCTTCTCTCCCTCCCTCCCTCTCTTCCTTCCTCCCTCTCTTCCTCCCTTCCTCCTTCAGCTACGCCGACATAGTCGTTCATCGCCTCCTCGCCGCGGCCATTGGAGTCGCCCCCCTCCCTGAGGCCCTCATGGACAAGGGCAATCTGCACGATCTTAGCGAGAACATGAACCGACGACACAAGGCAGCGCAGGTAAGGCTGGGTCACGAACGAGGGAGGGAGGGAAGGCGAGAGGGAAGAAGCGGTTTCTACGTCTTCCGAATTTTGCGTGCGAGCGTGCGATGACAAATCCTGATCCTCTCCCCCTTCCTCCCTCCCTTCTTCCTTCCCTGCCTCTCCCCCTTCCTCAGAACGCGGGGCGGGGGTCCACAGCCTTCCACACTGTCCTCTTCTTCAAAGAGAACCCGGCAGAGGCCGAAGACGCCTACATCTTGCGCATATTAGAGACGAGGCTCATCGTGTTGGTGCCGCGTTTCGGGATCGAGGTATGGACTGAGGCAGGGAGGGAAGGAATGGAGACGTATACATGTCACTATGTGGATGACATGACCAAGCCCTCTTCTCCACTCCCTTTCTATCTCGCTGCCTTTTCCTTCACGTTTCTCTCTCTCTCTGTACTCAATGTGTGCAAATGGTTGATTCCTTGCTGATCCTCTTTTCCTCCCCACTCTCCCACACTTCTTCCTTCCTGTCCTTCTTATCAGGGTTCCATCGACCTTAAACCGCTTGCCGACCACGGGCTCTTGAATCGAGATGCGGACGGCCACCGCATCACCTGCCCAGGTCTGTGTCATTTTCTCCTTTCTATTCCACCATTCTCTCTTCTTCTCTTCCCATTTCGAGCCGACGGAGTTGACTTGCTTTCTCTCTCTCCTCCCGACCCGCCCACCTCATCTCTTGACTCACCACACACAGGCACTCACAATTTCCTCCTTCTCCCGCCCCCTCGTTCTTTCCCTTCCCCTTCCAAAAAGGTAACATCAAGCTCCGAGTCTTTGACAAGGTGCAGGTGGGCATCCGCGTGGCTGAAGGTCAGGCCGCGCATCGCGACGCCGTATTGTATACACTCAAGCGCCCTCTCATTCCTGGACTAGAGGAAGCGGCGGTCGGGAGAGGAGGAAAGAAGACAGGAGTAGGGGCAGCGCTGGGTAAGCGTAAAGGCGGAGGAAGCAAGTAACTGAGAGATGGACGGGAATCGGTGGGAGCAAGGTAAAGAAGATACTAGAAAATAGTAGCCACAGGACATCAACAAAAAAGAAAACAAAGGAGAAAGTGAGCATTGCTCGGCATGGAGTGCTCGATATCGCGATGTCCAATTTCTCCCCTCGAGTCTTAAAATTTTAATAATAATCAAACGTTTAACTCAAAAATCGGCGGTTACGCGCTTTGTGGTAGACTATTTTTATTCTTCTCTTCGGACTTTGCTCTTACCTTGTGCGCGTATCGTGTTGAAGGGTAGAGCCTGGTAAACTCTGCATGACCTTCTCGCTCAGATGAGCTGGAAAAGGCAAACGTGTAAAATAAATGGATGTGGGCGCGTGGATTAAGAACCTAGGTCAATGGATGGTATTTCTTGAGTCGAAGTAGAGCGCGAGTTCATTGAAGAGTAGCACCGTGCCTATCTCTCCGTGCTCCTGCTCGCACTTCCAGCCTTTGTTATTCTAATACCACGCGTTAACAGGGAGGAGAGGAGGGAGGGAATGGAGGAGTGAACGAAAAAGCTGTAGGCCAGACGTATAGTTTGAAATCTCTCCGAAGATTCACCCCGTCTCCCTTATTCTTCCTCCCCCTCGCCCATTACCGATATCGATGCCCGGCATGACTACTGCGGTGTAAAAGTAAGACTTGCAGATGTATTGGCCCGAGCTGTGTGAAGACGGAATTTTTGCTGGCAACGATTACGTTGATGCAGCAAATGCCAGGGGGCAGAGTTGGGAGTTTTAGTATTGAAGATAGTTGACGGTTAGTGTGGCCGTAATGAGAGAAGAGAGAGACCGGAAAGAATGGCTTTTAAAATGGTGAGTTTTGAGAGCAAAAAGGATGGAGGGAAGGAGGGAAGGAGGGAGGGGGGAAGGACAACCACTTTACATCCAACAGCGGTTTTGAGGAAATGCACTACTAGATTCACAAACGAATGAATGGAATGAGTATTCGGCTTCTCTTTCACAATGTAACTTGCTTTACTTCTCTTTCTATACGGTTCGCTATGTACACTCCCTACTTTGCCTTCTTTTTCTTCTCTACCTCCTCTTTCGCATTCCCTTCACCTCTTCCCCCCTCCTTCTTCCTCTGTGGCAACACCAAATTTACTAAGGCCACGGGTGCCGCCGCATGTGCAATTATGATGCTAAGGGGCCCCAAAATTGGAATCATCAAAACAAGGGTAAATGGTAACACAAAGGCAAGCGCTGCGACCTTCTGAGGATTTTCACGCACCAACAAGGCGAGCTCGGCGCGGCGGGAGAGGGGGGGTTGCTGCCGCCCAAGGTAGGGGAGATTGAGTTCTTGCAAGGAGGCGGTGAGGGAGAGAAGAAAGGAGAGGAGGAGAGTGGAGGGGTATTCAGTGAGGGGGAAGGTGGTGATGACGGCTGCGGCGACAGTATGCGAGGGGGAGAGGTAGCGGGAGAGAGTGTAGAGCTGTGGTTTGAGTGGGAGTTTGGACAGTGAATTGTCGAATGTGTGCTCTCACAATGTCTCAAAGCGAATACACATGTCAGTCACTCAAGCTCTAAGTCTATCGCTTCTGGCATCAGTGAAAAAAGGACGTTCGGTACTTCCTTTCCCCTGCTCTTCCCCACTTCTTCTTGTATCGACCACCATCCTCCACCCCACGAACCTTGAATATAAACTTGAGCCCGCGGCCCACCAAGGGAATCCAGCTCAGAAGCCAATAGATTGGGAGGAAAAGGACGACGCTCATCCAACGCTTTGCTTCGGTTTTGGCTATGTCCCAACCGGAACGAGGGGCTCGCTTACGCAGGTCGGCCGTCAGAGACTCGTCGAGCGAGGATAGCACAGCGAGGTAGCATCGGTCGAGAGGGGCGTACCAAACGAAGCGGAGGATGATGTTGATGAGGATGGGGATGGTGGTGTTCATGACCCAGTACCATTGCTGAACGCGGGGCGTCTGTGAGGACAAGCCCGTGAACCACAAAATTAGGCGCAAAGGCACGATGGTGCCGAGATAGAAGAGGAGAGAGAGGCCGAGAAGAGGGATAAGGATGTGCTTATGCAGGGAGACTACGTAAGGATCTTTCACAACCGTGGCCACCGCCTGGGCTGCAGTTCGGAGCCCGAGAAGGGTTTGATCGAGGACGAAGAGAGCAAGCTCTCGAGCTGGACTTGCCGGCGGACCACCAATGGCCGCTGCAGCAGCCATGACATCAACAGATGAAGACGACGACAAAGACATACGTGGGCCTCTGTCCTGTAAAATATGTTTGTGCATGTGGTTACAGACGGCCTTGAAGAAAAGACGGCGATGCAACCTCTGTCTCAGCCTTGTGAAACTGGTCGTGGAGGTATAATGAATGGACATACACTGCACGTGCGCACAGGAAACACAAAATATACTTGACCAATATGATCTTGAGAGTAATCTATAATATCCTGATCCACCTCTATCTGCGGCAGTCAAGCGGAATTAAGGCAAAGCCGTGCTAGAAAACCTCCCTTTTTCCTCTTTTCTCCCCTTTCTCTCGCCTCATGCACCGTGGATTGTTTGTAAATTAACCAAGGAACCCCAGCGCTGGCTATATATTGATTAGAACGCACAAGATATTACAGCACTGTCCCTTTTTTTCGTCTTTGTCCTGACTTTTACTTTTTCCCAACTCAAAATCGCTTCCCCATCTTATTCCCACTCCCCCGCGGGTTAGCATCCTTCCAGTCATCCCAGGCGCGGTCATGGAACGCTGCCTTCTCCACCAGCTCCGCCTCGTCCTCCTTCCCTTCCTCCTCCAATTGCTTGTACCTTCTTGGACCTGCTGGTGCCTCCGCCGCTAGCTTTGCCTTGGCCTCTCGTTCTTCCGCCGCTGCAACTTCTTGAGCCGCGAACTCCTCAAGAGAGACAGTTGGAAGGCTGTAGCCTGGCTGAAACACACGAGCTCGAAGTTCTTCTTGCCGAATGCGGAGCTGTCCTCCAGGTCCCCCCTTATCGATGTGAGTAACCTGCATGCCACTACTACTGCTGCACGCCCTGCCGTTCTGGCCGGGGCGTTGCCGTGTATCTCCCCTCCCTTCCCCCCTTTCTCCTACTCCTACTCCTCCACCTCCAACTACCCTCTGCATCATCGACAAAAGTTTCGTTTCCTGCCGAAGCATAGGCCACTCATCTAAGACTTTTCTCGCCCCCATCTCAATCCACAACTTCGTCCTCTCCCTCTCCACCTCCTCCAACTCCCCCTCCTCTTCCTCCTCCTCATCCCCATCCTCCCCGCGCTTTCTACCCCTCTTCCTTTGCTGTAATTTGTCGTGCAAATAGTTGAGCTCACGCAGCCTTTCCTTTCCTGTTCTTTCCCTTCGAAACCTCTCGATTTTCAACGCTCGCTGCATCCCTGCATCCATTCCTCCTTCACCTATACTTCCTTTGCTTGTCGGCAACACCGCCCGTCGTCGTCTATCATTATCATGGCCCCCTTCCTCTTCTTCCTCTTCCTCATCCCCCTCCTCTTCCTCCATCCTCCTCTCCGCCTCCCACGCCCTTTTATCCTCACCCTTCAGGAAACCCAAGCCCTCACACATCAGCATGAAAGCCTCCCAGTGTCTCTTCTCCCTCTCTATCCCTCTCCTCCTCGCATCCCCTCCCCCACCCACCCTCCCGCCCTCCATCGGGACTTTACCATGCAGTACCCCCAGGTAAAAATCAACCAGGACGTATTTCAAGTCAGCCGTGGCTACGTCATCTACTTTTTCGTTCGAAGACAACAATCCAAGCCCGTGCACCTTTTTGGAGATCTCGTACAATAACGCCAGGCCTTTTTGGAGGTCGTCGGCTTCGCTGCTGGAGGCGGAGGAGGAGGAGGAGGAGGAGGAGAAGTAGGGGCAGGGGCAGGGGATGCTGTCATCCAGGCGAGCGACGAGTGCTTGGGCTTCCTGGAAGAGGGCGGACAGAGGTTTGTCTGTGCTAACTTGCTTTTGTTGATGGTCTGGCGAGGCTGTACTGCGGCTGGGCGTGGCGCGGTCAAGTGAGAGGGCGGCGAGGCGTTCGGAGGGAAGGAGGTCGGCCATCGGAAAGTGCTGGAGTGAGGACCGGAATAGCGTAAGCTGCTATGTAAGTTTGATGGTAGGCACAGAGTAAGAAGAGGATGGAATTACACGCTTTAGGAGGGTGGGGTTGTTTTGCTAGCTGCAAGACGTGACAAGGAGGACAGGACAGGAAGGGAAGGAGGAGACCCGACGGGGAGGTCGAGACTCCCGGAGGAATAGGAGCATCGGGCAACGTTTAAACAATGTCTAGTCTGTAGGGGGTGAATTCAAAATGCAATATCACACAAATATACAGATACATATACCGCGGAATAAGGCCTCCCTTGACAGTGGAGGTCGTCATCCCTTCGCTCCCTTTTTTACAACGCTCTGGCGAGTGTAGACGCCCCGAGACGACAGGCTGTGGATATGCAAGCGGCACGACAGTACTTGCCCTATGACCACCATATCCCACAGTCTGTGCGTGGAAGGAGCGGCACATTTAGCGTCTCACCACAGCAGGCGCATGGCAGATGATGGTGTGCGTGGTTTTCGTTTCATCTTGGCCGTCTTCAACTTCTTCCTCGATCGCCGCCAACACCCGCGCACCAACACATGTCCTCGTCGACGGGGTACCTCACGCACTCCACATTCACACCCCACCTTTCCACATTCCATCAAAGCCACATATATCTGGCAGGTTTATAGACTGGCCTGCCACAACGGCTGACCTCCGAGATGAGAAGACGAAGAACAGCCTCCCCAACCACTGCTACCATGGAGGCCTCACAACTACTACAACACCCGTCATCGGCAGCACTGGTGGCACGGCGTCCCTCCACCCTGCTCCCCCTCCTCCTCAGTTTCCTCCTCTCCTTTACCAGTCTCACCCAGCACAAAGCCTTCACCCTTGCGGCCGCGGCTGATGTTGTCCTCCCTCCTCCTGACGCTACGACCCCCGTCCCCCTTGGCGGCACTACAACCGAACACGGCCTCCATCCCCTCCGTAAATATCTCCCTACCACCATGGGTAATGAAGAGAGCGAGAACGAAGAAGTGACTGCTCAAAGGGTGGAGGCGGCGGGCCCGGCACAGAAGGGGAGGGATGTCTGGCCTCCTTACCGCAACATGCCCGCTATTGCACTTCAAACCACGGAGGGGAAAACATGGAAATTCTCCCCGAATGACGGCACAGAGTCAGTGTTATTTGTGCTGGTGGAGCGTTCTTTGAAATACTTGCCGACGTTCGAGTGGGAGGAGGAAATGACGGGTCTCAGCCCGTGGTCGAGTCGTCCTAACTTGACTATGGTGTTTGTGCCGAGGACTGATCCTCTAGACGCTTACCAAGTCGCACAAGAAGCACATACCGCGCTCTCGTCCAACACGGATGACGCCGAGTACTGGCTTCCGCGCATGCATTTCTCCTTGGACACGATGGATAGCCTTCGGAGCAGTGGCTCCTGGTTTACGGACTATGTCGCCGCCTGGTCCGCCCCTGCCCCTTCTGTTGCCGTCCTCGCCGACCTAAAACCAAACGGGACCGAACAAAGCCTTCTCGACCTCTTCGACGCCACCCCTCCCACCTCCGGACTTGCCATGCTTGCGCCGGGAGCACCGGGGGCGTGTGGCGATAGTATCGTGGGAGCAACATGCGGGAAAGTGGCTTTCTTTGGAACCGCGTGCTTGGAGAAGGACAGGGATAATCGACCAGTGCCCCCTCAACCGGTGCAAGACGTGGAGGGGAAAGTAGCTTTGGTTGCCCGGGGAGGTTGCACGTTTTCGGAGAAGGTGAAGGTGCTCAAGTCCTCGGGGGCAGTGGCAGCTATAATTTATAGTGACGACAAGCAGCGTTCGCCCTGGCTGGCCACCGAGGACGGGGGGGAGGGAGTGGTGGTGAAACCCGAGACGTTTCCTTTGGTCTTGATCGACCGGGAGCCGGGGCAGGTATTGAGAGGGATGACAATGGACACCACCTTGGTGGACAAGCTGGCCGTTACCATATTTGAACGCGCGAGTCCGCCTTGGGCGTTTGCGGCCGATCGTTTCGGCCGTTTCCGACGCCTGGTACGAGGGTACGGCTCCCTTGCTGCTGCGGTTTTAGAAGCGACGAGTTTTGAATTTGAAAGCCTCGTGGCACAGACTAACCCTCCCGCGGCTGATCTTGGCCTGAACCCCACTACTTTGACGGTGGACGTGCTGGAGGGAGGGGGAGGGGGGGAGGGAGGTCGGGCGGGGGAATCCGTGGAGAAGAAGAGTTCGACGGAGGCTGTGGTGGAGATTCCGTCTTACATCACAGAGAGGCCCAATGGTGGGTTGCATCTTAAGATTAACTTGATGTGCCCGGATCGGGAAGAAGAGAATTGCCCGAGGTGGGCAAGCTTTATCAAGATTTATGCCTGCGAGGTCCCGCTGGAGGAAGAGGAGGAAAGCGGTCACCACCACCGCCACCATCACTTTCGTCATTTGTCCGGAGAGGATGGTGATATGACGCCTGCAAATGTTGCTACTGCTGCTGCTTCTACAGGGGGCATATTGAAGCCGGACATCTATAGACAGCGAGCGCAAACCGACGCCCCTCCCCCCATCGACACCAGCGGTGGCAATCGCAATATCACCCCCTCCCTTACCACCCATCCCACGTCTACAGTCGCTACAGACGCTGCTGGTACTACTCCCCCTACCTCTCGTCCTATTCCTGCCCAACAGCCTCGCGACGCCCTCCCCCACGACGTAGGGGCTGAAGGCAGGGCGGATAACGATTGGGACCCTCGTGTGTGGCAAGGGTGCGGTGGAGAAGTAGTAGAGTTAGGGAGGCTCGTCTCACCAGCAGGGAGGGAGATGCTCACTTTGGTGGAGGCCTCTCCGTTCCTTGCGGCATTACCTTTAAAGGGGACGTACCGACGAGGAGGGGGGAGTGGCGCCTACCACCCATACACGCCGAAGATTAAGGTGTTTGTGTTAGGGGCGGAGGGGTACAACGTGTCCCTGTCCTTTTTGTTCACGGCGGCAAACCCTGGCGACTTGGTGCCCTTTAAGACCTTTCGGGTGTCGAGTTTGCAGGAATGGGGGGAGGGAGGGCAGCAGGGAAGTTCGCCCTCTCAATCGATTCCGCTGCCGAGAGGAGTGCCTTCTTACGCGCTCGTTGCCGCTATCACTGCTCAGGGCTCGCCAAGCGGTAGTGACATCCCCTCCACCTCCCACATGTTCCGCATTCAAGAAGACGCTCCTGCGACCGAGGCCGACGCCCCACCGTCCCTTCCTCCCCCGCCCCTCGAATGGACCGTCCCCCTCATTTTTCAATCCCAGCCTTTCGGCTGTTCGAATCTCACCCTGACCCGGTCCGGTGTTGTGCCTAATCAATTGGGCGACTGGTACAGTTCACAGCCGGGGTTCTGTCCAGGGCAGCCGGTGGCCCTCAAACAATTTTTCATGTCTCGTGCCCCTTCATCGGGCCGGGGGGGGATTACAGTGACATACATCATTAATGACGTTGGCAATGAGGAGTCGGAGAAGGGGAGAAACGTGGGGGGGGGAGGAAACCCACCATTAGGGGCACCAGGGCATGTGGACCTGGAGGCTTACTTTGTGACGTATGCGTTTTTACCGGAAACGCCGGAGGTATCGGCCGTGGCGTTCGTAAATGCCTCCGTCCTCCCCCCCTCCCTCACCCCTCCCTCTCCCTCGGCCTCTTCCTCGTCGTCCTCGGTGGGTAGCAGTGTAACGACACAAAATGGGCATACCACACTCACTTTGCGCTTGCCGGGGCCACCGGTGCAGGACGGGCAGGACGCCGTCATCTCCTTCCCTCCCCCCTTTCTTGATCCCAACATGGCGCGCATGCCAGTCGACCTCTACCGAGTCTCCCTCTCTGAACGTATCTCAGGCAACACCCTCGTCTACACCTTTCCTGTCTCGGCCCCTGCAGACCTCAGCACCACAGCTACCACCGATCCCCCTGTTGCTCGTGCTCCAGTAAATAGCCAAGCCGTTCAGGTTCAAGTTTTGAACAGCTCGGCTGCTTTTCCGTCACAAGAGCAAGAAAATAACGGAGGAGGAGGGATGGGGGATAATGCTCTTCCCTCTATTCCTCCCCTGGCCCCTACCGAAGGCAGCGGAGGCCACCGGCGGGTCCAAGCGACCACGACACCCCCGCCGTCCCTCTCTTCCTCCCTCCCTCCCTCCATGCAGCTGGTGCTTCAGAACTTGGTGATTCGCACGGATTATCTCGTCAAGATCTCGGCCGTGTCCTCTGCCGGTCCTAGTCGTGCCTCTGTCCTGACCGTGAATGTTCCCGGCACCTCATCCTCCCCCCCTCCCTCCCCCTCCCCCTCCTCCTCCCGACGGCGGAGACGCCGGCATCATGACATGAAGGCAGGGCAGCAAGAGGAAGGGGAGGAAGAGTGGGAGAGCTCGGGCATGGGAGCGGGCGAGATGGCGGGCGTGATCGTAGGAGTACTCGGAGCGGTGGCCTTGGTTAGCATGTTGGGAATGTGGGTGTGGAGGGGCACGGCGCGCAATCGATTCTTTTCACTCGGGGAGGAAGGGGGAAGGACGGAAGGGGGAAGGACGGAAGGGGGGGGGGGGGGGGGGACTGATGATGGG
>Ga0160420_100735_pt1 | contig 11345 bp, 12 predicted proteins | sample CelAP2metagpilot_FD_108197 | JGI IMG/M metagenome (GOLD analysis project Ga0160420, IMG submission 108197) | Phycosphere-associated microbial communities from algal ponds in Kailua-Kona, Hawaii, USA - Cellana AP2-5-5 metagenome pilot | ecosystem: Engineered > Artificial ecosystem > Aquaculture >... | reverse complement strand
TTTTGGTGCTCAAAATATGATAGAAGTAGATGTCATCATGCCGGCGGCAAAGCACCTAGAGGCGAATAAACCCCTAAAAAATAAAAACAAAAAAAAAACTTAAATATATTTCTGTATAGTCCGGTCGTCTTCGTTGCGCGCGCCTTCGTAATTTAGTCACTATTTTGTTTACTTTTTTGAGCGCCCTCTCTCTTCCAATAATAAAGCTGGAGATGTCTGAATACATTTCTTTGAACTACGTCCGTCATATTCGCGATTCTGAAAAGTTCCCATCCCCGGGTACACGTGTGCAGTGGACGCCCTACATGTACCTATAATATGCTGGTGAATGTGAAATGAAAATGAGAAAATTGCGGAGTAATACCACTCTGCGAGACGTGAACTCACGACAAAACAAAATTGTCACTCCGGCACAGTTCTGAGTGCAAATACCATCCTTCAAAACTTACATTATTTTTCCTAGAAACTTGCTGCATTTAATTGGAAACTTTTTTTCCTGACGCAAGATCTATTGTAGAAACAGACTTATGGCCATGGGTGGATGTAAATTCCCATGTCCCGTGCCTTGGTGAATAAAGCTTGCGCATCACTGAGAGAGTGTTCAAAAATGTCCCACCCGAATGGTTGCATGTCCGGATGTCGGTAATGGATCTCAACGAATATCTGTGAATATGAGTACGATGATGTTGATGAAAGAGTGTGAACATCGTCAATTGGCTCTAGAGTCGCGTACTCATCTGTTTCCCTTACACACTAATATATGATCTCAATTTTTTCATTTGTAAGCATGCGCATCAAGATATCTCTTCTCTCTTGCAAACGTGCGTACCTCATCGATGAGCTTGTACGTGCCATTAGCCATCATACGCTCCAAAAGACTGAACTCGATTCCTTCAACGTCCATCTTGAGCACCACAAAGTCGTCTTCTTGTATGTCAATATCTTTGAGAAACTGGCTGAGGCCACGCGTGTGCGGTGATGTCTCCAAGTCCTCATCCAGGCCGATGAAATTGTGGTACACTTTGAGAGTATCCATCGTTCCTTCTGTGGTGTAGCCCATCTTTTCTGCCGCAGTTTCACTGATGCACCGATTTATAGGGTCCCGTAAGGTGGCCACGTTGGTCATGTCTCTCTCACATTCAAACCCATACATAGCATCGAACTTAATCGGGTAATTTTGCATCATCCAGCACAGGCTCGAATTAAAATCCTTAATACCCAAGTCGATGTAGATTCTACGCCTGTATAATGTCTTGTTCGAAGCGTCGACGAAATTGGCCAGCAGAAACGGTGTCACCTAAAGTGGGAAGCACAAATATTGATGGTCGGAAGAAGAGGTTTAGGGATTAGGGGAAAATGTGTCCCGTATACTACCATGATAACATGTAGAGGTCAAGATATTCTCAGAGAGTTCGTCGTACGAACGGGACATAGTGGAGAGGCTTATCGAGTGATGGAGGGCTTGGAAAGAATTTATAGCGGGGAGGACTCATGGCCTTGGTAACCGGAATTTTTCCTGTTGGAAAGGTTTGTAAGTGAGCGGATATCTGCTCACCTGGTCCTTGTCTTCGACATCTTTTGTCTTTCCCAGGTAAAACTTCCCGCGGTACTGCCAAATAGGCTCGAGGGGTTCCAGCCAAAACCTAGATGCGGATCGATGATGCAGGTGAAGCCAACTACGTTCTTCGCACGTAGAGCAGCTCCTGGCAAAATAGAAATGTATTCTAACGCGGTGTGCACATACCTTCTTTGGAGAACATCAAACTTCTGTTGAAGTGCCTTAATTTCTTCTTTAAGCTTTGGTATTGAGTCGCTTGACGAAATGGCGAGAACTGGATCACCAAGGCTGCTATTGCTCTGGAATATGTAGCCACATTTCATGTATAGAACATATCCCAGAAGTATACCGCCAAACAGCATGTTCGACAGCCACCAAAGTTTGGGCTTGCTATGTTTCAAAGCTCGATAAAATTTCATGTATCAAGTAATATCCGTTGTAGCCTGTCTGATACGATTTTCTAGGAGGGTGGAGGAGATAATAGAAGATAATTAGCGCTCACGGCCACGTTTTGGCCTCGTCGAATATAAAAACCCACGTTCCCCGCATTGATCTCTTCCTAGAAAGCACCAAAGGAACAATTTTCAATACCCATAGATATGAAAAAAATCAAAGTATGATGTGCTCGATGACCATCCGTGGTAACACGAGCGTTCCCGAGTAAGCTGACACATGATCGTTGGCAACCGCTTGATCAATTCGTGCAACCCAAAACTTTGGACGATTTTGCCCTGGACACAGCTGTATTCGTAAACTCGCTATTCGTCTGTTTTTAGATGTCACTTTATCCATAAAAACCTTGCCGTGACGAAGTAGTGCCTGAATTTCTTATAGGAAATCACACGTTGGACGACTATTCTGGAAAACTGGCCTGCGACGACTGATTATCACGATAGTCGTCAATAATCGTCGATAGTCATGTGATAGGTCGTAGTCGTGTATGATTCCCATCGAGTACGTTTTGTAGTCGTCGTATTCGTGCAAGAATTTTATCGAGCGACGATTATTAAGTCATCGCCAAGCAAGTTGCCTTCAATGAAAATCGACATACGATAACATACAAATTATAGTCGACGAAAGGCGATTAGAGATAAAAATTAAATGTTGAGAAAGAAATTTCATTTTCAACTTCGAAAGGAGCCATAGACGCGACAAAATCACTACCTGGTGTAATTATTTCGTATCTGTGGTCATTCCTTACTTCGTCCATATTCGGTAAAGAAAGACAGAATAGAAAGAAATGCAAAAAAATGCAGCATTAATTAATGAATATCTCATGCTCACTTAATGAACCCCCACGAGTCAGCGAACTGACTTCGTCCAGAAAAATATTGTAAGGAGTAGTAGAGCATGTTTTGAATTAATGTCCGCACAAAATCATGATTGCACTTCGAGTCGAGTTTGATAACAGGACAGGACGAATGACGTATAGAGTGAGTGAAGTGCTTCTCGTCCAACCTTTGCCACGGATATATGCACGACAATGACACAGGCAATACGATTTTTTGGGGAGAGAGATATGCAACAGCGAGACAGTAATTGAAATGTAAACAAATCCATCTTGCTGATTATTTTATAACAGCATAGCTTTATTTTCTTCAGTTGTGGTGAGACATTTTCGACCGAGATGATGCTGCGTTAGGGTTGATTGCACCCTGGAATTGCGTCCACATCGACTATGTCAATATAATTGAAACTCGATTGCGGGATCAAATGCCCATCGACGAGAATATGATTATAAAGAAAGACATAGATTATATAAGTAAACTCACTCGGACCTCGAAAAATGAGCATTTGCCGCCCCAGACGCGTAGCCATTTCTAGACATGAAAAATAAATATTGCGAAACGATTGACGAGGAGAGATCATTTACGCGGCGTCGATCGAGCTTCTGGGATGTAGAGATAGGAAAGGCAATCATTGGTTTGATGTGCTACGGAAACATGTATACTGACAGCTTCTCAAACATGGCTTGAATCACTGTTCCTGTTTGAGGGACAAGGTATTCTCATCTCCAGCCGCATCTCATACGTCAATCCAATAATCACCGGACTTCATTCTTTCCATCGGTTCCGTTGCACGTTTGTCAATGAAAATCATGGAATCATAGAAGTGCAATCTATATGCGTAACGTAAGGAGAGTAGTAGACTTGAGTATACGTATCGTTTCTATTGCACCGCGAACCTACATGTCTCGGTCCATGACTTACCCTCGAATGTTCCGTGTCAAACTATTCACCTGTCGAAATTCCGGTGAGGTATAAGTGAGCATTTATGCAATTTGTGATTGTATTGCAAGTATCTCATTTTCTAAAAAGTGATACTTTTTGGGGACGGATTTTTCGTCCCCAGCTCATTTTCGGATCATTTTCTGCGCGAATCCTCGAGAGAAGGCACTTGAAAAAAACAGAATATGGTTAGCGATTTAACCCCTTACCTGCAAACCCGCTTCTTTTGAATGCCAAGCATTGATGGTATCGATGAGTGTTTTGGATTTCTCAATCATGCTATTGTTGTTGAGGTAACCACCTTCATATTCCTGCCAGTAACTCGTGTGCAAATCTTCGCATAGGTAAATACCACCATCTCGAACTCCCCAAAACATCTTATCAAATGTTACAATTTGCTGGTTCATGGTGTGTCCTCCGTCGTCGACAAAAATGTCCAGCTCGTCCGGGATTTCTTTTTTGAATTGCTCCCAGAACGCAGGGTCCCCTTGATTACCAATAACAATGCGAACTCCGTCCTTTTCAAACTGTTTGCATTCGGGGTTAATGTCTATTCCTATATAGCTGAGAAATGTAACAAGAGAATTGAGTTACTTGCAGGTTGAGCGGGGAGAAAGTCTAAATTAAATTATATCAAAGATGCTTACTTGAGCTTGTCGGCCCCGAAGTACGAACGCCACATTTCGATAGATCCTCCGCTTTGCACTCCCACCTCTACCATTGTTATTTTGGCTTGTGTACGAAATCGGTTGAAGTGTCGGTGATAGGCATCAAGATATGTGGACCACTTGTGTGCCCCAGGACCTTTTTGGCGATCCGTAAACCAAGTAAATAGCTCATTTACTTCCGGCTCGTTTTCTATCCTAAGCGACTGGGTAACATCCTCCAAATTCTCTAATTTGTCTTGGTGTTCAGCCTTGACTTTGTAGGTGGCCAGCTCATCGGCTGTCTTTTGAAGATCGATAGTCATCGCCTGTAGCCTGTCCTCCAGTTCTTGGAACTTTTCCACTTGATGGGTTAGTGCGTCGATGGCTGTACGAATCTCTAGTGTGCTAGGGATGCTGACAAGATAAAGGACAATTCAAATTAGTATCTGTAACTATTTTGGCCATTTGTATCCTCGTACTGTATATAGGTATCGGTCCCTTACCTTGCGCTTCGTTGCCGCGCGAGCATTTCAGAGTAAGCAATATGGTCTAGAGGCCTCCGAGTTCCGTTCAGCTCAAAAAGGAAGACGACCACTACAGCCGTCAGAATTGCAATTAACAGAAGCTTCTTTGTTGTAAAAATCGCTGCACCACAATCTGGCATGGTGATATTTCCCCGCATATTATTATGTCTGTCCGTAAAAGACGTATAGTGAGGATTTGGATGTGTACTTCTATCAATGGTGAGAGAGATGTGCTTTTGTTGTGTAACAAAATGATAATGAACTCGTGAGGGGTTGAATCACCGACAATGTTCTGTTTTCACAACACCATTGAGTCATCGAATCATCCATATTTTCATCGACTTGCTACAAAATATAAGTAAGTCGTCACAACGACCATAAACACATTTAGTTATAGTTGTCAGCGGCTAAGAAGTGGATCACAAGTAGGACAACTGAAGTCGGTGAAGATGGCCTGTACGACTGATTATTACAATAGTCGTCAGAGGTCACAGATAATCATGCGATAAATCGCAGTCGTGCATGATTCACATCAAGGACGACTCCGACGACTGGTGGTCATTGAAAATAGAAGGAAAAGACGACTAACGACTGACTAGATAAAATCGGTAGTCGTCCAACATGTGGTTTATATAAACATAAATAGTTGTTATAATATATTGTGAGCAAAACTTGCCTCCGGAGCGGGTGATTTAAGTCATTGGGGAGAGAGTACTCTGTTTTTGGTAGAGCATGTGTGGGTAGGTATTTGCGAGCGGGCACACTTCATATTTAAGGAAAGTAAATACGAAAAAAAAAGCATTATTTTCTCCGTAGACAAACAAACATTAGACAATGAAGAGCGCTATCAAGTTAATTTAGCAAATTTGTAGAGCCGATTTAAGGCTCACATAATTTAAGAAATACAAAGAAAGACAATGTACATATTACATTATTATTTAAAAAGAATGTGCTCCAGGTATTAATTCGAACATATGTATATTCATAAGTATACTTAGTATATCTGTATATATTATTGGTCCTTGTCGTCATCCCCCTCTGTAAAGTATGCACGTCGTTGAAGCGATATGTCGTAGGTATCGCGTTCGGCGGAAGTCCCTCATGGTCGAGTGTAATTGAAATAATCGGGAGAAGAGCAATAATTTCTGACATTTTGTGACAGGTTAGCGTTCCATGACTTACTATCAAAGTAGCAAGGAATTATTCCGGATTCCTAAACAGACCATTTGGAGAAGGAGAGTACATTATCTGGTGCCCCTTATGGCAATTCCATCGCTGTTATACTTGAACATCTCTGGTTTGGATACAAATCTTCAGGTGCACCATGGCCTAGCATCCACGGGCATGTGCGAGATCTCACCATTGCTCGGCAAATTACTGGTCGTTGTATCCTTCCATTGGAATGTCACCAAACTTATTTATCTCACCACGATGCTTGATACGATTCGAACCTACAAGACTCGCGTCCATGTTGTCATAGTGACTAATCAGGCGCAAGCATTAAGGCGCGCCCTGCAAAAAACGAAGCTCTTCAGTGGCAACAATCCAACGCTACAAATTACGCAAGCACCTCCTACCGAGGATACAAACGAGCATGCACTTCTATGGGCACATAGAAAAGTCATCGAGGATCAATTGGACCTTTATCCTAATTTTACGTCTATCATATACATGGAAGATGATACTCGACTCAGCTGGCCCGCTGTGATTTCGTGGGCCCTCGATACGGAAGTGCTGACGCCTCTAAATTTTTCTCGTTGCATTTATAGGACAGAAACAGATGTCGAGACAGGAGGATCAAACATACTGGATTGGACTAGACCCCTAGATCTCACATACGAAAATACCTTAAATGTGACTCACAAGATGGACTATGCTCGTGTGCGGGACCGTCTCCGAAATGCCTCTATTTGTCGTTGCGGGGAGCATCGCGATGGGACGCCGTGGCCCTGCAGAGTACACGATAATTATTTTGCTCCCAGCCAACCATATCAAGGCATGTGGATGGCTTCCCGAGCTCAGTTGGCCTCTTTCATAGCGCACCCCTATTGGACGAAAGAAGGCGCCAGTAATGGTAGCATCGATTTCATTATAGGATATCCAGAGCGCACCACGTTCATGAATCTCGTCGTCAACGTGCCTACAGCATATCGATCGAGCTGCATGGTGCCGTATATATTCAGTGACAGCGAAGGCGAAGGTCGCAAGGCCAGTCTACCTGTGGTTGCTGAGGTCGAACACATGCGGAATGGGTACAGCACTGTGCCTCACAGCCCACATGCGAAGATTCATGTCGAGGCGGCGATACGGGAACTAATTTAGACACCCCCATATGAAAACAGCAATTACGCTCTTTCCAACCCACCCACCCACCCCCCAGAAGAAAAAGGTCGGTGAGCATGTAATGGAGTGGATCTTAGAGGGCTCGAAAAACAGAGCACCCCTATGGCCAAAAAAGAGTTCCGGTAAATAAGGTTGAAGGACGTTCTTGAGGAGATGGACAAAGGCAAGCATTCTGTCTGTCACCAAGGAGCAGGTACTGTCTTTGCGCATTTTCCGCCTCTCATTGGATGGCTTCGTGTGGAATCCAAGTTCAGCATTCGATTCATTGTCTACTCTGTGGAGCATTCATTTAAGCCAAGGAGAGGTTTTCATGTCCCTTGCGTCCCCCCTTTATCTATTGTGAGAGTGCGCTTCTTTGGAAATCACGAGATGAACTGCCCACATTTATCGTAGCTTCAAATGTCCAACCGCTCTTTAACATGTTTCAGAAGAGGAATGAATGTCCAATAATAAAGACGATCTACGATCGGCCATGGAGTCTAGTACACAGTGAGGCGTACATGAAAAAGCGACTTGCTCGTGTTCACATTTGCCACTCGATACAGCTCGGGAATTGAATTTAGGAATTGTAACTTTTTCGGTTTTTCTTCTTGTACATTTCGGACTCCGTGTATGCCAGAAAAATGGTAGAGCTTACAAAGATAATTCAAATTACGAATGACACCAACGAGAGCATGTTACAACAATTGAAAGTGTGCAGCGTTTCTAAGCTTCTTTACTTTAGACGTTTTATGCATACGTTTCCATATTTCCCCTATTTCTCTCCGTATTTCTTCTAGTCTACCACGCACGCTGTACCTACTGCCACCGTTATGTCCGGGTCAATGTGTGTGTTCAAACTTGCCACTTGGAGGTGCACTCGCAGCATCTCTCTCACTTTGGGTATTCGTGTGGTACCCCCCACCATGACGACCTCATCGATTTCACTCGTCGCCATTCCATTGCTTTCCAAACACAAATCTACCGGAGCAAGGGCCCTCGCAAATACGTCAGCGCACGCCTTCTCGAAGGCTTGCCGGGTTACTGTGATGTTCTTTGATAGACCACCGTCCTTCTTGTTGGACAGGCAAGAAAAAGAGGCAAAAGGAGAAGAAGAGAGGCGCTTCTTCAAGTGCTCAGCGATGGAGAGCATGGTGTAGGATGCACAGTCATGGAGGGCATGAGGAGAGGAGGAACGAGTGGAGTTAGAGGAAGGTATGTCTCCATCGTCATCGAAGAACAATGCTTCCTTTCCTTCACCTAGCCCTGCTTCAAGGTCGTACAGGGAAGAAGACGAGGGTATAGAGGATGTGACATCGCCATAGGTAGCTACTAGATGGTGGGAAAGGCAATGATCGAAGTCCGCACCTAATGTACAACATTTTGTATAAATAAATATGGTGTTACGTATAGCTGGCGCATCCTGCCTCCACTCCCCTTGGCACCTACCTCCAAAACGCTCGCAAAAGCTACACACAGATTATATTACACAAATAAGGAGTTTTTAAAGGTGGAGAGGAATTAAAAAAACTTACCCCCCAAGTGATCATCGCCATCAATGCCCTCCACCGTCACAAAGCCCTCGTGCACATATAAGAGCGATACGTCAAGTGTGCCCCCTCCAAAGTCATAGACCAGAATGTGGTGGACATTGGGTTTTTGATGTAGCCCGTATGCGATCGCAGCAGCTGTTGGCTCTTCCAAGACGCGCATTACCTGTGGGGAGGGAGGGGGGGAGTGAGGGAAGAAAAAATAAATAAATTTCTCCCCCATTCCTTTCGTAGCGACGTTTCACGATTTCCTTCTCCCTGATTTCCTGATTACCTTGAGCCCCGCGCGCATGTATGCCTCACCAGTGGCGCGTTTTTGACGCGAGTTGAATTTGGCGGGAACGGCAATCACGGCCTTGGTCACCTGTGAGAGGTAGGAGCGACGATGGGAGGAAGAGATTCCGTCAATCGCCATTTAATCTCCTCCCACATCCTGCTCGCTCACCGTCCCTGCCTTCCTCCCTCCCTCACTCCCCTCCTCCCTACCTGTCGATGGCCGAGATAGTCAGCAGTCATATCCAGCAATCGCCGAAGCACGTGTGCCCCCACTTCCTCAGGCGTTACAGTCTATGGAAAAACGAGATCAAGGAGAGGGGGACTAAGACCAAAGAATTGGAAACTGAGGTCGTCTTCACCCAGCTATCCTCCCTGCCCTCCCTCCCTCAGCTCCTCCGCTCTCCGCACCTCGTCATTCATAGCAAAGCCAACACCCGAATAGTTGCCTTCGTGCTTAATCACCGAGAAGGGGTGACGCTCCAGCTCCATACGTACGGTAGGATCGTCGAAACTGTGAGGGGCGTGAAGGAGGCACGGAGGCAGGGAGGGGCGGAGAAGAGGATGTGCATGAGGAATCGACCCAGGCACAAGACACACGCCTCAAATTAGCTGAATGATGCCCTATTTAACGCATATAACTCCTCTCTTCCTCGTCCCTCTCCCCTCCCAGTACTCGTACTCTCGACCAATGAACCGCTTGGCGTCGTAAATGGTGTGTGTTGGATCGAGAGCAAGCCGTCTCCTCGCCTCTTTCCCCACCAACACGTTTCCGCCCGGCGCAAACGACACGATGGAAGGCACAAGAGGATCACCATATTTATCTTTGATGACTCGGACGGTGCCGTGCTCGTTGACGGCTACAACAGAGAAGGTCGTGCCGAGGTCGACTCCTGAAGGGGTGAAGGAGGGAGGAAGGGAGTACTGTGAGGGCCATAGCGCATCTTCCCACAAACCCAAGCACCGCTAAGATAATCCAAAAAGATTACGGACGTACCAACGACATTGACCCTCCCCTTGAATCCAAAGGCAGCCATACCCGCACAGATGGCCACTGCGAAATAGGTGAGAGGGAATGAAAGGGAAAAAGATGTAATTGAGTCGAGGGCGAAGAAGGCATATTTTCGCAGTTTGTACGTACCACCTAGCACAGGAATGAGAATGGCAATTCGACCAGCCGCACTGTCCATGGCTGCCCCTCGCTGTCCTTCGAGAGTCTTGTAGAACGAGTCGTGTCCGTCGGCAGCTCGGGTTGGATGGAGCTGTGTGGACTTCGCAAAGTTTAGGCAGGGAAAGTGCAGCCGCCCGTCCCTATTTAAAGGTTTGTGATATGCATACGTATCAGTCAATAAATACATTATGGCTCGAAAAGTATAGACATGTCCGACCAGTGCCAGAGGATCGTTTGAGCGTGCGGCCTACTGCTGCCGCGATGATGGCGGGCGTTGGCTTCTTCATTATTTGCGTCCCTTTAAACAACAACCATACCAACATAACCATTGGCAGAGTTGCTTTCACAGATTTTCCTAGTCCTCCTTATCGTGTTGGCCGTCGTCCTGCCCCTGTCGTGCCCACAGTTTCCCCTGCTGTCTAAATACAGGGCTCTTCGTCGTTGCCAAGCAAGTCATCGCCCATTTACTTCTTCCATCAAGCACCCTTCTCACGTCCTTCTTCCCACCCATCCACCCAATCATACACAGCTCACGAACGAAGCTTACACAAGGGTGAGGCATAGCGAGAACTATGTGGTCTAGTGGAGGCGATAGAGGCGCCTTTGGACAGGTGGGAGGAGCAGCCAATGGAGGGAAGGAAGGAGGGCAGGAGCAGGCGACGGAGCAGGCCTGCCAAACGCTGCTGGCCTCGATCGAGGAGAAGATGAGGATGGAGGAGAAGCGTGAGGATGTAAGTTTACAGGGAGGAGCAAGGATGGATGGTGCTTTTACGGTAAATGTGCCCGACCTCCGTTGTGTTCTCACTCGACTCCTTCCTCTCTCTGTCCTTCTCTTCTCTTGGGGTCGATTCCACGCACACACACAGACACCGACAAGGTACTCATCTGTACCGGGAGGCAGCGGAGACACGCCTTATTTCATTCACCCTTGGAAGGACCCTGCTTTCGGCGCACCGGTTAGCACGTTGGTGGAATGCGAGGGAGAGCGGGAGGAAGGGAAGGAGGGAGGAAGCCGTCTTTGTAGTTTCTTTCTCACCATTCCTTGACAATTTCCAGCATCAATGCATGCTTC
>Ga0160420_100733_pt1 | contig 11352 bp, 13 predicted proteins | sample CelAP2metagpilot_FD_108197 | JGI IMG/M metagenome (GOLD analysis project Ga0160420, IMG submission 108197) | Phycosphere-associated microbial communities from algal ponds in Kailua-Kona, Hawaii, USA - Cellana AP2-5-5 metagenome pilot | ecosystem: Engineered > Artificial ecosystem > Aquaculture >... | reverse complement strand
CACCCACACACACACACACACACACACACACACACACACACACACACACACACACACACACACACACACACACACACACACACACACACACACACACACACACACACACACCACTACCACACGCGCGAACAGGGCACCATGACCACGCGGCCCACGGTCGTCGACGAGGCCGCCTCTCTGTCCCGCCCTTTGAGCTCCAGTGCTGCCCCAATTAAACACAGTCTAGAGTGGCATGTGAAGTCCTTTCGTGTGCGGCCAAGACGCACACGCAGAAGCAGCAGCAGCAGTGATAAGGCCACCGCTGCACCCACAACCAAGACTATCCTGCGAGATGTGGCGGGGCGGACGGTCAGTGGGGAGCTTACCGCCATTCTCGGACCTAGTGGCGCGGGCAAGACGACGCTACTGGAGTGCATTTCGCTTCGCAACAGGAATTTTGATGGGTGCGTGCAGTATGACAGACAGGCACCGCAAGGACGATTCTTCACGCTCTCCGCCTTTGTCCATCAGGAGGAGATGTTGTACGGCTTTTTGACCCCCCGTGAACATCTAACTTTCCACGCCGTTGCCCGCATGAGCGGTGGCGGAGGTGGTTGGTGTATTGGTGGTGGGCCAAACCACGACGGCAAAGTCGACGGCAAAGTCGACGGCAAAGTCGACGGCAACGGCAGCTATCTCCGTCAAACGTCGCGAAAAGTGATGGGCCAGCGGGTGGAACAGGTCATCAAGGAGGTCAAGCTTGAGAAATGTGCAGATACATTGATTGGTGGAAGTGACCCCGTCTTTGCTGCCAAGGGTATCTCTGGGGGGGAACGGAAGCGTCTGACCATTGCCACGGAGCTGCTACTCACCCCTGAGGCGATTTTTCTGGACGAACCAAATACTGGCCTTGACAGTGTGATGTCCGAATCGGTGAGTGTTTTAAAATGGAATGGGTGGGTGGGAAGGACAAAAAGGGAAGTGAAAATGAGTGCTTGTTGCAGAAGGTTTGGAGGGAAGAGGGGATAATGAAAATGGAATGCTTTGCGGGCAAATCGATTCTTCAATTATTCACATCCCCGTATACTTTTGATCCTTCATGTCATTCCATTAGATATTTCAAACGCTGAAGGACCTCACAAATGAAGCACGGATCGTTGTCGCGACAGTTCACTGCCCTTCCTCCAAGACGTTCCACCTCTTCAGCAACCTCATCCTCCTGACCTGCGATGGCCGCCTTGCCTACTCCGGCCCTGCCGCCGAAGCTCTCGCCTATTTCCAAGCCACGTTGGCCATGGAGTGCCGGCAACATTACAACCCGGCCGATTTCGTCCTCGAGCTCGTTTCCCCCGAGCCGGGTGTGCCACTGGAGGAGGAAATCCGTCGGATGGATGTCTTATCCCACGCTTACGCGCATTCCGGTATGCATGTCACCAATCCCTTGGCCCCCGACGATAAACACAAGTCCTTGCACGATGTTCGGGGGCAAGGGGCGAGTAATTGGACTTTGTTCAAGCTGAATGTGTGGAGGGGTATGTTGGAGTTCAAAAGAGATAGGGTCACCCTCATCTTGTGGGCAGCGGTGAGCGTGTTGCTTGGCTCCCTGTTCGGTATCCTCTACTGGCAGCTTGCTGCGAGCAACTGGCGGAATCTGATGGGCTTGATTTTCTCGGCAGTCGTCGGAAACGTGTTTACCGGGTGCTTGGGGGTGGTGATGCGTTTCCCTCTTGAGTGGACCCTGGTGTGCAGGGAGTACTACAGCGGAGCAAATGCCATGGGTCCCTACATCGTCGCGCGCTTTTTGACAACCTTGCCTTTGTCCTACGGGCCCTTTCTGATGGCATCGATCATCTACTGGGCTACGGGCATGGACCCGGATGCTGGGAAATATGTGGTGTTTGTCTTGATTTTCGTGACGTACAATTGGACGTGTTTTTCCTTGGGGCAGTGGGTGAGCTCCTTCAGCGCGAACCCTTTGGTGGCGATGTCGATCATGCCGGCATTCACAACGTAAGTACATTGATTTGAGAGGGTGGGAAGGGGGGGCACTCGATGGGTAGGTCTGAGAGTGGCTTAGGTGGATGGGGTAAGCCGTGCATGCCGCTCCTAGCGCCCTTCTTCATACTCAAGTATACATATCTTCCTTCCCCTCCCTCGTTCCGTCCTTCCGCAGACCTATGATCATGTTCTCTGGCCTGCTTATTGAGCGCAGCAGCGTGCCGGTCTGGCTGGCGTGGATCGAAAAAATCTCCATCGTGAACTACGCCTTTGACACCTTGATGAGCCAGCAGATGCACATTCTTCCCCCGGGCCAGCCGGAACAGGTCCAAGCATTTATTCAATTCGATCCGAACCGGATGGGGATGAATGTCGTGTTGTTGTGGGTGTTGACGGTGGTATTTCAGATTTTCACCTATGCGAACTTGGTCGTGCGTTTGCGAGTGTCCCGGGCAGTGTCGTAAAGGGGGGCAGGGGTGGTTGAAAGGGAGAAAGCGAGCAGGAGCAAGAAAAGAAAGGTGGCTTGAGGGAGACAGGAAGAAGCTGTACGAGTTTGAAAGTACGACGGTAGATATGACCTCTCTAACGGTTGTGTGGCATGATGCAGAAGATATCCCAAATGCCTCACTCCCACAAAGTACTACTCAAAAAAGAGGAAATTGCAAACATTCTCATGAAATGTTGTAGTCAAAGAAAAATAGAAGGGGGGAGGAGGCGGATTTACGAACATTACATGCACGCGTACAAGTGGCAGTGGAACGATTCAAAGGAGGGATTGGGGAAAATAAACACAAGCAGGGGGGAAAATTTTTGCAGGAAAAAATAAGATCCCAAAATTATATGATAGGACATCCTTCATTGCTGTGCTTGGGCCATGTGAGATGCCTGAAGTCTCTTTAGTTTTCTGCTTTTTTGTCTTTTCCAAAAAGTGCTGGGGGTGTCTTTTTGTCTCTCTCTCGTCGCCTGCCCTCCCCTCCCTCTTTCTCACCTCGTCGTTGATCAATCCCTCCCTTTCATGGACGTGCCTACGTTTAAGTCTTGGGAGTCTTGTTCGAGTCCGCATGTGGGTGAGTCCCGAGGCCTCTCTTCTCGAGCAATATCCAGTTATCAAAAAACAGGCATTTCCTCCTCCAATTATTTCATTACTCATTCAATCTTCGGCTTCCTCTGTCATCTCGCTTTTCAACCTCTTCTTCCCTTCGTACTGACGAGGATGACCTCGATGAGCCCTTTCCCTCATCCTTAATGACTTCACTAACCCTGCAGATATACTGCATATATCTTAACATGCATGTGAATATGAATTAATAAATGGTACGAGAGCTGCAACTGCCCCTAACCGCTCTGTATCTCTCTGCACTTCACGCAACTGGTCTTCCTCCGGCGCCCCCCTAGAACCAGCACACACACGCGCGCGCACACACACCATGCATGTATTGCAGAAATGTCATTCGCTTGCTTTCCCTCACTACATTTTCGCTTTCCCTCACTACGTTTTCGCTTTCCCTTCTTTCACTCCATACACTGTGTGGGGGCGTCAAATCAGGAGCAGCTTCTGAGAAAGGAGACTAAAAGCAGGAGGAAAACGTCTAAGCCCGTGCGGCATGCAATTATACTCCTCCCTTCCCTCCTTCCCTTCTTCTCTCCCTTCCTCTCTCCCTTCACACTTACAAAAAATCTAACGCCCCCACACAAACATATACAAATAGTCATCTTTCCTCCCTCGCCCTCCCTTCCTCCCTCCTTCTCCCCTTTCCTTCCCCTAGAAAAAGCCAAACACAGACTGTACCGCACACACACCCTCCGCCTCCACCAACTCCCTCCCTCTCCCTCGCTTCTTCGTGGTTGCTTGAAACCTATCAGGGACCCCACACGCAGCAAGGCAAATCTTTTCCTCTACATCCTTTATTCCCTCCTTTTTCAACACGGCGTCGCTCCACCAAAATCCGCCCTCCTCCTCCCCTTCCTCCTCCTCTTCCTCCTCCTCCTCCTCCACCTCCTCCTCCCAATAACCATCGTCTTCTTCCTCTGACCACCAATCATCGCCGCTTTCCCAATCATTCCACCACTCCTCATCCTCCTTCTCCTTCTTCTCCCTCCTTGTCGTGAAAACTCCCGGAGAAATCGTGACTGTAGGACGACCGAACCCTTCCTCCCTCCCTCCCTCCTTCGAGCTCGCCATTGCTTCCCGCGCCCGGGTCTTGTGCTCATTCCGATCGGAGCCCCACCACCACATCCATTCCCCCTCTTCCGCACTTCCTTCCACCTTTACCGTGCGCACCTCCGGTACCACATTCAAAGTCATCGGTTCCTCCTTCTCCTCCTTTCCCTCAATCCCTTCCTCCTTGCCCCCCCGTCGAGCCAAGCACAACTCCTTTTCCTCCAACGCTCGGGACAACGCCTCCACCTTCTCCTCCAACTGCTGCTGTTGCATACGCGACCATGCCAGTTCCTGCGCCTTTCCCTCCAGCTGCTGCTGCTGCACTCGCATCCACTTCAGCTCCTCCTCCCTATCCCGGGTCAGAGACGCCTGCGCCCGGAGCTGGCCCTTCAGCAAGGCAATTTCTGTGTACGGAGAAAGGCTACTGTGCGCCTGGCGACCACCCTCATACGTAGGAAGGAAAGACGGATAATGTTGCTGAAATGATGCCGCAGCAGCAACGGCTGTGGCCACATTGTCAAAGACGAAGAGCGGGGTCGCGCCCTGCCCTCCCTCCCCTCCCAACGCATCAGTCCCTCGCCCTCCTACCCCTCGAGCTCCTCGAGTCACCGTGGTATTTACCGCCCGCGTGTGCTGTCCCTCGCTCAATGTAATCAGCGTTGTCATGAACACCACCAGCAACGCCCAAAATAGCAGCTCGCGCGTCCCTATCGGCCAGGCGAACAGCAAAAATCCGTGAATTCCCCGTCCCTCCTCCTCCGCATGCTTCAGCAAACGACGACGCTCCTGTCGGCGCCGCTCACGCCGACGACGACGGCGTTCATCCTGCTCTTTCTTTGTGGTGGTGGAATTTCCATCCCCTTTCACCTCTCCTTTCCCATCGGTGGCTTGCTTGCTCTCCTCGGCGGCCAACGCAAGGCTCTCAGCCCGCAGGTGACGACACAATACCTGCAGATCCGTGGGCATGTCCTCCAACGACAGGTCGTCTAGACCCACATCGTCCTCATCGCTGTAGACAGTATCGTCCTCACCGGCCGAGGAAATCGTGCGGCGGAAAGACGCTAGCTCATACTCCACCACGGGTGCTTCGCCTTCGACGCGACCTTGCTGCTGCTGCTGCTGCCGAATTTTTGCCTCGATAGCCTCCGTCTCTTCCAGCAGGACAAATCCTTCATTACTCTTCTTTTCGCCCCCAGCAGGTGCCATGGTAGAGAGAGTGGTCCTGGTTGTGGTGGTGTTGAGGCAGGCAAGCAATAGCTAGCAAGATAGTGCTTGGGGGAGGTGCCTTCGATTGTCTCCAAGCTTTTCTTATGCAGTTCTTTTTCCTCGTCCTCCTGGAACGCTGCCTGTGAAAAGTGAATACTTTATGGATTTATATAGAGAGTGGAGGTCTGAGTGAATGCTTTGGATAGGTTCACGCTTTTTGTCGCACGGGAAAGCGCATGTCACGAATCAAGATTTTCCAGCACAGGCGATCGAGGGTGCGTACTTCTGTTAATATCAGCGTCTTGGCTGTCCGCGGAGCCTCAAGATCATCAAGACAAGAACAAAAGAGATGGCACGCTGTCCAGAAAGGATGCATGAACCGTGGGTGCTTCGTCGGACCGCCATGCACAAAAGACGCAAGGAGGCAATTTCCACTTGCACTTGAAGCAAGCCGCATGTGACATGGCCCAACGAGCGAGGAACAACTCACAACATAAAAGCCATGGGCCACGGCATATCCAAGGCAAGCTTGGCGCTTTTCCGGTCCTTATTTAATGGTTCTTGCTTGATTTAATTCTTGCTTGAATTTTTCTATGTACAATTTTTGTGTCAAAGGTCATGGATTGCCAAACCTCCCCACGCCCACCCTCCTTTCCCCTCATTCCCCTCCACACACCCGCTCCCGCTTTCTGGCATTGTAAGGATTGAGCGCCAAGAGCCCATGAATGCGGGCTTCCGCCGCCTCATACCCCTCCACCTCCTCCTCCTCCACAAATAATCCGGAGACGTCACACCCCGCCCGAGCCAGCAAGGCCTTCGTCGTGCTCGTAGGGCATAGTCCATGAGTCTCCATCATTTCATCTACCAACTCTTGGCAGGCTCCCTTAACATTCACTCCCGACGGTGCACCATGCTTGAGCACGGCAAGCATCAGCACATGAAAGGCCAACAACGAGGCAGTAGAGCTGTTGCTCTCTACCTCATATCCCCTGCCAACCACCCCCTTCCTTCCTCCTCCTCCTCCTTCTTCCACCTTTGACAAAGGAAGCAACATCGCCTTTGCCGCCTCAATCTGTCCACAGCCCCATGCCAACGCCGCGACAGCCTGTGCGACATTCAATCGATCGGGAATGAAGTCCCGGCTCCTGCACATATCCCCCCACAGAGTCTGCACCCTGTCAACCTCCCCCACCTTCCCAAACACCAAAAGCAAGCTCCCGTACACCACATGATCCAATGCCGTACGACCGCTCGTCTCCGCTCCCTGTCGTAACACCAATTCTTGATAGAGCTTCCATGCCTCCTCCTCCCTCCCTGCCTCCCCACATGCCTGCATCGCCCAGGCATAATTACCAGGACCCGGCTCTTGCCCCAATCCCTCCATCGTCTTCAACAGCTCCAAGCACCCTAACCATCTCCCCGCCCTCTGGCACGCAAGCATGGTTGCATTCCAACACAGAATATGCGGGAGGCCGCTTCCTCCCCTTCGCCTTCCCTCCACTTCCTTCACCTCTTTCAGGAGAGCTAGGGCCGCGTCAGGCTGTCGGGCAAATGCACAGGCACGCATAGCCTCATAATAGTGAGAGGAAGACGGCTCGACAAATCCATCCCTCCGCATGTTTTTCAAAAGTGTAATGGCTCTCACCCACTGTCCGGCCTTGCCGTAGACCTTGAGGAGCTGGGTGTAGCAGTTGCTCAGGCCTCCGTCTTGGACCCTGCTGCCGCTGGTGGAAGGGGAGGAGGAGGAGGAGGAGGAGGAGGAGGAGGAGGAGGACGAAGACGGGAGGAAGACATTGCTCGTAGTAGAAGAGGAGGGGGAGAAGGAGGAAACAGTAGAAGAAGTAGTAGCAGATGCAGCAGCAGCAGCAGCGGTGACTGACATGCCCTGCTCCAAAATTTCCTCCAACAACTCCTCGGCCTGCGCCACTAACCTCTCAACCTCCCCCTCCCTCCCTTCCTCCATCCTCAACGCCTTCCCACACGCACTGATCAGCGTCCCGTAATCGTAGGGCGTACCTTTAACCCCCAATTCCTCCTTCATCTCTCGAAACAGCCCCAAGGCGTCCTCCACCCTCCCTTCTTTCCCCAACATACTGAACAACACATTGTACGTCGGTCGCGTCGGCCGGACCTTCTGGGCTTTCATGATCCTCCAAAACTCAAACGCCGACTCCACCCTCCCCCCCTCCTTCAAAGCCTTCAATAATGTCGTGTACACCTGGGCGTCGGCCGCCACGCCTCTCTCGTGCATCTCGTAAAACAAGGACAGGGCCCCCTCCCACAGCTTATCTTTCCCCAAGGCTGCTATGGCCGTTTTGTAGAGCTGGCGCATGGCGGCGGGAGAGGGAGGGGTCGGCAGGGTGTTGGATTCGTTGAGTAGTTGCAGAGCTCCTTGCCAGTTGCCTTTGCGACCGAGCGCGTCCATTACCATAGAGAGGGAGAGGGCGTCGGGCATGGGGAGAGGGAGGGAGGACGAGGAGGACAGGGGTGCCTTTGCTTGCTTAACCATGGATACGACGAGCGCTTGGGCTTCATCAAGTTGTCCTACTTTGAGCAAGGCGTATAGGAGCATGTTCACATGAGCGGTGGTCACGACCGCTGGCCGACGACGTGTCACTTTAGTATTTCCCCCTCCCCGCCCTGCTGCTGCTGGTGCTGGTGCTGGTCCTGCTGCTGCTGGTGCTGGTGCTGGTGCTGGTGCTGCTGCTGCTTTATCTTCAGGCACCGTCTTTTCCACACACGCGCCTTCCATTCGCCTTAAAATTTCTGTCATGCTTCGCAACGTCATCATCGTCTTCCAATCCTTGAGTGCATAAGCTGACAACCCCACCGGCACCACCCTCCTTACCTCCCCCCTCTCCTCCTCCTCCTCTTCCCTCCCCTCTTTCCAAACCTGCCCCGCATTCAGCAACACCGGCCCTGACACCTCTCCCTTGCCTGCCAGAAAGGCAGATAATCTCTGAACAGATCCCCATTTTTGAGCCTTCCACGAGACCACCATCGCCGCTGCCACCACCTCCACGTCCACAGGTACTCCTGGCAGTCGCTTGTCCTTCACGATGTCTTCCGCAAACCGCCAATGGTGCTTGTATCGATCACGTTCGCTCAACAAGCGGAGGACAGCCAAGAAAGCACCGCGGGAAACAATTGGGAGTGGTGGTAGCGATGGTGAGGAGGAGGGGATGGAGGAGGGCGATGTCACGGGTACGTTGCAGGAAGCTTGCCCCCCTCCTCCTCCTCCTCCTTCTCCTCCTCCTGCTGTTTCCTGTCGTGCGGCAGCATCAAAATATGCCTCCTGGACTTGCTTTACCACCATCATAGCCATGCGATGTTTCTCTGCGCGGCAGCACGCCAAGAGCAATGCGTCCGCGTCATGCAAAAGTGTCATGACACCTTCGGGTCGTTTGCTTAGCTCCTGGTACGTCGTGAAAGCCACTTTGCCCAACCCTTGCAGTTTCAATGCCTGATGAATCACACGCAGAGCATCCTCAGGCTCGAGTGAGCTCCCGTAATGTCCTAGCGTCAAGAGGGCCTGTCGATGGGCTATGCTTCCCTTGCTCTTGCCGGGCCCGCCCTCGCCCCGGAGGGTCGCCAAAGCCTCTGCCACTACATTGGCCTTCCATGCGTCCGCTGCCTCCTTTTCTCGTGCCAGCTCGTGCAGTAAGAGCCGCTGATGCAGCCCCTCTACATTGGCGTCGGGTACGGGTGGCGGTGTGCGCGGTGGGGGCATGGTGTGGGAGGGGACGTTGGCCAAGCCGCGGAGGATGGTGATGGATGCTGATGGGAGAGGAGCTTGGGAACGATGTGCGGCTGCTGTGGAGGAGAAGGGCAAGGGTCGTCGTCGGCTGCTCCGCCGTACCAGGGTCGCGGCCAGCAACATGCTTTGGCTGTGCATGAGTGTATCGGGTGCAGACCGGTCATGAGAAGTTCGTATGAATGGACGGGTTTTAAGGGGAGAGCGTACATCAACCTCCCCAACACGGCGAGCGTGCTTGCTGACTCAAGCGCGCCGTCTTTCTTGCCACTCTAGGAGATGTCCCAGAGACACCATGTTCATGTCTTTAAAGCAGCCAGGGCAGCTTAATTTTGTGCCAAGCATCTTCCAGGGTTTCAGAAATAATAATGGCAGTCCGCGCTATATACGGCGTCATTTCATTCATCCAACGATAGTGCCCACATGCACCGTCCTTTCTCTTTAGAAGTCCCTCTCATGACATTGTGTAAATAATCAACATAAATACGAAAAAACAGTCATATGCGTGCCTTGCAACACTTTACCCGGACGGCGTCGTGCCTCTGCGTCATTCCCGCCTCTGCTTTTGTCAGCGGCTTCGTCCGACCTCCCCCTCGCAACAGCTGCAGCATGGCCTCCTCTGCCTCCGCCACGCGCCGTGGCCTCACCACCATGAATATCAAGCCCGCTGACGTCTTAAAAGACCCCAAGTGGCCCGAGGAGGCCTTCTTCCGCGCGACTGATTTCCAACGGCAAGACGAGTCGACCGACACTTCGTTTTACAGCAGTCCCCGCTTTGTCACGCACATCGATGACCCGGCAATCAAAGCTCTGACCGGTAATGATTTGGCTTGGGCAGGTCCTTTGCTTTTTCCTTGTGATACCTCTTCTACCTGTTGTACGCTTCATTGTGTGATTGTCGTGTTGATCGCCGGGTAGATGGGTTTCGGACTTTGGGCTCGTCATCCCTTCCTCCATCCATCTCTCATGCCCGTCTGTCGCCCCTCCTTGCCTCTTCTCTAGATTACTACGCGGTTGCCTTCCCTCCCAATGCTGAAGTTCTCGACATCTGTTCGTCGTGGATCTCGCATTACCCAGAGGGAGCCAAGCGAAAGCGGACAGTTGGCATGGGAATGAATGAGGCTGAGCTTGCCAAAAATAAGCAGCTGGATGAGTACGTCGTCAAGGTATGGCCTCGGATAGGATCGTTTCCTTCATTCCTTCATGCGAGCCCCCGTATTGATAAATTGGCGATTAACTTTGCTTCCTTCCCCTGCCTCTCTCCCTCCCTCCCTTCCTCTACCCCAGGACCTGAACGTGGACCCCACCCTTCCCTTTTGCGACGAGAGCTTCGACGTAGTGACCTGTGTAGTTAGTGTGGATTACCTTATTGAACCTCTGGAAGTCTTCGCGGAGATCTCGCGTGTGCTGAAACCAGGAGGATTATGCATCATGAGCATGAGCAATAGATGTTTCCCGACCAAGGCGATCTCTATCTGGTTGGAGACTGGGGATGCGGGTCATGTTTTCATCGTGTGAGTAGGGGAAGGAGGGCAGGGGGGATGGAGAGTTGAGAAGGGGAGGGGAGGGACAGGAGTTCTTGCCTTCTTTAATAACCGAGGACCCACAATTATGTATCAGTTACCTAACGGCCGCTGCTCGTCCATTCGAAATTTGAAGACGTCACACCTCACAACCGTTCCTTCCTTCCCTATCCCTCACCCCAACAGCGGCGCGTACTTCCATTATGGCAGTAAGGATTTCGAGGCCCCTAAATGTGTTGATATAAGCCCTAATCCCGGGCGGAGCGATCCCATGTTTATTGTTCAGGCGGCCAAGAAGATGGAGAAGGCGGCTGCATAATGGAAGGAGGGATAGAAGGATGGCGGGGAGGGTGAGGAAAATAAGGCAAGAAAAACAAAGAAAAGGACGAAGTTAAGAAGTGTAATGTCTTGCTATAGACTCATTCCTTTCTTTTTTGAATAAATGAAGATTCCTCTGTCTCCTTTTACTTCTCTTCCTCCTCCTCCTCCTCCTCCTCCTCCTATTCCTCCTCCTCCTCCCGGCGCCCTCCTCATGCTTTTTTTGTTCCTAGCGCCGTTTGTAGAGGCAGGGTTTGGCTTGAAAAGTGAGACCTGATCCTTCGCCTCCTCCTTCCCGCCCCCTCTGTCCTCCTCCTCCGCCTCCTCCTCCTCCTCCCCCCCCGCCACCCCCCACCACCCCCCACCCCCCCATTCACGTGCTTCTCCAAACCACCAAGTTATCTCACTACCCT
>Ga0160420_100731_pt1 | contig 11366 bp, 16 predicted proteins | sample CelAP2metagpilot_FD_108197 | JGI IMG/M metagenome (GOLD analysis project Ga0160420, IMG submission 108197) | Phycosphere-associated microbial communities from algal ponds in Kailua-Kona, Hawaii, USA - Cellana AP2-5-5 metagenome pilot | ecosystem: Engineered > Artificial ecosystem > Aquaculture >... | reverse complement strand
GGGAGGGAGGGAGGGAGGGAGGGAGGGAGGGAGGGGTGAAAAAAGAGATCGATATGTTTATGTATGTGTGCACCAGAGTGAAGGGAGGAGGAGGGAGGGAGGGAGGGAGGGAGGGATGACTGTGGAAGATACACGGCGGTGTGAGTACGCGACTGACAGAAAAAAAGGGAGGGAGGGAGGGGAGGGAGGGACGAGTGAAGATTGGAGGAAATTTATTGTTCGAAAGTTATACAAGAAAGGAGAGGAGGAAGTTGCAATGAGTGCCTCTAGGGCGAGAAAGAGGAACGTGGAGGGAGAGAGGGAGGGAGGGAGGGAGGCGTGGAACTTTGGAAACGATTTATTTGAAAGTCAAACAGGAAGAGGAAGAATCAAGGACGCAGGGACTGCCTCTAGGGCGAGAAGAAGAAAAAAGAGAACACATAGAATAATAACAACAAAGAAAGATGGAGAAGAAGTATAAAAACGAGAAGAAAGAATGAGAGGCACAACGACGGGATGGGTGATGGTGCGAGGGGGGAGCGGATTTCCCCTTCATATCACATTAACCATCTGCGAGTGGTGGACGGACGTGTAGTTCTCAATAGATTGCCGTATTCTCAAAAATTTTGCCGTAACGATCAGCAGCATCGTTATTCTGCTTTATTTCCTATCTTCCTTCATCTCGCTTTTCTAATATATCTATGTATGCAGGCTGCGAAGGCTCGTCCATCCATCACCCCCCCTTTCCCTCGCCCCCTTCATCCTTTTATGTACATGCTCCGCCTGTCGCTACCCTTCACAATTCTCCCTCGCTTCTCACCTTTGCTGTTCGTCTCTTATTCCCTCACTTCCCACCCGCCTCGACCACGGCGGCGGCGGTCCGCTTGGTAAGGATGGTATCCACGACACCGAACTCCACCGCCTGAGTCGGATCAAAAAATGTGTCCCGGTCCATCACCTACTCTCAAGGGAGGGAGGGAGGGAGGGAGGGAGGAAGGGAGGGAGGGAGGGAGGGAGGATGAGATCATGTGTACTCACGTTCTTCCTATGCCGCCTGTCTCACTTCCTTCCCTTCCTCCTTCCCTTCCTCCTTCCCCTCCTCCCTGCCTGCCATTTCCCTTGCTCTTACCTTCTCGATTGCATCCAGCGCCTGTGGACAGGCGAGGAAGGGAGGGAGGGAGGGAGGAAGGGAAGGAGGAGGAGAGGGAAGGAGGAGGAGGGAGGCGAGGAAACGGATGCGAGTCAATGGCTGCGTGAGAAATAAAAGACAACAGATAGGAGGGGAGGAGTAGACAAAAAATATAGGGAGAGGGGAAGGGGAGAAGGGAGGGAGGGAGGGAAGGAAGGGTGGTGATACCTGGCCGGTGTGCTGGACGTAAAGGGCATTCAGCCTCTCCCTCGTCTTGAGGATTTCGCGAGCCATGATATCAATGTCTGATGCCATGCCTTCAGCGCCACCTCGGGGCTGATGGAAGAGGCGCAGGAGGGGTAGGGAGGGGGGTTAGGAGGGTTAAATAAATCTGCCCAACCACAGTGGCATGACAGCAGTCGGATCGAACGGGAGGCAAGGCAAGGGGCAAGAGGGAGATGGATATAGGTATGTACACAGAAAAACAGAGAGGGGGAGGAGTTTAAGAAAGTAAAGGGAGGGAGGGAAGGAGGGAGGGAGGGAGGAAGGGAGGGAGGGAGGGAGGGATTACCTGATGGAGCATGATTTTGGAATTGGGAAGGGCCATGCGCATGCCGGGCTCGCCGGCCGTTAATAGCAAGGAGCCCATGGATGAGGCCTGCGAAAAGAGGGGGAACAAAGACAGGGAACGAAGGATGGGGGGGGAAGAAATGACTGGAGTGCTGTGCATGCATTGTCTTGCGAACTGTCCCGTCCTCCTCCTCTCCCTCCATCCCTCCCTCCCTCCCCACCTGGCCCATGCATATGGTGGCCACGGGCGGGCGGATGTACTGCATTGTGTCGTAGATCGCCAGCCCTGCCGTCACGATGCCCCCGGGTGAGTTGATGTACATGTAGCAGGGCTTGTCAGGATTTTCCGCCTCCAAAAAAAGGAGCTGAGCCGTAATCAACGAGGCCATGGGCTGGGGGTAAGGGATAGAACAGCAGGGAAGGAGGACAGGATGGGGAGGAGACAAGGGGTCTAGTTAAAGGGATGTTCCGAACATGGGTTTGTGAACAAAGCCCCACGTAAGTATACACCTGTCTGTCATGCAGCATGCACGTAATAAAGTTAGACCTTGCTCCAACCAGCCTCATCGTCCTCGTCTTGTCAGTACTCCCTCCTTTTCTCCCCAGCCTCTCCTCACCTCCGTCACAGGGCCATGGCACATGATGATCCTTTCCTTTAACAAGCGGGAGTAGATGTCCGTGATTCTCTCCCCCCGTGGGGTGGATTCAGTGACCATAGGAATGACTGAAAGTGTCCGCACAGAAGGAAGGCAGGCAAGGGGAAAGGAGGTTGTAGTAGGGGAGGAGGGCAAGAAGGGAGCACGGGGAGTCATGCTTACGGTTCGGGCCTGCCGCCGCAATAAAGTCTTCAACATTTTGGCGTCTGTGGTATGTATAGGGTGGGTGTAGATGTGTGGCTCGGGGTGCGTGAGCGTGTCTCGGAGAGAGCGCTGCTGCCTGTCACAGTCAGCCATATCAAGGGGAAGAGTTGCTTCCGACTCGGACCTCGTCGCTGAAAGGCACGACAAGTGCATGTCGGTCGTACCCCGCACAAACGAGGTCGATTGGCATTAATTCAAGCCCATTCTTACACACGCACACGCACAGGTGGTGAATCATTACAGGCCCAAGCAGCGCTACGACTGGCCACAGTTCGAGGGCCAAACTCCACATGGACGCCGCCCCTCCTTCGACAACCTCCTCTTCCCTCCTCCTCGATGCCCTCCGCCTCCCCGCCTGCAACCAGCACGCCTCTAATTTAGCAGCCCCAAGGTACACTTGACAGTCATTTCTCTTCTTAAGTCCATTCATTCATCTACTTTTCTCGCTCGTAGGCTTTTTCTAGTGATCTTGTGTACTCATTTAAGACACTCCCGCCCCCCCCTCATTCCTTCCCGTCTCTAACCCTCCAGCGACAGCGCAATCAAGACCGTCACTGCCCGGCTCGCAGCCCTTCCGCCCTCCATCCCTCTCATAATAGACGGTAAAAGAATTGATTTACCATTGCCTTCACACGAGGAACAAGTGCAATTACTGATCCCCTTGTGCCTGTGGTTGGAAAACTTGAGAAGTCAAGGTACAAGAGGAAAGGGAGGAGTCTGGGGGGTGTGGTTAAAGGACGTATTTATGAGTTGATATACACATGTATAAAATTACTAGACAAATATTCAAAATGTGGGAACTGTTGAGTACTTTATTATCATGCCCACTTCTTCCACAATACACAGCGCAACGAGAAAACCGCCGTGTCCTGGTGGGCGTGGTAGGAGCCGCAGGTGCGGGAAAATCGTTTTTATGCGCCCTCCTTGCCGCCTTGCTGAACCACACTTTTGCATCTGCTTCTCCTCCTTCGCTTTTTTCGGACCTTGAGGGGAAAGGAGGAAGAGGAGGAGTAGAACGCAGGGAGGGGCCGGGCCCAAGGGTAGGGGTGCTTTCGATGGACGCTTACCACCTCCGGAACGAGGTGTTGGAGGCCTCGAACCTGAAGCACTTGAAGGGTAAGGACGAGAATAGTGAGCGGCGACGGTGATTTTATATATCTTTGGGACATTTCAAGAACTCGTTTCCCTCTGCATTCCCCCTCTCTTGTGACGTCGCAAGGACTTCTCCCTCCTTCTCTTCCTCCCTCCTACCCTCCTTTCCTCCCTCCCCCCAGGCCTCCCGGTGACCATCGACGCCGCGGCTCTGCTCCACGACTTGGAGGCCTTGAAACAGCAGCCTCTCCCTCTCTCCCTTGCACTCCCAACCTACGACAGGTAGGAACACAAGGGGGCGGGCGAGCGGGCGGGAGGGAGGGCGGGAGGGAGGGAGGGAGGGAGGGAGGGGCGGATGTAGCGGCCGCCTTATGCTTTACTCTTCACCACTCCTTTCCCCCTCCCATCCCTCAGGACGACACACGACCCTTCTCCAGCCAGTCTTTTTATCGGTCAGGACACGGCATTAGTACTGGTGGAGGGATTGCACCTCCTGCACAAGTACGTCCCCGCATTTCTCCCTCCCTCCCTCTCTCCCGCCTTCGGTTTTGCTTCTCCTCCATTTTCGACACTACCCCCTCATCTCCCTCCCTCCCTCCCTGTCAGCCAAGGCCCCTGGCTGCAGCTTCAACGCGACCATGTCCTTGACTTAATCCTCTTCCTCGACATCCCGAAAGACCTCAGCCGGGACCGAGTGGTGGAGCGCAAGGTGGCCAGGGAAGGAGGGAACGAGGGGGGGAATGAGCGATGGGGGGGAGGAAGAGGAACTCACATCCGAATTTTGTGTCATTGGATTCATTTTCCCGCCCACCTACCCACCTATCTCTCTCGATCCCTCCCTCCCTTTCTTCCTCCCTTTCAGGTCCGCAACGGCCGAGAGCGAAAAGACGTTGAGGCGCACTATGGACGCGTGGACGAGCCCATATTCGACAGGTAAGGGGGAAAGGATGGTAAGGAGGGAAGAGGGAAAGGAGGGAGTGGGGCGAGGAGGGAGGGAGAGAAGAGACGAGCGTCTGGTATTCACACTCTCGTTTTTACCCCGAACGGGAATTTAAAATTGAATTCAAATTGTGCAGGCTGCAGCTGGATAAAGACAGGGCCGATTTGGTCGTCGCTTTTGACTTCCCCTCCTCTGCCTCCTCCTCCTCCTCCTCCTCCTCCTCCTCCTCCTATCCCCCCCCATCTTCGCACTCCTACATCCCGTCCTCCCTCACTCTGCGCGGAGCTCGCCTCCTCTCATTTCCTCCTTCCCTCCTCCCTCCTCCCGTCACCGAAGAAGAAAGGCAAGAGCAGCAAGAGATTTACCCACGCATCCTGGCTTTGGGTCTCAATCCTTGTGTACAGAAGGTAGGGAGGGGGGGAGGGAGGGGGGGAGGGAGGGGGCAAGGAACGGAGACCAAGGGAGGGATTCTCCGAACGGCCGACCACCAAGACATTTGGATATTAATGTATGCATTTGTTGATTGGGTTTTTATTTCTTTTTTCTTTTTCTAATTATTGAACTCATGGTCTGTCTTCTTTTCCCCTCCGTCCAAGATTTGGAGGCTGACCATGATACTCTGATTCATTCCTTCGTGGCCTCCCTCCCTCCCTCCCTCCCTCCCTCATCCCTTCAGGTCCTCCGCTTCCAGAGCCCCCTCCGTACAGGCGACGTCAATAGGGCGAAGGAAGTTAGTGTGGGGGTAGGCGGGAAAGGGCAAAACTTTACGTAAGCTGGTCTGGAGGGGCAGAAGGCAGGGAGGGAGGGAGGGAGGGAGGAGGGAGGAGGGAGGAGGGAGCGATGGAGGGGGGGAAGGAAGGAATGAGGGACCTTGCTCACTTCTCCGGGTATGCGGGACGGCTTTAATTCGTCTTGACAGGAAGGCAGCCAAGGTCTTGGGCATGGCGGATGTGGTGGTGACGCAATTTTTGGGAGGGACGACGGGGGCCGAGGTGAGGCAGGGAAGGGTGGAGGGGTAGAGGTGTAGAGGGTTAGAGGGGGGGAGGGAGGGGGTGGGGGGAAGGGAAGAAGAATGGCATTACATCCACAGACTTTCTTGATACTCGGTATTGGAAATAGGTTGAGGCTTCTCTGCGATCCTGGGGCAATGCGCTCATTGTTCAGCGAGTGGAGGGCTCTACTCGTACCTGCACCTCCCTCGTGCACCCGCTGCAGCAGCAGCAGCAGCTTCCCTCCCTTGACCGCCCCCCTGTCTTTCCTACAGAAAATAGAGACAGAGGAGAAGGAGGAGGAGGAGGAGGAGGAGGAGCAGCAGCAGCAGCAGCAGCAGCAGCAGCAGCAGCAGCAGCAGCAGCAGCAGCAGCAGCAGCAGCAGCAGCAGCAGCAGCAGCAGCAGAAATGAAGCCTTCGCTTGCCACGACGGAGATCATTGAACCGGGCATTCCGGTGAGTTAAAAATAAATAAAATAAAAATAAAATAATAAGAAATAAATAGGGGGCGGGCGTGGAGGGAGGAGGCATTGGATGCAGGCAGATTTTGCGAAATTGCGAATGATTAGATATTGCTGCATTTCTGACAACCACCATCATCTAGGTTAAATTTATTTTTAAGTATTGGTATGTATTGGTATTAATGGTATGAGTATTATGAGTATTATGTATTTTGAGACATTCACTGATAACATTACGTACACAGATCACCGAGGATGAACAAAGAGGGCTCCTCGCCGCCCTTTCTTCCTTCATTTCTTCCCGCCGGTCCTTTCTCCCTTCCTCCTCCTTGTCCTCCTCCTCCCCTTTGATTGATGCTGTGGCGATCATGGGCAGTCTCCCAGCCGGTGTTCCTCCCACCTACTACGCCTCGGTAAGAATAAGAAGCAGGAGTGGAAAGGAAAGGAGTACGAGCGTCGTGTAGGACGAAAATATGAACAGCAATGGTACCTCATCTGCTCCGCATACACGCATACACATATGGAAATATTTGTACGCATATTCCATTTGTACATATATATTTATACATGTATATATTTATATATTCACAATTATCAGGTACTTCGCCTCATCAGCGAGTCCCTCCCTCCTTCTCATCCTCCCCCTTTGCTCTTCCTCGACACGGTGGTGGGACTGGAGGCCATCCTGGCATCGACGCACCCTATTTTCATGCTCAAGGTGGGGGAAGGAAAAAGGGAGGGAGGGAGGGAAGGAGGGAGGACAAGCGGAATGTATATACCAACAGTGACCACTACATGTTTTCACTCCTCTCTAGGTGAATGCGGAGGAGGCCCAAGCCATCACTCACGGCCAGCCTTATGCCTGGCTTCATGCCCACCCTCACGTGCAGTATTTGGCCGTTACACAAGGCGCGCAGCAAGCCCGTCTCTCCCACCGCTGCCGTGGGGGTGGCGGCGCGGAGGACGGGCAGGGACAAGCGAGGGTAGTGACGTATGTTTTTGAGCTGCCCGAATTGTCTGCGGAGGACCTTGTCAATCCGATAGGTGCGGGCGATGCGTGCTCGGGGGTGACATTGTCGGCGGCCTTGCTTCAAAGGCGAAGGGAAGAAAGGAGGATGGGAAAGACGGGAGAAGAAGAGGGAAAGGACGACTCGTGGGTGGTGCCCGCGTTTCGGCTGGGGTTGGCGGCGGCGACGGCGTCATGCGGGGAGGAAGAGACTAGTTCCTTTCAATTAGAAAGAGTACAGGCCTTGGAGCGCCTCATCTCCATTGAAGTGCACGTGACGAGGTGAAGAGAGGTCGAGTGAGCATCAGGGCGTCAGACGCCCCTAGGGAGGACGGATGATAGAAGATGGCACAGGAAGGGAGGAGAGGAAGAGGGGAAAAGCTGAAAAAGCAGATATCAAAGAAATAAGTGAATAGCATGGAACGGAGAAACTGTACCTATTGGTGGCTCTGTCTGTGGGTGTCATGTATCTTCGTCAAATTCTGCTCCTCCTGTCTGTCGTGTCCACTCTGGCCAGCTAGCTGTCTTTTCAACCCTTGCCTACTCCTACCCCTACTCCTACTCTGTGGCGTCTTTCTAGCCTTGAAGGCGGAGAAACATCGGACAATGGTCTTGGTGAATGATTCACTTTCCCTTTGTGCACCGTCATCATCACCCTTGCTCTTTCACCTTCCTCCACCGTCCCCCCCTCTTCCCCGTCGCCCGCACAACTTTTGAAGCCCCGCGAGCAGACAGCCGTCAGTCCAAGTTTTATCTCTACCCTATTCCTACCTCGCATAAATACGCCACTGCTTCCCTTTTTCATTTAATTAAGGCTAACTAGAGCTTTGATTATATGACTGATAATTTTCTTGTTGTTTGGCTGCCTCATTTCCTACCTTTGAAAAAAATGTGAATGTTCCATCCATGAAATGCTGCTGCTTCTGCCAGTGCTATTGCTAGTGCTACTGCTTTAATTACTGATACTCGATACAAGTAGTGCTACTGCTGGTGCTACTGCTAGTGCTAGTGCTAGTGCTATTGCTGCTGCTGGTCGTAAGTCCTTTAAGTGCTGGTCATCTTCCGGTTGAATTTGATGGTTGCTTTCGAGCATTAATGAACTCTCGCTTATATGCCTAGTGTATGACTTCCTGAGAATTTGAGACATTGTCTACCCTTGGTGCTTGTCGTCCTGCTATCTCTCGCTCACTCGCTCTCTCTCTATACCTTTCTCTTCTGGTTCCTAAATTCGTCCACCGTGAGTGCGCGCCCTCTCATATATCCTCTTGCTTTCTCCTCGGTCATCCAAAATGGCCATGTCCTCTCACTCGCTTCTTTCCCCCTCCCGAGAGGTATATGCACGCTACCTTTGACTCAGGCGTTTCGTCTCACTTTGCCTTGTTCGTTCACCCTACATCCCTCAAAATTCTTACTCTTGTTCCTGTCGTTCCATGCATGAGGGCAATAGACTTATCATCCAAATGGGCTTCTCATGTCCTTAGTTCTCCCTATCAATGATTGCTGGTGAGGGTGCTGATATCATATGTGTATACTCCTTGGATGTTTCTCAAACTCTTCTCGCTCTCTCACGATATCTTTCTCGCTCGCGCAAGGAAAAACAATACAAATGACTGCTGTTGGTACATGCGTTAAAATGAGGGGAAGAAGGGAGATGTGGGAAGGCCAGGGAGGGTCGGAGCAAGAGGACAATAAAGGGAGATTGGAGGAAAGAATATCTTGCTGGTAGGGAGGTGCACAACCCGCTGACCAAACCCCCAAAAGCGCTCTCTCCCCCTTCCTCTCTTCCTCTCTCCTCTCTTTCCTGCTCTTCTCTTCCCCTCTTTCTCTCTCCCTCTTCTCTTCGATACAAAATTCGGAAGGTACCCTTACTTTCACTCTCTTCCTCTTTCTCTCCCTCTTCTTTTTCTTGCTCACTTCGGTCTCTTCCGTCCTCTCTCTTTTTGTCTTTTCCGCTCTTTGTATCTCTCTTTATGTATATCTCCACCTTTCATCCATTCTCCTCTTCCTCTCCCTGCTGTTGCTACTGCCCACGCACACGTACACTCTCTCTATCACACAAATCACATTTCCTACTGCCCACGCACATGTACAAACTCTCCGCGCACACACAAGTGACACATATCACGCAAAATTCTCATCTGCATCCCTCCTAATCATCTTCAATCCATCCTTATTCCGCGGCAGTTGTTCTAATGTTAAAATAAATTACGTGATGATTTAATTGGCCAAAATCCTACCTTCCAAAAAGATTAATCATTAACTGCATTTTAAGGTAAAATTACGGTCCTGTATCGTTATATTCTTGTACAATAGAATCCTAGGAATATCATCACCTGCAAGGGAGTCCCCTCTCACTCTCACACTCTCTCCTCACCCAAAATCCATTGCTCCTGCTGCTGCTGCTGGTGGTGGTGGCTTTATCTGATGCTTAAACTGATAGCTATCATCTGGCGCCGTCTTCTACTTCACGTCACGTCCGACCCCTCATTTCAATCAATTGTCCCCTGTTGCCTTTCCCTCCCTCCTTCGGATGAAAATATATTTTATTCTAATTCATTCTCATTTCATTTCATACCTCCTACACTCCCCTGTTGCCTTTCCCTCCCTCCTTCGGATGAAAATATATTTCATTCTAATTCATTCTCATTTCATTTCATACCTTCTACTCTATTCGATTTGTCTTCCTTCTTACTCCGTCCCCATCCTACCATCACCTCCTTCCCCTCATCCTCCCCCCCGTCGTGGGTGGAAAGCGCAGACTTGTTCGTAGAGCGCCTCCTTCAGGTCCTCCAATCCCATCCCGTTGGTCATCCCGTCCACCAGGGGCCTGGCCACCATCACCTCCAGTGAGGGATCGCGTACCTGGAGGCAGGGAGGGAGGGACGGAGGGAGAAAGGGGTGAGTGCGGGAGGCAGGGTGGGAGACAGGAGTGTCATTCAGACGGACTCAACGCGCCCACGCTGCACTTAAGCGGGAGGGCGGGGGGTAGAGCAGGAGGGAGGACGCACCTTGGACAGGTAGGGGTGGTTCAGCGCCTCGTCAACCGTGACGCGCCTGTCGGGATTAAAGACAAGCATCCGCTGCAACAGATCGAGGGCCCCGGCACTCGCCCCTGGGAAAACGGTCGAAAGAGGGCGAGGAGGCTTGGAAGGGAGAGAGGAGAAATAGCGCCCGAGAGGCCCTAGTCCAGCCAGGTCCTCGGAGGAAGGAGTGCCCAGGACTGAGGGCGGGAGAGAGGAAATGAGGGAGTGAGGGAGGGAGGGAAGGAGGGTGAGGAGAGAGGGAGAGCGATGGGGGCGGTGGGAGGGGGCGAGAAATAAGGAGGAATAAAGGAAAGGACTGCGTAGTGGAGGGAGGAACGGAAGGAGGGAGGGAGGTACCTGAAAAGATGACGTTGAGCTGGTCGAGGCGGTCGGTGGAGCCGGAATGCGCCTTGTCGACAGAGAGCGGGTAGCATGACCTCCCGGGAAAGAGGGGAGCGCGCTCGCTGGGGTAAGGGGGTGGAGGGAGGAAGGGAGGGGAATTGAGTGAAGGATGGTTTTCGCCGGGGGAAGTTTCGATTTTTCTTCCTTCCCTCCCTTAAACCGTCCCCCTTCTCTCCATAGTGGTGACTCGGCACACTCCCTCTTTCCACGGTCGGGAGTAAGGTAAAAACCCTCCCTCCCCCCTACCTACCGGTGGTTGGGCACGCTTTCTCCCTGCATGGACAAGAGCTCGGCAAAAATGCAGCCGAGAGACCACATATCGACGGCTTGCGTGTAGTCTTGTAGGAGGATCAACTCCGGCGCCCTGAGAGAGGGAGGGAGGAAAGGAGGGGATGAGTGGCTGTCTCCGGGCTTGAGGGAAGGAGGGAGGGAGGGAGGGAGGGAGGGTGGGCAGGAGGACGCACCGGTACCACCGAGTAACCACATGCTTTGTCAGTTGGCGGGTGAGACGGGGAGGGGGGCCCAAGGTCGTGACCGAGGGGGGGACCGAGGGAGGGACCGAGGGTGGGGCACCTCCACCAACAGCTGCAGCAGCGGCTACCTCTTCCCTTAAAGCGCATTCTGACATTTGGCGGCGGACGAGGCGAGGAGGAGGGGGAGGATGGGAAGGAAGGAAGCCGTAGGGACGCCCGTCCATGACGGGAGAGAGTCTGTGTTGCTCCGTATTACTGCTGCTGCTGCTGCTGCTGCTGCTGCTGCTGGTACGGATGCAGTGGTGGTTGACGACACGGGCCAGGCCAAAATCACACAGCTTCAGGGAGCAGTCCTCGTTGAGCAAGATCTTGGCAGGTCTTAAACCACTTGGCGAGGGGGGGGGGGAGTTGGGGGGGGCCATTCGTGGAGGGAAGAGCAGC
>Ga0160420_100730_pt1 | contig 11374 bp, 17 predicted proteins | sample CelAP2metagpilot_FD_108197 | JGI IMG/M metagenome (GOLD analysis project Ga0160420, IMG submission 108197) | Phycosphere-associated microbial communities from algal ponds in Kailua-Kona, Hawaii, USA - Cellana AP2-5-5 metagenome pilot | ecosystem: Engineered > Artificial ecosystem > Aquaculture >... | reverse complement strand
TCGCCATCAAAAGCCCGTGGGGTTAGTCACCGAGACATATTTACTTGCGTCTCCCGACAACGCCGATGGTATGCCTAAATTGATTGCGAACATTCACCCGGAGAACAGGACTAGCAACGCCACCGCGCTTTTTTCGGTCCATGATTCTGTGAATCAAACTGTGATTCCTTGTGTTCTCAAGAAAGATGTTAAGGACGTGCGGATCAACCATTATTTGAGAAGTTTGGAAGAGTATCCATACCGATCGCCGGGAGGAGACATATGCGAATCCGTTGAAAAGATTATTTGAGCGGGACTGGAATACGCATTTGAGTCTCAGTGCGTCGGCTTATGCGTGCCAGGTCCATGCTTTGTTGATACAGGTGCAGAAAATGCAGAGTGCGGGAAAGATCCCAGCGGTGGTAAGGTCAAAGGTATGGAACGAGACTCATATGAGGTAGGATATGAATTAGATGAATACAAAAATATTAATGATATGTATTCGAATATATGAGAAAAAGAGATTGTATACATGAGAGCAAAAGACAAAAATGATAAAGGTTTTAATGGTGGCTTAAATTTCTTTTGGTGCTTTGTCTGTGCTTTTTGTTTCATTTTTAAATCTTTAAAGCTGATGCATAGTCTCACGGCAGTCCCAACCCTGACCGCCTGTTTCTCAGAGATGAATAAGTTTATGTTTCTCCCCATCCTACACCTTCATTTCTCTCTTGTTTACAGAGGCAAAGGTGGGTGAGGTGGTAGGAGTAAGCAAATTGGGTAAGAAAAGTAAGTGTTGGTCACGACAGAAAAACCATGAGACAGATTGGGATGTGGAGTGTATGTGTTTGCGTGTAAGACCAGCCTCCACACGGCGATAGGGTAGACACCTTACTATCTTATGTACGGTCGCAATCTGCGCCTCCCCACGGATATCATACTTGCCCCAGCTCTCCTATGAAAATCTCTCGGAGTAGCAGCTGGTTCGTCGGCTGGGGCTGGCTCACGCAGCTGCGGCAAAACTGAATGAGGAGCGAAGAGACCAGGCTCTACAATGCCTCCATTTAGGGTAAACGAATGACTTTCGAGGAAGGGGATAAGGTTTGGTACAACTGCACAGATATAAATCTCAATTCTCTGTCGTACCCTACTGATTCAACCATAAAATATTGATTGTTATAAGGATCAGCATATGCTGGGGATGTTTTTCCTCAAGGCAACTTCTTCATCTGAGAGTGCTACTTCCTTGTGCTGTTCTACTTGATAGCGTTCCCGGTGCTTGTTGGCTTCCGTGACCAATCGCGGTATTGCTTCCTCAGGCTCTTCTTCCACTGGCTGCTCGAAATCCCCAGGGGCAGAAAGCTCTGGTGTGACAAAATCTCTGACCTTGTAATGATTCAGTCGTGTAGCATGCACCATCTCGGGCTGCTACCACAGTCAAAACTGGTGGCCTCCCCTCAAGAGCACAAAGAGTAGCATGCTGAGGATGAGAGGAGAGGCCTTGGGCCAGGGGCACCCCTAGTTAGTACTACGCCAAAAAAAAATTGCAAATTGCAAAGACGATACTTAAAATTGCCTTCTTCCTCTTCTTGCCTGGTCTTCTTTAGAGCTTTAGAAGGGAGTCTAGTCTCCCTCTCGCTCTGGTTGATACGCCAATGCCGCAGTGACAACGCGCCCCCGCTCAACCTGCACTTCCCAGTATGCGGAGATAAGTTCCCGTTGCAAGCCTCCCGGGGAAAAATGCATCCAGCACTCAAAGTACAACAATGACACACTCTCAAACGAAAAAAGGGGGCCTCATTGGGAAGTTTCACCTCGTCTCATTTATTACTCTTATTTATTTGACAGACATTTTTCATCAGATCGCCGACTTGCTTTGAAGCCGCCCCGCAACCCACAAGCAACCATTGACCGCAGACACACCCCACCACAGGCAAAATTTCCTCCCATTCATCATGTCCAACTTGAGAGAAGGCATCGGCAGAGTCCCGCGGAAGCAACAACAAGAACAACATTGGGCGGCGCTGCTTGCCGAGGCCGCTGCCAACTCGAAAGGCCAGCCAAAATTTAACTCTGGGACGGTCCTATTCTTGGGCGATGCGGTGGGCAAAACCCGCCTGGTGAAACGTTTTCAAAAAATCCCTAAACGTGCAGATAAGCTGGCATTCATGGTGGGGGAGAGGATGGAGGCGGGGAGAGCTACAACTGAGGAGGAGAAGCTGGAGTGTCTTGAAGCCGGCGAAGAAGCGTCCAGTCTGCCTCTGCTTTCCTACTCCTACTTTGATGCTCCTGGCGAGGCGCGGGATGAGGGAAGCAGTAGCGGCAGTAATATTGGTAGAAGGGGAAGCGTACGAACGAGTGAGCGCGGCATGTCTCCAGATACTCGCCTGCGACGTAATAACGACATTGAATCGGGTGGCAGCTACGATGACGACGACATGGACTCTGCGGCGCGCATAAATATATGGTCCCTCAGTGACCCCAGCTACAAAACTCTGCTACAAGTGGCGTTTGATGATTCACAGGGGGATTGCTGCGACAAGGAAGCTGGGGGGAATGAAGCCGACCAGAGCACAAAGACGGAGATGGCAAGGACGGGAAGGAAAGCAGGCGCACGGGCAAAAGCCTTGCAACGCACTGTCTGCATGATCGGAGTAGATTTGACCCGACCTTGGACATGTGAAGCAGCTCTGCAGCAATGGGTGGGGGTTTTGAAAGCCGTGCTTGCCGAGGCGGGATGTAGTGAGGGAGACAGAGGAGGAGGAGGGCAGGGAGATGGGCAGGAAGACGAGGAAGAAATCATGCGCAAAGAAAGATTGGTGGCTTACCTCACCAAATGTTATGACGGTGGTGCAACGTCTAAGCAGTGGCATCAGCGGAAAAAAGAGCAACAAGAGGACAAGCAGGAGGAGGGGAAAGATGGAGTCAAGGAAGTCCCTGTATTCCGAGTTCACAAATCATCGCCCCTGAGAAGCAGAACTGTCTCCTCTCGCTGCTCCAGTCCTTCCTCCCTCCCTCCCGGAGTCCTGACTGAGAACCTCGGCGTTCCTCTCATCGTCGTAGGCCTCCAAGCCGATCTCGTCCACGCCCCCGACAGCTTCGAAGACGAGCAACGCAGCCAGTTCCTCCAACAATACCTCCGTTCCTTTTGCCTTAAGCACGGTGCGGCCCTCGTCTACGTCTCCGCCACCCGGGACACCAACTGCCTGCTCCTCCAACGCTACATACTCCACCGCCTCTATCCGGAGCTTTTCCCATTCTCTCTCCACGCACAAGCCCGTCGCCGAGAGTCCCTCTTCGTCCCTGCCGGATGGGATTCGGAAGAGATCGTACGGAAACTTTTGTCACCCCAGAGCTTGCCGTGGCCCACATCAGCGACGTTCACTCAGATTTTGGTCCCGCCGAAGGGGGTGCGTCTGCCACTCGTGGATGAGGAGGAAGAAGAGGAGGAAAAAGGAAAGGAGCAGAACGACGTGAGTCCAACACGGGCATGGTTGGAGGAGCTCTTAATGCAGCAGCAGCAGCAGCAGCAGATGCAGCAGCAGATGCAGCAACTGGACGTAGCCACAGGGAATAGTGAGGTTTTTGCAGGCTCTACAGCAACGACGCCGCGGGCATCTGGGGGGGACAAGGGCAGGTCATCTTCTGGAAGAGCGGGCAAGGGAAGCAACAGTAGCAGCAGCAGCAGTAGGAGCAACACCAGAAGCAGCAGTAGCACCAACAGCTCAAGCTCTGGCACCAGGAAAACAAAGCCGACGTCATCAGTATCTTCGGCGGTGGGCGCGGTGGCGACAAGCGATGGGGTTGAGGAAAGTGATGAGGCACAAATTCGCAATTTCTTTGAGGGGCTTTTGGCCGGTGGCGGTGCCAGCGGTGTCGGGAAGAGATGAATCACAAGAAGCGATAATAAAGTAAATAGACGATTGGAGAAGCCGCTAGAGAAGTATCAAAACCACATATCATGGTCTTTTCAAGAGCTCATTCCAGCTGCTCTCATCGCGTTGCTTCTCAAGAAGACAGACAGCGAGGATGGCCGCCCCCCTCCTACGTCTTTCCCCCTTTTTTGGCCTTCTTATCATTTCGTTTCTTTTCTTTTCCATTCTTCTTGTTCAAGACACGGATACCTACACGCTTCGGGGTTTTGGGTTGATGCTCTGAGATTGGACTTGAAGATTGTCGCAGCCTTTTGAGGCTTGCGTTCACTATAACCTCGCCGGCCCCTCCTTCCTATGTCAGATAGGCATTCCCAGCCACACACAAGTGTATACTACTTAATCTATCTCATTCACTCTATAGCTACAACGTAATCATTCTTGTGTGGTAACGTCACGATTAGCCCTCTGCGGCTTCGATCCTCTCAGATTTGACGCACGCTTGGCCGACAGGAGGCTTCCACACCCATACACAGACATAGACACTCGGACTCACCGATGCCGACTTTTAATGACCTCTATTTATATCTATTTACTTGCTCATTCTCTTACATCTTTTAATTGCTGCTATACCATTACAGGTGCGTAAGCAGTAGCTGAGCGCCATCCCTCCTCTCCCTTTTCTCTCACACTCTGGCTCCACAAATTGCTGCTGCTGCTATTGTTTTCCGCATCCTCTCGTCACATTTCCGCCCATCCACATCCTCTTTGTATTCATTCTCCCCACTCCTGGCCCATGCTCCAAAAACAAATACAACACACCGTTCTTCGAATATATATATATACATATATATATATGTGTGTGTAACTTGATATTGACGTACGCTCCCTCTCCCGCTCTCTCACCCTTCTCTCACAGGATCTTTGTCCCTCCCCCTCGCTTTCTCCGCGATGGCGATGTGTGCGGCGACGGGGAATGGAGGTACCAATGGCTGTGGTCTTCCACCAGCACCGTCTCGTGCCCTCCGCCCCCCGCCCTCCCTGCACCCCCCCCTCCCCCTGCGCCACCTTCTCCATCCTCCTTGGACGGCACAAAGCAACTGGATTGCAAAGGCGAGACATACTCATCCCTCCCCCGCCTCACCGCAAGCCCCCCTCCCCCTCCCCCTCCCCCTCCAGAACCATATCCCCCTGTGCCGCTGCTGCTCTCGCCGTCGGCACTCCCGGACCACCACCACCGCATCACTCCGCCCATATCCCCTTCTGCACTCCTGGTACTGCTGTAATTGCCGTTGCCGCAACGGTGACTGCAGCCCGGCGAGAACGGGATGTCTCCAACAAACCTGCTGTGTCGAAGATCCCCACGGTATCCATTCTCTCCGTGCCCGTCAGTCCCTTCCTCTTCCGGTCCCTGTTGCTGCTGCCCCTCCATCAGTGGAGAAGAAGTACTGCCCCCATCGTTCCCTCGCTCCATACCACCCCCTTTCGACAACCATCTACTCAACAGCGCCCGCATCCTTGACATCCACGACTCCCGTCCTTCCGCCGCTCTCCCGCCGTTCCTCCTTTCCCCTCCCTCTGCAGCCACCTCCTCCTCCTCCCCCCTCCCTCCCTCCCCATCCTCCCCCTCCTCCCCCTCCTCCTCGCTTTTCGCCGAGTCCTGGGAAATCCTGACAAGGCACACCAATATCACCACGTACAAGGCCAGGGACGTCAAGCGATATAACACCGCAATCACCGGCCCCGCCTTCGACGGCGGCTCTTTCTCATCGGCAGTGTAGGCAAAGCCAACCTGCATCTTCTCCGCGTCAAAGACGGTGTAATACGTCTTGAGCACCGTGGTTCCCAGGATGTAGACATCATCGTCTCGGCCCATCAGGTTTGAATGCACGCCCTGGAGGCCGACGGCGCATTTGTACTTGAAATCGGAATAAAACTGCAGCAGGTAATCTTCCGGGGCCAGTCGCAACGTGACGATTTCCCCTTTTCCGCCGACTCCTTGTCCTCCCCCTGCTCCTTCGCCTGCCGGGAGCCGGGCTACGTGGCGGCGGCGCAGGGTGGAGGAGAGAGGAAGGGAGGCGAGGTCGGCGTGGAGGTGGATCTCAATGTCAGGAAAGCCAGACATGGCGCGATCGCAGTCACAGACAGTGAGCTTGGACTTCTGGACTAGGCAATTTTTATGGCCTGGTCATGGGGAAGGGAGGGAGGGGGAGAGAGAGACAGGGAGGGAAAGACAGGAGATTCGTGAGTGGTGGGGTTTGTGGGATGTCAGGTCCCGGTGGAATGGGGGAGAGGGAGGGAGGGAGGAAGGGAGGGAGGAAGGGAGGGTGATTCTGTCATCCACCTACCGTGGGTGATGAATTCGAGCATCGCCGGGAGCTTGGTTTGGGGTATGCCCAGGAACGACGTGCCCGTGTCTACGATGGCCAAGCAATTCGCCTGCCCCGCGCACAGCTTTAAGGTGTTGTTGCTGTAGCTGTTGTCGCTGCTGCGGATACTGCTGCGGCTGCTGCTGTTGCTTCGGATGCTGCTCCGGCTGCTGCCGCCGAGATTACTGCCGCTCCTGCTGTTGCCTCTGCTGCTTCTATTTCCACTACTCGTCGCGGCTGTATCAACAGTCACCGCCGCCGCCGCTGTCATCATCGTCCCTGCCCTCATCGGCGGGATGCCCTCTCCTTCACTCCCTCCCTCTCTCCCTCCCTCCCTTCCTCTCTCCCCTCCCCCTCTCCTGAGTTCCAGCTGCGCCATGCCCACGACCCAGAAGCCATCGCCGACCAAAGGCACGTACTTAAACTCCTTTTCCCTCGCAAAGGACATGTCTACCCCCCCCAGGATCATCCGACTCCCATGCCGCTTCACGTTCCGGGTATGGTAGAAAGAGAAGATCTTCTTGTCGATCTGCTTCTCTTGGTACAGCAAGTCGAGGAAGGTGGGGACAGCATGTTCGCTTATTCCTTGGAAAGCCAGTCCTAGAATACCCTCCCCTTGCATGCCTGTGAACAGACGCATAGACCATTGAGTGAAATAATGGAGAACTCGATAAATGAGGGAGGAAACATACAAAAATCGATTACATGAAAAAAGGGCAAACAAATCAGACATGACCGACAAAACGATCTTTTAGCAGAACTACATCCCCTCCCCTGTCCTTCTCATCCTCCCTCCCTCCAACTCGCCCTCCCTGCCCACCTGAAAACAAGGTCCCGTGCTCATTATCCATCGCCAGCGTCGCCTCCCCGAAGGCCATCTGAGGGATAGAGAGCCCTCCCGCTTGCACTTGGTCGTTCGAGTAGAAGCCCTCCACAAAACCCGACCCGTACTTAATGTTCATGGTCTGAAGGCAGGGAGAGAGGGAGAGAGGATGAGAGGGAGAGAGGGAGAGGAGGTGGGGTAAGTTGCCGTGGGTGCACGCTCCAACAGAAAAGCAAGTAGCGGGAAGGGGGAAGTGAGGGAGGAAGGGAGGGAGGGAGGGAGGGATGGTGAGCACCGCCCTCTTACCTTCCCATTGGGCTGGTACGTGCTCGAGCGATCATGCACATACGCCCCCTTGCCACTCGGAACATGCGTGCCCTCCTTGCTTAGCACCCATAGGTTGGCACTTCCAGTGTCAAACACTACAGTGTATGGCCGCGGGGGCGACCCTATATAAACTTTACCCACGAATTCCGCCTCCTGAATATTCTCCAGCGGAACGTGACCAATGGGCAGGATGGGGGGTGGGGAGAGAGAGAACGCGACAAGGGAACGCAAGCGGGAGGTGATAACTGCGGTTTGCTCTGAAAGGTGAGCGACTACATAAAGCAGGGCACTAGCCACAAAAACCCCTAAAAAAATTCCGATAAGAATGCCTGTGAGTTCATGTCGCCAAAGGCGATGGAGAAGCCGGGGAAGCGTGAGAGGACGACGGCGGGAGGAGGTGATGGAGGCGGAGACATGGGAGGAGGAGGATGAGGTAGAAGAGGGTGTGTGTGGGAAGTCAAGGGTTCTGGCGGCGCAGGGGGAGGAAAGGAGGGAGGAGGTAATAACGTCGCGGGCCATAATATATTTATATTGTTCCCTGGATATGTATGTGTGTTATGGTAGTGGATGTGGGGGGACTGAGTGAGAGAAAGTGATGAGAAGGACAATGACGAGACTGCGCGAGGCGTACATAACCGAGAGAGGAGAAAGGAATTTGATAAAGAACGGCAGCCGGCCATGCTAGCACGGCCAATAAGGAAAGATCACGTAAAAAAAGCCAGACACGTAAAAAAAGCCAGACAAGGGGCCCCGGGTTAAAAACTGGAGCGTCGAGGACTTGACGACTAGTAGAAAGGAGCCTGAGGATGATGGAACAAACAGGTGTGATGGCCACCAGAGCATTCACGTACCAACGACACTCCTGCTACCAGCCACGCACACAGGCGTGACTTGTTTGTGTGCCGCTGTGTCTGTCTTGTTAGGTTGCTGAATTACACTGGCATCAAAGGCAGGCTGGAAGTTGATGCTCAAGTCGGGCTGTGCAAAAACCGAGGAGAAAGCTCCCACGACACTTGTTCTTATCAGCAGCTTGAACTCCGAACTCCCCTCCCAGATGGCTGAAGGTAGAAAAGCAGTCACGGACAAGTCGTAATTGGTGGCGTGTTGTCTCCGCCTGTGAGGGTGTTGCCGATGGGCAGGGTTGGTATTTGGAACGTGAAGCATTTCAGAACAGAGGTCATAATGATGATGATTGATATCTGGATACTTTTTCCGTATCGTGATCTTGCAAATGCGGTTGACGCAGGTAGCACTCACTATGTGCTTTGTATATTTATATATGTAGCTGTCCAAATTAAAGCCCATGTACATTAGTGTGAAGGAGAAAAGAGACCTGTGAAAAATAAAATAAAAAAATGGTGCGACGCAAGCATCGTATCATGTTGCTATTGCATCTGTCAAGTCTGCCTTCGCGGTCTGAACTGGTGAGGGAATACGGAGGGAAAAGTGTACCTGAGATAAGAATACGCATCTTCTTTATTTATTTGATAATGATGACACGACTGTGAACGCTTTACTGCGGAAAGTGTATGGAAATGCATAGTGAAAACAGGAAAAGGACGGGCAAGGACCCTGCGGTGAACCCCCCCGTGCTGGACAAGCGCGTAGTGAGGGCATGTGAAGGAAAGCAATGCACCAGCATATATATGCCTTCACTCGCCTTCACCTTCTCTTCAGAGATTTGTGGGGGGGAAATGATCGGCCGATCGACAGGAGAATCCCAACATCGCTGCCACACCCATCAGAACGCCATGCCGAAAGCTTCTCTCAAAAGCCTGCTGGTTTCTGGGATGTATTCAACATTCGGACACTCAGCTGGTAAAAATTGGGCATTACGGGAGGTTGGGTGGCCCAGCATGCGCGGAGTCTAGCCTCCCCTCCCTGTTGCAGGCAGGAACCTGCCGAGGTTCCACGGCCAATGCAGCAGCGCGCACAACATCATCGTTCCGTAGCTACTCTGCGTGGTGTTAAAAAAAATATGCTTGCCTTTCTTCCCGGCGCTTGCACACTTATTTCTTCCAACTGGTCAACCCCACAACACACAGGGAGGGACAAACGAAAGGGTTGCAGCAGCCAGGGCGTTGGTAGTCCTCGTTTGGCTTCCACCCCCCTCCCCTGTCCTTCTATCCTCCTCCTCCTCCTCTTCCTGCACCGGCTTGTAGCCTGTTCGACCCCGTTACACAGCGTGCCACAGGTGACCTCACGACAGCAACATCCATAAATATATCCCTTCCCAAGCCATCCAGGCGGCAGTGCTTGCTCACGAGAACGGATAATTGATATCTCCCAGCTGTCCGCGTTGCTCGTGCTTTCCTCTCAATTCTACCTGGGCCGCCCCTAGAGCCCGCTTTTCTTCAAGCACACCTGTCTCATACACCTCTTCCTGCTCCTCTTCTATCCTCCGTCTCCGCCCACCGCTAGCTAGATAGTCGCCCTGCTTTCCAACTACACCCCCTCTTCCTTTCCTACTTGCATTTCTACCACCCTTCTTCCTCCAACACATCAACATGCATGCCCCTGAAAACGCCGATGCCATCGAAGGCTGCCTCATGGCCGCCTGCAAGGGCCTCGACTTAGGGGTCGCCGAACTCTGGCGCCGAGAAAACAGGAGCGGGCTCCACTTCTCCTGCCTGCACGTTACAGCCTCCCCAGAGGCCCAAGAGACCTACGGCACCCTCCTACTGGGCAAGGCAGTCCAAGCCCGTAAACACACTCTCAGCCCACAGCTGTGCGACAAAGGCCTGCGGCAGAAGGTCCCTCTTTGGTACACATCTGCCGACCCAGACACCCCTCTCCACCCGTCCATGCCCATCAAAACGGCAATCGTCATCCCCACTTTCTCCTATGAGATCCAGCAGGAATTTTACGTCCTTTTCTTCTCGTTCAAGCACCTCACCTCTTCCTCCTCCACCATTGCATTCCTCCGGTACCTGTCCAAGGCAGTAGTCGTCGCCTGCGGGGTCTCCTTTCTTAAATCAATCATTGACGCCGTGAACACCCCAAACACATCTCAAGAGAAGGTATGTACATGGGAGTATGGATAAGAAGATAAGACCTTGGGACGAGATACATCCGTCTCGCCGAGTCATTAGCAAGGTGCCTGTCAAGGTCATGGATGCAAAGGTTAAGAGGGTTTCAACGTTTATTCCCTCCCCCGTTCCGTTCAACCCTCCTTCCCTCCCTCTTCCCCTCCTCCTTGCCCTCAGAGGTAGAACAATGGTTACAGATGCCTGAGGGATCTCAACAGCCGCTGGCATGTTGGGGCAGACAATTTGTCTACCTTCCCACCTACAATTCAAGTACCATAAGACATTCATCTCCCCCTTTCCTCCCTCTATCCCGCCCTCCTTCCCTCCTTCCTTTCTGGCAGATGAATGACGTGAGCGTCGTGTGCGCCAGGCCCCAGCTCCCCAACATGTTCGTGCAATGGACGGATCTACACCACCTGGAGCGCCTCGTGGACGGCGGTACCTCGGTCGTTTACACTGCCCTCTACAACCGTTTGCCCGTCATAGTCAAGATCCTGAAGGAGGACTGCGAGCGGAATGAGCTCCGGCTACGGGAGATCCGGGGGGAGATCGAGTTAATGCAGTCGTTAAATCACCCTAATATCGTCCAGTACATCGCCAGTGGCCGCGAGCCGAGGACTTTCGTGGTGATGGAGAGGCTGGAGGGGGGGAGCTTGAACCAGCGCTTGGGCTTTGCGCCGACGCACAGTGGCGTGCATCGGAACAGCTTTTTCACCCGGGATGTCCGGAAAGCTTTTTCGTACGAGAGCCTGTTGAAGTATGCGTTGCAAATGGCGGAGGCATTGAGGTATATGCACGATGAGGCCTTGCCCGGTTATGCGATAATGCACAGGGATTTGAAGGTGCGTCCCTCCCTCCCTCCCCCCCTCCCCCCCCCCCCCCCCCCCCCCCCCCCTCCCCTTCGTGTGTGTGGGGGGGAATATGTTTTGCGGGGGGGGAGGGAGGGGGGGAGGGGGGGGCGGGGGGGGAACCGCCACT
>Ga0160420_100728_pt1 | contig 11388 bp, 12 predicted proteins | sample CelAP2metagpilot_FD_108197 | JGI IMG/M metagenome (GOLD analysis project Ga0160420, IMG submission 108197) | Phycosphere-associated microbial communities from algal ponds in Kailua-Kona, Hawaii, USA - Cellana AP2-5-5 metagenome pilot | ecosystem: Engineered > Artificial ecosystem > Aquaculture >... | reverse complement strand
GCATTTTATCCGGAGGCTCGATCAAACCGTAGTTCACTGCTAGCAGGTTCGCGACCGAAACGACAAAGCCCAGGTGCTGCTCGTTCTCTGCGTTGAACACCGCCGGCTGTGGAAAGCGCTTGGCGCCCGTCCAAAACTTGTCCCCGGTGGAGGTGACGTGATCTTCGGGAAAGGTGTGAATGAGCTGCAGCAGCTTATCGCGGAAGAGCTTATGAAACAGGCTGAACGCCTCCGCCACCAAGGCCGGGAACGTCACCCCCCGCGCCTGCGTCAAGTAAGTATGTACCCCCTGCAGGAAGTCGATCTCCTTCCCCAAATCCGCCTTCTGCTTTCCACCGCCGGTCCCATTTCCGTTTCTTTCCCCCCGCAAAGCGGCCTTGGCGTCCTCTAAGTACAATGCACGGTCCTCCAAAAACTTCTTCGAGTCCGCCGCCCCTTCGACAAACAAGTCATTAAATTGCGCGCGCGCCCATTCAATGCAATGCTCAATAAGCGAAGGGAAATTCCGTAAGGTACACATGGGAATGGTATCTCCGTCTGCATCGTCCTTTGGGCCATCGGCATAGGAGGCCGTCAAGTGAGGGATTATCACCTGCACATTACACTTCGTACCCAGCGTGCCTGACTCCAGCAGCGGCTTGCCATAGAACACACATCGTGAGTCCACATAGAGGCGAGCCTTGACGTTATCCAAGGCATTAGTCACGAAATCCAACCCCTCCCAAAACTGATCGGGAAAGACGTTCTCCGTCGTGGTCGCGACCAGCTCCTCCTTCGCCTCGATCTTTATGGCCGTATTCATGCGCAACACCGCCTCTGTCGCCGCCACTGACTTAGCCTGTCCCACATTTTTCTCGCGAAACAAAAATTGCCTGTTTAAATTACTAACCTCGATGCGATCATTGTCTGTCACAACGATCCCCCCCTTCGGCCCAGTGCCCAGCCCCAACAGGGCGAAGTTCTTCAGATACTCACAGCCCAACGCCCCGCATCCCACCACAAAAGTACGCGCGTCTGCAATTTGCTCTTGGACAAAAGTCTTCCCAAACATCGCCACCAAATCATCGTACCGCGTATTTTGGGAAGCCGTCTCCGCAGCTGAAGGCCGGGCCGTGGGTAAGACCTCAAAAGCATCAAGGTGCAGCCACTGCCTCAAGGGCTGGTACTTCCCTGTAAACTTCACCACCTCCTGCGCCACCACTCCGCCAAAAAAGGCAGCCAACGGCTGAAAGTCCACTTCTGCAAAAAGTGCCATGTTGATGACTACGCTCTCCTCCACCTCCTCCAACGCCAGAGCCACCTCCGGGTCCCCTAGCGCCTTGAGCTCCGCATTCCGCGCCTGAGTCAGCCGTACCACCTCCGCTGCGTCCCCATCGTCGTTAAGCCTCGGAGACCGACCGTGCGCCTCCTCAAACTTCCACATTCCTTGCAAGGCCAAATGAAGTTGCTCGGCGCGGCCAAACTTGGCGCCGTCAGTAAAGAGGAGGCCAAACTCGCCCGGGGCAACGGGCTGGGCCAGGTTCTGAGCAAGAGTTCGGTAGCTGTACTGCACAGGCTTCTTAACTTGCGTCAGCACACCGCCATTCTTGTAAGCGGAGAAGGCCCGAGTATCGCCAATGGCGAGCTTGAAGCCATCGTAGACCGTTTTTTCGCGCTTCGTCCCGTTCCGGTCTTCAACGACAGTTTTAAAGACATGCTTGATTTTAAAAGGCCCCAAGTCGTTGATACTCTTCGCATTGTCCGCAACGCACTCCATCCCCGACACATCCGAAATGTCCACCCACCCATCATGCTCACTCTCTTCAATCCCATGACTCCGCCCCCCGTCCTCCTGGCTCAGCAGCGTCACAGTGCCCTCTTCATTATTCTCTATGTGAGTAATAATGCGAGTGTGCGGGTTCTCGCCCGTCACATCCCTCACTGTAAATTTAGCTCCAAAGTCCGAAAATACAAAACCCATCGCTCCCTTTACGTCTGCCGCAATGAAAGCAATACTCCGGGCATGGCAAAACTCATTCCATCGCATCATCTCCGCCAAGCGCAACCCCGTGCAGACCACCACGTTGTGCATCCCCACCACCGTTTCCGTCAATGGCCCGTGCTGCACTCGCACCGACACCATCGAGTTAAGCTCCGCCAGCTTGCTCGCAACGGCCCCCGCCCGGGGCTTGCCCACGTCGGCCTCGGTCAAGAAGAAGTTGGAGCCCAGGTCCTTGACTTGGGTTGGGTGCTCGTCCCAGAGCGTCACCGCGCCGGGACCGGCCAAGATGAGGTTCTTGGCCGTCTCCACGCCCACGCCGCGCAAGCCCATGATCAAGACCTGAAGATGGAGGGCGAAGGGAAGGATAAGTTTAGGGGCCGTATGTCGGGAAATAGGGAAGGGAGAGCGAGGTGAGAGAGGATGATCCCCCTTCTTGCCCTCTGGCCCGACATCCTGCCACGAGAGCTGCATAACAAGCACAGCCGTACACAGAAGATCTCCGTTCGTCCGTCTTCCACGCCCAAGCCTGTATAGCCCTCGTCACCCTCACCCTTCCCCTCCCTCTCTCCTAACCCACATACCTTGAGCTGAATGAGCTTAGACATGGCCTCAATCCCAAACGCCCCGATCTGCCTCGAGTACTTGTCCATGAAGGCTGCATTATTCGTCAATGCCTTGGTGTCTCGGACAGGGCTGCTGGTATGGAGCGGGGAGCTAGCCATTGTGGGATGGGTTAGCGGTGGGATTCTTTTCTTCCCGGGGGCGATGGTGATGATTCGCTGCTCGCTGTTTCCGTCTGCTGGTGCTTGTTTGGGCCTGAGGCGCCTATATGAAAGGCGAAAGAGATGAGGTGGAGTAACGAAGGCGTGAGCAGCTGTCCAGGGTGGGTTACTGCGTGGATGGATGAGAGATGGCCACCACCACACTCTTTCCCCATGGTAACAGTCGCGGAAGCAGGAAATTCGGCGATAATTCGTAATGCTATAGCATGTGCACTATAAGAGTTCTTAAAAGTGCTTCGTTGAGCGTGGCCCGCAAAGATGGCAATTGACTCACATTGGCAGGTCGCGGAAAGAATTAGAAAGTCGGGTACGCACAACTTGCCCTCAAATCAACCTCCCCTCAAACCCCCACAGTCTGACGCCCCATATAGCCTACTTATGTTTTTTCGGGTGCTTTGGTATCGTATAAAACTCATAGCCGCCATCCCATCCCTCCCTTAACTTCCTTTTCCACCACCACACCCTCCCCGCCATTTATGTATTCCCGCTTCGCGAGCAAGAAGGCCTGAAATGACTGCAAGCGATTTTGTACACCGGAGACCACATCTTCCTCCATCTCATCCACTCTTTCTCCCTCATCTCCTTTTCCTCTTTGAGCTGAGACTTCAGATATACCCTCGCTGGCGCAGAACCCCAGAGCGGCGACGCGCTGGAGGCCCAATGACCGACCTAATGAAGTGGAAGCCTTGGGCAGAACAAAGAAAGGGACACCACGCAAGGCGGCAAGGACAGCAATGTGCTCCACCAGACGTGGCGGCTTGACGTCTCTGTATGTTTATAAGAGTGAAGTGCGGAGAGAGGGAGAAGGTACTAAGAATGTGTCCGTTCCATTCCTTTTTCCATAGCCTTCCTCCCCCCCCCACATGCACTACTCCACGCAAGCACGCACCTGCAGATGAAGATGAGGGAAAGCTGACCCTTCTCCAAGGCGCGAGTTACTTCGTTGATACCAATACAGATAAATTTTCGGGCGTACTTGTGGGCGGCCGTCTACGGGGAGTGTGATGGAGCAGGTGTGTAAGAAAGAGCCAGCAGTAGACTTCAGGCATGGGCCCGCAATGTGCAGAAGGCGAACTTACCCCTTCCTTGGCCGAGAATACCTTCACCCGCGATTTTGACCGCTTCTTCTCCTGTTTATCCTTGTCTTGTGGTTTGCTGGAGCTCGGATAGCTGCTGTCCGACTCAGCCGTCCGTTTCGCAGTGTCCTCGTCCTTCCCCTCTCCTGCCGCTGGGACGACGCCTAACAGCGGTGCGATTTCCTTCTGACACCTATGCCGCGAGGCAGACGAATTAGTCGACTCCCACATGTGTTGACTGTGAGTTTCCTCAACCCTTCCCAGAGCAAGCTCTTACCTGTCTACAAAAATGTCGCGCTCCGTCCCTAGTAAGAGTAAAGTAGGTTGGTTTAGGGTCGGGTGAGTGAACGAGAACACGATGGGCATGACAGATCAAGCATGCAAGCGTAGCGATGATAACAAATGAAGTACAGCCATGCTTACAAAATTAACGCGCTGGCGCAATGGTGAGCCATTGGACAGCGCGCTAAAGAGCTGAAGTCGACCTCCTCACCCACCTGGCAGCATGATCCATGCCCCCAAGCCCATGCCCGCATCCTTGTCTTCCTTCTTCGACTTCTTCTTGTTAAGATGCTGATGTTGATGCTCCTGCTGCTGTTGGTTCTGTTGTTGGTGCTGTTGAAGGTCGCCTGCAGCCTTTGGCAGTATGCCTCTCGGCTGTTGGTGCTGGTGCTGGTGAGGGAACGTGGGAAGAAGTGGAATAGACCGTGGCCGCTTTTGCCCTGCGACTTTCTTGTTCTTGCTCCCCGGCATAAGCATTTTGGCCACGTCGTGCTTGTGGTAGCCTAGAAATGCCTGTCTAAGCGTACGTGTAGAGGATGAGGTGTGAGAGCCTGCTGTCTGTGATTACGTAGAGATGATGGACTAGCGGTCACGCAGTCTTCGCTTTCACTTTAAGACTCACAAAGACTTCAACGCATCACTCTCAAGCCGCACCCACAAGGACACCATACTCTTCTGCCTATATTGTGTCGACTTTCGCAGTCGCTAGCTCCTGGAAAAGTGCAGGGTCCTGTGCTAGGAAGGCTCGTCCTGATCATCGCCACACTTAACTTCAGCCAACTCGCGGCCGCCTCTTGCCCAGTTTCCTACCTCGTCCAGGTACGTGGAGAGTAGCAAGGATACTCTAATTTAAGCTCTGTACGAGCGTAGGGACGCGCGTATCCGATGATTGACGTGTATATCCAAGGCTTGCCTCGGATTCGCCTTCCCTTTCTCTCATTTTCCCCCTGCATCTCCTAGCCATCATGGCCACCCCACAACCCTGGGAAATAGTCTAGCAGCATATCATTTTCATAAAAACTACCTTTCTACTGTCCGTGTGAGCCTTCTCACCACCCTTCTCATACTCAACATAACAGGCCAACCACAACCGCGCCCGCGGCACGCCAACCGCCATGTCTGCCGGCAAATTTTCTCCCTTCCTGTCCGCCACCACCTTTGCTGTCGTCGGGGCTAGCACCAGCCGCGAGAAATTCGGAAATAAGGTGCTCAGATGCTATCTCCAAGACGGCAAGAAGGCTATTCCCATCAATCCGAGAGAAAAAGAGATCGAGGGCCTTCCTTGCCTTGCCAACCTTTCCTTTCTGACCTGCCCATCTGAGACGGCAGTTTCTGTCATTACTCCTCCTGCGGTCACTGTGAGCGTGCTCGAACAGGCTGCCAAGCTGGGAATAAAGCATGTGTGGCTGCAACCGGGCTGTGAGAGTCCCGAGGCGATTGCCACGGCGGAGAGAGTTGGCTTGCTTCCCACTTTGATCTTTGGTGGCCCATGCGTCTTGGTGGAACTCGGCTTTGAGGGGAGGGATCATTGATTGGGGTTAAAAACTGACAACAAGAACGGGAATGAAGGTATGGGAACGCCATGAGATTGTTAAGTTTTACGAATGCGAGGGGAATTGGCCAGGTTGCAGAGGTGTTTGCTAGAGTGTGCAGTGGCGGGCTTGAGGGTTTGGGTACGGGGACGGGGAGGTCTGAAGCCATGGACCAGAAGATGTCTAGAAGAGCAGAGCAAATGAGAAAAGTCGTCTCTTAAAGCCTTCGTAATCAGCTATGTCTGTGCTTCGTGTACAGGAAATTTGTGCCGCATGTGAACGAAGGAATCCATGCCAAAAGCGCAACGGACTTATCTATCCATCTATCTATCTATTATCGAATTAATATATATATATATATCAATAGTTCTTTTTTTCTGCCGCTCCTACACTCCTGTAGAACTATCGCATGCAACCTGACGTCCTCTAGGACTTGCATACGGGGGGGAGCCTTCCACCAATAAAACGTTGCCTATTCACCCCTTATTCCTTGTCCGAGTTTTTCTAGCGACTTTGACAGGTTTTTCATCAGGCAAAGTCTCCGGACGGCATACACAGGGCCAGGAGAGGAAGGGTGAGGGGGACAAAGGAGGAGGTCAGTGGGGATGAAACACATACATTGTCCGCATATCCTGCCGCGGTTAACCAAACCGAAGATCATGGGGAGGAGCTTCTCCACGGACGGTATCCTGTAGGTAGCCCTTGTCACTGCCCGCACTGTAGTCGCACTCACACTTGCATGCGTACGTTTTCTGGCCCGCATTAAAGAAAGGGCTTACTACGCGCAATTCCTTTAACTGAAGCCTGACGCTGTCCTTCCCTTGCTCTCCCTTCCATCCTCAAACGCTTTCCTAACTTTGCTCAATCCTCCCCAACCCTTTCCTGGTCTCAGACGCACCAACACAGAGAAGAATGGGCAAGGTTTTCGAAGGCCAGTGTGTCTCGGGCGCGGAGGTGCTTTGGGTTGCCGTGCATGGCTTTGGTTTTGCCTTGGCGCTCTTGACCGTGGGAACGGAGCTACTTCATCCCCGCGCGGTGACGGCTGTGGTGGCGGCCGGCGGGACGTACTTTTTGGTGTTGTCGGAGCTCACGGCTCACAGCATTTTGCAAGAATGGGCACCCTTGGTAGCCGCAGTCTTGGGGGCTGGCCTTCTTTCAATGGGCGGGGCGCGGTTTGCGAGTGGGCAATCTTTCGCGCCTCCCAGCTTGTCCTCGGGCGCCGGACCTGTCATAATCCTTTCCGTCTTGGCTGGCTACGTGCTCGCCGCATTTCAGATGCATGCATTGGGTGAAAAAGGCCTGGAGGATTGGATTCCATTGGCTTTTGCAGCGGGAATCAGCGGCCTTCTGGCGAACGCTGGCGCTTACTACAGCTCTAACGAGGACTTTTTCCCTAAAGGTCTTACGTCTGGTGCGGGCCCCCGCATGGTCATGCTGGGTTTGGGTCTCTTTGTCGGTCCCTCCTTTCTCGGGGCCTTGGAAAGCCACAAAGGCACGTGGGAGCAGTGGCTTGCCCTGGCAGCCGCGGCGGCAGGATCGGCGCTTTTCGCATTCGGCGGTGCAAGGTACGCCCAAGGGTTCGAGTTCTTCCCGGAAGCTCTGACCAGGGGTCCGGTTCCCGCTGCAGGGATGGCCTTGCTGGCTGCTTTTATCTACACGTCATTCGTTGAACATTTTGAAGCTCGAAAGCCTGGGGAAGGGGTGGAGCAGTGGATGCCACTGCTCGGGGCGGTGGTGGGAGCGGGTGTCTTGTCCCATTGCGGCGCGCGTTGGGGTGCAGGAGAGGCCTTCTTGCCCGCGCTGCTGGAGAGTGGGGCTTACCCTCTTGTTGCCACAGCGGGCCTGGTTATCTACACAGTATTAGCGTTGCATGCGGTGAATGAACCAAAGGGTGGGTTGACGATGTTGATGAATTTGGCAGGGGCGGCATCAGTCGTGGGGGCTTTGTCGGCCCTCAACAAGAGGAAGTTTGTTGCGGCATGAGGATGCGGAAGGGGGCGGGTGGTTGTACATACTCGAGAGGAAGAGGACGCAATAGAGATAGAGAGAAAAAAGAAAACGGTAAATCGTCTGAGAGAAAGAAAAGGCATAAAGAGAAGTGGAGTGAAAGCAAGCCGCAAGAAGGCAGCTAAGAGCAAGGTGGCACACAAGCATATAACAGTGTTCACACTTGCTCTGATTTCCTCTTACCCATCACCTCCTATGCCCTCCATCTCCAATAATATGTTTTTACACACTAGCCGAAGCATATTTTTCCTTCCTCACTTCATCGTAATTTTCCTTCGAGTCTCAACCCTTCACACCCCTCCTTCACCCCCTCCCGTCACCGCCGCAAGCAACTTCATCTTCTTTCTCCGTTTGTTGTTCGGCCGTTTCCAGCTTGGCGTCGCACCCGTGCTCCTCAATCCCTCCACAGAAAAGACCACGCGCCAGGTAGGAGGGTTGCTTTTGTTGGCCGCCGACTCCAACCAAGGCACCAACGGGTTTTTCTCCTCCTCCCGGGAGAGCGGGCCGGGGTGGCAGAACCAAACGGAAAAGAAGGGGGAAGAGTCGTGGCCCGTGCCTTGTGGGTGCTGATACTCATACTTCTGGGCTGGAACGAGATAGAAAGGTTTTTGAGCTTCGGGGAGAGAGGCGATGGCGTCCAGGTAGTACGCCTTATTCGCTACGTAGTTGGGGAGGAGCAGACAAAAGGGCCTTTCGGAAGCCAGGCAGAACCGCAGAGCCTTTTCTTTGTGGTCACCCGAGTAGGGGGGATTGGTGACCAAAACATCGTGCCGAGGAATGCGATTCTCCACCACATCTGCGTAGAAATCCCGCATTTTATTAGTCACGTGCGAGAAGCCAAGCCGACCCAGAAGGCCGACGACGGCGCCTTCGCAGTAGTAAGGATCGTAGATATGGAGGGCGGGCTTTCCCTGCTGCTTTCCCAAGGCTCGGCATAGCCAGACAAGGAAGGCTTCTAAGTCCTGATAGGCGCGGAAGGGACTCTCGAAGTGGTCGGCGTACTCGGTGGGGAATGGATAGAGGTGGAGGGAGGGGCGGGTCGTGGGGGAAGGAGAGGGAAACGTGTGGTGCTGTCGCGGCGGAGCTTTGGAGCCGGAGTTAAACATGGAAGGCGCGGAAGGTGGATAAGAGGAAGCTGTAGTAGAGGATGAAAAGGGCAGTGATAGGAGCTTCTTTTTCTTTTTCTTTTTCTTGTTGCTGGTTGCCGGAGGGGCACGCGATGGGAATGGGTTATCGACAACTGTGACGTTGAGCGCCACCGGGTCGTCGGAATTGGCCTTGTGTGGGGAGGAAAACACAGAAGGCGCAGTGGCTGTAGAATTTGTAGACGACGGACGCTTTCGCTTCTTGTGCTTTTTGGTGCTACCCTCTTGCAGAAGCTGAGGGGAGGCGTGAGGGTGTTGGTGTAGTGATGGTGGAGAGGGGGGCATGGGCAGCACTGGCATCTGCTTCTTCCTCTTCTTCTTCTTGTGCTTCTTGTGCGTGCATGGGTGCGCCTTCGACATGGCCCCTCTTGTCTTGTATGGATGATGTGTATGTGTAGGGTAGGGTTAGATAGGAAGGAGGGATCGGTTACCTGGAGACAGCCGCTCGCTGCCCGATGCTCGCCATCAGAGAGAGTCCTTCGCTACCCCATCCCCTCCATACCTACTGAACCCTATAATAATAAATTAAATGATTAATGATTAGTCTTAGTCCCATGATCAGCCCGTTGCAATCAGCAGAGAACTTGCTGTCGACATGTTTATTCCTCGCACTCCTTCTCGTCCCTCATGACGCTTTCTTGGATGTACTAGCTACTGCTCTGTTCAACCCGACGGACACGACAGCATTTCCTACGTTCCTGAACCTTCTGGCCCCCTTCCCTCTCCACCACACAACACACAGCACACAACACCAAGCAGCCCCAAATTAACCATCACAACCATAATAATACAGTTTAATCAGCAGCGCATGCCGTCCATGTTTCACTGGGGAGGTGGGAACGGGTGGGAGTGGGAGCAGGCGTGGACAGGCGAGGACGCTACGTCCTCTTCCTACCAGCAGCATCAACAGCAGCGAGAGCACCTCGATGCCAGCCAGCAATTTCACCAGCACTCGCTCCAGATGCCACTTCAAGACTACCAAAGTCAGGGGGCGCGGCACAGGAGGAAGAACGCCGATGCCCCTCCTCCTCTTCCCCCTCACCACCGCACCAGCTCCTCCTCGTCCTTGGCTGCCTCATCTTCCTCCTGGCGTGATCACAACCTCAAACCGCCTCTGACACCCACTCTCTCCCCAACGATATCAACGATGCTTTCCCCGTCGTCTGGTAGCAGCAGCAGCGGCATCAGTATCAGCGGCAGCGCTAAAGGAAAGAGCGGCCGCTCGGGATCTTCGTCGTCTTCCTCCTCCCCCTCCCCTACTTCCTCCTCTATTATTGAGAGTCATCGCAAGACAGAGATGTGTCGAAACTGGCCGTGTTGCCGATATGGCGTTTCCTGCGCCTTTGCCCACTCCCCCTCCGAGCTGCGCCGCTTGACTCTAGAGGAGATGGAGCAGAGTGGCCGCATCCCCAACAAGGGCAAGTTCCGCATCTTCCCCTGTCTCACCTGGGTCATGACTGGCGCCTGTCCTTACCGCGATCGCTGCGTTTTTATCCACGATGCTAGGGTGAAAGGCGAGCAGGAAGCCTACCTGTTCGCGACCCCCGGCAGTAATAACGCTCACCTGTCATCAAAATCACCTCTTTGGTGGCCAGACTACCTCCCCTCTTCCTCTTCCTCCTCCTTATCCTCCTCCTTCTCTTCCTCCACTGCTTCCTCCGTTAGTGCCTCTACAACGCAGTACGAGGTGGTGGGGAAGGATGGTGGACTGACGTTCTTTGAAGCAACCGTAAAGGCTATTTGGGAGGGGTACAAACACATTATGGGCAACATTCCCGCCCTCGGGGAGGAAGGGGGAGGGGAAAACGGGGGGGAAGAAGGCTGCGAGGCGGCTTTGAATCGCTTGCCTATTTTCTTGGCCATCTCTCGTTTGCACCAAAAACAACAGCTGCAACATTGGCAGCAGCAGCAGCAGCAGCAACAACAAGAGCAGCAGCAGCAGTCCTGGAAGAAGTACCTGACGGCGACAGCATCAGCAGGAGCAGCAGCAACAGCTGCAGCGACGGCTGAGACAACTGGAGCAGACGACGGCTTTGGTTCTGGGTATGTGATGGGTACGTCGCTATCGCAATCCTCCCCCTCTCTCTCCTACTCCACCTCCTCCTTCCCATCCTCCTTCGATGCTTACGCGCACATCATTCACGCAGCAGCTTCACTCCCTGCCCACGCCGTTGTCTCCTTGACGCATCCTACTGCTCCTGCTGCAACTGGTGCCCCTAAACCCTCTACCAGTAGCGTGGATGCAGTTGTCGCAGTTGTCATGTCTCAAACCCGATTCCAGAATCAGCAGTCACAGCTGCACAAGCAGCAACAGCGGCAACACTCCCCCTCTTTAGTTTTTGTGTCATCCTCCTCGGACGACGACAACAACAACAACAACAGCAGCAGCAGAAACAGCAGCAGCAGCAGCAGCAGCAGCAGCAGCAACGGCAATAACAGCTATGATACCTCTGTCCTTCCCTTACTTCTGCTCCCCTCCCCTGCACTGATCTTCCCTCTCCCCTCCTCCTCCTCCTCCTCCTCCTCCCCCTCTCCACCCCTCTCCACCTCATCCTCCTACTTGATCAACAATTGGAATTCAAG
>Ga0160420_100727_pt1 | contig 11416 bp, 19 predicted proteins | sample CelAP2metagpilot_FD_108197 | JGI IMG/M metagenome (GOLD analysis project Ga0160420, IMG submission 108197) | Phycosphere-associated microbial communities from algal ponds in Kailua-Kona, Hawaii, USA - Cellana AP2-5-5 metagenome pilot | ecosystem: Engineered > Artificial ecosystem > Aquaculture >... | reverse complement strand
GTGTGGAAAGAATTTTTACTGCCTCTACCTCTCTCCCTCTCTCCCTCCCTCCCTCCCTCCCTCCCTCCCTCCTTCTCCCAACCACTCACCAGCACGGCCCCAACGGCAAGGAAGGCAGCTGGCCTTCCTTCCCGCCCTCAGTCCCTCCCTCCCTCTCCTCCATCTCCCGGGCGAGATCCCAGATGTACTCGTAGATGTAGCCCACAGGGGTGGAGGCCGGGAGGGAGGGAGGGACGGAGGGACGGAAGGCGGGAGGGACGGAGGAGGAGGACGAGGAGGAAGCAGGGGCGCTGGTGGTGGAGGAGGAGAGAGTGAAGAGGGCGAGCAAGGGCGAGGGAGGGGGGGAGGGCAGGGGGGAGGACGAGGCGTGGAAGAGGGAGACCTTGGGAACGCTTGTGACTGCCAGCAGGGAGGAGGGGAAGGAGGAAGGGAGGTCATTTGTGAGACACTGGACCGAGGGTATGAAAACCTGCATCCTAAATCCCTCTTTCGTTCCCTATCTCTCTCCCTCCCTCCTTCCCTCCTTCCCTCCTTCCCGCCCTCGCTTTTCCAGCTGTGACCGTGCCAGCGCATGGGCCGCAGTGTCCCCGAGGAGGGGAGGGAAGGAGGGAGGGAGGGAAGGGAGGAGGAGAGAGAGAGCTCGTACCTTGGTTCTCTGACAGCTGCGCTTGCTGCTGTCCGTGGGCCGATGAATCAATGGACGAGGTGGTGGTGGTGGTGGTGGTGGAGGTGGAGGAGGAGGAGGAGGAGGAGGAAGATGCTGCTGCACAAGTCGGGTTGGTGCTCGTATCAGGGAGGGAGGAAGGGCGGGAGGGAGGGCCAGCGTGGGCCTCGCCCCCTTCTTCCCGTGTCTTGGGGTGGAGGAGAGAACGAGAATCGAGCCACCGCCGCCGCTCGAGGAGGACGAGGGAGGAGAGGAGGGAGGAAAGGGATGGAGGGATGGCGGGGGAGGAATGCGAGCGAGTAGGTGGGGGAGGCCGCGGGGGAGGAGGAGGAGCGCGGGCTGAGCCGAAGGAAACGAGGCCGATGCCCTTGAGGATACGAACAACCGCGCTGAGGGAGTGGGGGGGAAGCGAAGTGTATGAGAAAAGGTATTATTAAAAAAGGATTGTAAACACGTCCACCTTGTCGCTTCCGATCTCTCCCTCCCTCCCTTCTCTCCCTCCCTTCCCCTCCCTCCTTACCGCACTTCCCCTGGAGTTATCACCACCTCCTTTCCCGCTGCTGCTACTGCTCTTGCCTTCTCTCCCTTGCTAGTGCTGTTGCTGCCTTCCTTCTTTCCCCCCTCCCTCGCTCCATCGCTGCTGCTGCTGCTGCCCGTGAGGCGGGCGATGACCTCGCTCTCTAGGGCAATTAGAGGGACGGCCTTCAGTTGGGATTCTGGAAGGGAGGGAGGTAGGGAGGGAGGGATGAGTATGCCAATATGAGAAATGAGATGAAGGGTCAAGCGCCGGGAAGGAGGGAGGGAGGGAGGGAGGAGTGAAGGGAGCAATGGACTCGTTCATGATGACTCTTCCAGGGGAGGGAGGAAGGAAGGGAGGGAGGGAGGGAGGGAGGGAGGGAAAGTTGTTTGCTACCTTTGAGCACAGCCAGAGTGGTCGTGAGTAGTTCCAGGGCCCGGGCGGAGGCTGGTTTGGTGATGACCTCCGCCGGAAGCCGCCGCTTCTTGAGATTCGGGTGGGGGTAGTGCTGCTGCTGCTGCTGCTGATAGGAAGGGCGGCATCCTCCTCCCTCTCCTCCTCCTCCTCTCAGGTGCCTGCGGCTACTGCTGCTACAGCTGTCGTTCGACGCAACGCTGCTGGAGCGGGTACTGGGCAGGGAGGAAGGAGAGGCCGAACCGTTGTTGCTGTAGCTGCTGCTGTTGCTCGCAGCCCAAGGTCGCTTGTTCCCGGGAGGACAGGAGGAGGAAGAAGAGGAAAGAGGTGCAGGAGCAGGGAAGAAATGGGAGGCGGAGGAGGAAGAGGGCGAGGAGGGGGGAGGGAGAGAGGAAGGGGAAGGATAGGTGGAGGTGTGCGGGGGAGGGCCCGGGGGGGAGGAGGAGGAGGCAGCATGGAGGGAGGGCAAGGAATGCCCTGGGACTTGAGGGGGGTAGGTGTAGGGCGAGAGCGGATAAGGATAACGGCTGTGGGAGTGACTGCTCCCTTCTGCTGCTGCTGCTGCTGCTGCTGCTCCGTGCAGGTAGGGGTTGTGGTGGAGCGCGTAGGGATGGGGTTGGTAGGGCGAGGGATGGAGGGAGGGAGGGTGCGAGTAGAAGGGAGAGTGATGCGCGGGCGGGTGGGCGTAGGGCGACAAGGAGGGGGGAGGGTAAGAGGTATGAAGAGGGGGGGGAGGGAGGGAGGGAGGAGGGCGCATGTTTTTGGGTGGCACCGGCCCTGTCTTCCCTTCCATCCCTCCTTGCTTCTCCTCCTCCCGCCCTCCTTCGCTTTCCCCTCTTCCTCCATTTGCCGCGCTGGCTGCTGCTGTTGCTGCTCTTGCTCCTACTTTCGCTGATGTCGGTGTTGTTGTAGGTGTGTCATCACCATCATCATCGCCGAACCAGCCAGCGTGCGTCTTGCTCGTGCCCCCCCCCCCTGCTCCTGCTCCTGCTCCTGCTCCCCTTCCATCCACCCCTCCACTCGCCCCGTACACAGACAAGTAGGGAGATACCGCGTGGGGAGGAGGGATGGTAGGAAGCGCCGCTACTGCCCATCCCGTTGCAGTCGCTGTTGCTCCTGCTCTCCCTCCTCCTCCTGATATCGGAGCTCCGGCAATTGCTGCTGCTACGGACGTTGCCGCCGACCCAGTACTGCTGCTGCTGCTGCTGCTGCTGCTGCTGTTGATGTTGTTGTCGTTGGTGCTGGTGCTGTTGCTGTTGCTGTCCCCGCCTTGTTCCGTGACGTCTTTGTTGGCCGGCGCCATGCTCCGTTCGACCTGCTGAGAAGGAAACTGAAGGAGAGAGGAAGGGAGGAAGGGGGATATAAGATAATAGGAGGATAGAGGACGAAGAGAGGGAGAAAAAGGAACAGGAAAAGGGAGAGGGCAACGGCCAATGGGACAGGTCGGATGAAAGGCGCCTGTCCTTGTTAAGAGACTTGGGACATATATATGGGGAAAGGAGGAGGGAGAAAGGGAGGGGTGGCGTACCTCCTCAGCCGGAAGGAGAGGCCCTCTCCCTAGGGCGCAGGGGGAGACAGTGGGTGGGCTGCAGCTTGTGCCTGGGTAGAGGTCGCCGCTTACTGCTTGCCCTTGCCCATCGATGGCTAGACGGCGGTGGTGGTGTGATTATTGATTGGATGAGTAGCTCTGCAACTCGCGGTTTCCTTCGTGTGTCTGTTGCATGTGAGGGACGAGGGGGAGGAAGCGAGGCGTTCGTTACTTAGGGCGAGATACATGAATTGTGAGGGGCACCTCATAATCGCGAGTGTGCAGACAAGGAAATCGCGCAGGCTCCCTCGGGCATATTTAAGCCAAAGGCCTGGGAGGAGGCCGCGGAGGAGGAAGAGGAGGAGGAGGAGGAGGAGGCCCAGCACGAAAAGAAGCATGCGCCTATCTCTTCCGTGAGAACAAAAGCCTCGCCCTCTCGTCTTCCAGCCCTCCCTTGTCTCGAGGAGCCAAAACTGTAAATGTGGCTGTTCATCCAGGCCGCTTTGTTGCTGTAGGAGGGAGAGTGAGGAGTGGGTCGAATGTGGACAGGCCAGGCGAAGGGAATCACAAGGTGTATCTACCGAAGTGGGCAGAAGAAGCTAGCGATGGAGGACCCGGGAATGAGTTATGAGGCGAACGCCGACACAGAGTGCTGCAGCGGGGCAGTGGGTTTGAGCGATGCCTTGCCTTTGCCAGCTCCAGGGTCAAAGTGTATGCGGCGAAGTTGTATGTACACAATTCTTTCATATCTCGAAACCTATATACAGAGCTAGTTACGCGAAGCACTTGTAATTTAAATGCTACCGGGCAAGCCGCCGGGGCGAACGAGGATATCGTGTGGAAGGACAGGGGCGGTGTAGGAGCAGGCGTGTACCTGTGGGCTGGCTAGCTGTACAAGGGCATGGCATCGCAGGTGGAGCGAATCAAGTGGGTCGAAGTACGTTGTTCCCGTGGTGATGAGTGGATAGGGTGGAGGGTTGATGAGAGGCGTGCCCAACATTCCGTCTCTTCCTTGCCCTGTGGCGTCACCTACCTGAACCACCGAGGGTTATTATTGTGGAAAATGTGCCTGTCATATCTCAATCCTTCCCGCCCTCTCTTCATTCCCTGACTGCTAATAGGGCACCTCCTTCCTCGTGGACGGCTTTGGGTTTACCTCGCCCAAATGCTCTGCCTATTTCTTGACGCACTACCACAGTGATCACTACTGGGGCCTGAGACCGTCTTTCAGCAAAGGTCAGGAGAGAAAGGGACGAACAGGAGACTGAGACGGGTGGATGCGAGTGTTTCTACCTACGAGATCGAGTGACACGTGCCTCCTGTCGCGTCGCATTGCCTTCACACCCAGCCCCCCCTCCCTCCCTCCCTCCCCCTCCTCCTTTCCTTCCTTCCTCAACCTTTCCTCCGCAGGCACTATCTACTGCAGCGAGATCACGGGCGCCCTTCTTATCGGCAAGCTAGGAATCAAGCCCCAATTTGTACATATGCTGCCCATGGAGAGACCCACCACCATAGAGGTACGCCCTCCCTCCCTTCCTCCCTGACCTGGTGGGTTGAAGCCTTCCTCCCTCCCTCCCTTCTCCCGCCTTCCACATTCTAGGGCGTGGAAGTCACTCTGCTAGATGCAAACCATTGCCCTGGCGCCGTCATGCTGGTCTTTCACCTCAAGCGTGGTAGGGAGGGAGGGAGGAAGGCAGGGAAGGAGGGGCAAAGGAAGTGTTTTCACACCCTCATGCACATCCACAGCCACACCCCTCCCTCTTTTCCTCCCTTTTCCCCTCCTTCTTTTTCTCTTCCTCCCCTTCCAGCGAAGAAGACGATCCTCCACACGGGCGATTTCCGTGCTAGCGACGGGTTGAGGGCGAGGATGACGGCCTGGCTGCGGGCGAGGGGGAGGAAGATCGACACCGTTTACCTGGACACCACCTACTGCAATCACAAGGCATGCTCTCCCTCTCTCTCCCTCCCTTTCTTTCACCTTCTTTTCCGTTTCCACTGAATGACAATATCAGACCAACTCACCATCTCTCCCTCCCTCTCTCCCTCCCTTCCTCCTTCCAGTACACCTTTCCTTCCCAGGCCTCCGTCCTCGCCTCGCTATCTCTCCTGGCCCGGCGGGAGAAGGAGGCCGCTCCCTCCACCCTCTTCTACGTGGGCACCTACAGCATCGGCAAGGAGCGGGCCGTCCGCGCCGTGGCAGAAGGGATAGGTTGGGATGGAGGGATGGAGGGAGGGAGGGAATGTCCTTCATTGTGTCTTTCCCTCTTCACACTTCCACCTTATTCCCTCGCCATCTACCTCTCTCTCTCCCTCCCTCCCCTCTTCCCTCTCTCCCTCCGCCCGTGGCTTTCTCTTGCCCAGGCAGCAAGGTATACGCGGACAAGCACAAGGAGCGGACCTTACGCCTCGCAGGGGAGTGGGACGACGGCCTCTATTCCTCCGATGCTAGGGAATGCTCCGTCAGGATGGCCTGGCTGGGGAGGCTGAGGCCCGAGAAAATGAGGGCGGGGGGGAGGAAGGGGGGCGGAAGGCTGAAAGGGCAGGAGGAGCTGCAACAGGAGCAACGGAAGCAACAGGATCGAGGGAGGACGGAGGAAAAGGAGGAGGAAGGGGGGAGAGAGGTGTTGGGGCGGGAAAAGGATGGAGAGAGAACGGATAAGGAGGGGGAGGAGGAAGAAGGGAAAGAAGGGAGAGAGGGAGGGGCAAAAACGAGTACACTGCAGCAGTCGCTTGGAATGGAGGGGGAAAATGAAAGGGTTGAGGGGTATGCGTGGGAAGAGGAGGAGGAAGAAGAGGAGGAGGGGGAGGAGGGGAAGGAGGGGGGGGAGGGGGGACAAGACGACGACGACGGGGAGGAGGCAGTCAAGCAACTTGAAAATGAGGGGGAAGAGGAGGAGGAGGAGGAGGAGGAGGCAGGCGCCCGAAGACCAGTCGTTGGCTTTCGTCCCACGGGTGAGAGTGAGGAGGAGGAGCAGCCGCGGCAGCAAGTCTACCTCATGGTCTTTAGATTTCTAACCCACTTCCCTCCCTCCCTCCCTCCCTCTCTCCTCCCCTCTCTCCCTCTACCAGGCTGGAGCTTCACCCGGAACAAGAAGAAGAAGGGCAAGGACGACTTCCCCTCCTCCTTTACCTCCCTCCCTGCGCCCCCCTCCTCCTACACCCCCTGGATCAACGAGGAGGAAGGCGCCAAGCTGTATTTTGTCCCCTACTCCGAGCACTCTTCTTACACTGAATTGAGGGCATTTATCAGAGCGATACGGCCCAGGTCAGTTTTGGACCTCGTATTATTCCTTCTCTTCCTCCTTCTCTCCCTCCTTTCGCCCCTCCTCTTCTCCCTCAAAAACACATCCACCTGCCGATGAAACTTTAGAATGACGGTAGGTGAAAAATCCACTTTAAACCCTTTCAACCCCTTGCCTCCTTCCTTTTCTCGCTTCCTTTTGCAGGAAAATCATACCCACCGTAAGTGCAGGCGACGAGAAAGCCGTGGAGCGGCAACTGAAGCATTTCCTCCCTGACATGGACCTATCCCAAGATCGGGCTCGTCTCGATAGTTACTTCATGGGGGGAGAAAGAGGGGGAGGAAGAGAAGGAGGGAGGGTGGGTGGGAGAGAGGGAGAGGGAGGAGCAAGAGGGAGAGGACGAGGGATGGATTTGGGTGAAGTGGATGTGAAAGAGCAGGTGCAGCGATGGGCGGAGCTAGTGGGGCGCGATGGCAAAGAGGAGGGAGGAGGAAGAGAAGTGGAAATGAAGCGGACAAAGGAGGAGAAGAGAATGAAGAGGAAAGCGGTTGTGGAGGTGGTGCTAATCGATGATGACGATGATTGAGGAGTTAGATAAGAGGACGGATGTGGATATGTACAGAAAATAGAAAATGAATAACCTTCCCTGCTGGGCCCATCTTCACAGCAGCGAGGATAACTTTTTCGTGCCATGCCACGCGCCTCGCTTAGTTGTAATGTATCTGCGGCATGGCCTTCACTTTCATTCATCTCTGGCCTGTCTCTGCTAAGAAACGATCGAGTTTATTGCCTGATCCTGTCCGAAACCAACAGCAGTGTTGACCTCCTCTCTCCTCGCTTCAGAGTCTGGATGCGGATCATCCAGGCATGATGATTAACGTCAACATCTCAAGCAGCCCTTCCATCAACACGACACATACTTTCCTCTCTCAAGCACGCACAGTCATCCACAAGCCACTACGGCGGACATCCACCGCAACAATGGAACGACAACGATCAACGGCAGCCGCAGGGCATTTCTCCCTCGGTCTTCCGCTTCTCCTCGTCGTCGTCCTTCTTCTTCCCATCACCACCTTGGCCTGGCAGCCACGCGTCAGCCCATCCATGCAGCAGGAACCGTCCTCCAAGCGCCATGCTGCCTTGCAAAGAAGAGAAGACTCCCTCTTCCACCAGACCGCTGGGTTTGCTAGTGCTTTTTTTCTCCTTTCATCCCCGTCCTTTGCCCTGCCTACGCCCGTCTCGGCAGCCGAGGACAAGACTGCGGAGATTAAGGAGGCAAGGGACAAGCTTCTGGTCGAGTTGGAGGAGGGAAAGAATATCAACAGGTTAGAAACAGCCATTCAGAATGCGGATTGGGACACTTTGAAGCAGGTAGGGAGGGGAAAGGGGGGAGGAAAGGAGGAAAGGAGGGAGGGAGGCGAGGAAGCAGGAAGAAGTTGGGGTTTATGGGTGTATATACATGTATATTTAAGGGGAGAAGGAGTGGCTGTCGAGCGAGGAAAATTGAGATGTGCAAATGGACAGACGTGCAGAGAGGCTTGTGTATACCTCTATCCTTCATTGAGCTTATTCCTTCCCTTCTTTCTCCCTGCCCTCTCTCCTCCAGGTTTCAAAACAATTTGACGCCTATCTCCGGGGGGACCTGATGGGCACGGCCCGTAAGGGTGCCCTTGACAAGAAGGCCGCCAATTCTATTCGAGAGGCCACGATGTACAGCCTCATAAAAGTGTGTTGTTCCTCCCTCCCTTATCCCGTTCCCTCCTTTCTATCTTTCCTCCCTCCCTCCTCCCTCTTCTTCCTTCTTTATTTAACTCCTCCCCCTGTTTTTCCATCCTCGCCATTGTTTCAAAATTTAGGGAGTTTGCTCCCGTCTTAGCTAGCCCTCCCTCCCTCCCTCCCTCTCCCCCGCCCTCCCCGCCTCACTCCCCTTTAGGTCAACAAGGGTGCGCGGGCTTCGGACGCAGCCCAGGCCCAAGAGGGGGTGAATGAGCTTCGCAGCAACCTCAAAGCCTTCCTCAGCTTGCCGTGGAAGACAGAGGGGGAGGGGGAATGAGCAGAGGGAGGGAGGAAGAGGCATAATGGCAGGGGATGGATGAATCCAAAGAATTAATTGCGCGAGACAGTAATTGGAAGAGGCGAAAGATTAGGGGCACCAAATTTTCGGGTGGATGAGGCCGACCGCCTCTAGAGGATTCTTACAGCTCTAGACTTTGCAATCGTTCTTCACTTTTTTCCGCACTCTTTTTCTTCTTCTCTCTTTTGGTGTTTCTCGAGCTCCCTCGCTCGCGCTCGAGTTCGCTCTCTTGCCCTGTCCTCTTCCTCATTCCCATGTCTGCCTTCTCCCTCCCTCTCATCCCCAGAACCACACACGACCTCTTTCCTCCCCATACCCGGAGGTCTCTTTCCATCGCCTGCTATCCTGTGCTGTACGTGAACGCTTATGTCCCACATGGCAATGCGCCCACACGACATTTACTATATCTATGCGCACACGCACATCTGTCTATCTATCTACTATCTACCAAACCCGGCCCACGCGCCACAAAAGGCAACTCCGTGCTGGCAGGTAGGCGTGTTGGAGGGATGGGAAAGAGGGGAACATCCAGAGCCCCGACGGCCCAAAACAAGAAGCGGGCCGGGTGTGTCCAGGGCGCCGTATTGCTGGAGACCGAATCACTGCCTTTTTGTCACTTGCAAGACACTGAATCGCCGGCTTTGCATCAACCTAATCAAAATTATTGCCTCCGCACTGGCTTCTTGAGACGGAACTATCGCCTCGACAACTAACTAACCAAAACCTTGGTGCAATCGGCCGCTTTGTCTGTCTTCCTACCTTTTTCTTGCGGTCCACGACCTCTGGTATTTCTATTCCATAAACACACAGAGTACGACAAATACTCTCACTCTCTCACACACTCGCACACTTACCTCCTTTGCCTTTTCGCGAAATTCCTGCGTAGGAAGGAAGGGAGGGAGGGAGGAGGGAGGGAGTGACTAGGCCCGGCCGCCCATGATGGCGTTCATCATGTAGACGGGCAAGAACAAGGCGGAGAGCGCCTCTTTGCAGCGTCCCGTGCCGAGGAGGGTAGCCAAGCACACGCACAGGCCCATAGGTAGCCAGAAGGCCTCCAGAACGAGGAGGAGGAGGACGAGGGCGGTGAGAAGAGAGGCGAGAACCAGGTCGCTCGCCAGCCGCGCCTTGCGCCGGAGGAGGTGGTGGAGGGCGGGAAGGAGGACCTGAGGGAGGGAGGGGGCAGGCGCAGTCAGTGCCAAATCCTGGTGGCATCATACTATCATAATGATTTCATTGTTAATACAACAGCCTGTCTTCATGTCACTTCCATGATAAGTACTATTTTTATTTCGGTGCCTCCACGCGATTGTAGCGCAAGGCGTCGTTCTCACCCCCCCCTGCCACCTGTCCCTCCTCCCCTCCCTCCCTCTTGCCCGTTCTACCTGCCACTTGAGTCGAGGCGGGTGGGAGGCGGTGAGGAAGGGGCCGAGGAAGGGGGCGAGGAAGGGGAGCTCCCAGAAGGAGAGGCACGGCGCCAGGAGGAGGAGCAAGGCGGCGATGGGCAGCCTGGAGGGAGGGGGGGAGGGGGGAATGGAAGGAGGGCGAAGGAGGAATTAGGCTCTAGGTGGCTCGAAGGGTGAAAGGAGGACACGGGGGGTGGCGGGTATGGAAATGAGGGAGGGAGGGAGGAGGGGAGGGAGGAAGGAGGGACTCACCACAAGAGCGACCCGGCAAGGACGATACTGGAGGCGAGGAGGAAGAAGGGAAGGAGGAGGAGGCAGCAGGCCAGACGGAGGGGGATGACGACGAGGCAGACGACGAATCCGGGGAACGGGACGTCACCCAGGCGGGAGAATTGGGCCCCTGGAGGAGAGGGAGGGAGGGAGGGAGGGAGGGAGGGAGGGAGGGTCAGACGGATGTCATGAGGGAGTAAAGGAAGAGAGGAGTACAGGAGGGAGGGAGGCAGGGAGAGAGGGAGGGAAGTACCGGGGCAGCCGAAGATGTTGTAGACCTCGTAGTGGCCGTCGCTGTAGGTGGCCCCGCACAGCCAGCACCTGGAGGAGGGAGGGAGGGAGGGAAGAAAGAGTGATTGGTTGAAGATCGAGAGAGAGAGACCGAAAAACGAAGAAGGCGAGGAAGAACGGAGGGAGGGAGGGAGGGCGGACGGGAGGGAGGGAGGGAGGGAGGGAGGACGTACCACTGGTGGAGGCAATTGGCGCAGGTGATGTGGTTGCAGCCGCCCGTCTTTTCCGTTGGGGCTGAGCATCGCGGGCACCGCCGCGAGATGGCCATGACGGCTCGTCGGGACTGATAGAATGGAGATGGAAAGGGAGGGAGGGAGGGAGGGAGGAAGGGAAGGTGATCTATGGATGCATGCATTCGAGTCTGTGGTGCTTTCCCTCCCTCTCTCTCTCTCCCAAGACCAGATCATGCACCCCCTCCCTCCTTCCCTCTCTCCCTTCCTCCCTCCCTCCCTACCTGCTGCGAGTCTTTCCGCATCCGCAGTGCGTACTGCCAGCAGGACGTGTGCGGGTGGGCGTTGCTGTGAAAGAAGCAGAAATGGGTGTGGCAGTCGGGGCAGGAGAGGGCGGGAGAGCACCGACACCCTCTGACCATCCGTCCACAGCCGGGCTTCGGACACTCGCGGTAACGGTCCGATTGTCTGGGGAGGAAGGGAGGAAGGGAGGGAGGGAGGGAGGGAGGGAGGGAAGGAGGGAGGGGGTGCATGATCTGGTCTTGGACGGATCCGACAAGGGATAGATCACCCTCGGAGAAAGGGAAGGAGGGACGAAGGGAGGGGCAGAGGGAGGGACAGGCAGACGGATAATCATGTCTTCTCATATTCCTTGCATTGCTCTCCCTCCCTCCCTCCCTCCCTCCTTGTCGCCCTACCTCATCAAGCAGAACTTCTGATACTTTCTCCACGTGTCGCCGTCCACGAGCAGCTTGATGTCCTGCTCCGAATACGAGTAGCCGCAGCCGTCCTGATGGAGGGAGGGAGGGAGGGAGGGAGGGAGGGAGGGAGGGAGTGAGGGAC
>Ga0160420_100725_pt1 | contig 11437 bp, 16 predicted proteins | sample CelAP2metagpilot_FD_108197 | JGI IMG/M metagenome (GOLD analysis project Ga0160420, IMG submission 108197) | Phycosphere-associated microbial communities from algal ponds in Kailua-Kona, Hawaii, USA - Cellana AP2-5-5 metagenome pilot | ecosystem: Engineered > Artificial ecosystem > Aquaculture >... | reverse complement strand
GGGAGAGGGGGGGGGGGGGGAAGAGGGGGGGGGGGAGGGGGGGGGGGGGGGGGGGGGGGGGGGGGGGGGGGGGGGGAGGGGGGGGTTATGGAGGGAGGGGTGGATAATGCGGGTTGCGAACAGGCAGAAGAGGGGGGGGGAAGGGAGGGAGGGGGGGAGGGAGGGAGGGAGGGGCGACTTACCTCTGCTGGGCTTGTCTGTCCCCCGTTGGCGCTGCCTTAATCCTCTCCGTAATAGCGTCCATCTCGGGACGCATGATGGTCATTTTGGCTGCATTGCGAGCCGTCATAATTACCAAGGGAAATAGGGTAGACCGGAGGATCAGGGTCGCCTGGAGGGAGGGAGGGAGGAAGGAAGGAAGGAAAGAAGGGAGGGATGGATGGATGGAGGGAGGGAGGGAGGGAGAATTAAGGCGAGAGGTGATTCCAGGCCCGCCCTACCGGCCCATCTTCAACCTGAAGATCTCTTTCGTATCATCCCCGCTCTACACATCCAATACATACACCCACACCCACACACCCACACCCACACCCCTACACCACCACACACTCACACACCCATCCACACCCACGCACACGTATATATAATGTACATAGCAATCACACGTACCCCCTGAATCCCTCCCTCCCTCCCTCCCTACAACCCTCCTTGACTAACCCCAACGATCGTCGCCCAGAACGGCATCCCTGTGGTGTCGTGAAGGAATTCCAAGATCCGAATCGCGTGGTCTGACGGCCAATTTTCCAGCGTCTGTATCGCCACCGCCGCCGTGCCTTCACCTGCGGCTGCTGCTGTTGCTGGCGCGGCTGCTGTGGCAGAGGCGGGGTCGGAGGAGGAGGAAGACAGGAGATTGGGAGCGTTTTTGTCTACAAAATCACTGAAGGGGGAAGTGGAGCTGCCCGTGCCGGTAGCCGGAGGAGGCTGAGTGGCAGGAGGGAGGGTGCTAGGCGCCGAGTCAGTAATGGTTTTGAGTTGGGTGTCGTGGGAGGAGGGAGAAAGAGAGTGGAGGGCATCATTTGGAATATCAGGAGGGGAAGGTTTCTTGGACCAGAAGGCGAAGTGACGACGGGTGATGGTGCTGGGTAGAAAGCAAGGGTAGTAAGGGGGGCCCTCGCGTTGCCTGTCCGTGGAGGATCCCATCCAATGAAAATAACTGCTGCTGCTGCTGCTGCGGAATGTGGTTTTATTGTTGCTACTATTGCTGTAGCTGTTATTACTGTTGCTGCTGTAGGTGAGGGCATGCACGGCGCCGGCGACAGCGGAGGAGGGAGAGGAGGTTGACCAAGGGAAAGATGCGGAGGGTAGGAGAAAGGCCCGGGCGCCACTGCTGCTACTGCTGCTTCCTCTCCTCCTGACCATGCCCTGAACGAGCATCCGGCTCGTCATAATGTGCGTCGAACCTTTCGAGGAAGGAGGGGAGGGAAGGGAGGGAGGAGCGGTGGTGAGTGGTGTTACCGTGGATTTTGGGTGTTGGACAAGGGAGAGATTCTACCAATGCCTTATCGCTTTCGCACTTGTCAGGGTAACCAACTAGCGCTTTGTGGCTGCCTATGTCAGCATCTGACGAGAGACGCGATGAAGGCAACAGACACGCACACGGGTCTCATGGCGCACCGCTCGGCATCGCCCAAGACCCACTGGTGGAGGGTCAGATGTCAGTTGTCAACCTCCCCCCTTTTTGCCACCAGCTTGCCACACAAACGCCTCACAGTACAAGATAAAGGATGACAAGGTACTAGAGGAGCAGTCTGACCGGTACCACGATGACACATTTGCGTGATGTAGGTGCACCTATTTTTGGAGAGAGGGCGCACGCACACACACACTCGCACGGCACAGACACACATACGCAACCCACCCCGGAACATTGAAGGAAACAATCCGCAAAGACGGCACAATAAATCGTTACAATTCGTCCATTTATTCATTGTAAACGCGCGCAATTAATGGTTGATACGCTGCATGGTTTTGATAATTACTGCTGTTGTACTACTCGTCGCTTTCCGCTCGCTTTTCAATTCGTTTTGCGTCTGTCATTCGTCTTCCACTCTCTGCTCACGTAATCTAGCTCTCGCTCTCTCCCTGGAGCCTCGTGGCCCCCTGTGGCCTCATCTACTTTCTTCTCCATGAAAATCTACGAGCAGACGAGAGTCTGCTGCTTTTCTCAAGGCCAAAAAAATCGTTCTCCCTATCTAAAGTCAGTCTTATCACTCGAGCACGCCCCCTTCATACCTTCACTCGGTCCGTTCCGTTTGGACACTTTCCCGCACGGCAACGTGGAAGGCAAAACATTCTATTCTAACAACCCATTCTATCATATCAAATTCGCGTCATATTTCACATTTTCACTACATAACCCTTTCCCCTCCTTCCCTCCCTCCCTCTCATTCATGCTCTCCCACACTTACATCCCTACGCTACTACCAGTACAGGAGCCGGAGCAGCAACATTGGCTGCGATGCCTTCCCTCCTTCCATTTCTTTTTGGAGGCAAGACCATATTTTGCCTCGCATGCAAACCCCTTTTAAGCAGGTGGATCGACATGGGTGAAAATGACGGCACTCCCCCTTCCTTCCATTCCTCCTCTTCATCCTCCTTCCAAAGCTCGTTCTCTTCCTCGTCTTCGTCTTCGTCTTCGCTGCTTTCCTGCACGACTTGCATCTCGGCAGGATCTACCAGGTGCGCCCACCCTCCCTCTCTCCCACGCCCTCCCATACAATAGCTGGCAGGCCCTTCCTCCGCCCATCCCTCGCTCCCGTCCTCAGTCCCATCTCTGTTGCCTTCCCCTCCCTCCTCCTCGTCCTCCTCGTCCTCCTCGTCCTCGTCCTCAATCTCTTCTGCTCCTCCATCCCCTGGGTAGCGAAGGTCTAGGTCATGGGATTTGCGTTTTCTCCTGACGGTGCTTGTGGAATAGGAGGAAAAAGAAGAACCGGAGGAGGAGGAGGAGGAGGACAAGCGGGAAGGGGAGGTATCTCCCAGCCCAAAGGGGACGCTTAGAGAGGAGAGGGAGGAGGAGGAACGGGAGGAGGAGCAGAAGGAGGGGAGGATCGTGGTGGCCAGAGATTCGCTGGAGGTGCTGTGGCTCGACTGAAGTTTAAGCTGTGAATGAGGAAGAGAAGGAGGGAGGGGGGTAGGAGAGGGGGGAGGGAGGAAGGGAAGGGAAGTGGTGAGTAGGCGTGACTGACTGATTTGATTGCTTTCTCTGCTCTCTCAAATCAGGGCCGCCCTTCCTTCCTTTCTCCTTACCATTGCCATTGACGAAAACACCGCAGCGACTGTAGCCTTGTCTTCCGCCGCCACCGATATGGTGTGTTGCCGGGTGAGAGAAGGGAGGGAGGGAAGGCAGGGGGAAGGGAGCATTTCTATTTCTCCCTCTCCAACACCAATAGGTGATGGTTGAGGAGGTGCTTGAAGAGGGACATGCGCCCGCAGTGGACGCGGTGCGGCCACGTCGTTGTTATTCGTACTGCTGTTGCGACTGCTGCTGCGGCTGCTGCTGCTGCTGCTGGCAGCACCAACAGAAAAGCCATGCGTGGGGATAGATGGGGGAATCGGCGAGGCTAAAGAAGGGGGAGAAGAGGGGAACTTGAGGAGGGAGGCGCGTTCCTTTTTCCGGGCCCAGACCTGCCTGCGGCGCTCGTAGTGACCGAGGCCAACCAGGTCACCGACGGTCTTGCTCCGTTTCATTGGTTTTCTGGTAATCCTGTTATGGTGATGGGTGAGGAGGGGAGGGATACAAAGACGGAGTGAGTGACAGAGGGTCAGGAGGTGTGCTTGCTGAGACCGAACTAAGCGGCAAGTCTCCGTCAGAAAAGAGTAGGGGCGCTTCCAGACACCGCGATAGATTGGCAATTTCCAGTCCTGAACATCTGCTTTAAATGGCGCAACCCTCCCACTGCATCTCAACTTCAGGGAAGCTTACCTGCTGTCAGTGAATCGGCTCAGGCCCAAGTAGCAGGGGTTGGTGGGGGGGAGGGGAAGCAAATGGGGGCGCCGCGAGCGGGACACGTGAATAAACGCGCCCTACTGCGTCCTTTGGGCCTATTTTTGGGTGGCTTGCGACCTATGCAAGGTATTGTGTGAAACATGTGCGTCAAGTGTAGGCTCGGTTGAGGACAGAAGGCACGCGTCAAGCGTTGTTCCACTTGCTTGTTGGTTGTAGCGCGAACCCATCTGTTGTTGCTGACGAAGACTATGCTATGTCACCTGGGCCTGACTCACTAAGTGGGTGGTGATACTGATAAGAAAAGCCAGTCAAGATGCAATGCCCAAAACAGACACGAAAGGAGAGCAGATTGCAGAAGCAAGGATAGATGCTGGAGACGTGTGACATGGTCCACATCAGTACCTCAAGTCGAGGACGACGATTGGATCAGTGCGGTCTGAAGTGTTTCTGTTTCGTCGAGATCGTCAGCGTGGAGATGAGCTTTATCCCCTCATTTTGCAACCCAATCCTAGGGTGTGTGTGGTACCTGTGCTCCCTTCCAAGGTGAGTGGCTGTCATCTACCAAAAAGCCATCCAGAAATTTGAGAGCACCACCTCAACTCGGCCTTAGAGAAAAGCAGACGGCATGTGTCAAGCCAGGTTGAAGCGGAGGAAAGCCGACGTGGTCACATGCCACCCGGAAAGAACAGACACTCCGGAGAAACCAGTGGCAGCCTACATATCGAGCCTGTCTTCTCCTTGCTTTTTATTGCGTTTCTGTGTATTGTTGTGATATTTCTATTGCTTTTAAGCTAGTGTCGTGTTCCTTACTGCGCCTTGTTAATCTGTGCCAAGCAGCGCCAGGATCAGGCTGCCACTTGTGGCTCGAAAGAACAAAACGATCTTACCAATTTGTCACTCGGGTTCAGTCCTTGCTCACGTATTTTGTTTGTTCGTCCGGTCATGTTTTTTATTCATTTAAACAACTTGCTTGTGGAAGACAAGAGAGTATCGCCCACGTGCCCACTGGTGGCTTGGGGAAGGCGAGTGCACTGCTGCTTGACCTTTCCTCTTTGCACTCTCCTCAATCATCCCCCTCCCCCTTTCCAACTACCCTAGCCCTAACGGATACACCCACACTGTGCAAAACCCCTGACTTACAACAAGACTCACAAGGAAAAAGGAAAAAAATGGACAATTTAATCATTAAACCTACATATCTACACTGCTTCTTCCCTCCATCCCTCCTTTTCCTCCCTCCCTCCCTCTCTCCCCCTCCCCTACCCCTTCCCTCCCACTGTACACTGATTTCCCCCGTCTTCCCCCTTCCTCCGTGCCTCAGCGAAGGGCACCAACGCAAATTTCACCAGGCGATAGCCGCCCAACTTCCGTTCTCCCCCCCCCTCCTTCCCTCCGTCCTTCCCTCCGTCCTTAGAAGTAGGAATGGCAGCACCAGTGCGAGGCGCCCCGTAGGCGTTTTTGGCGTACGTTTCTGACTCCAGCTGGCAGTTAAGGGAAGTGGAAAGAAGAGGGAGATGACTGATGAGTTCCAGTTCTCTTTCTGGAGAGGGAGATGGCCAATGAGTGGTGAAGCCTGTATATATACATGCCCTTCCTTCCCTTCCTCTGTGCTCTGTTCTTCCCTTCCCTTCCCTTCCGCTCTTCGTTCCCTTCGTTCCCTTCCTCCCTTCGTTCCCTTCCTCCCTTCGTTCCTCCCTTCGTTCCTCTCTTCCTTTCTCTCTTCCTCCTCCTTACCTGAATGTCAGTGCAATGCTTGACCCGCACGTTCTGAAAGGCCTCGAACGCCGCCTGGACGGCTTTGCCTTTATTCTTGGGAAAAAGGGCGTAGGCGTCCCTGAGGAAAGATGGAGGGAGGGAGGGAGGGACGGACGGAGGGAGAGTAGGCTTGAGAGACGACGACCTCATGTTGTGGCATGTGGAACGTGACGTGCAAATGGATGGGATAAATGTGCGAAAATCGACGCTGCCTTTCTGTCTTTCCCGCCCTCTCTTCCCCCTCTTCCTCCCCTCCCTCCCTTCCTCCCTCCCTCCCTCCGTATCAACCTGAGGTATGAGGCCATCTAGACGACCCCCTCTTCCCTCCCTCCCTCCCTCCCTCCCTTCCTCCCTCCCTTCCTCCCTCCGTGCCAACCTGAGGTATGAGGCGATGTACACTGCGTCCTCCAGGGCTGTGTTCGCGCCTTGCCCCACAGAGAGGATCATGGCATGGGCCTGAAGGAGGACGGGAGGGAGGGAGGGAGGGAGGGAGGGGAAGGGGTGAAGAAAGAGTAGGAAGCGTCCTCGATGGTCCGTGATGGGGAGGGAGGGAGGGAGGGAGGGAGGGAGGGAGGGAGGGACTCACGGCATCGCCAATCAGCAGGACTCTGCCGTCTAGGTATGACCACTGAGTGATGGGCGCACGGTCTATCACTGGACGCTCCAAGATGCCCTCTGCGGGCGTCGCTGCGAAAGGTGGGTGGGTGGGAGGGAGGGAGGGAGGGGACATGGATGGGAGGGAGTATAGGTAGTCTCCTCGCACCACTTGCCGACTTCGAGGCCACAGAAAGGAAAGAGGGTGCGAGGGAGGGAGGGAGGGAAGGCATGCCTACACCTACCTTCAATCATTCCCAGGATGTCGGGAAAGTCAGCGTACTCGTGCAACAGCCATTGCTTCATCCGGGTAGGATTACCTTCGCGACGAATGGGAGGAGAGGCACCTCCCTTCTTTATCACGGCCCAATACGTGTTCTTCTCCCCGCAGGGCTGCCAGTGGATGAGCTTGCTGAAGGAGGGAGGGAGGAAAGGAGGAAGGGAAGATTAACACTGAACCCAGGGAGGGAGGGAGGAAGGGAGGGAGGAAGGGAGGGAGGGAGGGAGGAAAGGAGGAGGGGAGGGGACACAGGTGGTCGTCACCTTTTGTCCTCTCGTCATCGTACAATCCCTCCTTCCCTCCCTCCCTCCCTCCCTACCTCGGTTCAGTGTTAATCTTCCCCATCATCTCCTCCCTATCCGTAGCGGGGTAAGGAATGACAGAGCGGTAAATGAGGCGCCCGTGCTCTCTAGGCTTCCCGTCGCCCACAAGCTTCTGCCGGAGCACTGGAGGGAGGGAGGGAGGAAGGGAGGGAGGGAGGGAAGGATGATATGGCAGGGAGACAAGGTGAAGATTCCTCCCTCACTATCGGCAATCTCCCCCCCCCCCCCCCCCCCCCCCCCCCCCCCCCCCCCCCCCCCCCCCCCCCCCCCCCCCCCCCCCGCCCCCCAAAAGCTTCCGCCGGAGGACGGGAGGGGGGGGGGGAGGAAGGGGGGGAGGGAGGGAAGGATGATATGGCAGGGAGACAAGGTGAAGATTCCTCCCTCCCTATCGGCAATCCCCCCCCCCCCCTTCATCCCTCCCTCCCTCCCTCCCGACCTGAGTGCACGCCATCGGCTGCCAAGACGCATTGGGCCTTCACCCTCGAGCCGTCATCAAACATCAGCAGCACTCGCCCTCCCTCCCCTCCTACCTCCTCTTCCCCCTCCCCCTCTTCTCCCAGCGCCACGACGTCCACACATGCCTTTCCCATCACAACGACCGGGTCCCCTCCCCCTCCCTCCCTCCCTCCCTCCCTCCCCCCCTCCAGCACGGCCTGCGCCAGTTGCGTGTGCAGGGTTTGCCAGAAGACGGAGAGGAGGGGCTCCTTGTACTTGGACTCGAAAATGCCTGCAAGAGGAAGGAAGGGAAAGAGGGATGGGAAAGAGGGAGGGAGGGAGGGAGGGAGGGAAAGCTTACCCACCCGTGTCTTCCGTAACGCTTTGGGCGGGCGTTTCAAACGTTTGCTTGCGAATTACGCTGCCGGCGGCTTTGACCTAAGGAGGAGGGAGGAGGAGGGAGGAGGAGGGAGGGAGGGAGGGAGGGAGGGAGTGAGAGAGGGGAGGAGGGCTGGCAAGCTAAAATTAAAAGGACGCGAAAGAGTGCTCCTCCTCCTCTTCCCCCTCCTCGGTGCCTTCCCACCCTCCTTTCTCCCATTCGCCCCTTTTCGTTCCCGAAAGAAGAGCACAGAACTCACTCCCTCGTTTCATCTGTGATTTCTTCCCTCCCTCGTCCCCTCCCTCCCTCCCCCTCTCCATCCCTCCCGTCCTACCCTCTTGAGGAGCTTGGCATCAATCGCTCCGAGAGCCGACAAGCCGTTGGGCCACATGGTCAATGCCGTGCCTTCTCCTCCTCGCAACGTCGGAGACCGCTCATAAAGCCGAAAGGACAGGTGCGGGGCGAGGGTTTGAAGAGCCAGGGCTGTGGCCAGGCCGCCAATGCCACCGCCGACGATCGCGACGTCGATCGCAGGTGACTCGTCTTCGGAACGTGAGGTCGAGCTAGGGAGAGGGACAGGGAGGGATGAAGGGAAGAAAGTGGAATGAGCACGAGTGCAAGGGACCAGGAAAGATGTACTCTAAAATGTGCCGGTAAAATGCCAACGTGTGGTGCACTGCGGGAAGCGAGAGAGGGAGGGAGGAAGGGGAGGAGGGGATGGAGGAAGGAGCATACCTGGGTGGGGAAGCGCCGCCACGGGTGAACATGCTGGCCATACGGGCCCCGAAAGACGACGACGATGAAGCGGAGGCGGAGGGTGTGTTGCTGGCTCGGACACTGCATGTGTTGGATCGAGGTGCGTGGCGGGGTTTGTGGGTTAGACTAAGAGGGAGGGGGAGGCAATGACAAGTTAAGTACCTGATGAAGTGGGAAAGAACGACGACCAGGAGGGCCAGGCGCGCTGGCGGCATCTGCTGCGGCTGCTTTTGCTTGTCAATGGAGCTGTGTGCGTGTTATGTGGGCCGTGTCGAAACTCAACTCAGACGAAGCAACAGCAAAAGAAGCATATGCGTGTCATGTCATGAGCGTGAACTTCGGGCGATCGAGCCGCAGCGAACTTGAGGAGACCTCGGAACATGTCTACTACACAAAGCCACCCACGCGCGCCACTCAAAAGCAGGACCAGCTCCATGACGACGAAAAAAAGGATAAGAAAAGCAAGAAAGCGCCCTAGAATAGGTGGGGGGAGGATGTGTTGACCGGGAGGAATGACGCCACTAAAACAAGGAGCAGGAGGCATTTCTCGGACTTGGAGCGCTGATAGACCCTAACATCCACATGTCCACGTTACAGCACAGTCGATGATGAAGCCACGAGAAATGACCTAGGTATCTGTGCCGACAGTGGCAACAACATTACTACCGGGAATCAAAGGAGGAGGAGAGGCGGATGAGGAGGAGGAAGAGGACGAAGAGAGCGAGGGAGGCATTAAGCCGTTCAAATTGTCTACTTTCTCTTACATGATAGAGCACCGTTTGTGTCATTATTTATAAATATTTCATTCACGTTTAATGCTTTGTTAAGTGAACATTTACTTTGACTCCTTCTCTCAACCCCTTCCTTTTTTCTCCCTCTCTTTCTCAAAACAATCTACTCGCCAACTTGCCTCCTTCCCTCCCCCTCTTCCACCACCGCCACCTCCTCCTCGTCCTCCCCCTCCCCCTCCCTCCAAACGCTTATCTTCCCTCCCTTCCTCCCTTCCTCCGTCCACGCCCACCCCTTTCTCGGGGTCGTCACATCATAGTTCTCATCCACCCTCGCCTTCTCCCTCCCCCCCTCCCTCCCTGCATCCCTCTCTCTCTCCCATTCGCACCTCAACCACGCATTGATACTCGAAAGAGGCACCAACATTCTTCCCTCGTTCCCCCCTACCCCTTCCTCCACCTCCAAGGGGGGCGAGCATTCCTCCTTTAAGGCCTCTCTCACTCCCTCCCTTACCACCCGGCTGCTCCTCCCCACGATGATCTGTAGGCCCTCCGGCGCTAGAGTGACATGTCCTTTTTTAATCTCGTTCAAGGCCGTGTGGATGGCGGCACGGGCTAGAGGACGGGTGGAGGAATGAAGGTCAAGAGATGAACGGTAGCGGGCGGACCAATGGGGAGGGAGGAAGGAAGCGAAGGAGGAAGAGGAAGAGGAGGAGGAGGAAGAGGAAGAGGAAGAGGAGGAGGAGGAAGAGGAAGAGGAGGAAGAGACGGTAGACTGATAGAGAGAGTGCAGGAGGGTGGTAGGGAGGAGGAAGGGAGGGGGGGATCGAGGGTAGAGGGAGGGAGGGAGGGCGGCATCCAGACAGCGGGCGACGGCGGTGAGGAGGGGGAGGGTCGTCTCTTTTGCCTTCCCTGGCACGGATCGAGCCCAGATCCGATGCTCGTCCATGAGGTAGAGCGCGGCAGGCCAACATGCTTCCTTCCTCTCCCCCTCCCTCGTGCCCTCTGTCGGAAACGGGGAAAGGAGTGAGGACGGTGAGGAGGAGGAGGAGGAGGACGGTGAGGAGGAGGAGGAGGAGGAGGAGGAGGAGGAGGAGGACGGTGAGGAGGAGGAGGAGGAGGAGGAGGACTTTTGTGCTTGTGTGAAAGCATGCACTAAACTCGTGTATAGATAGGAAGGCGGATTGTAGGCCGTGAAGAACCCCCCCGTCCGTCCCCCCTCCTTCCCCCCCATCCTCCTCCCCTCCCTCCTTTCCAGGTGCTGGAGCTGGGCAAAGGCATTGCGGAAGACGCGGCAGGCGCCCTCTATATCCCCAGCTTTGGAATATACGTCTAGTAAGGCGCCGTGCATCTCCAGGGAGGGACGGAGGCCTTGAAGGGTGGCACGGTCAAAAAGCGCTTGGGCGGCGGCGATTTGCGCCCCCGGAGAGGAGGGGGAGGAGGAGGAGGACGGAAGGGAGGGAGGGGCCCTCGCGTATCCCTTAATGGCAGTGGCGTAGGTAAACACATCAGGTTTCAGACCCCTCCGCTCCAGGCGTGCTAGGGTACGATCGATCTCTTCCACCCTTCCCGCTCTAGTAACCGCCGCGAGAAGCGCATTGTAATTCCCGATGGAAACGGGTGCCTGCCCTCCCTCCTTCCCTCCCTCGTCCTCGTCCTCCTTTTGCTCGAGGGAGTCCATGAGGAGCAGGGCCTGCTCCCATTCCCCCCCGACAGCGAAGGAGGTGAGGATGCAGGTGTAGGCGTTGCTGTCGAGAGGAATACTGTGCTTCTCCTGCATGTCCTTGTACAGGAGGGAGGTGACGGTCTTCCACTGTAGGGAGGGGGGTAGTGAAAGACGGAGGAAGGGAGGGAAGGAGGGAGGGCGGGAGAGAGGGAAGGGAGAAAGAATCCAATCAGTCGTCAAATGCGATCTCCCTTGATGGAGACGAGGGAGGAAGGGAGGGAGGGAGGGAGGGAGGAATAAGGGTGAAGACATGCCTGGCCTAGTTTCGCACACGCCGCGGCAATGATGATATAGAGGCGGCGGTCAGGAGGAAGGAGGGCAGGGGGGAGGGACCGAAGGAGGGCGAGGGCGCGGATGACCTGATTGGCCTTAGCGCAGGCATCGATCGTTTGCAAGAAGGAGTAGGCATCAGGAGTGACGTTCGCTGAAGGAGGGGAGGGAGAGAGGGAGGGAGGACGGGAGGGAGGGAGGGCGGGGGGGAAGGAGGGGGCGGACGAGGAACGTAGGAGGGAGGG
>Ga0160420_100723_pt1 | contig 11446 bp, 19 predicted proteins | sample CelAP2metagpilot_FD_108197 | JGI IMG/M metagenome (GOLD analysis project Ga0160420, IMG submission 108197) | Phycosphere-associated microbial communities from algal ponds in Kailua-Kona, Hawaii, USA - Cellana AP2-5-5 metagenome pilot | ecosystem: Engineered > Artificial ecosystem > Aquaculture >... | reverse complement strand
CTTCCTCCGTCTGGGTCTCGCCCTCTGGCGTGAGCTCCGATCCCTCTCCCTTCGTGAGCTTGTCCGTGCCCTCCTCCTCCTCCTCACCGATAAACTCGAACGTGATGTCACGGGACGGGTACGTCCGCCGCCCCTCCCCCCCTCCCTCCTTCCGCCCCTCCCTCCCTTTCCTCCCCCTCCACCACTCACACTCCCGTCCCTCCGGCCCTCCCTCCCTCCCTCCCTCCCTCCTCCAGGAAAGCAGCAGTATGGACTCGCGGTCCTCCTCGCACCACGGCTTAGGCCTTGGTGGCTCGTCCAAGGGCCCCCTCCTCGGCTCGGCTGTCCTCAAAATGCCTTCCTTCTTCAATTCGTTCAAAGTACGCCCGCCCGCCCGCCCTCCCTCCCTCCCTCCCTCCCACTTTCCCTCTTTTTGGTCGAGCGTTGGACTCATCTTCTCCCACCCTCCCTCCCTCCCTCCCTCCCTCCCTCCCCTCAGGGTGGATGCCAGCACGAGAAGACACTCGCCGCCATCGCCTATCAATCCCTCCTCGGTCTCTCCTTCATCCATCAATGCCACCAGCTACACAGAGACATTAAACCAGGTGAGTCCCTCCCTCCTTCCCTTCCTCCCTCTCTTCCTCCCCCTCCTCCTCACCCTCCTCTTCTCCCTACCCTCCGCTTGTTCTCCGTCCCTCCCTCCTTCCCTTCCTCCCTCCCTCCCTCCCTCCCTCCCTCCCTCCCCATCACACGTCCGCCTCTCCATCAGCTCGTCCTTCTAAGGCCCATATCCCTCCTATGCTTCCACAACAAAAAGTCCCTGACGTATTCCCCACCCCTCCCTCCCTCCCTACCTACCTACCTCCCTACCTCAGCCAACATGCTCATCAATCGCGCGGGGGAAGTCAAAATCTCAGACTTTGGAATCGTCCGGAGGCTCGACGAGGAGGAGGAGGAGGAGGAGGAGGGGGAGGAGGAGGGAGGGAGGGAAGGAGGGCCCAGGGCACCGCCGACCTTGATACGGCTGGGGGAGAACGCGCAGACTTTTGTTGGTGAGAAGGGAGGGAGGGAGGGAGGGAGGGAGGGAAGGAAAGAGGGAGGAAGGGAGGGAGGGAGAGGTCTTAAATAAAGCTTCTCTGCCCTGTCGTCACCTCTTCCTCCCTCCCTCCTCCCCTCCCTCCCCTCAGGCACGGTGACATACATGTCTCCCGAGAGGATCGATGGACAAGACTACAGCTACGCAGCCGACGTATGGAGGTAGGATCTCTGCCCTCCTTCCCTCCCTCCTTCCCTCCCTCCTTCCCTCCTTCTCTCTTCTCCTCCCCTTCTCCCTTCCTTCCTTGTCCACATGCCTGCAAGCTGATGGTTCTCTTCCCTCCCTCCCTCCCTCCCTCCCTCCCTCCCTCCCTCAGTCTGGGCTTGGCCCTCATGACCGTCGCGCTCGGCAAGCTCCCCATCTCCACCAAGGCCGGGTACGCCCTCCCTCCCTCCCTCCCTCCCTCCCTCTCCATCAGGTATTGGTCTATTTTGCAGTCTGTCAGAGACGAGCCTCCGCCGACACTTCCCGAGGGTGAGCAAAAGGGAGGAAGGGAGGGAGGGAGGGAGAGAGGGAGGGAGAGAGGGAAGAATTGAGAGGAGAAATAGATTAGAAGAGTGTAAATTTCCTCCTCTTTTTGTTCGCCCTGGCCACGCTTTCGATGCCCTCCTTCCCTCCCTCCCTCCCTCCCTCCCTCCCTCCCTCCCTCCCCATCAGGCCACTGGTCCCCGCTCTTCCGCGACTTCCTCTCTCGCTTCCTCCGAAAGGATCCGGCTTCCCGCCCTTCCTGCTCCTCCCTCCTCCTCCACCCCTGGCTCGAGCAAGCGCGAAGCCAACACCACAGCGGCGGCTGCGTGACTGCCGGTACGTCCTCCCTCCCTCCCTCCCTCCTTCCCTCCCTCTGCTCGACGATGTCCGCACTACCCAAAGTGAGAGGCTTAGAGAGACCTCACCCTCCCTCCCTCCCTCCTGCAGTCCCTCTGCATGTTGACAACCAAACGTCCCGGGAGACAGAGGCAAAGGAAGAATTGAGAGCCATCGTTTCAGCTGTCAAAGAACACGTTGCAGGCGTCCTGAGGGAAGAGAGGTAGGAAAGGAGGGGGGGGGGGAGGGAGGGCGCCGACAGTCAAAGAAAAAAAGAGCGCGAAGGAGGGGAAAGATATAGGTAGGGGAGGAGGGAGGGTGGGAAGGGGTGGTAAGAAGGAGGAAAGGGGGGAAGGAGGGCTAGATAGAAGCATACAGAAGGGAGGGAGGGAAGGAGGGAGGAAAGGAAGCATAGGACGGAAGGAGGGAGGGAGGGAGGCAGGGAGGGAAGGAAGGAGGGAGGGCGACTCTCTTTGGCATCCACAACTCCTTTTGTCATCACTTCAGACTCTAACTTTCCCTCCCTCCCTCTCTCCCTCCCCCTTTCCCTCCTCAAGCGCCGTCATCACTTCATCGCTGTCCTCTTCCTCTTCTTCCTTCTCAGGAAGGGAGGGAGGGAGGGAGGGAGGGAGGGGTGGGCATGTCCCCCCTCCTTACCACCGTCAGTTCTCCTCCCTCGTCGTGCTCGCCAACGATGACCTCCTACAGCAACACCTCTACACCTCCACGCCCAGGGCCAGCGAGGGCCGCCGTCCCTCTCTCCCTCCCTCCCTCCCTCTCTCCCATCCTCCCTCCACCCTGAGCCCTCGTGGACATGAAGGAGAAGAAGGAGGAGGTGGAGGAGGCAAAGCTGTTCCTCCTTCTCCCCCTCCCTCCGCTGTCACCACAGCCATCCCTCCTGGACTGGTATCCCAAGAAGGGGAAGACGGGAGGGAGGGAGGAGGGGAGGGAGGGCAGACGTTCTCGTTCTGTAGCCCTCCGCTGTCTCCTTCTCCCTCTGTGCAGCTGTCGGCCGATAACGTGGGGGTGGATGACATGCTGAGGAAAATTCTCTTGGAGAGGTATAGAGGGAGGAAGGGAGGGAGGGAGGGAAGAAGGGAGGGAAGAAGGGAGGGAGGGAGGGGGGGGGCGGAGGGAGGAAGGAGAGGTGTACATTTTCAATTGATTCTTCTACACGACTTGATCCCTCCCTCCCTCCCTCCCTCTCTCCCTCTCTCTCTCCCTCCCTCTGTCCTTCCCTCCCAGGGGCGAGGGTCGCCTGTATGAGTTCGCGGCACAGCTTCGGATGGAACCTCGTCTCGTAGTGAAGGAAATTGAAGGAATCCTCCTCGCTGCTGCTGCCGGTACTGGTGGGGGTGGGAGCCTTTCCTCTGCCCCTCCCTTGTCATCTTCCTCTTCGTTGCCTCCTCCGTTGTAGGGGATGGGTGGTGCCGGAGGGAAATGAGGGGGGGTAAGAGGATACAAAGGTAATGATAGTGGTGGTGGAGGAGGAGGAGGTGGCGGAGGAGGAAGAGGAGGAGGATCGCTGTAGCCTTATGTGAGAATGAAGGAGTAAATTAGAGGAGAAGGAGGATTAAAAGAACGACAGGGAGGGGGAAATGGATAGAAAGGAAGAGGAGGGAAAGTGAGCGAGAAAGAGAGGAGGGAAACGTGGCGGGAAGAGAGCGAAGTGACAATAATGTGTACAGCTGTAAGATAGAGAGATATTAGGGCAATTTCAAAAAGAAGAAGTATCTCGTGTTTTGTGTCTGCTTTTATCCTTCGTGGGGGTAGTCCTTGCTCATGTACTCGTGATGAGTGCCTGGGTAGATGAGAGAAGAGAAGGAAGGGTCCTCTGAATTCCTCATTCTTCCACTCGCTTGCCTTATGTCCTTGATTCTCTATATCCCTTATTCAGCTTAACTGTTTGTGCCCTCGTTGAGCCTGCAGGGAGGAATGCATGGGAGAGTGGGCAAGGAAGGTTTATTTCGGAGAGTTTCGGAAGCTTTTTATTTTGTCCCCCTACTTTAAGGGGTCTCTTGCTTTGTGCTATTTTTACAGTATATGACTGCGGACGTGTGTAGATAGGAGGGAATGTCTCACATTTGCGGGCTTAGTGGTGGGCTGGAGAAGCGATAAGGAGAGGAGCTCAGTCCAGAGGAGCTGCGCGCTGGAGTGAGGGACAAATTTCATTGATGGAGCACCGGAATATACCGACAGAATAGAATGTATATAAATCATCGGTAACTGCGGTTGCATATCCTTTTCCTCGTCTTGCAGGTCGCCTACGTGTGGTGCATAAAAGTGGAATGGCCCTACGTTCCTTCCTCGTGCTTCAAATGACCTCCTGCCTTTCCTTCCTCCCTCCCTCCCTTCCATTTCCTGTCCGCATGCATACCGACACAACGTTCCCTTCAATCACACACACACACGTAGAGGCACGACACAAGCATCGACGGAAACAGAGAGAGAGGACAACCAAAGGATACGCAGCCTTCAAATACGCGAGGAGGAACCATTCATTAGTATCTTCACCATCAAGGCATGGTAGCGGCTCCCAAGCCTGCAGCAGCAGCAGCAGCAGCACCAGTAGCGGTAACACCATCAACAGCTTCAGCAGTAGTGGCAGGGAATGGCGAGATTAAGGGTCGGTCGGTCAGTGGCCGATTTTGGAGGAGTGGGAACAACAAACGGTGCGTCTCGAGAGTTACCGGGAAGGAGTGGGAAGGATGCGTGCGGTGGGAGAGAGATATATTTTTGTTTATTGGAATCGAGTTGAGTGAAAAGGAGTGGAGAACAGAGAGCAAGAAAGGGGAGGAGAGAGGAAAGGAGACTAAGTCTCAATGAAAAGGGAATGCAGGACTAATGATTGTGATGGCCTCACTCATCCCCTCCCTCCCTTCTCCCCTCCCTTCTCCCCTCCTTCCCTCCCTCCCTTTCTTCCTTCAGAGCCTCCACCCTCATCACCAAGACCAACCCCAAAACTCTCTCGACCTCCTGGGAACAAAAACTGGCCATCCGAGAACGAGCCAAGTTCGTACCCTCCCTCCCTCCCTCCCTCCCTCCCTCAGTCCCTCCTTCCCTCCCTCTCTTCTCTTTCCACCTCACCAATAGCTGATCCTCATGCTTAAACCTCTCCTTTCTTTCCTTTCCCCCTCCCTCCAAGAGCCGTAAAGGAGCGCCAGCAAGAGATGCGTGATGAACGAAGGGCAGATATCGATGTATATACCCCTTCCCTCCCTCCCTCCCTCCCTCCCTCCCTCCCTCCTCCCTGTCCCTTCCTTCACTTTCTCCCTCCCTAAAACCCACTCACACTTCTCCCTCCATCTCTCCCTCCCTCCCTCCCTCCCTTTCTTCCTCCTCTTCCTAAAGAAAAAGAAGCTCGAGCGCGAGGAGCGGCTGAAGAGGAGGATGGAAAATGAGTTCAAGACTAGCACGTACCAGATGGTGAGGGAGGAAGGGAGGAAGGGAGGGAGGAGGGAAGGGATGAATCGGGTTATCGTACTTTTTCTGTCGTTTGAGGGTAGATGAACAGGGAGGGAGGGGAGAGAGGGAGGGAGGGAGGGAGGGAGGGACGGAGGGAGGGACGGAGGGAGGGAGGGACCAATGAGCGGGAGGATGGAAAGCGTCTTACCAACACAAAGAATCACTCAATTTTAATCTTTTTCCCTCCCTCTCTCCCTTCCTTAGATCACCAAGACCGAGAAGATTAAGGCCATGAGCAAGAAGCAGCTTCGACAGATCAAGAAGACTCAGGTGAAGAAGGGAGGGAGGGAAGAGGAGAGGGAAGAAAAGAGGGAGGGAGGGAGGGAGGGAGGGAGGGGCCGCTCAGGATAAAGAGGGGCCAAGAAATCAAGAAACAAGAGACGGAAAAAGAGGGGGGGGAAATCGACTCACCTGCTTTCCCTTCCCTTCTTCTGTCCCTCCCTCCCTCCCTCCCTCCCTCCCTCCCTCTGTAGATGAACCGCATGGGCCAAGTGGAGCTCGTTTCGCCGTGGCAAGATCCGCGGAAGGTCGGGAGGGACGGGAAGCCCGTGCCCAAGGAGTGGGTAAAACGAGGAGGAAAGAAGAAGTTCTAAGCTACCTCGCACCCGCCCTTGCTCCCTGCTCGGGTGACGTGTGTGCCCTTTCGTTCTTCCCTCCCTCCTTCCCTTCCTCCCTCCCTCCCTCGCCTGCCGAAAAAAGGGGAAAAATTCGAACTTCTACGTAAGAGAATGAGACGGCGGGAAGCACATGTGAGAGCTAGAAGAAAGAAACGGAAAGCAAAGCAAAGAAAATTCAAATTAAACGACTTGTACTGCTTCTTCTGATTCGATTTTCTTCTTTCGGTGACCTCCAGATCATTCTTGTGGGTGTTGTGTCGCTCATGACTTCTCTTCAATTCTCTTTTCTCCTGTCCCGCCATTTTTCACCGACTGGTCAGAGCTTTCGAATGAGATGAGATGGGATGGGATGTTTTGAGTGAATCTGTAGAATGTTCTGGGGAGAGTCGATCCCCCCGAGTGATAATGGATGGTCTTGCCTCTCTTGGATATGCTGCTGCTGCTGATGCTCCGCTCCTGTTGTTGCTTACCCATTCATTCTTTTTCGTCTTCAAGCAGCTTCTGACTTCTTCTTCTTCTTAATGGTCTTCTCTTTCTTCTTCTACTTCTTCTGGCTCTTCTTCTTCTCTTATTATTTTTTCAAATCCCTTACAACGCATGAACATGTGGCATCGTCCATTTTCAGAAAGGAGAAAGAAAAAGGATACCATCCATCTCTCCCTCCTTCCCCCTCCCCTGCCTTTCTCGAAGAAAAAGGGCAGGCGGAGGTAGCAGAAGGGACGGAAGGAGGAAAAGAGGAGGAATGAAAGACAAGGTGCGTCACAATCGCGAACCACCCTCTTTTCTTCTAGTCCTCCCTCTCTTCTTCTCTCTTTCCCTCTCGACGATTCTTGTTTGTAATATAGACACACGTATGAACAAGCGGAGGGCCTCGCCCTCCTTCCCTCCCTCCTTCCGTCCCTCTCTCCCCACACCCATCATATTTGTTTTGAAAATAGAGGGGCAGGAAGCGAGGGAGGGAAGGGGGACGGGGAGGAGGGGGGCTCCTCTACCTTAATTTTTGTGCGGGCGAAAATGACGCATGGAGAGGACAACATGCAAGAGGAGAGGAGGGCGGGAGGGGAGGGAGGGAGGGGAGGAGGGGGGAACGGATAAAGATCACAGCTCTTTCTCCTTTTTCCTCTCCCTTTTTCTCTTCACTTCTTCCCTCCCTCCCTCTCCTCCTTCCTCGGTGAAATGGAGGCGTGACGTGGATAAACTAAATAAAGAGATGACTGCGGTAGCAGCTGCTGCTGCTGGAGATCCTCCCTCCCTCCCTCCCTCCCCCTGCCCCCAGCCTCCTTCTCCTCATCCTCTCTCACAGTGTGTGTAAAAGAGGAAGGGGAGAGAGGGAGGGAAGGTGAAAAGGAAAGAGGGGGGAAAGATGACTCCTTATCTGTCTTTCTCTACGGTTCTCCCGCATTCCCTTCCTCTTTCCCTCCCTCCTTGTCGTCAATCTCGCGCACGGCCTCCTTTTGGACGTTGGCCTTTTCCATCACAGGGGCCTGATGGACGGAGGGAGGGAGGGAGGGAGGGAGGGAGGGGGGGAGGGAGGGCGCACGGGTAAAAAGATGAGGAGATTGGGAGCGAGATGGGGAGGGAGGGAGGGAGGGAGGGAGGGAGGGAGGGACGGACGGAGGGAGGGGGGAATAGAGAGAGGGCAGGTACGTACCTGCTTGCCTCCGGGGAGACGGAGAGGATCCTTGGCGCCTTCAACAGGGCCCTGGGAGGGAGGGAGGGAGGGACGGAGGAGGGGGGGGTGAGGAGGTTAGGATAAGATTAAGACAAGTGATACAGAAGAGGGAGGGAGGGAAGGAGGGAGGGAGGGATAGAGGGCAAGCACGTACCTGCTTGCCTCCGGGGAGACGGAGAGGATCCTTGGCGCCTTCGACAGGGCCCTGGGAGGGAGGGAGGGAGGGACGGAGGGAGGGAGGGACAGAGAGAGGGAGGGTGAGATTAAGACAGATGACACGGAAGAGAGAGGGAGAGGAAGAGGGCAGGTACGTACCTGCTTGCCTCCGGGGAGACGGAGAGGATCCTTGGCGGCCTCTTCCGGGGCCTTAACCACTACAGGAGAAGTCTTTGCCTGCCGGGGAGAGAGGGAGAGATGGAGGGCGGGAGGGAGGGCGGGGGGGGGGATGTGAGCAAGTAGAACAGAGTGCAGGATGATAGGAACGGAGGGAGGGAAGGAAGGAGGATTCACACTTACTTCGACGTAGCCTTGGTTCTCCTCCTTCACGAGCTCGGGGGAGATGGGGGCGAGTGCGCGGTTGGACAGACCTGGGAGGGAGGGAGGGAGGGAAGGAGGGAGGGAAGGAGGGAGAAAGGAGGGAGGGTGAGCTGGAGCACGGACATGTGGAAGTAGGAGAAGAAAAAAGATGTAGACGCATCCATGACGAGAACAGGGGGGGGGATACGAAGGGTAGAAGACGGGAAGGGAGGGAGACAGGCAAGCAAGTAGGGGAACAGGGGAAGGAGGGAGGGAAAGAGGGAGCAAAAGAAGGGAGAGACGTACCTCGCACTCGCCGCCCGCTATTCTCTCGGTCATCCCCATGATGGAGGAAGTACGCTAAAGGAGGCTCTTTTAATGCACCCGCGTCACCGTCGTCAAGAAGGAGGGACTGCACGGGGAGGGAGGGAGGGAGGGAGGGAGGGAGGGAGGGAGGATGAGTGTGGATTGCTTGTATGGTAGAAGATATTGAAGGTTGTTCACTGGACAAGAGGGGCGACGAGTGGAAGAGGGGAAAGAAGGGAGGGAAAAGTGATGGAGGGATGGAGGGCCGGGAGTCGTGGTAAAACAGAGAGAGAATGAAGGGGGCGGCACTTACGCTGAAAAGGGGGAGACCTTTCTCTTTACCTTCCTCCTAGTTTTCCCCTCTATTCTTTCCTCCTCACACATACGCAGAGGCACACACGAGCACTCATAGACATTTGCACACACAATTTCCATGCCTGTGCTATAGCTTTTCCTCCTCTCTTTTTGTCTTACGAGATTTTCTCCGTTTCAGGCAATCCCCGACTCCCTCGCTTCGAGGGAGTGTACCCTTGTCATGCTGGTGCAAGCCACGCACCACAGTCCTCCTCCGTCTCTCTCTCCCTCCCGTGCACATACACATACACCCACATGTAGTATTACTGACAAAATTAGACGTACCTCACTAGAACCACGGAGAGCACTGCCATCGACGAGGACGGAAGAAGACGAGAACAGGAAGACGCACACGAAGACAAAGGAGGCACCGGCAGCGCCACGCGGCGAAGGTTTTTTCATCCAGGGGGGGAAGAGACGCAGGCTTGTGGCTTGGCGGTAAGCAAGCAGGTGATAGTCTTGTCTGTGCGTGTAAGTGTGGGCCACGCGGGGATTAGAAGAAGTGTGTGAGCTGTTGCCGTGTTGGAAGGGGGAGCGAGGCGTCGGCAGAGAGATATAACATCACGGATGAGTTGGATTGGGTGTTGGACGGGTGACACTTAGATGGGAGCACCGCACACGTCAATATGTATGCCGGCATCATTCATTAGGCTGAAGCCCGTGTGGATGAGGAGCATGCTTGCTGAGTGTTGGGGGCTTGGAGCGTGAACGAGAATGAACGCGTGTGCAAAAGCGAAGACGATGACCGAGTTTTTATTATTTTCAAGACACCACATGTAGCGACAGTTTTCGACCCTGCATGGCAACTTAACCTCTGAAACCATAAGTGAAACAAATGGCGAGGTACTTTTCACAGTTGGGAAGTCCAACCCCATGACGATAAGGTCAGATCCGCGCGGTCCCGCGGGACAGGAAGAAAAAAAGTTGAGAAAGCGACGACTCCTGAGGAGGGAGTGTGCCAACTGCACGCCAATGCAAGAAAGTCGGGCAAAGTGGTGGTTGATCCCGCTCAGCACCAGCTGCGAGGGGAAACAAAGCGCGAAGTCGGGACACACGGGAAGGAGGCGTGTCCCTGACATACTCCCAGTTGTTTAGGTGTGTCGGTGGTGTGGGGGCGTGGTATGGCCACGGGATATGAGGACATTCGAGGGAGGCGGGGGGGGCGAATCAAAGATTCATCGCGTTATTTCAGACCCCTCGCTTTGGATGCAACAGATGCCCCACAAGATAGCGAGGCTTGGCTTGGGCATATGGAAGGAAAGGCAAGTTTAATATACAAGCAGCATAGGTAGTGACTATATAAGGTAATCGAAGACAAGGACAGGAAGGATGGACAGTAGGCTAAGGGCCCTTTCAGGCAAGGCGTACGTGGTTGCATGAGGAGGGGGCGGGGCGGCCTTCCTTTCCCTTTTCTGTGCATTTCCCCCCCATATGTAGATTGACTACTTTACGGTTCACAAGAGGAAGGTTTGAGCTGACAATCTCCGTAGCAATGATCATACTGCGACCTTTTTTTTTGTTGGCGGAGTCTTTTTTCCTTCAATGTTACACAATGTGGAGCCTACCCCTCGCGATGAAACGCTTGCTTTTTATTATTATTATTTTTCTAACCTCCAAGACCTTATGCTGCTTATGGGGGCTCACCACTGAATGGAAACCAATAAATGAACCAACAAAAATAAAAAGAGAGGATAAAGACGACAACCTCGATTTCTTTGCTTCTCTTGCATCCACCGTGCGTGCTTTCGCTTCTCATCTTCATTTTCTCTTCCACTGGCTCGTCGCGTTATTAAAAGTTGTGTCTTCTTCGTTTAGTGCGTGCCACAGCTGTGCTGTTGCTTGTGGTATTTTTCTTTCGTTTCCTGAGTTTTCCTGGCTGTGTTGTTGCTGTTGTTGTGAGTTACTCTCTCGTCTTTTCGTGGGTCGACGTTTCTCTCTCCTTGTCGCTATTGCCTCTACCTCCTGTTGGGTTCTGTTCATACACTATATGAATATCATTTACATTTAATATACACACGTGCAGACATCCATGACAATTTCCTCTTGTTCAAAGGCCTGCACGATACCACTCCATTCCTTGATCAATTTCAATGATCTCCTGGGAGTACGAACACTTGTGCCACATTCGTCTCCTTTCCCTTCTTCCGTCCCTTCCTCCCCTCCCTCCCTCCCTCCCTCCCTCCCTCCCTCCCTCCGTTCTCACACAAGCGATGCCAACGGAAGCATCCCCCTCTCACACTCCGTCTCGGGCACCAGCACCATTGACCCCTCCTTCTCTCCCTCTCTCCCGCCCGCCATCCCTCCCTCCTTCTTCCCCTTCCTCCCTTCCCCCTCCTCCTGCCCTCCTTCCACCCCCATCACCGTCCCAACACCCCAAGAAAATATCCTCTTCCTCCCTCCCCCCCGCCCTCCCTCCCTCCCTCCCTCCCTCCCTTTCTCTTCCTGCCCGTCGCTTCCATTTTCTTGAGGGCCGGAATCGAGGGCAGGAGGGAGGAAGGGAAGGAGGGCAGAGCTGGCGTCGAACTCACCCGACCAGAGCTGGGAGAGATGAGGGGAGTCACGCCAGGCCTAGGGAGGGAGGGAGGGGGGGAGGGAGGGAGGGAGGGAGGGAGGGAGGGAGGGAGGGAGGGAGGGAGG
>Ga0160420_100722_pt1 | contig 11458 bp, 10 predicted proteins | sample CelAP2metagpilot_FD_108197 | JGI IMG/M metagenome (GOLD analysis project Ga0160420, IMG submission 108197) | Phycosphere-associated microbial communities from algal ponds in Kailua-Kona, Hawaii, USA - Cellana AP2-5-5 metagenome pilot | ecosystem: Engineered > Artificial ecosystem > Aquaculture >... | reverse complement strand
TTAAATAGTGATAGCAAGTCTATACATAGCCACAACAACTTTTGACAAGCACTAGCGCGACCCTAAAGTCAATTGTTAATGGGTCCATGTGCTTCTTGTCATTTATATTTACCGGCAGATTTTGGTCATTTTAATTTTATGGGTATGTCCACACCCACCCACATCACCACAAATCGGTTCATATGTGTTGCTCTCTTGTGATCTGTGGCGTACCAAGCATAGGAAGGAAGGTGAAGCGACTAAAATGGTCGTTTTCTCTATTTATGGGCAATGTTGCTATTTGACAGCTGGGAAGGAAGAGACCTTAAATACTAACGGTAGTATTTATGGCGCTGCCCTGCTCTTAAATAGGGCCCTTAAATGGAAGCGCCGAATTCGCTATTTAAGGGCTAAAAATCCTTAAATAGCCTATTTAAGGGTTTTGGGGAGAGTTGAACACACACCCTATATATATAATATTAGTTAATATTATATTAATATTATAATTATAATTATAATGACTCATCAACTTATCTATCAGGAGAGATGAAGTGACGCTCGCTCCTACCCCGAGGAACACTCGTGAGACGAACGGCACATAGTGGCGCGTGTCGGGTCCCAGCCCGCAGGCACACTCCTCACGCACACACTCCCCTCCTCATAGTCTCCGTTGCGCACATCGTTTCAAGCAGTCTTGACGGGACTCTTTTTCATTTTCTCTCTCACTTTTCCCATGTCTCGATCTCTACACTCACTAGACACAGACGCACCACCATCGTGAATGATGACACTGACACCTTCGCTTGTAACCCGCATCACGCTGCTGCTGGTCACGCTTGCAGCTGTGGCCACCGCCTTCGTCCCTTCGCGATGCGTCACGCCACTTCCCCCCCCCCTCCCTTGCGGGCCCTCTTCAAGCGTGGTGTTGCAGGCGAGCAACAATGGTGGGCTGGAGGGCGTTTTCAAGTTTATCCGAAGCGATGCCCTGTCGTTGGGCGCGGGGTCCCTCGCCCTCTTGGCCCTGGTCACAAACCGGCTGTACACCGACCCATTGTTTGATTCTCAGAGCCGCACCGATATCCTGGGCGTATTTTCGGCTGGGGGATTGCTCTTGAACGGGCTGACCTTGCAGGTGAGTTTGATGAAGAGAAGAGTCAGAGCTCCTAGTATGTCTCTCCCTTTCAGGTGCCGTTCTTAACTCCTTTTGCAATGGCACAATTTCAAAGTATTTCTCTGCAAGGTTTTGTCGCGACTGTACTTTTTTGTGCCTCGGCATACCTCGACTAACCTCATGAAGGCAGGCTCCCTTCCGCCGCCGTTTGCGCTGAGCAACTGCAATTCTCAAACAAATCAAACGAAGCACTCTCACCTGCTTACCCAACCACCTCTTTCGTCCAAAAACGCTACCAGGACATTACTGTGCGTGAGGCTGATGTCATAGAGTTGCAGGGCCCACGCATAGACGAGATAGCGCCCGACAACCTGCTCACTCCTCGACAAGCCACGGTCCTCCGCTGGGCCGCCGATACCTACCTGCAAGCTTTTCCAAACACCCCCTCCGTGTTAATCTGGCACAAAAACAAGACAATACTTCGCAAAGGTATCATGTCTGAGGTGGGTGACGAGCTGGAGGTGCTAGCGATTGTACACAAGGCTCTAGCCATGCCCCCGGACAGGGATGGGTTGAGCCAGCCTACCTACATCCCCGATTTGCAGGTTTTGCCGGGTAAGGTAGAATTTATGAGGTATTTGCCTGCCTTGTGTCAGGCGGTAGTGTTGCAGCCATTCGATAATAACAAGGGATTGATCGTGTTAGGCGGGAATAAACGGCGGGATCTAACGCCGAAGGACCTGGCCAAGGCGAGGGTGGTGGCACAGAAGGTGCAGAGTTCCTTGTCAGAATGAAGAAGGGAGGGAAGGCAACAGCACGTTTATGTGGGTTATAGTCTTCAACATTGTTTCGGTTCTTTGTACAATATTCATTTCTTGTAAATTTACATACACGCCGGCACGCTGCGAGCTCCAAAAAGAAGGAATAACATCGTGACCAATTTCACTTCTTCTTCGCCAGATTATTCTTCTACCGTTCGTCGCTCCCGTTGATCCATTCTCTACTGCTTCAAAAACAGCTTCTTTCTTCCAAGTCAAAATCCATGTACTCCGACGCTTTTTCGAACTCTTCCTGCGCCCGCCTCACCTCCTCCCTCTTTCCCTCCCTCCCAACCTGCGCCTGTAACGCCAACACTAAACCCTTGGAGCTCCAGATATTGCCAGGCCATTCCACAAGGTCCTGCCTGTAAACCTCCTCCGCTTCCTCAAATCGCCCCTCGTCTAACAAAGCTTGCCCTTGGCACGCTCGTAAATTCAAGGGCCAGAATGGGGGCTCCATATAAGGGAAAGAATCAAGTATGCCGACCGCTCGTTTCCACTCACTGACGGCATGCTGCTGCTGCTGCTCCTCCTGGTGTGTACAGCCAGCTGATGCCAACCGTGCTCTTAATGAGTGGATTGCCACGCGGTATAGGTCCTTAGCCTTCACCAAGAAAACATCCACCTCCCCCCCACTCTCATCCCTCCCTACCATCCCCTCAAACGTCCACATCTCTCCCCACGCCTTGTCACACTTCCCTTGCGAAGCCAAGGCAAATCCGCGCACGAAGTATTGCATAGTCTGCACAAACGACACGTCCCCCTTCCCTGCCGTGACCTGCTCCGCTGCCTCCCACTCTCCAAATCTTAGGTAGTGGGCCAGCCACGGCCAGACAGGATAAGCCACGAAACTACCCCCCAAAATGTGGGATACTAAGTTGATGTTGCATTCCCCGTAGAGCTCCTGCCCTGTTTGAAAGGCGAGAGACTTACGTCCCTCCAACCCGGAGGAGAAGAGAAGGAATGCGTGCTTATGACCGAAATAAAGTTGCTTGTAGTAACCCCATTTCGTCGTGGCCGGACAGAGTTTGAAGTATTGACGGTCGGACACTATAGCTTGTTGATTCGCTTCGGAGGCAAGATGTAGTGTTTGAGGGGTGCGAATGAAGATGTGACCAGGCATGTGGAGGAGATGGCCGTGGCCCGGCGACCAGGAGGTCATGTTGCGAAGGGCTAAGGCAGCCGACAAAGCCCGGGGGCGGAGTAAAGGGGAGGGCTCCATGAGGTGTACATAAAGATGGAGGGCTAGTGGATGCTGGTTTTTCTTCGGGAAAGACGAGTCACGATCACTCTTACTTTTACTGCTGGTGCTGCTGGTGCTGCTATCAAGGACAGTTTCCAAAACCGCTCGTACCTCTTCCGTCTCGGGCTTAAGCACGCCGGTGGCCTCATCGATGTAATAATCCCAGGGCATAGTCGTTAGAGTTGCTTCTGCCCACCATACGGCCACATCGATGTCTTGGGGGTAGTCCTTTCGAACCTGGCCCATGCTAGTGGCGTAGGCTTTGTCGTAGACTGCACCGTTTTCGAGTGTCCTTTCCAAGGGAAAGCGCTCAGCCATAGCTCTGAGCAAGGCAAGTTCAACGCCTGTATATTGAAAGGGTGGGAGCACAAAGGCAGTGCTCAGGGCTTCGCGTGCACGATTCAAAGAGGCTTGTAGTATTGTAGGTCTGTTTATGTTCGGCGCAAGACTGCCGGCCAATGCCGTATAGCAGGATAGGCACCCGGGATCTTCCACAAGTGCCGCCTCCAGTGAGCGCATCGCCTCTTCATGGTTAAAAGCAGCCGCAAGAACAGAGGCCTGGTCATACAGAGCTTGAACCAAAGAGCTGCTTGTCGTAATGGCCCGGTGGAGGCGTACGGGACCTTCGTCAAGGGGCAAATGTGATTGACAGGCGGCGTCAATTTGCAGGGCTCCCCGGACAACATTCAGTAGCAGGACTAGAAGCTGTAGAAAGAGAATACCCTGGCGATGTCGGTGGTGGGAATGTGGTGAAGGCATCGGCATCACGTCTGGCCGATTTTCCTAGTAGAGCGAGTGTTGCTGCTTGTCGTCCCGGTGCTTGCCTTCGAGTGTCGTCGTGCCCTGACTTGACTCGCCTCTCCTACTTTCCCTTTTATCGGCACATTTTCAAGAAGGCCTATATTGGGAGGAAAGACACATAAATGAGCTATACGAGAGAAAAATTTACTGATGGAGACGTCACTGCATGAGAAAATTGCACCACAATTCAAGCCGCTCGTCTTCTTGCCCACGCTCCTTGCTCTCATCCTCATATCATCAAAACCAACCAAACCGGTCACGTCCCCCGTTCCTTACGCACAACATACAGGCAGATACGAGACGATAACACTTAGCTACACGGACGACCTATCCGTGCGGCGGAAGCAGTTGCGCCAGTGATATGGATCTGCCTCAAAGCAGCGTCCCGCCCTCGTCAAGTACCTCCACCCGCTCTGCTCCGATGGCTTTTTTGTCATCTCCGCCAAGGCCACCAGGTGCGAGCGAAGGTACAGGGGGAGGTGGAAATGACGGGGTTGTACTGCTGCCACCTCCTCCAAGCCCCCCTCCGCCACCTTTCATCATCATCCCGTCCTTGGCGCAGCCTCCATACGCGGGTAGCCCACCATGCGGGGGAGGTAGGGGCAGCGGAGGCGGTGCGAGCAGTGCCATGGGTACGGTGCGTGGTGGGGTTGGTTGCTATAATGCAGACGACAATTATGAGGAGGAGCAACGCGCCCAACCGATGGTTTCAAAACAGCCACAGCCGCAGCGGGCACCCAAACCGGCCAAGAATAAGAAGCATAAGCCTCCCTCCTTTTTCACCTCCTCCTCCTTCTCCACTGCCTTCTCTTCCGGCGGCGGCAATGACGGTTGTGGTAGCGCTCCGATCTCATACACCCCTCTAACGAAAGGAGGGAAAAAGAATCCCAACGCCTCTCCCGCGTTGCCCCCTTTGCCTGGGGTCATCTCCTCTTGTTACGGGAAGCGGAAAAGGGATTTGGGTGCAGATTATGAGAGTATTTTGTTGGTTATCAAGGCTGTGTGTAAGCCGGCACCGCATGGCTTTGTGTTTATGGATGTGGATGACAAGAAGGGGGGGAAGGCGTTGAATGGCGGGATCGGAGTGGGAGGAGGAGGAGGAGGAGGAGGAAGAGGAGAAGGAGGAGAAGTGGAAGGAGGGGAAGGAGGGGAAGAAGGAGAGCTTAAGAGAGAGTTGCTTCTTGCTGCTGAAAGTGGTGGTGGTGGAGGGAGAGGTGGAGGAGAAGGAGGAATGGGGGGAGTTGGAGGCTCGGGCAACGGGAGCAGTAGCAGCAGTGGTAGTATGATCAGCAGCAGCAATGCCTGTGGCGACGGTGGAGTGCATCCACGGAAGCTGGGGCATAGCCTCTACGAGTTTATAGTGCGCTTGTTAGGCGAGGCTTGCTTGGGGAAACGTCGTTTGAACGAAGCAGGGTTCTGGTTATCCCTTACCAAAACCGTGAACCGTCTGGAAGTCGAAGATCCCGGGCACCTGCGTTCCCTTCTAGGCTCCCTACGATGGCAGCGTGCGAATCGTCCGAACGCGTTCACCATTCTGGTGCCCCGTCCTTCCGGAGATCTTGGGGGAGGGAGGGATTGTGTGCAGCGTTTGACGATACATGGGACGTTTCCGGTCGGGATAACGGTACAAGACCCTCGGGTGGTCCGAGAGACACTTGCGGCGACCGTGCGGCAAATAACACAGGGGGCCATCACTCCTGCGGAGATTGAGAACGTGCAAGAGCTGTATGAGACGTTGTGGTCGAGTCATGAGACGGTGCCGTTGGAACGGATCCCGTTTTTGAGGTTTAAACGGGGGATCGAGGTGCAACAGGTCATGCGGCTGTCTGGGATGGAGGAACCGGAGGCAAGGAAGAAGATGATTGAGGAGGTGCGCAAGATGGATCGAGTGGATAAAATGCTCCTACCATCGACGGCATTTCTATTGAGGGAGGACCCACCACGTTTAAGGAAGGAGCAGCAGCAGGAGGAGGAGGAGGAAGTGGTGGATAGGAAGGTAAAAAGGGGAAGGAAGAAGAGATACGGAGGAGGAGGAGGAGGAGGAGGAGGGGAAGGGGTGGCTGTGACGAGGAAGCGGAAGAGGGAGGAGGTTGAGGAGGAAGAGAAGGAGAAGGAGGGAGACATGGAGGATGAAGACATTTCTCTGTTGGATATGCACGAGGAAGGGGAAGTGCGGGAGGAAGAAGGGGAGGAGCAAGGAGTGCCTAGGCAGAAGAGGAAGAAGGCCGGAAACCCGAGCACAAGGACCAGTAGTCGCAAGGGGAGTAAAGAGGGGAGGGGAAAGGAAAAGAATGAAAAGAGAGGAGATGAAGGAGGAGGGGAAAGACAAGAGGAGGAGGAGGAAGAGGAGGAAGAGGACGTGAACATCGCGATGATCATGATAGGTATTGGTCGGGATAATGAACATGGGAGCGGGAGTGAGGAAGGGGGGGAGGGAGAGGAATTGAAGGGGGAGGGCAGAGGGGAGAGGGATATGGGGGAAGAAGGAGGAGAGGAAGGGGGAAGGGGGGGAGGAGTAGGAACTCGGAAGTCATCGAGAGGGACTGTGAAGTCAGCTCAATATGGAGAGGGAGGAGGGGGTAGGAGAGGAGAAGGGGGGGAGGGGTTGGAAGAAGAAGAAGCTGCGAAAGTAGGGGGGGGGAACAATGGCAAGATAGAAGAAAAGGGAAAGAAGAGCAATGAGGGAGGTGGAAGAGGAAGAGAGGTAGGAGTTGAAGGGGAAGAAGAGGACGAGAAAGGACAGGTAGCATCAGGAGGAGAGGAAGAAGAGGATGGGAAAGTGGAGGATGTGGTCGCTGCACGCGCGTCAAGCGGGAGAAGAGGAAAGACATTTTTGTAAGTGTTAATCTCTTATGCTTCAAGATGAAGCGGCTGCAATTGCTGCTGGTGCTTGTGCTGCTGCTGGTGCTGAAACTTATCACGGTTTTTGGGTGTAGCAGGGGAAGTATCCAAACCCCTATTACCGTTTCTACGATTAACTCCTGCTTGTACACTTGAAAAGGAAGAAACATTTGAACCAGCAACAATCACAACATCACCGAGAGAAAGATGAAGGAGAAGAAGAGACAGGAAATACGAAGAAGGAAAATACCGAAAAGGAGGAGAATATTTATAATAATAACAAGCAGAAGGTGAAGTACCCCTCAGTATTTTCCTGCATGTTTTCTGGCTGATTTCAAACTTTACGACAACTGAAAGAAAGATTTTTTGTACCCGATAAGACTCAGCGATCGCTCTCATATAACCTTTGCATTTTTGGTCAAAGCTTCGTTTTGTCAATATTATAATTGTTATTTTGAACTTGTCCTTTCGTGTCCCTGCATCGCCTTCATTTCTATGTCGCATTTACTTCTAGTCATCAAATCACTGCTATCCTCTCCTTCTATGCGCAAAAGATATCCAGCCTTATAATACAGAACCCGCCCGTTTTAATATGAACATCTAAAGCCCCTCGTCTCTAAATTCATTCGTGAAGGCACACCCACCACATCACAACACCAACCACATTTCCATCCGTCACCCCCCTCCTCAATCTCCTTTCATCTACTCTTACACTTTTTTCTCCTCCTTCCCGAGCACTACCTCCCCAGGCACCTTCCCTTGACGCATCAACGAGTACATTGCTTGCGTCAGAAGGGACGACAGGGCCTTCCCAACCCGCACTACCCACCACGCCCCCACCTGCAAAGGCCAAGTAAACAACTGGAAAATCACCGCTTCCCCCAGCAAGAACAACCATGTCACACTCACGAATAAATGCACAATGGCACTCCCTATCAAAAGTACCATAAAAGCGGATGTTATCACGGGTGAGTCCCACTCTAAAAGCTGGCGGATCGATTGTAGAAGGAGGACGAGCATCCCCAATGCGTTCTGCAGATTCGTCGTCGCCTCGTTTCGCCCGATACGACTCCCGAGAAAATTCACGACAAGACCCAGAGATACAATCCCCTGCTGCTCCTCTTCTTGCTGCTTCTTCTGCTCCTCCGTCATGGCCAACCCCCCGCCACTGCTGGTGCTAGTGCCACTACTACCATCAACCCCTCTCTCCTCCCTCTCCATCTCCCTCCCCTTTCCAACAGCACCACTACTACTCCTCCTTCTCCTCACACCCGACCTCAGAGTTGCCAATCTTCCTACCACCCCCTTGCCCGTTTGCCGCCGTCGCGCCAAAAATTCCCTCAACGTCAATTTGTTTTTCTTCGCCTCCTCCACATCCCTTGCATGCTGCCTGCCCTTCCGACACACATACATAAACCCAAGGTACACAACCAAAGCAAACTGGATGAACGAAAACGCATACTTTGGATTCATCGTGAGCGCCACAAGTACCCCAAACACACTCAAGGTCATCACTGGCTTCTCCCACTTCAAGACCATCCCAACCTGGGCAAGCAAAGCCGTGTAAGGCATCAATTCCTCCATCAAATCCATTACATGCTTATATGTTCTCTTGGGACTAAATCCCACCACCTCCCTTGGACACACCGGTTCCGCCCAAAACCTTGATAACGCCTCCCCTGCCCTATTAAATTTATACTGTATGATCAAGCGTACCTCCCCCCCGCCCCCCCCATCCTCGAACGACACCAAAGGCACCCACACATCCACCTTTCGCTGATGCAACAATCCCGCAAGCGGAATCTCGACTGCACTTAACACATCATGACTCATACCTATATCCCAATCAAGTATTTCCACCCTCAACACCGCTTCTGCCCTTGGCACCCTCCAATGAAAATGTTCTGCCCCGCCCCAAATAGGGTTCAAGGTTGCGTATCTCGTGCCTGTCTTGTATGTCTCACGCATGGCCTCGGGCCACTCCAGTCCTCCTGACAGCGTGTACCCTGTCAGGGTAAAATTTACGTAGGGATCCGCGAGCCTATTAACATCTGCTGCGGGCAGGCCCCGGGCTTGAACACAGACTACGGAAAGACTACCGATAAAGAGCTCTTCAGTTTTGTGATACAACGCGTAGACATATGCTGGCGTTTGATCGATCGCTACCTCCACCTTGCCAACATCGAAGGGCACATCTTGAGCGACGACTACCTTATGAGTCGACACCGCGCAAGGTCCACATACACGAACAGTGGCCGACGGGGGTGCAGCCACAGCCCGCAAGGAGGCAAGGGTGACAACAGGGTTGCTGGAGGTGGTCTTGCTGCTATCTTCAAAGATAAACTCAGGCTCTATGAAATGAGAGCAAGATTGACAAATCACTGCGCCGCATGCTCTACAGTGGTGTTTGCGAAAGACGACAGTGAAAGTCGTCGAGCAACGCATACACGAACAAACCTTCTGATCCGAAAGCCAGTGACTCGTGTCGCCGCGAGCCCGCCGGCGTTGCACCAGCCTTTTTGCTATAGGCCCCAGTTTGGAAGCTGGAGGAGCGTCTGGTGTAGAGAGCGGTATGGGGCATGAGAAGAAAGTGGCGAATGAAGGGGCTTGAGAAAAGGGACAAATTGCTTCAGCAATGCGACTGCCAGAAAGACGATTGACACGCATGGATGCCCGATGTGGCAGTCAAAGTGAGGTCTTTCATGGTGTGCACGGCTCCAGAAGATCGAGATAAAAGGACGAGTATGGGAATCGGTTGACCTCCGAGAGGGAGTCCCCACTACGCTTTTATGCACTCACTCACCTTGATTTGATGTCTCATTTTCGGATCGCGAAACAATTCTCGCCATAGATTTCAGGCCAACAGGCCGACTTGGTCGTCAGCTTTGTGTCTGTGTGGGACACGGTATGTACACAGTGGTTGTTTGGCATGGAAATCGAAGGGTCGAGTTCGATCATAGATCGACAGTGTGCGCTCGCTACTCCTTCACTTGTCCCCAATCGTTCACGCACCATGACTACAGGCAAAAGCACTTCACAACAATGCGGCAGCTAGCTCCAGTGCTCTCATTCGTCATCAGCCTTGCCCTCCTTCCTGATGTCATGTGCATGGTGCTCCCTGTGCGGAGCAAGCCTCCCTCTGCGCCGCCCCCACCGCGGGTGGACAATGCCATCGAACGTTTCTTCATTCGAGCTATGGCTAGAAAACTAGCTACCATTACGCCTGACCAGGCTCCCTTCAAGCCAAACCCCACATTCGACGAAATGGCGCTTTCCACTATGCAACTCCTAGACCCGGCATCCGATCCTCTGATACAGTCGGCCAAGATTGCCAGATTGCTCGAGGAAGTGACCCCACCTTTCCTCCGTTTCCTCTTTCGTACATTCGGAGGTTCTCGATTTGGATGTGAGGCCAATGCGTTGGTGGCGCCGCTCTTTTCGCAGTGGTTGGTGGGACCATCAAAGCGGGTGGAGGGCCCTGTGAAGGGGGATACCTGGCAATCGACCATGCTGATTGAAGAGTGTCGCTACCTCAAGTCGGTGGACGGCTGTCGGCACGCGTGCGTGTACCTATGCAAGGTCCCAACGCAGACATTTTTCAAGGAATCTTTAAATATGGATGTGACCATGACGCCTGATTTTAATGATAACAGTTGCCGTATGTGTTTCGGACAAGCGCCACCGGCATCCTTGGACGACGACCCGGTTATGCTTGCGACGGATGGGGTGCCTTGTTTGGCGACGGTGTCGTGTTGTGGTGCGACGGTGGGGAAGACAAAAAAGAAAAGCAGGAGTAAGGAAGCGTCGACCGAGAAGGAGGAGCTGATTTGCAAGTAAGACTGTAGATATTTTTAGAAGGTCTTGTATGGACTGAGTTTGTATATGATACAATGTGCCTGGGCACTTGATTAAAAAAGAAGAAGATATAAAAGAGGTTTATCTTCATCAGAGACTCGGGTAAAAGTCACGTGACCTCGCGATCAATGAATTTCATCTTTTTCATTATCGTCTCTCACGCATTTCGTTTTTTTTTAATTTCCTTTCCATTTCTCTCCTCTAATTTGTCTAGTTAATGGTCGATTTGGAACCCCTAATTGATGGCTAAAAGCGATTCCTGTACGCATGTAGGCACACAAATACACACACACACATGCACATGCACACACTGAATGTAAACCTCTTTAATTTTCACTTCTTCAACTAGTTTTTTTCATAGTCGTCGTCGTCATCATCACTGTCGTCGTTGCTTTTGATGTGACATATTTTCAAAGCCAGAGAACCAATTCCTACTTCCTATATGTATATTTCTGTGTGTATGTGTGTGCATCCGAGTTCCCATGCTTCGATTTTGGAAAGCGCCTAAAGGTAGATATGGGAGTTGCCCCCTCCTTTCCTATGTCTCTCGGCTGATGAGTGAGACGGGGGAAATGGCTTCAACGAACACCCCCTTGATATGCATAGATTCGTTGCCTTAGGTCCTTCCTTTCGGTGCCCACTCTCTGTCTCTCTGTCTCTGTCTCTGTCTCTGTCTCTGCCCCTGTGTCTCTGTCTCTGCCCCTGTGTCTCTGTCCCTCTGTGTCTCTCTCTCTCTCTCTCTCTCTCTCTCTCTCTCTCTCTCTCTCTCTCTCTCTCTCTCTCTCTCTCTCTCTCTCTCTCTCTCTCTGT
>Ga0160420_100721_pt1 | contig 11463 bp, 12 predicted proteins | sample CelAP2metagpilot_FD_108197 | JGI IMG/M metagenome (GOLD analysis project Ga0160420, IMG submission 108197) | Phycosphere-associated microbial communities from algal ponds in Kailua-Kona, Hawaii, USA - Cellana AP2-5-5 metagenome pilot | ecosystem: Engineered > Artificial ecosystem > Aquaculture >... | reverse complement strand
TCCTCCTCCTCCGCGTCTGCTTCGGCTTCTACCGCCCCCTCCTCCCCCGCACCGCTAGCCCTGGCGCTACCAGCGTTCTTCGTCCCTGCCCCCCCTCCCCCCCTCCCTCCCGCCCTCACCAGCCCCCATTCCTCACACAATACCATGACCCGATCCACTTGCCCTGTGCCCAACAATAACTCTACATACAAGGCAAATGCCCTCCCTCCTTCCCTCCCTCCCTCCCTCCTTCCCTCCTTGCTCAACCTTGCCACTGCTTCTTCCACTCCACCCTCCCCTTCGCCCTCCCCCTTCCAGAATCCCACCAGTAGAAGCGAGCCTAACAGCGCCAGAGCATACGAGGAAGAGGGGAGGGAGGGAAGGAGGGAGGAAGGGAGGGAGGAAGGGAGGGCAAGGGCCCTTCCCATCCCATCCCAGGCAGGATAAAGGGCAGTATCTGATAGAGAAGCGTGGGCGTCAGAAAGGAGTGTCAATGTCGCCCTAATCCGAAGAGGAAGTGGAACAGCCACAGCAGCCATAGGAGTAGATGTAGTAGAGGGAGTGATGGTAGCAGTCGTCAGCAGCATTTCCTCCTTCCTGCCCTCCCCCTTCCACAACAAAAAAACTAGTTCTTCAATGGACGGAGAAAGACGAGCCTTCCATTTCTCCTCCCCCCCTCCCTCCTCTGCTTCCTCCCCCCCTTCCTCCCTCTCCAGGGTTCTAACCTCCCTGGGAAGCTGCTGGAGCCATCGAGCCATCCACCCTCCCTCCCTCCCTCCCTCCCTCTCTCCTTCCCTCCTGCTCGACGAGGACAGCAGCAGCCCACATAATTCCAATGCCACGTTTTCGGCCTCGAGGAGAGGAGGAAGAGAGGGAGGGAGGGAGGAGGGGAGGGAGGAGGGGAGGAGGAAGCGTGTGATGTAGATGCAGGCCTGAGGGAGAAGGCCGTGGAGGGAGAGGTGAGAAAGGAGGGATCGGGCGAGGAAAGGGTGGAGGGCGGCCATGCGTAGCACCAGCGTCAAAATCCTCGTCTCAAGGGGAGAGGAGGACGAGGGAGGGAAGGAGGTAGGAGCGTCAGCATTGCTCCCGGGCAGCAGCTCCGACAATCCCCCCCCTCCTCGCTCCTCCTCCTCTTCCTCCTTTTCCTCCTCCTTCTTTTCCTCCGTCGCTTCCTCTTTAGATTTCCTCCTCCCCTTATCCCGTTTTCCCTGGCCCTCCCCCCCTCCCTCCCTCCCTCCCTCCCTCCCTTTCACCACCTTCAATGCCAAGGTTATACCCCGCAATAAAGCAGGGAGGGAGGACGGCTCATTGAACAAGAGCGCATGCAGCAGCAGCGAGGGAGCGTGAGCGGAGGTCAAAAGGAGGGCTGCCACGGCCAGGGGGAGGGGGAGAGAGGGAGGGAGGGTGTGGAGGAGGAGGGGGGGGAGGAGCAGCTGGAGCTCTTGTTGGAAAGAGGTTCGGTTCAAAATGTCAGCGTGGTGGTGGTGGTGGTGGTTGCTTGTTCTCCATCCCTCCATCCATTCTTTACCAAACATGACAGAAGATCTTCGTCGTTTCCCTTCCTTTCGTCCTCCTCTTTTTCTTTTCCCCCTGCCACCACCACCTCCTCCTCCCCCTCCACTGAGGAATGAGGGGGAGGCTAGGAGGGATGGGGCGATAGGAAAGGAGGAAGAGAGGGAGGACGATGTCTGCTCCATCATTCTCTCAAGCTCCTCCAACACGAGCGCCACACGCTCGTTAGATGTGCCGGCCTCGAACCGTAAAACCGCAGGGAGTGAAAAGGAGGAGGGAGGGAGGGAGGAGGCGTCAGTGGTGGGTGGCAAGGTCGTCGACGAAGGTTTTGTCGGAAGGGCGCTTTTCTTGTCTCCTTTCCCTTTTTCCGCTTTCCTCTTCCCATCCTTTCCCTTCTTCACTTCCTTCCCTTCCACCCCTCTTCCTTCCCTCCCTTCTTCTCGTTCTCCCTCCTTCCCTCCCCCTCCTGCTCCTATTTCTTCACAAGCATTCAAATATTCCTCAATCGTGTCTGCCACTGGGAAACGAATCGCAATCTCCATCAATTTATCTAGGACTGCTGCCGTCGCTCTTGCCTCTTCCTCCTCTTCTTCCTCGTCCTCTTTCCCTCCCTCCTCAAGGGTAGAGGTTCCTGAAGCGAGGCCCTGTGTGAGGGGGGGAGGCAGGGAAAGAAGGGAGGAAGGAAGGTGTAAGCGAGGAGAATATAAATTGGGAAAATGTTTATCCTCCAGGAATATTATCACTCTGGAAATATTCACGACCATCGACGGCAAACTGCCGTCCCACATCTTCCTCCCTCCCCCTCTCCTTCCCTCCCTCCCTACCTTGGAATCATCCGCACTCCGCAAAATCTGCAGCAGGGATGGCAAGTACGGTCGAAGCCCCTCCTCTTCCAGCACCCACCCTCCCTCCTTCCTTCCCTGTCCTGACGGAGGCGGAGGGTGGAGATTCCGGGTGGCCATGCAGTGGTACAGGCGGCTGCTGCTGCTGGCCACAGACGGGGACAAGGCACGCTTCCGTCCCACCCTACCACTACTGCCGGTACTAGTCGTCGTAACTTCGTCCTGATTGACCTGCTGCTGCTGTTGTTGCGGCTGCGCCGGCTTATTGGTTGTAATCTCCATCCTCTTGGAAGGCGGCGTTCTTCACTCCCCCACGCAGATGATGCTGCTCCGGCCTCCCCTACACCCAGACGATCCACCCTGTTCGCATAGAAATCGTGGACGTTAATCGGAAGCCGTCGATGTATCATGTGAAAAAGGAGGCTTAAATATCAGAGAAATAAGCGCCACAAGGAAATTGCAGGTCAGAAGAACCCAAAGGCAACTCCGGGTATAATATATGCTATGTGATAGGTACTTTTTCGTGTAGCTTCCTACAATCCTAAAATTATCGCGTGCAACCGATAACCGCAAACAAATGTTACATCTACTTCGATACATTCAGGTATTTTAGAGTCATTCATGGCCTATGGTGATCTCACGAGAGCATCAATCCTACTCCAGCTTTTTTAATTTTTAATAAAGCTTGGAAGAAATTTTCTTGATTTCTTTCGAGGTGCAAGGCATCCTAGCACACACTTCTTGCATTTACTCCTTCTACAACTCGACGTGCTTCTTCTTTAATTGCTACCCTTATTTTGGCAACTGTATCTTAATACTGGAATCAAAACATTTACTCTGGCTTTTGGTAGGTAGAGGAAGAGTTATTGATTATAAAACCAATCTCAAACCTCTCACATTCTCCTTTCCACATTTTTCTTTCCTGAATGTCTCTTTGACTTTGACCATATTACCACAGCACGGTTTGCTATATGTTTGGGGGTTACATTCATTCATCTTCTGTTGAATGTATGCCTACATTACCATAATGATGTCCACGCCCGTTATTGCTTCCCTTCGATCACGCGTAACAAATTTTCAAGACATCTCCATGCCATATCTCATCAATCACCTTCAGAAAAGCTATAACACATGCCCGCGGGTGACAAATGGTTGAATTTCGCGCCATGCACTCCGCCACTTTCCCCACACTTCCGCCGATGACATCAAAATAGGTATTGGGATTCCATCGGTGCAGATGGTGGATGCGAATTATTTCCTCGGCCTCGCGTTGTGTGAAAGGGGACTGACTCGTCTCTACACGGGCAGCGGCGTCGATGGCCGTTTTTATAATCTGCTTCGGGACTTTGCAGTAGCTGTGGAAGGTGGTGCCGGTGGTGCTTGTGGTGCGTTCGCTTTGGCGACTCTCGATGCCCCTCACGATTGATTCACCTGTAGAAGGATCAATGATGAACGGATAAGTATTGAATGTAATGGTTCTGGGGGTTTGGATCGCAGTTGAAGTGCCATGGGGCAATCTGTCACGTGATAAGGAGGACGCGCGTCGCTTGTACGGGGGCGTCTCCGTAGAAGCCTCCCGTTGTTGTTGACGAAATGCCATCCGCACTTTACCGATATATTGTGTTGGCGCCAGGTCTTTCAGATTGACTGAAAGACGTGGCTGGTGGCCGTGACATACCGAAGGAAAGGGTGGGGCAGTCTCCATTAACATTCCTAATCCGGTGCCTTTTTCGTAGTGGTCAAGGAATTAACCTTGTGAGTATGGGAAAATAGAGTAGGTGAGTTCCTCTTCATTTTTTCTTTTCCGTTTTTAATACGAGTAAGCTTTATCAACTCAGGCGGCAGATTATAAAGTCAAAACAGTCATTCTAGCCAACACATGCTCCCTTCTTGTCCCTGACGAAAGAGACGCTGTGCGCCAGAATGAGGTCTGCACGTGGTAGCAGGCAGGCGGTGACACAACGTCATGGTTTTGAAAGATATCTGCAAGACTAGTGTAGAAGATGGGTTTTGGCTGGCGTATATGTGTAAGGAAAAGGAATGGGGAGGCCTTACGTGGTCAAACGAACAGTGCTGACATGTCCGAAGAATTGACCCAGAACGTTCCTATCATGCATTCCCGACACACTAATAGAACCCCTCTACACAAATTACCATCCTCTGTGTGGATCATTCTATAAAATTTCCCGGATGAAGTAGCGTGATCATTGTGGCTCTTACGTGTGAAGGAAAGAAGAAACGTGCCTCGACTCAGGGGGGTATTAGGAAAATCGCGTCAACGGCTGCTCAAATCCTGAAACAGAGCATGGCCAAGCACCGTCGACCTTTCTCCTCTTTCACTGGACCCTCGTCAAAACTTCCAGCACAAAGGTTGGAATCAAAAGCAACAAGCTTTTACGAATTATCTCCTAGCTTCATTTTCTCTTGTATGGTGTCGTCCTTCTTCGTCCTTGCATTTCTCATTCCTGGAAATGCATGTCCTCCATGTCTTCCCGTCGCCCGCTCCCCGGGTCTCTCTCGATGTGGTTTTGAGATGCTTAACATATGTTTTCCGGTAAATTGTACCCAAAAGCATCATTCCTACAAAATTGCCATTCACATTTATGTATTTTCATTCAGATTTATGAATGTCATTTTAAACGCAATTAAATACGAAGAATTCGGAGTAAGTTATATACACATCCGAAAATTGTCCCGGGATAATTTGTTACCTCCCCTCCCCTCGTGCTGAAAGCAAAAGACACCAAACAGACGCTATCAACTTAAATGTTACTGTTTCTCTGCCCCTTATCATTTTTTCTCACTACCCAGTACATAATAAAAGATATCAGAGCGGCCTTCACCTCCCACAACAATTATACCTTTCCTGGCCCTGATCATGCGGATTCCTCTTTTCGATCTCAATCATCACGTTGAAATCGAAGCCTGACACATGGGTATGATTCAGTTTCATTAATTATGACGGCTATAACAGCATTCTCTCAACATTTTCGGCATTTCTCCTCCGTCCCGGTAACAGTCAAGCGCTGAGCCAAAAGAGCCACACTTCCTCCTCTTACGCATTTAATACGCAACCCTCTTTCACCGCGCTTCGCCCTTGACAGATCAAGCCAATTGCTCAGCATTCTCAGGAATAAACGCCTTCAGATCGATCGTTTTCCCATTTCCCCGTTACCACGACGCCATCAGCTCGCACTTCTTATACTCCATCCCAGTGCAAGGCGGACGTGCAGGAGGTAGAAAGTATGTGGATGGCCGGTCATCACAAAGAATATTTGGATTCTACATCAGCCATACTCATAACCAAGTTCCTCATAATACCCACGAAGTCCACAAATACAAATGTATGCAATTTTGCATTCAGCTGCAAGAACGTCTCCGCCTCCTACTCGTCGTTGCTGTACAACTTTTTGTGAAAACCAAATGATCATAAATGTTACGTGTTGTTACCCTTCTTCATCTCCTCATCCCATGGGAACTTCTTGGCCCGACCGCTCATCCCATCCCCTGGCCCTTTGCCATTGCAGTTTGTTGGCAAAGAAATGATGCTCCGTGTTCATCGTGGCGCCTGCGGCCAACTCTTCGTGAGCATGGTGGTTGAAAGCGACTTAACTTTACAGAAATATGTGTAAACAATGAAAGTATTGGAATGGAGCAGGCACGTGTATATTGAAAGTACTCTCCAAAAATATAGATCATATGTAGATATATATAATACAGGGTGAGAGTGGGCCATGGGAAGACGACGCTTGGAAATGCGAGGCTGCGGAGTAGGGCGACATGAACGAAGCACAGACGTGTATATCGACAAGGTAGTTGTTATCAGGCCTGTTAAGAAGAAGGAAAGGGGATGGAAGAGTGTCTGAGAGAGATAATTAAGTGCCTGCTTCGGCCTCTTTGGGAGGCGTGAAGGAAAAAGGCTTGGGAACGTGGAACTTATGTGAAGGCAGGCAGGAGGCCGGATGGTGACATGCGAGGATTATCTCTCACGCCACACCCTCTGCATCCATACACACAGCGCAATCACGGCTAGGACGACGATAGTCACAGTACGGTGAGGGCGGTAGTGGTGGTGATAGTGGTGGCCAGAGCGAATGGAAGAGATATTTGCTCCTGAGAGACCTGACGAGGTGAGTCGCCTCTACAACCTCCCATCCTCCTCCTCCCTTCCCTCCTTCATCCCTTCACGCATACATGTTTACACGCATATGTGTTTAGGATCCTGTTACTGTCCAAGTGCTTGTCTCGCCCATAGCGCCACACATGACAAACAAGGCCTTGAAGACACTGCACACCCTCCTTCCCACACCCGATGCCAAGGTACGTATATACTCACATGCGCTTTCCTCTCCACCAGCCCCCCCGTTTTCGTTTCTGTTGTCGTTCATTGTCTTTATTTTTCGCAAAATGTCTTTTCTGGAGCGTGTGTCCTTCCCCCTGGCACCCATCCATGAATACCCTTCCCTCTTTCCCTCTCTCCCTCCCTCACTCTCCACATTCCCATAGCTCGGGCACCTGAAACGCGTCCGCAAAGATCCTTCCTCCTCGTCCCTCCTCCTCCTGCTCTCCACTCCATCCCTTTACCATGCCCTTTCCCCCTCTCTCCGCTTCACTCTCGAGAAAGACTTAGACTTAAAAATACGAGAGGCCCGAGTCCCGAGGCGACCTTGTAAATCGAGAGAGGAACAAGAAGAATTATCGCGATTATGGCCGATGACTTACCAAGGGATAGGCGAAGTAGTCGAGAAGGAAAAAGCGGCTTTGACGAGGTACGGAAGGAGAAGGAGAGAGAAACATTCATTCCCATTTTCAGTGTGAATGCATCAGTCACTCCGCTTCCCTTTCGCTCTGCCCTCCCCCACTCTCTCTCTCCCTCCCTCCTCCCCTTGATTACACAGCCACGAAATTGAGACAGCAGAAAAGCACCTTCGCCATGCATTTGTCCTTGCTGCCGCTGTAGCTAAGGAGGAGAAAGAGGACAAGGAGGAGGAGGAGGAAGAAGACGAAGAAGAGGAGGAGGAAGACGACCAGAAACTAAACCACAGTAGCAGCAGTATGAGGAGGAAAAGTAAAGGAGTGAAAGGGGGAAGGATACGAAGGGAGAGGGAAAGGATGAGAGAGGGAAGAGGGGCAGTATTCGTAAATCCCGAGAATGGCATTGTGATAGCAACAGCCGTTTCGTCAACTGACACTCCTACAGCAGCGGTAAGTGGGAGGATGGAGGATAAGGGGAAGGAGGGGAACGAGGAGGAGGAGGGTACCAGCGATCAGAATTGTTGCCACTGCCAGCAGCTGCAGGAGCCGCAGCAGCAGGAGCAGGAGCAACGGCAGCAACGGCAACAGAAGCACAACGGTTTCCAGTTACCTCCTTCTCATCCAAGCTCCTCGACTGATGGTCTTTCTACCATCCCTCCCTCCCGCCTTCCCTCTCTTCCTTCTCACCCCCTTCACCATGTCGTCATGCAATGCATCACGCTTGTGGCTCGTCTTGTCGCCGGGCGCCAAGACAAGGAGAGAGGGGGGGAGGAACGCGGGGAGGAAAGTGTAGGAGGGAGGGGTACCGGGCATGAGGGCGAGGATAAGGATAATGTCAGTGGATCGGTAGCATTGCTCTTATCACGCTCCCCGCAACCAGGAGAAAAAGCAGCGTCAAAAGCAGCAACCACAACAACACCAGCAGCAACAATAATACCAACACCAGCAGCAGCAGCAGCAGCAGCAGCAACAGTGCCAGCAGCCGCTCTCGCCTTGCCTTGTGACCAGTACCTCTGCACGGGCCTCGATGCCTACCTAACTCACGAACCCTGCGTCATGTGCGCCATGGCTTTGGTGCATTCCCGGGTGCGTCGTGTCTTTTATGGGATCCCGTCGCTGGAGGAAGGCGCATTGGGCAGTCACTTTGCCGTGCATGCCTTGCCGGGCTTGAACCATCGGTATCGGGCTTTTCGCTGGCATTGCAATGATATGAGCAGCACCAACAGCAGCAGCAGCAGCAGCAGTGGTTGTTGTAGCTGTAGTAGTACGTGATGAATGTTCTGGGTCTAGTTGTGGGGGTATGTATGACATGATCGATGGGAGGTTTAGAGTTGGCGAAGCACCCGTGTGTTTATGTATTTGTCATCGGCCTCTATCCCTGAATATACATTCTCCCACACTGGAGCAAGGTGCTCTGATTATCTGTGGTGAGGTAAAGCGCATTGCCTCAGTTTACTGCTCTTAAGGGGGGAGGAACGGAGGGGGAACGAGGATAAGGGACCTGCAAAACTCGGAGGATGAAACAACTAGTGCATGAATGTAATTGCCTTGGGAGCGTGTTATTTATACTTATACTACCTGAAGTGCTGTTTCATTTATTAATTTATTTTCAGTCATGTGGCAGGGGCGGTATTCTGAGCATTGGTGGCCCATGCCAGAATACTACCATAATGCATCAAGGAAATGCATTACGTATCGTAAAAAAAACTTAAGTGGTAATAGTTTCGCGTACATTTTTATGTTTTCGCCGGTGTTGTATTGCAAGGCCTCTCCCTGTATCTCGAAGAAAGGAAAAGAAAAAGAGGGAGGATGAGGAGGAGGTCCTTGGGTTGACCTGAACCCTTCAGCGATGCGGAAAAGTCACGTCAAGTCATTCCCATACACATGGTGCGGTGCATTGCCCCCTTCACTTCTCCATCAAGTTCTCCAGGCAGTTACAACGTCAATGCGTAGTTCTGCAGGGCATGGTGTTCATTCACTCCTCCTCAGCAACCTCCCCTCCCTCCCTCTCTCACTCCCTCTCTCCCTCTTTAGGAACGACAGCCATGCTCCTTCGAGGCATCCAGCTCTACAGGGCCATTTTGAGACAGCACCGCCAAGGTCTGCCTCCACATTTGCGGAAGCTTGGGGACGAGTATGTGAAGTAAGTGCGGCAAAGGAGAGGAGGTGGAAGGAGGATAAGGGTTGGTGATGATGCGAGGACCTGCTTTCAGCTCAACCCCTCTACTGCGTTCCTCCCGCCTTCCCTCCTTCCGCCCCTTTAGAGCCGAGTTTCGCGCTCACCGCAAATCCAAGACTGATGTCCTGGCCTCTTTTCAAGAAGAGTGGAATGCGTACCTCAGTCACTTGAAAGCGCAAAAGGGGCAGCCTCTGGTAGGGGCCTACCTAACGGATGAGGAGGTCAGACGACTGGTAAGTGTAATGTCCCTCCTGTCTCGCTCACGTGTTTACTCTCTCTTTACTGCCGTACATGCACCGTAGCGATTCATCCCATGCTTTCCGCTGTAGAATGTCTCCTCTTGAATCCTGCCTCCTGCCTGTTGAGGGTCAAACGGAGCGCGGTCTCTCACATCTCCTCACCCACCCCCTTCCTCCTTCCCTCCCTCCTTCCCTCCCTCCTAGTCTCCGGAACAGATGCAGCAGCTCAACAAACTCAAAGAGGAAGCAGCCAAGGCGGCTGCAGACAAGGGAAAAGCCACACCGTCGTCGCTCGGGTAGAAGGACGGAGAGAGGGAGGGAGGAAGGGAGGGAGGAAGGGAGGGAGAACAGGGCAGGATGAATGTACACAGGATAAAACGAAAAAGAGCTCGACAAAGGGAAGGAAAGGAAAGCAGCTCTTCCGGGTTGTATCTTGCTTTAGAGGGTGCTCGTTGCGGCATTTGCTTCTTTTTTTCGCTGACTTGTTGGTTGTTCTCTCCTTCTCCCTCCCTCCCTCCCTCCCTCCCTCTCCCTCCCTCTTTCCATCTCGACCTCCTTTTGTGTCGGTGGGATCATTTAGTAGTCCTCGAATCAGATTTAGTACATGTACACCCGCTTCACCTTCCTCCCTCCCTCCTTCGTTTTCTCCGCCTGTCATCTATTTCTCACAACGCCCACACACATATACAGACTCACACACCCACCCGCACAAACACACACACATACACAGACGCCCCCCCCCAACACACGCACACATTTCTTCTGCACCCTAATGTCGGCCATCCCTTTACCTTCCTCTGCTTCTGCTGCTTCTGCTGCTTCTGCTGCTTCTGCTGCTTTTCCTGCTTGCTCTCTTCTCTCTTCCCCCCCCTCTTTCTTCTATTCTTGTTGCTGCTACTGCTGCTACTGATATTGCTACTGTCGTTGTCGTTGTCGTTGTCGTTGTTGTTGCTGCTGCTGCTGCCACACATGTATGGTGAATGGAATTGATCTATATCGAGAGCAAGAGAGAAGATTGCCGTCCCTCCCTTCCTCCTTGCCCTCCCTCCTCTCCTCCTTCCTCCCTCCTCCCTCTCCCTCCCTCCTCCCTCTCCCTCCCTCCTCCCTCTCCCTCCCTCCTCTCCTCCTCTTCCATCTCCTTCCTCCCGCTCCCTCCCTCTCCCTCCCTCTAGTCTTGCCAAGCGGCCACAATGACGATAAAGGCACCTAATGCCAAATACCGCATATAAAATTTGGACAATGCTGGAAGTCTCAATCCCTTGACTGTGACGAGGGAGAGAAGGAGGAAGGAAGGAAGGGAGGGAGGGAGGGGAGGTGTCAGAATGATGCCATGGACAAGCGTACCCAGCAACGACGAGGGAGGAAGGAAGGAAAGGAGGGAGGGAGGGAGGGAGGGAGGGACGGGACGTACCGACGACGGGCCAGAGCATCCATAAAGCCATTAATGCACCTCCCATTGATGACATCCATACCCACGGCTGCTCGAAACTGAGGCGAAACCAACGCACTGATGTCACCACCACCTGGAGGAAGGGAAGGAGGGAGCGAGGGAGCGAGGGAGGGAGGGGGGGGGGAGGGGCAAGACCACAGGCAAGAACGATGAGAAAGAGGGGGAGGGAGGGAGGGAGGGAGGGAGGGCGGGGGAAAAGACTTACCCCTGCAGCTTGAAGGGCAAACATTGTGTAGAGCGGCCACGTGGGACAGTCGATATTCCAGTTGGAGGCAGCGGCCGAGTCGCGTCCCAGAGCCGTTGTGGCCCGTTTAATCCGTTGAAAAACGGACGAGATGAAGGCGTAGAGCTGGACGTAGGAGGTGGCCATCCAGACTGAGAAGAAGGGAGGGAGGGAGGAAGGGAGGGAGGGAGGGAGGGAGGGAGGGAGGGGGGGGGGAGAGAGGAATGAAGAGAGGAAGGGAGGGAGGGTGGTAGGGAGGGCGGAAGGGAGGGCGGGGGGGGGGG
>Ga0160420_100720_pt1 | contig 11464 bp, 20 predicted proteins | sample CelAP2metagpilot_FD_108197 | JGI IMG/M metagenome (GOLD analysis project Ga0160420, IMG submission 108197) | Phycosphere-associated microbial communities from algal ponds in Kailua-Kona, Hawaii, USA - Cellana AP2-5-5 metagenome pilot | ecosystem: Engineered > Artificial ecosystem > Aquaculture >... | reverse complement strand
GTAGGGAGCAGTGACGTTCTGGGCGAGGTAGGAGAGCTGTTCGAGGATGATGAAGGAGGCGCTGAGGGAGGGAGGGAGGGAGGGGGGGGGGGGGGGGCGGGGGTGGCGGCGATGCGGGCGGGGGGGGGGAGGGCTGGGGGGGGGCCTGAGTTTGCAGGGGCAGCCTAAGGGATCTCCCTAAGCCCCTCCTTTCTCTCCCCCCCCCCCCCCCCTCCCTCCCTCCCTCCCTCCCTCCAGCGATGCCCCCCGTGACCCGCTCCCGTCGGACGTGTTGGAGGGGGAGAAGAACGATACCTTCCTCCTGGTCTTCCAGACTGATAGCCTGCCGCCTCTGGGGGTGGGGAGGTGAGGGAGGGAGCGGGGAAGGGAAGGGTGGAAGGTTCAGGGACAATCCAGCCTATCGTGTTTATGTGCTTATTGTCATTCCTTCCCTCCTTCCTTCCCGCCCTCCCTCCCTCCCTCCCTCCGCAGCTACATCCTCAAGTCCCACCTCGACAATGACAGCAGCAGCAGCAACAGCAGCAGCAGCAGCAACAGCAGCAGTACGACAAACATCTCTCTCATCATCAGCAGCAGCAGTTCTTCCCAGACCAAGGCGGATAAGCACTCCCGGCAGCTCTCCCCTTCCTCCTCCTCCTCCTCCTCCTCCTCCTCGGAGGAGGAGGAGGAGGAGGGAATCGTGGTGGTAGAGAACGCATTTATTCGCCTCCTCTACTCCACCAGCACCGGCCGCCTCACCTCCCTCCAGCGGAAGGACACTAACCTTCAAATGAACGTTACACAGGATCTGCTGTACTACCACTCGTTTAACGGCAGTAGCGGTGTGAACACGACCGGCATGGACGAGGAGACCAAGCGGGGGGTGATTCAGGTGGGGAGGAATGGAGGGAGGGAGGGAGGGAGGGAGGGAGGGAGGGAGGAGTCGTGACTGAGGCTCGTGTTGTTTTCGCACTCCTGTTTCCCTACCTTCGTCCCACGGCTAAGGAGACCAAAAATTTCCGTTCGACCTTTCCTATCTCCCCTTCTAACCCCCCCCCCTTCCTTCCTCCCTCCCTCCCTCCCTCCCAGGCCGGCGGCGCCTACATCTTCCGGCCTGAGGCGGACCAGTCGCTGTACCCCATAAATGCCGGGGCTGTGGAGATCGAGATTTTTAAGGGCGACGTCGTGACTGAGGTTGGCAGGGAGGGAGGGAGGGAGGGAGGGAGGGAGGGGGAAGACAGAACAGTCGAAGGACGGGCATTGTTGGTTTTTGCGATCTTACCCTCCCTCCCTCCCTCCCTTCCTCAGATTCGGCAGACCTGGTCGCCCTGGGCGTCGCTCACCAGCCGGCTCTACGCGGGCTCCCGCTCGCTGGAGGTCGAGTGGTCGGTGGGACCCATCCCCGTCGAGGAGGACGGCGTCGGCAAGGAGGTGATCGCGCGGTTTCAAACGGACATTGGGAGCGGGGACCGTTTGTACACCGACGCTAACGGCCGGGAGTTCCAGGAACGACGACTGTGCGTGCCCCTCCCTCCTTTCCTGCCTTTCTTTCTCCTTTCCTTCCTTCCTCCCTCCCTCCCGTCATTTGTTGATCTCAGTCTTCTTGCGAGCTCGGCCTCTCCTTTCCTTCCTATTGCTAATCCTCCCTCCCTCCCTCCCCCTCTTGCAGGAACCATCGCCCCACGTGGAACGCGTCCATCGACGAGCCCGTGGCCGGCAACTACTACCCCGTCACCGCTGCCGCCTTCCTACTGGACACCAAGGCAGGGACGGAGGCAGGGACGGAGGCAGGGACGGAGGGAGGGACGGTGGGAGGGACGGAGGACCGGGCCAAGCGCCGACAGTTCTCGGTCGTGGTCGATCGCTCGCAGGTGGGTCAAGGTCAAAGCTGCCCTCCCCTCTTTCCCTCTCTCCTTGCTTCCTTCCCTCCCTCCTTCCCTCCCACCCTCTTTCCCTTCCCTCCCTCCCTTGCTTCCTTCTCGTCAATGCCCTCCCCCCCCGTATCCCCTTCTCCCTCTTCAGTAACTCGCCCCTTCCTCCCTCCCTTCCTTCCTCCCTCCCTCCCTCCCTCCCTCCTTCTTTCACAGGGAGTGGCGTCCCTGGCCTCGGGCCAGCTGGACGTGCTGCTGCAGCGTCGCCTTCTCTTTGATGACCACAGGGGGGTGGGAGAGCCGTTGAACGAGACGACGGGAGGGATAGAGCACGGGGGGGCGCATGCCCGACAAGGAGGCGGGGTGGTGGTTTCTGGACAGCACCTGCTGCTGCTGGGGATGGGAGGGAAGGAGGGCCTGAGGGAGCTGAGGACGGAGATGGAAGAGGAATTCTTGCCACGTATGTGCTGGGAGGGAGGGAGGGAGGAGGGCAGAGAAGGAGGGAGGGAGGGACGGGAGGAGGGAGACGATTCACACCTCTGTCTTCCTATTTCCTATACACTCCAACAGCCGCCCTCTTTTTCTCCTCCCACGCGGATTTCCTTGCCTCCTCCTCCCTGCTCTCCTCGTCTTCCTCCCCCTCCTCCACCTCTTCTGTCCCCCTCTCCTCCTTCTCGGGGAGCGAGCTCCCTCCTTCCCTCTCCCTCATGACTTTGCAAAAAATCAGATGCCGAGGGAGAGGCGAACGATGGACCACCCTCCCCGTCGAGGTCGAGGAGGAGGAAGGGAAGGAGGAAGGGACGGAGGGAGGGGGGGAGGCTCGCTTCATCCTCCGCTTGGCGCATCAGTTTGCCGTGGGAGAAGACCAGGAGCTGTCGCAGCCCGTGACGGTGGATCTGGCCAGGTAGGGAGAGGGAGGGAGGGAGGGAGGGAGGGAGGGAGGGAGGGGAGGAAGGGTTGCATCGTGTGTCCTTCAGTCCAATTACCCTTCGCTTCCTCGAAGAGCGCCCATCCCCCCCTGTCTCCCTCCCTTCCTCCCTCCTTCCCTCCCTCCCTTAGTCTCTTTCCCCACCACACACTGGCCTCCTCCGTTGAGCTCACCCTCTCGGCGGGTCAGCCCAAGAGCCAGCTCAGTCGCCTTGCGTGGCAGACGACGCATGGGCAGGCGATGGCAGGGCGCGAGGGAGGGAAGGAGGGAGGGAAGGAGGACGGGCGGATGGTGACATTGAACCCGATGGAGATACGGACATTTGAGGTGGCGCTCAAGTGGAGGAAGGAGGAGGAGGAGGAGGAGGAGGAGGAGGATGAGGTAGGGAGGGAGGTGGGGAAGGAGGAAGGGGAGGTGCAAAAGTGGATAGGGCCAGGGAATTTGATGGAGATGATGTAAGGGGGAAATGAAAGGAAGGAGGGAGGGAGGGTGGGAGGAAGGCTTGTCAATAGCAGCAGAAAGCGATACACAGGGCTAGGACAGCAGCAATAGCAGGAGGAGGAGGCACGGTCATAGCCTCACAAGAGAGAGAAAGCGAGAAAAAAAATGTTTACGTGTGACTCGAACGTGGCAACGGCAAGAGCATATCAGAAACCGAGAGGGGATGAAAGCCCGCGCAGCAGCATAAGAGAGATGACGGGCAGAAATAGGGGTAGAGAGACCCAGCGTCAGCAACAGAGAGATGAGGGAAAGAGACCTCACGCGGCGGCAGAAGCAGCCAAAGAATCAAGCAACATGTGAGCCCGTTGGATCCCCCCCACCGATACATACACACGCTATTTACACGCTATTTGTACACTAAGATTTACACAGAGAGAGAGAGAATGAGAGAGAGAGAGAGAGAGAGAGAATCCAGAACCCATTGACTTTTATCGTCCTTCTTCTTATCGCGATGTTCCTCGTACTTCTTCTTTGCTTTTATAATTATGATTATTTTCTCGTATTTCTTCTTCTTATGATTCCTTTTCTTGTTGTTCCGAATGTAATTACTTTCGTGCGTGCTTACTAGCTCCTCCTCGCCACACATACCCCCCTCCCTCCCTCCCTCCCTCCCTCCCTCCCTCCCTCCATTCGTTCTTCGTGCTGTTGTGTGATGACTTCAACCTCGTCCTACGTACGTACATTTATATACACACCGTCTCTCCCTCTCTCCCTCCCTTCCTTTAAACCCCAGCCCCTTCTCTTCCTAGCAACGCTTGCGAGTACTCCCGTTCTCTGGGAGTCGCCCCTGCCATCCCTCCCTCCCTCCCTCCCTCCCTCCCTCCATACGCCCTCTTGGCCTTGCGGGCGAGGTAGAGGCAGGAGGCGGACCATGCGGCGAGAGGGAACCAGGCCCCGACCACCCACAGCCAGATGTCTTAGGGAGGGAGGGAGGGAGGGAGGGGGGGAGGGAGGGAGGAGAGGGTGAGCCAGCGAAGCAGGAGGCAGACCGCATGCCAAACGAAGAGCGGGGAGGGAGGGAAGGACGGAGGGAGGAAGGGCAACCACCAGGACGCACCTGGCAGAAGTGTGCGGTGGTACACCACGAGCTGGACGTAGTTGAAGGCCAGCGTGATGACTTGGGCGCAGAAGGCTGCCATGCAGAAAGCCAGGAGGGTGTTAAGCTGGAGGAGGGCGATGCGGAAGAGGTCGTGCTGACGAAGGGGAGAGCGGGAGGCCCACACGAGCCGTTTCTTCATCTTTGATGGGGGGACGGAGGGAAAAGAGAATGGAGGGTAGGGATGCAGCAGCGTGGATCAGGTGAGAAGGGCAGATGGGTGGGACTGCTGAGTTCAAGTGAGCGGCCCCTCGCTCCTTCCCATTTTCCCTCCTTCCCTCCCTTCCCACCTGTAGCCCGCTGTACAACATGGAGAGCATAAGGAGGAAGGCACAGGCAAGTTGAACCAGGTAGGCGGCATCCACCACGTAGGCCTGGGCGGTGCCACCGCCGCTATTGCTCGAGGTGGACGAATCGTCACCTGAGAGGGAAGGCGGGAGGGTGGCCAGGAGGGAAGAGTGACGTTTGGCGGGTCGACGAGATTCCTGTGCCGACCCCCCCCCTTCTCCCTCCTTCCTTCACTCTCCTCCTCCCTTCTCCTCCTCATCCCACCTACCGATGTACTCGTTCTCCTCCGCCCACCGCTTGTCGAGGCAGAAGGCTGGTCCTGCCACGTTCAAGAGGAAAGCCACCACCAACAGCCCCGCCGTCGCCGCATCCCGGATTTGGTACATCCACACGCGTCGGGCCCGGAGCAAAGGCGCCTCATAGACGTCGATTCGCCAGTCACTTAGGACGAGGCCGAGTGCGGCGAGGGTGCAGAGGAGCTGGAAACGGAGGAGGGACAGCAGGCCCAGGCAGAAGGATGGAGTAGAGGAAGAGGGGGAGGACAGGAAGGAAGTGGAAATGGTGAAAAGGACGGAGGAGAGGATGGGAGAGGTGATGGTGGAGGTGGAGGAGGATGAGGAAAGGTGGGTGTGGAGAAGGAGTGCGTAGAGAGGAATGACAAAGCATGTCCCAATAACAAGCAAGAGGTGAATGCTCAGACGCTTCCGCCCAAATGAGTCCCTGTGTGAACATGACATGTGTACGTGTGAAGTCGTGAATGCATGAGTCATTGCGTGGACGAGTGTCTCTTTTGCTTCCCTTCTCCTTTATCTCCTCCCCCAGTCCCACCCTGCCCCTCTTCCCTTGCCCATGCTCCCTCAACTCTGTCACTCACCCCATGACCTCTCGCAACTTCCATCCATACGCCTGACAAAACTTGCCGAGGCGAAAAGATGCCACGAGAAATAAGAGCAATGAGAATCCCATCCCCACGGCACCCACGGCCATGCGACTCTGGCTGTCTACGGGCAACTCAATGCCTGCGCCCATGCTTGCTTGATGCACGACGGCGAGGATGACAGTGAAGCGTTTTTGGCAGACAAGGCTGGCAGGAATTACCACTTGGAGGCAAGTGGTGGCATGAATCGACTCGCAGTGAACTAGCTACAGCGTGCTGTGGCCTCTGGTGTGGATGGAATGCATGAGAAAAAGGGAAAAAGTGATTGAGTATATGCCATACTTTTATACGATATCGCCTGTTGTTGACGTGTGTGGGTTCACCGTGACTGGACTCGTCGCACCCCGAATACATCTAGAGCGGCAAAGATTCCACCACCTTATTCACTCACACATTGAATACACATCTGAGCAGGTCCGCCATTCGTGCACAAGGCCGTTTTGGGGTTTGCCGCGGCAAACAACCGACAGCACATCAAGCATGAAGACTCACCAGCTACGACCCTGTCTGCTTCTGGCCGCCCTCGTGGCATTGAGCACGACCACAGGGATCTCTGCATTTGTCCTCCCATGCAGCAGCAAAAGTGGCAGCAGCCGTGCAGGTAGGTCGAGATTGGGGAATTCGAAGGGGGGGTCATATGCGAATAACACGTCTTCATTCCTCCCCCTCCCCTGTCATGTGCCCTCCCCCACCCTCCCCATATGTCTCTTTCCAATGCAGGCCTCCGAATGGCTGCTTCATCGAACAACTACGATCGCCGCGGTCTTTTTGTGAAGAGTGCTGCTATGTCCTCTCTCTTGGCGCTCTCACTCTCGTCTGCTCGGTACGTGCGATGATTCTCTTTGTGAGGGGACCTTGCGAACTAGGCCTCATTCCGTCCCCTCCTCATTCGCCTCAGTAATGATCACTTGGCCTGCATGCGCTTGCAAATGTGTGTTTGGTTTAAGCAAGAGAAGGCACTGGGGTCTGGTGTATATGGCTTTGATTGTCTCTTCCCTCTCATCCTCCCTTCCTTCCTCCCTCTCCCCTTTCTTCCACTAGCCCTGCCGCGGCCTCGGTCGCCTTTGACCCCGACCGTTACGGCGACAAGGAGCTCAAGATTGCCACAGTAAACAAATTAAAGCAAAAACTCCGCAATGCCATCGCGGGGGACTTGACGCTGGCCGTGCCTTTCGTGCGGTTGGCGATTAATGACGGTAGGGAGGGAGGGAGGGAGGGAGGGAGGGAGGGGGAGGGAAAAAACAAAGAAAGGAAGTGAGTGAAAGATAGGGGGATGAAAGATACGACGGAATAGTCTTGGCAATTTCTGCCCCTCATTTGCCCCCTCTTTTACAGCCATTGGCTACGATGCCGCCACGGACGGCGGAGGTCCCGACGGTTCCATCACTTTCGAAATGGACCGTGCGCAGAACGAAGGTCTCAAGCCCGCCCTCGCCGTCCTTACCAAGGTCAAAGGGGAAATGCAGAGTACCAATGAAGTGACCTTCGGCGATATCTGTGCCTTTGCCGGTGCTGTCGCGATTGAGAGCACGGGCGGCCCCCGGATCCCTGTGCAGTTGGGGAGGTAAGGAGGGAGGAAGAAGCAGGGATTATGCATGAAAAGCTAGTGGGAAATGTACTCCCTGGATACTCATTATCACACATCCTGGCGGTTTGTATTCAATTGCATTTATCCTCCCTCCCCTCCGCCCTCCCTTCCCCATAGAACCGACTCGGGCCAACCCAACGTGAACAATGTCGGCGATCCGGGCTATTCCTGGGCCTCCATGACGGGAGAAGGGCTCAAAAACACGTTCACCAAGGCCGGTTTGGGACCCCGGTAGGTGGTAGGACGTATAATCTTGTACTCATTATGTGCGGCACCTTTCTTTTTAAGTGAACTTTGAATGCTGCGCTTGTCTGACTCATAGATGACTTCTCTTTTCTTCTTCAATTTCTTGACTACTTGTTTTGTAGGGAGGCTACCCTCCTCTACGGTGCCGTCGGAGCAGTCCATCTGGCCACCAAGGACGCAGGGCAATCCGCTGGGGAGGTGGACGCGGACATCGACGACGACGGTGAGATCGAAGCGTTCATCCCCACGACGTTCGGCAAACAAAGTGATATCTACGGCGCGCAATTGGGCACCAAAAAGTTCGATGCCTCGTACCTTGCCCTGGTTGGAAAAGGGCAAGCGGTGGGCTTGGGTACGATTGACAAGGTGTTGGCGACCGATCCACAGTTGAAGACATTTGTGACGAAGTACGCTGGGAACAACAATGCCTTTTTGAAGGATCTGAATGAGTGTTATCTAAAACTGACGACGTTGGGTTACAAGGGTACGAAGCGAAATGATTAAGACTGGATGGCGGTGGAAAAGATCGTCTTCAGCAGTGCATGAGAAGGACGGACAAAAGCAATTAGTTTTACTTGTTTCACATTTATCTCAGAGATTATCTTTGACAAGACAGAGAGGGATGTCCCTGTGTGTCTTCCGCGACACAAAACAGCGTGACAACATACTTTTAAAAAAAATCCTATGCACATGCCATTTCGAAATATCTTACGGTCTGGTTTCATTTTTTTCCTTTTGCTTTTATTCGTATCGAACGTACAAACCTTGTGCACCGTTCATGGCCTTATAGAGTTTGGTCGGAGACGCCGTGATACACTCTCGTGTGTGCTATAAGGGGGTCATTTGGAGTGCGCAGGGGATAAAATGGTTCCGAGGAGGGCAGCTCGGCTGCCACTACAAGCACAGCCAAGTTATATTCAATTCATATGTAAGCTATTTGTTAATCCGAAATTCACCTTGAGACCATGTCCCAAGGTGACGTATGCGCTTCAGTTTCGGCGAGTGTTCTGTGTCGAGTGTTCTTGTCTTGGTCGTAGCTCATGGACAATCACTACCCACCAACAACCCAGCCACAAGCCACCGCAGGCAACCCCTTCATCCCCAAGAGCATCATGTTTAGCTCTCTTTTGAGCGGCACTTTAGGCGAGATCCTGGCGCCTTCCCCTTCTGTATCCGCTGAGAAGAAGGAACCATCATCAGAGCAGGAGCAGCAGGAGCAGCAGCAACAGGAAGCAAGCGGTCAGGGTGCGCAAACCTACTCGATGCCAAGGCAAGAAGAGGACGCAGCAGCGCGTGCAAGTGTGAACAAGACCCTCGCGGATGCCTCAACGCTCTTTCCCTTTCCCGAGGTCGAGAAGAGAGCCGCCCCCTCTCCTTCGCCTACCGGTGTGACCCCTACTGCCGCCATGACAGACCCCGCGGCTACAGACGTGACGGGCATGCTCGCCAACCTGTCGCTCGCGGATGAGAAGAAAGAGCAAGAGCAAGAGCAACAGACCGGTCGACAGAGCGCGGCAGCTGTCCTGATGCCTCCCCCTCCCCCTCCGTCGATGTCCAACTCTTCCTCCCTGGCCTCTTTGCGCCCCCCGCCGCCCACCCCAGGAGTCACTCCCCCCAGCTCTAAAATTGAGAATGAAGGAGAAGGTGATAGAGGTGATAGCATCAATAGCAACCTTCTTCCTGCCTTCGCCACGCCTTCCAAGCAGACGCCGGGTACGGGCAGGAAGGGGTCTGCGGCCCGTCGGCGCTATACGGTCAGTCCGATGCTCTCCCGCACACCCAAAAAGATGGAGCCGAGGTTGGGAGACATGGTGCTGAAGGTAGGCCAGGAAGGAAGGAGGGAAGGAGGGAAGGAAGGAGAGACACTCACGCACCGACAAGGAGTCACACTCACGCATCGACACAACGATTCTAACGCGCCATATGCCTGTGGACTGTGGATCCCGTCCCTCCCCCCCCCTCCCCCCCTGTAGGCGGCCGTCGACACCGCAGCGTGTCTGACGAGCCCCATCAGTGACTGGAAGAAGCAGAAGGCCGTTTTTGATGCCTGTGCGCTTTCGCGGGCCACCCCCGAGCATAACAAGATACAAGTATGGAGGGGGTAGGGAGGAAGGAGGGAGGGAAGGAGGGAGGAAGGAAGACGGCCTAGCCAGGTCCAACGGGGAGAAAGTTTCCATCACGCCGCTTCCTTCCAATCCCTCCCTCCCGCCCTCCATCCCTTCCTCAGCTTCTATCTAGGCCGTTTCCTCTCAATCTCTCCCTCCCGCCCTCAATCCCTCCCTCCCCCAGGCCCTTGCTTCCTCCCTCGCCTCCGAGCCGTCCCTTGCCAAGGCCCGTAGCACGCGTTTAGCGATGCTCGCTCCTGATGGACAGACACCCCTCCACTGTGCCGCGGCGATGAACAACATGACTGCGCTTAATTTATTGCTCCTAGCGCCGGAGACAGACTGCTTTGCCGTGGACTTGCAGGGGTGAGGAAGGAGGGAGAGAGGGAGGGAGCGAGAGAGGGAGGGAGGGCTTGAGGGAGGGAAGGGAGGGGGAGACCTCATGTAAACATCACTTACCCCCATTGGAGTCTCTGACATATGCTTCGACGTGCACCCTCTCACGCACACAAAACCTTCCCGCCTCCTCCTTTCCCTCCCTTCCGCCCTCTCTCCCTCTTTCCCTGCCTCCTCCCTAGTCGGACAGCCCTCCACCTCGCCGCTACCAACGGTCACCTGGAAGCCTGCCGTCTTCTGAAGCACGAGATGACGCGTAGAGCCGAGGGAGGGAGGGAGGGAGGGAGGGAGGGAGGGCAGGCACCGGTAGGGATGGCGGCACCGGTTGATCTGTCGGGAAGAACGCCGTTGGGATGGAGGGTGTCAGCAGCAGGGGAAAAGAAGGAGCTGGAGGAGGTGGGTAGAGCTTCTATTCTTGTCTCGACGTTTCTCGTACCTTGCCTCCTCTTGCGCGTTGGGTTGGGGCCCTTGGAATCCTTTTTCCTCCCTCCCTCCTTCCCTCCCTGCGCGTAATCCGTCGGGGGGACGGGCTGTGCCTGCATTGACTTCCTCCCTGCCTCACTCCTCCCCCCTCCCTTCCTCCCTCCCTCCCTTCCTCCTCTCATTTCAATCGCAGGAGCTCTTTGCGTTGGGAGACCCGTCCATCTTCCCCACGGTGCCCCTGCAGGCCCGGACGGGGGGTGAGAGACTCGGCTTCGGTAGGAAGTGGGGAGGGAGGGAGGGAGGGAGGGAGGGAGGGAGGGAGGGAGAAGGATTGCAAATTTAAGTTCATTTCCTATTCTGAGCTCATGTTTTTCGCCTCATTTTTAGTTTGTTCGAATACTTTCATGTCCCTTCCTCCATTCCCTCTCCTCCCTCCCTCCCTTCCTCCCTCCCTCCCGTTTTAAGGCTACTGCTCCACGCCGGGTTGGCAGCCTAAGATGGAGGACACGGTTTGCGTGCAGACGCCCCTAGGAGGAGGAGGAGGAGGAGGAGGAGGAGGAGGAGGAATAGGAGAAGGGGAGGGCGGGAGGGGGGACGGGGGGGACGAAGGAGTAGGGGAGGAGGACGGTCTTTTCGCTGTGTTCGATGGACACCAAGGTGAGGAGGAGAAGGTGGAAGGGCGCGAGGGCAGGAGGGAGGGAGGGAGGGAAGGAGGAAGGGAGGGAGGGAAGGAAGGAAGATGTGAATGAACCACCCTCGCACTTCCGGCATTTTCATTTTATCCATTCCTCCTTCTCCTCTCGTGCTCCCTCCCTCCCTCCCTCCCTCCCTCCCTCCCTCCCTTCTTGCTCCCAGGCCTCCTGTGTGCGGAGTTCGCCGCCAACCACCTCGTGGAGACCCTCTTCGAGTCCCGGGCCTGGCGCCGGGGGAGGGCGGGGGGGCGGGAAGAGGAGGAGAAGGGGGAGGAGGAGGGGGGATGGGTGCGGGAGGCACTGATTGAGACTTGCCTCTCCCTCGATCGGAAACTGGCAGAGCTGCCGGACTTTCAGGTGAGGGAGGGAGGGAGGGAGGGAGGGAGAGGTGGTCGGACCAATAATTAAATACCC
>Ga0160420_100717_pt1 | contig 11490 bp, 19 predicted proteins | sample CelAP2metagpilot_FD_108197 | JGI IMG/M metagenome (GOLD analysis project Ga0160420, IMG submission 108197) | Phycosphere-associated microbial communities from algal ponds in Kailua-Kona, Hawaii, USA - Cellana AP2-5-5 metagenome pilot | ecosystem: Engineered > Artificial ecosystem > Aquaculture >... | reverse complement strand
CTTCGATCATAGCCTTTCTATCCTTCAAATTACATCTTTTCTCCCTTCGATCATAGCCTTTCTATCCTTCAAATTACATCTTTTCTCCCTTCGATCATAGCCTTTCTATCCTTCAAATTACATTTTCTCCCCTCCCCTTTCATGACCAAATCCCACCTTTTTCGACTCCTCGCCCACCCACTCACTTACTCGCCCTCCATCCTTCCATCCCCCGCTTCACAGGACCGTCGGCGGGCGGCGCAGAACAGCACGATCGGCTACCGAGTACAGCCCAAGAAGGAAGAGGAGGATGAAGGATAGGAAGGAACGGAGTGATAGAGGGAGGGGCGGAGGGGGGGACGGAGGGCGAAAACATTTTTGAATGGGTTAAGCACTGACATGTGTGTGTGTGTCTTCTATACATAGAGGGAGGGAGGAAGGGAGGGAGTAAAGCTGGCGTCTATGACCTCGAATCTGCTTTCTTCCTAAGCTTTTGAATCGGCAGTATGATGCTTGCTGGGTGAAAGACGGAGGGAGGGAGGGAGGGAGTGAGGGAGGCGAGGGAGGCGAGGGAGGTAAGACACGATCACCTGTTTCAATTACGTGTCTGAGTGGTAGCTCCTCGGGCATGGAAGAGGAAAGGGAGGAAGGGAGGAAGGGAGGGAAGGCGCATTTCAGGCATTTTATTTCTATTATATATACATACGATTCCAGCAGTTCGAGGGTTGCAATGGAAAGAGGGGGAGAGGCTGGGAAGCCGGGAGGCAGCGATAGAGGGAAAGAAGAAACGCCAACGAGAGATGCGTGAAAGGTAGACCTACATACCTTACTGAAGCCGGAAAGGAGCTGGGATGAGGCAGGAAAGATTGAAGAACACTTATGTCGTCACTGGCGTGTTTTCTCGGAAGCAAAGAAAGGAGAGAGAGGGGAGAAGGAAAAGAGGCCGCATGCCAGCAGCAAAATCACCACCTCCCGTTTCACGACCCGAAGAAATTTTAAGAATTTTATTTGATGTGTAATTCGTCTTCTGGTGATGGCGGAGTCTGGAAGGTCATTATTGAGAAGCAAGTAGATGGAAGCCCTAAAGACAAGAACGTGAACGAAGGAAAGGCAGCAGAGAAAGCAATCAGGAAGGAGCGAAATTTGAGAAGCAAGAAGATGAAAAGGAGGTCGCAACTGCAGCTGCAGCAGCAGCAGCAGCAGCAGCAGCAGCAGTAGCAACAAGAACAACGACAACAAGAACAACAAGAAGATGAAGACGAAGACGAAGAAGATGAAGACGAAGAAGAAGAAGAAGAAGAAGAAGCATGAAAGAAAGATTAGTAGTGCGGCGGTGACGAGAAAGCGATGCGGTCATCCGAAATCAGGTAACGAAAAGAACAAAAGAAGAGAAGACGGAAAAAAGGCGGAGTCAATCCAATCGAACACAACGGTTGGTTGGTGGCCTTCAATGAAGACCTGTCCCACCCTTTCTTCGGTGCATGCGCTCTTTTGCATGCTTTCCCTCGTCCTTGAACGTCACTAAAACTCCCTTTACCTTCCGAAGCTGCATCATTAATACATGTACGTTCATGCATCTACATCTCCACCTTCACCTATCGTCTGCACCTCTTCCATACTCGTCTCCCGCTTTCGTTCTCACATCAAAGCACCAGTGATTGCTCTCCTTTATATATCCATTTATCCATTATCGCGGAGGAAATAGAGCATCGGATATCGAAACTCTTTCAGGGCCCTTACGTAAAGCCCCTTACGTAAAGCCCTTGGATAATACCTGCATCTTCTCCTTGATTTCATATATACACTTCTTCGCCTCTTTTTCCACCCCTGACTTTTCACCCGTATACCTACCCCCTTCCTTTTCCGCCGCCCATCCGTCTCATAAATGTTTCTCTCTTGTTTCTTCTCCCTCTTCTTCACCCGGTAGATAGTCTGATGTTCTCCTGTCACACCGACCGAAAACCGCCTAGTTTCTTCCTGTCCTCGCTCTCTTTCCGGTTCCACTTTCTGTCCTTTCACTGCCTCCCTGTAAAAGCACCGAAAAAGTTTCCTCCCTTCCCTCTTCTTTACTCCTCCCCTTGCTCTTACTTCGCGACCTCTAGCCCGCCCCTCATCCCTACCTTCTATGTCCCTTTTTGAGGAAAGCCGATGAACACCGCTGTGATTATGCGATTCCCCGTTGCTGCCGTTCCTACTGGAATGACCTTTGCGGATGCAGGTGCTGTCGCTGCAGCTGATCACAGGGTTAGGTGGGAAGAGAAGGGGTGGGGAGATGGGAGAGGTAAGATATGCGGACATTCTATGTGTAGCCTTCCCGCTGTCCTCTTCTTTTATCCTCCTTCCCCTTCTCCTCCTGGCCCTGTGTGGGCCGTCCGGGGACTTTGCCTGATCGAAAAATCTGTCAAAGTCGCTAGTAAAACTCGGACAAGGAATAAGGGATGAATCGGTAACATTTTATTGTTGGAAGGCTCCCCCTCGTGTGCAAGTCCTAGAGGACGCAGGTTGCATGCGATAGTTTTAGAGGGATGTAGGAACGGCGAAAAAGAACTAAGTCATAGTAGTCGTATGGTACGTATGGTATGGCCGTATGGTATGTTCCCTAGTGAGTTGGCGAGGCCACCAACGGCAGCAACCCTTCCCAAAGAAGGAAGCTCTTCACTCGTGCATTCATTCTCCATCTCACTAGCACACCACCACAGGCATATTTCTCTCTGTTGTCTCGATAAAAAGTGTCCTCGTGTTTTCCTGGTGTCAATGCTGCCATCTTCTCCTGCCTGTGTCTTTTTAAAGTCAGCAATTCCTTCTTCCATAGCCCCCCATTGTTGCTCATCATTCACGACCCGACTGCACACATCACAAGAGATCCTCATCCTCCTCCTATTCACTGCAATGACCTATATCTCACAGCAGATACCTACTAGCATGGCGCGCTCATGGCCACCACATCAACCCTGTCGTCCTTCTCGCAACACAGTCCTCGTCGTCCTCTCCACCCTCTCCAGCTGCTCCCTCCTCCTCCTCCTCCTCTTCCTCCTCCTACCCTCCCCCACCAGCGCAGCCACGAGAGAGAATGAAGAAAAGCAAATCCGCAAGGAAGAAAACGTCTTTCATGCTACCAACGAATGGCAGCCCATCCCACGCGATGCATCGGTCCCTCCAGGGTTGCACGTGAAGCTGGATTTGTCGACGGGCGAGAGACTGGGCAAGCTCCTGGACGCGGACGAGACAGCACAAGCAGCAGCAACAGGAGCTGCTGGAACTGCCGTCAGCACTTCCTCAACTTTCATACCCCCCAATCAGAACAAGTCACAGAATGGAGGAGGGCTGCTTGATAGCATTACCATCAAAAACACCCCGGAAGAGGCCTTGGACACGGCCAGTGGCCCCCTTCCCACTCGCCGGGAAACCATGCTCAAAGTCATCTCCAACCTCCCCCCTGTCGAGCGCGCCAGCATGGGTGTCGATGCCCTCCTTGCCACTCGTCCTCCTGACTTGTCGCACCCCGAAGAAGAAGAAGTGTTTTGGCAGAAGGTGGAGGGTTTGTGGGAGGAAAGGCAAGCGATGCTGCAGCAGGCATATGACAACATGCTCAAGCCCGCGGAGGAACTGGGGAGGTTGATACAGGTGCTGAGGGAGGGAGCTGGGGAGGAAGGGTTGCTACTACAAGCATTGATAGAATTGGAAGACTGGTTGTCGGATGTGGACATGGCTCAGGACTTTTATACCTTGGGCGGGTGGCCTTTATTGGTGGGTAGGCTAGGGAGGGGGGGAGGGAAGGAGGTGAGGTGGAGAGCGGCGTGGGCGGTGGGAAATGCGGTGAAGAATGATAGGGGATTTCAGGGATGGGTTTTGGAGAGAGGGAAGGAGGGAGAGGGGGACTCTGCGTTGACGCTTTTGGTGGAAATACTGCGGGAGGCGGCGGAGGGCGGGGTGGAGGGGGAGGAGAGGGAGCACGGGGAGGAGTTGTTGAGGAAGACCGTATATGCCTTGACATCGGCAGCAAGGGGAAACGCTTTGGTGCAATCCCAATTGCTCAAGGAGGGGGGGTTGGAGGTTATGGGTCGCCTCCTCGCCTCCTCCCCTTCCTCGTCCTCGTCCTCGAGTGGACGACGGGCTCTTCGATTGAAGCTTGTTGCCTTTGCTCACGACATGATACTGGAGGCCAGACAAGGACAGGAAGCCACGTGGGAGGTAGAGGAGGCGCGACATCCTCCCTCCCCCCCCCCCTCCCTCCATGCCTCCCTTTTGGAAGGAGTGACGACGCCGACCTGGTGCCAGGGGGCGTTGGTCTTGCTGGAGGAGGTGGCGAGGGAGGGAGGGAAGGGGGGAGGGAGTACAGGGGCGCAGGCGGTGGAGACGGAAAAGGTGGTGGAGGCCTTAGGACTTTTGCACGGTGGGTGCAGTGGGCACGGGCATTGGGGCGGAAGGGAGGTGGTGGGGAGGGTGGTTAGGAGAGCAAGGGAGGAGGTAGGGCGGGAGATGTGGGCGGAGGGAGTCAACCCCGAATACCACCAGGAGTTGTTGGGGATGCTGGAAGAGCTGGCAAGGGAAGTGGAGGGGGAAAGGGGGGGGGAAGCAGGGAGGGAAAGGGTGGAGTTGTAGGTGGTGTCTGCATGCATGCGCAGATGAAGGGGGAGGTGGGGGTAAAGTATGAAGCAAAACGAACATAATAGAAGTGGGAAAAGACGATGGAGGTGGAGGTGGTGGTGGTAGTGGTGACGATGATGATGTGATGAGAGCAAGGGATCCAGTGTCTGATGTGAGTCTATCCCGGGCCACGCCTACAGAGGTTACCTGTCTCATCTCGCTTTAGATGTCACGCTCATTTACTTTCTTAAGGCTCAATTACTTGCCCTTTTCTGCCTCCCTTCCACCTTCTCGCGATTTTTTTCCTCCTCCTCCTGATCCTCCTCCTCCTTCTCACCTCTGTCTGTAGGAAATCCCATTCAAATCTTCAATCACCCACTGCAACTCCTCCCACGCCGTCACCTGATAATGCTCCTCCCCTCTCCTCCCTCCCTTCCCCTCTCCCTTCCTGGCGCTGACCAGGCACGTAAAACACCCCTCACTCCTCCCCACCCCAACCAAGGTCGACTCGGCCGTCACCATCAACATTTCTCGCGGTATTATTCCCAGCTCCTCGCACAACCACCGCACCTCCTCCCTCTCCCTCCTCCTCCTCCTCGTTTCTCCCTCCTCATGCTCCTCCTCCTCCTCCTCCTCCTCCTCCCCCTCTCCCAAAGCTGGAATTGCCTCAAAACGCACCCTCCCTCCCTCCATCCCTCCTTCCTTCCCTCCCTGCCTAGCCCCCATCAGCACCTCGCTCGTTAGTCCCTTCCTCCCCCTCGGTATTAACCCTAAACGTAATCCCCGCCAAGTCATGTAATCCAACACGTCCATCACCGACGACGTCAGCAATCCACCCTTCCTGCCACCCTCACTCCCACCCTCCCTCCCGCCGTCCCTCCCGCCGTCCCTCGCTTCCATCAACCGGCGCACACGATTATGTCGGATAGCAAGATCGTTGTTGTCCCTACTACCATTGCTGCTGCTGCTGTTGTTGCTGTTGTTGTTGTGTTTTTGATTTTGTCCTTTCGCACGAAGCCGGGCTAGATACTTGTTGCGGACATCTGCGGTGGGGGAGGAGGAGGAGGAGGAGGCGGAGGAGGCGGAGGAGGAAAAGGGAAAGAGGGAATGAGCGGGGGCTCCAGGAAAGCAGACAGGGTCAAGGGAAGAGGCAGTGGATGTGACGGTAGAGGAGGAAGCTATTGTGGCAGAGGAAAATGCCTCACGTGGATCCCTCCCTCCCCCTCCTCCAGACTCAAACCCCGTCACCCCCAAAGTCCTTGCCAGTGTGCTGATCATGTCCGTCTTTCCCTCCGCCTCCTGCTGCTGCGTTTGCGATCCCAGTCCGCCTCCCCTCCCCACCGCCCCTCCTCCTCTTTCTCCAGCGAAACCAGATCCAAACATCTCCAAGCGAATGCGTCGTTCCAATTCGTCCTCAGGGAGGAGTGGCCGTTGTCGTGAAGATAGCGCAGATGAATCAACACCCGCAGCAGGGGTAGCTGTGCGAACCAAGGGCAAACCGCCGCTACTCAGGCGGAGCAGCAGGGATAGATCGAGAATGACGCCTTTGATTAGGGTAGGACGACCCATGGTAATGGTTGTAGTACTGAAGGCGATGGAAGGTGGGAGGAGAGCGCAGGATGGCGCGGGGTGCGCCTGTTATCGTTTGTTGTGGTTTGGAAGAAGGGAACAAGGGTAAGGATCACTGAGATGGACATAGAGAAAGGAAAGGAGAGTGTGTGCTGAGGCGTGTCTGATGGTGAGTACTCTCAAGAGATTATTCAAGCGAACGCATGCGTCATTCTCGCTCATCGCTGGAGGGGCGCGCGATACGCTCCCTTCTGCGAACATAATCACAAACGCATATACATATATATCAGCTTCGTTCCACAATCCTCGATCATCATGTCCTCCTCATCATGTACACTCTGCTGACCATATGTCTAACTCCAGCTTCCCATTTTTCTCTCTCCTTCTCCTCATGCTTGTTCATGCTTCCTCTTCCCCGCGTAGTACCCCCCAACCATCTTCTCATGCTTGGCTCCTCGTGCTCTTTCCATAGTATCAGCAGTCCTAGCGGCGGCAACAGCCTCGCCATCTTTCTGACTATCTATTATCCTCATTTTCGTGCCTTCCTTCCACCACCTCGCCTTACGACCTCTTCCTTCCTTGCTTCCCCTCCTCACTCCTCACAAACACATACGAAACAGCAAAACACTGCCTCTACCAGAGAAAACATGCCATCCCATGACAACTACCACGGTTCATTCTCAATTGAGAATAATGCCATCCAGCACGCTGAGAACATCAAGCTCCAGCACGTGGCTGAAAGTAAGTAGAAGGAAAGAAAATGGGAAAGGGGGGAATGGGAAGACGACGATGCCATGGACTGACTCCGATCTTCCTCCCTTCGTTCCCTCCATATCCCCTATTTCAGGCTTAGAACATGACAAATCTCGTGTCTCAGACCTCTACGAGCAAGCTGCCCGTTACAAAGCCCGCAGCACCGTGCTGGACCGGGATCTCGTGCGTTTACGTGCCCAGGTTGAAGAGCTGTCGGTAGAGGTTTCGACGTTGTCGGGTCGCATCGCCCAAGAATACGAAACCCTTGCGCAGCTACACAAGATGGAAGTCGAGCTAGAAAAAGAACATAAGCAAAACACGGCGAAGCTGCAGGAGTTTGAGGCGGCCTGTCAAGAGAGGAATTCGGAGAAAGAGAGGATGATGGCGAGGGTGGCACGGGAGCAGCGGGCTTGGAATAAAGGGTTGATGGTAGTGGAAAAGAAGGCGCGTGAGTTGCTAAAAAGCCCCATAGGTGTGACAAAGCTGAAGGAAAGGAAGTTGAGGGCGTGGGGGAAGCGGGAGGAAGTCCGGGGCCGTGTTGAGACGATTCACCGGGAGTTGGAGGAGGTGAACCGAGCCTGGGAAGCAGAGCAGGAAACAAAGCGGCAGGAGCAGCAGCAGGAGCAGCAGCAGTGGCGGCTGGAGGGAGAGGATGAAGGGGAGGAGGAGGAGGAAGAGGAGGAGGAGGTTCGCACGGGTGTTGGAGGGGGAGGGAAGGAGAGGCAGCATTGGCGAGAACTGGGTCGTTTGCAGGAGCTCCAGCGGGTGCTGAGGGAAGAAGGAGCGGTGTTAGATCGTAAAATTACCGTGGCACGAGGTCAGATACAGGCGGCGGAAATGGCAGAGGATGGAAAAAATGCAAGGGAGGAGCTGTTAGAGAAGGAGTTTGGAGGAGGGGAGGGGAAGGAGACTAGGGGCACGGGTTTTGGGGCTAGTCGCGGGCCGGAGTCGGATGTGTCGTCGTTGGGATCTCCCTCGATTTATTCGGCGCAGGAGGTTAAGGAGGGGGAAGAAATGGAAGAAGGGGGAGGAAACTCAGGAGGGGGGGACTCAGTAGAGGGGAGGGCTTCGTGCGGGCTACAGAGATAGAGTAGCACTGTAAGAAAAGGGGGGGTGACAAAAAGGAGGGCAATTGAGAGGACCGTGGGATAAGAAGGCGAAAGGGTCATTTGTGTGTGTGCATGAAGAAAGGAGTGGGGACTGAGTAAGGAATGAAGAGAAAAGAGTGCAAAAAATACTGTGAAAGGGCATGATGGAGGGTGGTAAGGAATAGAGGGAACGAAAAGGGGGGAAACCAAGTGAGTATGAGGAGATACATATTCCCCTTCGTGTATGTGACTCTATTCCTTATGACTGTTGTAAACGTGCGCTTGATCGTATCCATGTGATGGGGATAGAAAAATAGAGCAATTAAAAAATATATGAAGTGGAGCAGCCAGAAACGAGGCCAGTGACACACCACGACGGAGTACGAAGAAGAAATAGTGCTGACAAGATGGGATCAAAATAAGTGGAGAAAGCACATAGTCTCTTATATTGCCTATTTGTGGATCCTTTATTCCTTTATGTGGTTCCCACTTTCCTAGTCTACTCTTTTGGGGAAGCACCACCGTGGTGGTTGGAACAATGACCATGAATCGCTTTCATATATTAGACCAGATTGGCGAATAAATTGTCTTCCTTTATGTTCATGACATGCCTCGAAAGCAAATATTGTTGCAATGCACAGAGCGCATGACTTTGGTTTGTGTGAGATTGTAGCCAAGGTCACAAACAGATGAGTGCATAGTAAGAATAAAGGGCGAGTTTAATATTAATATTAGCGCTAGTCTCGCAGAAACACGCACTACAATAGCATTCGGTCGACCAAATGCATGCGTCCGTAGGCAAACTCCGTATTTTGCCTCCTAAACCGCGTATTCATCTTTTCCTCACTATTTCTCTATCACTCACCGAAGTCGGCATCACTTCTTCGTACTTGTCGATTCAATCCTGTTAAGTTTCCTGTGACAACACACCTTGTTACTGCTGGTAGACATGGGCGACGACAGAACAAAAACAAAATTTTAATCTGACATTTGTGATTCTTACACCGCAGCAACGTAGTCCACGAGCTGAGAGCACCAGGAGAGACCGTTCTGAGTGGCATGGAGGTAGTAGGTGCCCGAAGCCGTGTTGGCAGGAACGGGGACCGAGATGCGGCCTAAAGGCGTATACGATACCAAGATACTCACTGAATTTTTCGACATGGTAAGGATGCACTTTGATGTAAGTGCTATCGCGATGGGCTGGGCTGCAGAAAGGTTGGCGAGAGCCAAGAGGGCCTCAACACCCGCAAAGATTTTGGATAAAATCCAGCGGTTGACCGTCGAGGCAAAGGTGATTTCCTCCTTATTGCTCGCAGTTATTTCAGCATCATTGACATGTACCCTAGGAAGGCCTGTGTCAGCGTTCTCTGTAGCCATCACTTCAAACATTTGCTTACCAGAATCTTCGAGATCCGTTCCCTTGATTCTGTGCACCTTCATCATTCCCAAGTCAGCCGCGTCAAGGTGTACGCCTGCATGTGCCACCTCGCCAAACAAGGTCAAAAACACATCTGGGATAAAGTCTTCAAGTCAGGTCGTGACGGCGGCTGTGCAGATGGCATCATGTGTAATTCTAAGATAAGTCCCAAACGTCCGTGTGGGTTGATCCACGAAAGCCTCGGCCCAATTGTCGTTTGCCTCAATTTCGGAATATGTCGCCTCATCCTTGGTATGCAATTTTACTCGAGCGCACCCTTCGTCCATTGTGCTCATTGACTCACAAAGAATGTCTAGCACGTGAACTGCATCCAAACACACGGTGGGCTCCACCATTGCCAGTGCCGATGAGTAGTCCACCGAACAACTGGACTTCAAAATGCTTTGTCACCACTGAGGTGTCGATCCAATCGTCTTGCCAATTAATGGGTCATAGAGTTTGGTCGCACTTGATATCCAATTTGGGGGAGCCGCCATAGAACCGTCCTCCGAAGCTGTGCGGGCGTCATTCAAGTTGCGCGCCGCTGGATGTTCGTTCTGGGTGTCGGAGCAGGCCCCCGCGGCATCCTCAATAAATTCCGTAGTAATGTCGCCCTTAAAGCCGCGGGCGTTGCACGTCGTCGCGTTGCCACTTAGTGTGGCGAAGATACCATCCAAAGTTTGTGACTCAGTGCCCGGCAAAGCTTTAATCGTTCGGCGTCCCTTCGCTAATGGTATTGCTGCCTTAAAGGACGTGCGAGTCAGCTATTGCCTCGTCCACCCTTGTCGTTATTTCCGTCAAAAAGCGCGTTGTAGGTGTCTTGGACGTGGCTGTCAAGAGTTTGTACCCGGAATGCTTCCACGGCTTAGCCACACCATTCCTCTCGACCAAAATAAAATTCAATGCAGGGGATGCGTCAGTATTGATCCAAGCAGCCTTTCCAACATAGATGCTTTATGGGCTACAGCCTACCACAGCCGTTCCCGGGCCTATAAAGGCGTCGATACCAAAGAGGACAGCGAGGAGCACACCCACATTCTTGGTGAGGGGTGCTCCTAAATCCACCTGAATCCCCGATCCTAAAAACAAGTCTGCCCCCATCAGCACCGGGGATGCCACGCCATAATTATCCGCATTCTCCGCCCCGACAGTTATAAGATCTCCGGCTGCCATTGCTATGGTCCCTCCAAAATCCTACTGTGCCGCAGCTTTACGTAAAATTGCACTTTGATACACACCCGCCAATCCCACGTTCGCGATTGGGAGAGCCTCACTATCACACCCGACCCCGCCCCAACCGAGTTCAGCATCCGGCGCCCGCATAGAAATTCACCCCCGCGGATAAGATTTGCGCCACCCTCGTCAAAGTTAAGGTTGCCCCACCCAATGAAACTATAACTTCTGTTCCACATTCGATTGCCACGCCCAAATTTACCATGAACTCAGTCCCGGATATCACCAAAAACCCAACTCCCTTGAATACCAAGATCCCCGAGCAAAGAGAGAGGATCCCTAAAGATGCAGACCAGACACAGCCCCGAAAAATACCGACGCCGCCCCCCAAGAATTTGAGAATGCCTACACCACTCATATTGATCGCCTAGAAATTGATTGTGAACGTGACGCTGCTGCAAATCAGAACCCTGCTTAGCATCGCAATCTGCAGGCTGTGGACGGTACTGTTGCACTGAAGAATATGATGACTGGTCAATACTGCCATGATCAGGGAAATCGCGTGGTTTGTCACAGTGATGTGGTACACACGCACACGCTCATGACAGGCGGTAAGGTTCTCTTCAACGACGAACCCATCCCCGCGTTGTACCGCTCACATTTCCTGCCGTGACGTCGCCTGTCACATCAAGAGATGACAAACTTCCACTGGACGTAACATTCGGCTGAGCCGAGGTTTGAAGCGTTCTTACGGACTATACAGAAAGTTATAAAAGTTTTTTTTTGTTTTTATTTTTTTGAGGTTTATTCGCCTCTAGGTGCTTTGCCACCGGCATGGTGACATCTACTTCTATCATATTATGTGCACCAAAATAAGCCCGCCCCGCATGACGGGGTAGCTGCCGGCATCAGTCCCACACGTTG
>Ga0160420_100716_pt1 | contig 11525 bp, 20 predicted proteins | sample CelAP2metagpilot_FD_108197 | JGI IMG/M metagenome (GOLD analysis project Ga0160420, IMG submission 108197) | Phycosphere-associated microbial communities from algal ponds in Kailua-Kona, Hawaii, USA - Cellana AP2-5-5 metagenome pilot | ecosystem: Engineered > Artificial ecosystem > Aquaculture >... | reverse complement strand
CTCCCTCCCTCCTTTCCTCTCTGCCTACCTGCGCATCCTCCTGGACCACCACCCTCGACGGCCTCACCCTCCCCTTCCGACAAGCAAACACAGTCCTCTCCTGTAGCGCGTGAGGTAAAAAGAACTTCAGTATATACATACATAGTGCCCCTCCCCACAAGCAAACACAGTCTTCTCCTAAGGCACACCACGAAAAAAGTGTATGAGCATACATGTATAGCCCTCCTTCCCTTCCTCCCTCCTGCCCTCCCTCCCTCCTTCCTTCCCTCTCTCCCTCCCTCCCTCTCTTACGTTGGGCAAGACCGGCTTTGTCTCGATGATGCAAATGCGACCCACACTCCGCTCGAGATTCACTTCCACGGGTAGCTAGGGAGGGAGGAAGGGAGGAGGGGAGGGAAGGTGAATATCCTGCCGCCGTTTCCAAAAAAACTCTTGTGTGGCTCCCTCCCCCCCTCCCCCTCATCCATCCCAAACAATGTCTCCACCTTCACCGCTGGATCGTCTTCAACCGGACCATCCTCCCCCCCTCCCTCCCTCCCTCCCTCCTCCTCACCTTCTTCCGTCTAATGACGGGCGGAAGAGACATTTTGCTGCAAACTTCCGCGAAGAGGGCGTGGTCCACCTGAAGGAGGGAAGGGTGGAGGGAGGGAGCGAGGGAGGGAGGGTGGGCATGGTAGGGACGCGGCGTGGATAAATGATTTGTTTCAAGAATTATGAATGGATATTTTCGTAGTCAAATAAATAAATATAATTAAATTAATTATACATATATTTCCCCCCCAAAATAACTCTACTTACCTCAGGGTGCGACGCCATGTGCTCCAACGTCTTGTCTGGCACGTAAATCCTGTCCATCAAGAAAGAACCATTGTGAGTGAGTAAAAAGCAGCCCTCCGTGCCTCCCTTCCTCCTCTCTCCCTCCGTGCCTCCCTTCCTCCTCTCTCCTTCCGTCCCCTCCCGCCATCCCTCGCTTTCTACCTCTTTCCACATTTTGTGGTGTAGTAACGCTGCAGCTCGTGCGGCTTCCGAGGAGGACCTTCTTCGGCTGCCTCGAATGTCACTTTAAAGGAGGGAGGGAGGAAGGGGAGGGAGGGTGGCGAGGGAAAGAGGGACGAAGTGAGGGAGAAAGGGTTGATTCATGTTAGAGACGGCTTGGAAAAGAGAGGGACGCCAAACAGAGTTTCGTCTATCGCTTCTTTCATCACGCGAACAAGAAATTAGAGAAAGGACGGAGAGAGGGAGCGAGGGAGGGTCCAGAGCCGGGAGGTTGCCTCGGAGGAATGAAGCTGAGAATGAGGAAGGGAAAAGGCAGTATCTATAAAAGCAGAACAGCGGCAACAATATAATAATCGTACCAGGTGGCCCACGGGGTGGTTGAATGGTGAAGACCTTCTTGCTGGTGCTGCTGCAGCTACTGCTGGCGTTCGTACCGTTGATGGTGGTAGCGGAGGCAATGGTTTGATCCATTGCTTCTGTTGCTGCGAGTAGTGAGGCTGTGGCTCCGACTTCTGGCACTGCCACTGCTGCGGCTATTGGTAGTTCCATTTGTCGTGTCCAATCCTTGCGTGTATTTCGTGGTGAGGTGTAAGAGTGAGACAGAGACGACGTGAAAAATGAGGGGGTATAATTGATCATTTCCTGTCGACTTGTGTTCCTCGCAGACAAAGGGGGGCACGGAGTTGAATGCGTGCCTACTGCATTGTCTTATGTTTCACTGCTCAATGATCTCTTGATCCTTAACCATCGAAGCATTAGGAGCAGTCTCACACTGTGCCACGGGGCCCTGACATGAATTCTTGAACATTGATAAGCGCCCGGAGGGGGACGGGAATAGACTGCTTCAACGCTGGAAGAAATGCCTGGAACAAGCAGGGAGGCCTCCGTAAATTTTCTACGAGTATCACATAAATCAATCAAATCTCTTATTATTTATCCCTACTCTCTCATCGTACCCCCACATGCACACAGAGCGCCATGGCTGCCGCTGCCGCCGCTGTGGCCGCCTCAACCCAACGGCCCTTGGCTCTCCTAGTCTACGGCGCCACGGGCTTCACAGGGTACGTACTCTCCTCTCTCTCCCTCTCTCTCTATCCCTCCCTCCATCTCTTCCTCCCTTTCGATCTGTATGACGTCCCCACTGATCGTCTCCCCACCCTCCCTCCCTTCCTTACCCTTCATCACTAGAAAATACGTTTGTGAGTACTTGGCCAAGACGGCTCTCACCTCCTCCTCTATGCCCTGGGGCATCGCCGGCCGGAATAAGCTCAAGCTGGAGGTGAGTGACGCGTGGATTGAAATATATAGAAGGCTGGGTTTGTCTTATTTTATTTATTTATTTTATTTATTTATTCATTTATTTATTCATTTACTTATTTATTTATTTGTTTATTTATTCATTCATTTATTTATTTACTTATTCATTTATGTATTTATGTATTTATGTATTTATGTATTTATTTATTTATTTATTTACTTGATGTGTATCCCCCACCTTTCCTGCACAACATTTTTTCTGTTTCACCCACCACCTTCCACCCTCCTTCCCTCCCTCCTTCCCTGCTCCCTCCAGGAGCTTGTCCGCTCCCTGGAGGCAAAGGGCCTCTCCCCCCCCTCCCTCCTCCTCCTCGCCGATAACCGTGATCCTGCTTCCCTCGAGGCAGCCGCTGCTCAGACCCGCTTGCTGCTGAATTGTACAGGACCCTACAGATTCTTGGGCGAAGAGGTAAGGCTCTCTTCCCTCCCTCCTTCCCTCCCTCCATCCCTCTCTCCCTCCCTCCCTTCCCCCTCGATATTATCAAGGCCTGCCTTCGCTCTCGCACTGACTGCATCGACATTTCCCATCGTTCCCTCCCTCCCGCCCTCCCTCCCTTCCTTCCTTCCCCTTCAAGGTTATTAAAGCTTGTCTTCGTTCTCGCACCGACTGCATCGACCTCTGTGGTGAGCCCGAGTTCATGGACCGGATGCTCCTGCTCTACCACGAGGAGGCCAAGGAGAAGAAGGTACGCCGTCCCTTCCTTCCTTCCTTCCCCCCTCCCGCCCTCCCTCCCTATTTCAAGCTCTTTCCTCCCCCCCTCTCCCCCCCCTCATGATTTCGTCCTCGCTGTTTGGTCTTTGACTCGTTTCCTTCTGACCCGCCTCCCTCTCTCCCTCCCTCCCGCCCTCCTTCCCTCCATCCCCCCCTTCCTCTCTCAGGTCCTCCTCCTTTCGGCCTGTGCCTTCGACTCCGTCCCTGCCGACCTCGGGACCATATTCGCGCAGCGCGTCTTCCTCTCTCGTGGAGGGGCAGCCCTGTCGTCCGTCGAGAGCTTTCTCTCCATATCCACAGGTGGAAAAGGTACGCAGCATATATACGTGTATACATGCACGGGATTTGTGTATGCGCATGTGTGCGTGCGTGTCCCTCCCTCCCTCCTTTCCTCTCACCCTTCCTTCTTCGCGTACCGGCGAAAGAGAAAAAAAGACCCCCCTCGCATCTCATCCCCCCCCCCGTCTTCCCTCCCTCCCTCTCTCCCTCCCTCCTCAGGCCTGCACGGACATGCCACCACATTCGAGGCTGCGGTCCATGGCTTCGGCTCCATCCGCGACTTGCTCAACGTCCGGAGGGAATTAAAACGGAAGTACCCTTACAACGACAGTCGAACTGTACGTGTGCCCTCCCTGCCTCCCTTTCTCCCTCCTTCCCTTCCTCTATCTCTCCATAGGTCAGCCACCTTCTCAGGACTTCCGTCTCTAATTATCTCATGCCTCCCTCCCTCCCTCCTTCCCTCCCTCCCTCCTAAGGTCGGTCCTCCTCTCAAAGCCCGAAACGGGCCTTATTTCGAATCCCGCATGAGCCGTTACGCTTTCAAATTTCCTGGTTCGGACGCCTCTGTCGTCAAGGGTACGAGTCCTTTTCTTTCTCTCCTTCCCTCCCTCCCCTCCCTGTCATTCTTATCAGTTTTTTGGTAATTGCGTAACAAGCATTTCCCTCCCTCCCTTCCTTCCTTCCTCCCTCTCTCCCTTCCTTCTTTCCTCCCTCCCTCCCTCCTTCATAGCCTCCCAGCGCTCCCTCGTCCTTTCCGGGTTAGTTCCCTCCGCCTCCTCCCTCCCTCGCTACGCTGCCTACTTCACCGTCCCATCCCTGTGGTGGGCCGCCGTCGTGACCGGTATGCACTCTCCGTCCTTCCCTTCTTCCTTCAATGCAGGATGGTTCCTCCCTCCCTCCATCCTTTCTCCTCTTCCTCCCTCCCTCCCTCTGTTGTTGGCATGTTCGTTTCCCTTGCGAGACGTTCCTGAGGGGAGGGAGAGAGGGAGAGAGAGAAGCAAGAAACATCTTTCACTCACTCACTCACCCAGAGAAGCGAGAAACATCACTTACTCACCCACCTGTAACCCCCTTTATTGACCGCACAGTCTTCGGCAGCGTCTTCGCCGTTCTGGCCCAGCGCTCTTGGGGCCGCTCCCTCCTCCTCTCCCATCCCTCCCTCTTCACCCTCGGTGCTTTCACACATGAAGGTATGCCCCTTCCTCCCTCCCTCCCTCCCTCCCTCCCTCCCTCTCTCGCCCCCTCCCGCCCTCCCTCCCTCCTCGCTCATTTCTCCCTCTTCAACCTCCGTGCTCTCACACGAGACGGTTGATTCTTCCTCCCTCTTTCCCTCCCTTCTTCCCTCCTGCCCACCCTCCCTCCCTCAGGCCCTACTGAAGAGCAGCTGGCCGCCACGCGGTTCAGCATGACTTTCATTGCCACAGGGTATCACTCTTCTTCGTCTTCCGTCTCCACATCAAGTAGTGCCGCGGAAGGGCGGGAAGGAGGGAGGGAAGGAGGGAGCACGCCGGATCGAACGGAGAGGGGGGATGGAAAGAAAGGTGAGGAGGGAGGGAGGGAGGGAAGGAGGGAGGGAGGGAAGGAGGGTAGAGAGAAGGCCTCACCATTTTTATTTATTTATTCATGCATTCATTCACTTTATTTTACTATCTAGATGTTTATTAGTTAATCTATTCATTTACTTTTTATATTTTATAACATATTCGTCTATTAATATCTATATATTTTCCGTTCACAGCCGCCGCGAGCACCACCACACCCCTCCTTCCTGCTGCCCCCTGTGACAAGGTATGTCACCTTCTTCCCCCTTCCTACCTCTCTCCCTCCCCCCCTTCCTTTCTCCCCCACTTTCTTTCGCGCCTTTTCCCTTTCCCCATTTTTCTCCTACCCGCTTTACCCCCCCCCCTCCCTCTTTCTCTCCCGCAGATTCTCATCACACGAGTGACGGGTCCTGAGCCCGGTTATGTCGCCACGCCCATTATATTCGTAGAGCTAGGTGAGGGAGGGCCAGGGAGGATCGGATCAAGGAAGAGAGAAGAGTAGGCGCAACCATTTTATTTTGAGCTAACGTTCGCGCTGTGTTTTTCCCTCCCTCCCTTTCTCCCTCCTAGCCCGCTGCCTGCTCGCCCAACGCCCCTCTCTCCCTCCCTCCCTCCAAGGCGGGGTTTACACGCCCGGAGCCATCTTCTACAGCCAGCCTGAGATGTTGTTTGAAAGATTAGAGAAAGCTGGCGTACGATTTGAGGTAGTCGGAGACACGTAGCCTCTCTTCCCTTTACTTCCCTTCCTTTCCCTCTCCTCCCTTCCTCCCTTCCTCCCTTCTATGGCGGATGAGTGGTTAGGAAAGACCAGGATTTGTTGTTAACTTGAAGGGGCATACAAGAAACATGTCCTGATCGCGCCATCTTTACGCCTCTTATCTTTCCCCGTCCCTCCTTCCTCTGTGTGCCTACGCAGGCTATGTTGTGAGCGAGGGGAAAGGAGGGAGCTCGTGACCATAACACAAAAGGAAACAAAATATGAAAGGCAACACAAACAACGATGAAGATTGGTTACATCCAGCGCACTTCATTCTTCGCTTTTTCCTTTTTTAATTCAATGTTTTATAGTTTTTATAGAGGGGCCAAGGCGGTGAGGGACTCAAGGAGAAAGAGGAAAAGTGCGGTCTCAAGAGAGGCAGCTGCAGAGATAAGGGTAATTTTTGATTTTGAGCTCGTAATGTTCGCAAAGGGCTCTCAGCAAGGCCATCACATCACATATGCACAGTTGCATTTAAAGGCATGCAGGTGAAGTGCGGGGCAGTCAACCCTTATGCCACTATACTGGCCCCGGATCCGGACATCCGACGATGCCTTGGGTGTGTCTAGAACCCTTTATTATTATAGCGATTAAATAAAGCCCTGGCATGGCTTGGTTTTCAAGGAAATGATGTTATTGTTTTATTTTTGAGTGTCTATCCCACAGTTGAGTGATCGTTACCTGAGAGGGAGATACCAAGGCGCCGATGGTCCTTGAGCTGTGTGCGGATTGGCTTAAGACAGTTACCCGTCTGAGTCGGCCGCATGATGGTTTTTGTCGCGTACCACAACTCTATCGCACATCAAGTTTGTGAGCGAGACTCGCCCCGACAGTCTCATGCACCCATTCATTGGCTCATCATCCCTCACGTTAACACAAAAACGCAGAGGCGTGAGCAAGTCTTAAGACCTTGTGATAACGATACATTCACCCAGATAATACGATGAAGCGCCACCACGTGGCAGGATCACGTGACACGCTAACTCAGTCACGTCTCACCATCGAATTCAAGCTTAGCTGAATTCGATGGCCCTCCGCGATTCCACAGCGGCGTCTTCCAGCGACAGAGGCCCAAGCTCCCTGTTTAAATGGAGGAGAAAGAATAAATCAAAATACGTAAAAATATCGATGTATCGAGAACACCCAGATAGAGCTCCCTTCCTTTCTTCCTTTCTCACGTGTACGTTGTCAGATCGTAGTGGTACATGTAGGCATCCACCAGACTCTCCTCCCCTTTTAGCCGAGCTGCCGCCGGAATGGTGGCAAGACGCCGAAAGCCGGTTTTCTCCCACAGCGCGATTGATACCGTATTCGTCGCTGAGAGGAAGGCAGAAGGGAAGACGGAGGAGTCAATGAGTGTTTTCATCCTCCCTCTTGCCTTCTTTCACTCTCTCCACATATCCCCTAACTGCCTACCAAAAACGAGATTAAAATACGAAGCCTTATAGCCAAGGTCCTTTGCAATGCGCAGGAAGGAGAGAGCCATAACGGTGCCCACGCCGTGACCCCGCATCTACAAGCGAGGGACAGAAGGTGAGTCTGAGTGAGTGAAGGACAGATACTCGAAGGAGGCATCAGAATAAGGGAGAGGATGTGACATACCCTTTCCTCGGTAATTAGTCCGCCATTACATATGTGGGCGCAGCGATCCGGGAAGTTCGGTTTGATGTAATAGGTGCCCAGGACTGAAGCACCTTCATCTCCTTCAACTCCTTCTTTTCCATTACTTTCAGCACCGACGCATGCTTCTCCGCCACCTGATATATGTTACGTGGATATCATACAAGACTTAAGCCTCATGATGTCCTTATGCATTCCTGTATTCCTACCTTCTTCCCCTTCTCCCTCCCTCCTCACCCTTGACGGCACGCACGACGAAGGCGTTATGCGAAAGGAAGTAGGCCCTGAACTCCTCAAAGGACATGGTACCCCAAAATGGCCAGGACCTTCCCTTTAAATTCAAGGGAATACAAATGGAGGGAGGACTGTGAATTGTGTCTAGCGCGCACGTATAAGCATACCACATAGCGCATGGAACGATCCCTCCGCAGTGCCTCTCTCCCTCTTTCCCTCCCCTATCCTTAACAGGCTTACCTCCTCAAGCTCCTTGTTCAAAAGTGCCCAGCCTACATGATATTCACTGTGTTGTATAACCAGAAGCAGAAGTCCATGTAAGCCCGCAATACCCTTCTCCCCAATGTCCCTTCCCACTTGGTCGACCCAACCCTTTACTTTGACTTACTTCTCCCGATAGAAATCGACTTCCACCTTCATCCCGTCCTTAAGGCTGGTTTGTATGGGTAAATAGGGAAGCAAATGCCCATCTTTTCGTCCATCGTTCTTGATCGCTCCTCCCTTTTGTGGTGATATATATATATAATGGGGTTTAGGGGAGGAGGGAGGGAGATGGAAGAGGGAGGGATTTTTTTACCTTCACACCACCATAGCAAGAAGCCATGGACTATCTATTGTACTGCTGTTGCTGCTGTACTGCTGCTGCGGCGAATAATGCCTGCTTGGTCGTGGTGGTGGTGTATGTATGTCTTGCAAGTGAGAGGCGGGAGGTTATCGATTCCTCTTCTGTGAGTTGGTCAAGGAATCATATACAGAGCCGTACAAGCCCCGAGATCGTCCACGTGTGTAAAAGAATGCGTGCATTTCCCATGGGAACAAGATGCTCTGTATTGTGCAGTATCAACCTGCTTCGGTACGCGCCTTTAGAAGCTCTCCAAGAGGGTGCATTCATCCCCTTTAAATTCAAGTCAAGTTCGTCTCCGTCATCCTCAACGATAGTAAAGCCACCCTTGAAACTGAACAGGCCTTCCTTATAATCCCCCTTTATCTCTCCCTCCATCCCCACCGAACGCATATCCCCATCTCCTCGGTTCCAAACCAAAATCTTGCCAAGAGATCTCATCAACCTCCCCACCCACCCACCACGACAGGCAAAGCCATGCACCGTCTCTCGACGGGTGCCTGTGCGACAGCCAACAGCACCACCAGTACCAACTGTATTGCAGCCCAGCATTTTTTGTCGTCTCTGCGTCTTCTCTGTCTGTCTAGATCCCGAAGGTGGTCCCTTTCACTTTTTCCTTCACCCTCGCACGGGTGTGCTCTTACTACTTCAGCCTCTGCCTCCTCCTCGTTCTCCTCTTCCTCCTCGCCAAGATCACCACGCTTTGAAAAAAAAAAGACAGCCGCAGCGACATCGGACAAGCCCTCTCCAAGCAAACACCAGCAATATCATGATGCCAAGCGAGCAGAACGCCTGCGATTACGGAGGGAAAAGGAGAAGCTTTTGGGGACGAAAGGGGAGGGGGAGGAGGGCAAGAAATGGAACCGGATTGTCGGGAATAGAGGGGGAGGGACGATGGAGAGTAATAATCGGAGGCCAATGACGCCTTATAGAGGAAAAGATGGAGTGTTGGGAAGAAGTAGAGGAGGAGGAGGAGGAGGAGGAGGAAAAGGAGGAGGGGGGTGGGAGGGGGAAGGGCAAGTTGATAGGGCAACGCGACCTTCCATACCCTCAGGTACACGCACAATTCGCAGTGGCGACAGGCGCATGCTCTTGCCTCAACAAGAGGTAACCTACACGAAGGAAGGCACCAAAGTGCGATGGGTAATCGACATTAAGGTAGGCTTCCTCTTACCCTCCTTCCTTCCCTCGCTCATTCCCTCCTTCCCTGCTTTCATCTCTCCTTTCTCTTCATCCTCGTCCCCCACTTCCTCCCTCCTTCTCTCCCAGGACCTCAAACGCCAAAGCAAGCAATCCACCTCCACCCTCCTCCGCAACCAAAAACGTGCCTTGGAAAACACGGCCCTCCTCTCCCTACCCGCCACTAGCATCGCCCTCCCTCCCTCCCTCCCTCCCTCCCCCCCCCCCCCCCCCCCTCCCCCCCCCCCCCCCCCCCAGCCCCACAACCCCAAACCAACCCACCCCCCCCCCCCCCCCCCCCCAAACAAAAACCCCCCCTTGAAACCCCCCCCCCCCCCCCCCCCCCCCGCCACTAGCATCGCCCTCCCTCCCTCCCTCCCTCCCTCCCTCCCTCCCTCCACCTACCGCCCCCTCCTCCCACGGGGCCTCACCGAAGCCGGCCTTCTCCCCAGCAAGTACCGTGGCGCAGACCTCGCCCTCCCTCCCTCCCTCCCTCCCTCCCTCCCTCGTTCCCTCCTTCGGTCCCGCCCTGGCAAAGTGACCGAACTTCTTTCGCTCTTGCGCTCCAGCAAGCTTGGGAAGAAGGGAGGGGGGGAGGGAAGGAAGGAGGCAGGATGGCGGGCAGTAGAGCAATTGAGGTGGATTCGGACTCCGTTGTCGGAGAAGGAAGTGGGGATGGTGCTAGAAGGGTGTTTGTCGTCCTACGGGTGGAAGGCGGGATTGAAGTACTGTTTGAGGAAGGGGGAGGAGCAGCAGGGGGCGAAGGGAGGGGGTGAGAGTGTGAAGAGGAAACATTTTCATCGCGTCATCGAGACGGCCTGCCGGTGGAGGGAAGAGGGGGAAGGGGAGGGGGAGGGAGGAAAGGCGAGGAGGGCGTGGAAGGTGCGTGGGAGGGAGGGAAGGAGGGAGGGAGGGAGGGAAGGAGGAAGGAATAGAGGATGCTTGTGTGCATATGTGGTAGTAGATTGATAGATGCTTTCTCTTTTCTCCTTCCCTCCCTCCCTCCCAACCAATCAAACGACCCTCCTCCTTCCTCCCCCTCCCTCCCCCCCTCCCTCTCCCAGGTCCTCCACGAAATGGAAGGTCTAGGCATCCAGCCCACGCTTCGTACCCTCGCCCTCTTCCTGGCCCAGGCGGCCATTGAAGGCGACGTCGGCGTCACTGATAAGGTCCTCCTTCTGGCCCGGGCTCGAGGCCTGGAGCTCGACAACCGGTACGCACTCCCCTCCCTCCCTCCCTCCCTCCCTCCCTCCCTCCCTCTGGTTGGCTTCACTTTAAAGCTTCATTCGTTTCCAATTTAATCGCCGGATTTTATTTATTCTCGTAACTCAAAGCTTTCGTTCCCTCCCTCCCTCCCTCCCTCCCTCCCTCCCTCCTTCCCAAGGTGCCTGCGCCTAGTCGCCACCGCATACCGGAAGGGCGGACGGCAAGACAAAGCAGCGTTCGTGCTGAGGTAGGTAGGGAGGGAGGGAGGGAGAGCAGGAGGATTTGTGGCCAGAGGGAGCGAGGGAGGGCTGAGATCGACTAATCATTTTTTTTCTTCTGTTTTTGACCCTCACACTGACAGGGAGCTCGGTGAGGAGGAAAAGGGAGGGAGGGAGGGAGAGAAAGCAGAGGAGGAGGAGGAAGACGACGACGACGACGACGACGACGAAGAAGAAGAGGAGCCGGACGGGAGACGTAGAGAAGAGGTGAAGGGGAAGTGGAAGGGAGAGGGGGGGGGAGGGGGGGGGGAAGGGGGATGGAGGGGGGGGGGATGGGGGGGTGGGGGGAAGGAGAGTGAGGGGGGGGGGAGGGGGGGGAGATAGAGGAGGAAATGGAGGGAGAGGCGGTAGATGAATAAATAGAGCAGAACACGAAATTAACAGATTGTCAAGAAGGATGCCGAGAAACGCGACAAAAGAAGAAACAAAGGACTGTTAGAACAAATTTCGCTCCATCAACGGCTTCCCCTTCCATTGCTTCTTTCATTCCTTCCTCCCTCTCTTCCTACCTCCGTCCGTTCCCCCCACCTCCTTCATTCTGTCAAAAGAGGAAGGGAGGGAGGAAAGGAGGGAAGGAAGCACTACAACAGCTGCCGCTGCTGCAACTACTGCTGCTGTTGCTGCTGCTGCTGCCGCTTTAGATGATGCCGATCTTGTTGGCCACATCCAGGGCGTCACTGTCCTGGGCTAGTCGGACATAAGCCTTCTTAAGGCCGTCAGGGCTGGAGGGAGGGAGGGAGGGAGGGAGGGAGGGAGGGAGGGAGGGAGGGGTGAGTGGACAACG
>Ga0160420_100714_pt1 | contig 11548 bp, 15 predicted proteins | sample CelAP2metagpilot_FD_108197 | JGI IMG/M metagenome (GOLD analysis project Ga0160420, IMG submission 108197) | Phycosphere-associated microbial communities from algal ponds in Kailua-Kona, Hawaii, USA - Cellana AP2-5-5 metagenome pilot | ecosystem: Engineered > Artificial ecosystem > Aquaculture >... | reverse complement strand
CTCCGCTGGTCTTCACCTCCCTACCCACCCCCGTCCTCCCCGACTTAGTCGCCAGCCACCCCTTTTCCTGTGCCGCGTCCCTCCCTACCTCCCTCTCTCCCTCCCAGCGCACAGACGGGTCCACATTCTGCGTCCCCTTCGATATCCTCCACGTCGTGCCGCCCATGTCCTCCCCCGACTTCATTGCCAAGAGCCCCCTGGCCGACAAGCAGGTGACCTCCTTCCCTCCTTCCCTCCTTCCCGCCCTCCCTCCTTCCTTCCGTCCTTCTAGTTCTTCTTTCATCTCACACCCTCCCCCCCTCCAACCCCTCTCCTCCCTCCTTCCTGCAGGGCTACGTGGAGGTGAACAAGGACACCTGTCAGCACGTCCGTTACCCTAACGTCTTCTCCCTCGGCGATTGCTCCTCCCTCCCCACCAGCAAGACCATCGCCGCCATCACCTCGGTACGTCCCTCCCTCCCTCCCTCCCTCCCTCCCTCCCTGCCTGCTTAGAGCATCAACACCTCGACCGCCCCTTACCCTCCCCCCCTCCCTCCTTCCCTCCTCATCAGGAGGCCCCGGTGCTGGTGCACAATCTGACCAAAGTGATGAAAGGGGAGAAGCCCACTGCGGTCTACGATGGGTACACGTCCTGCCCTCTGGTCACGGTGAGGGAGGGAGGGAGGGCGGGAAGGAGGGAGGGAGGGACCCTCTGCATACATGGACTGCATCACCGCCCTGGCCCTTATCACTGACTGTTCCTCTCACCCCTCCCTCCCTCCTTCCCGCCCTCCCTCCCGCCCTCCCTCCCGTCCTCCTTCCCTCCCTCCCTCCCGCAGGGCTACTCCTCCCTCCTTCTGGCTGAATTCAAGTACGGGGGGGAGCTTGCGGAAACTTTCGGCGCAATTCTAGATCACGCGGAACCTCGTTGGGGTTTTATGCAGCTTAAGAAATGGGTCTTTCCCGCGGCTTATTGGGAGCTGTTTTTGAGGGGGAGGTGGTTTGGAGCCCGGGGGATCATTCCGCCGTCGTTTGATTAGGTGGGAAGGAGGGAGGAAGGGAGGAGAGGGAGTGTGCAGTTTATATGGAATATGGATGTTTGTGTCCGTGTTGTATGTGTGAGTGCGATGTGATGGGAGGGGTGGGGAAATATAAAGGGAAGGGCAAGAGGGGGCGAGAGGAGGGCAAGTAGGAGCAATTCACGCGCGGAGGACCAGGGAACCGGGTCGAATGTGGCCAGGACACACGGTCGAAGATGCGCAGCAATGTAGGTGGGTGTCGCAAGAGGATGTAACGATGTGAGAATGGAGGGGAGAATAATATATTACAATCGCCAAACTAACACGGACGGCATGAGCGAAACGACAGAAGAAAAAAGACGAGCAATACAAAAGGGAGGCACGTCGCTACCTGGGCCCACAAGGCTATTTACATTTCCTTGCGAAGATGGCCTCGTGACGATGCCAAATACATAAACAATTACGCTTTCTTTGCATACCTGCTGGTTGCAGCGCAGGAGGTTGTATGGGGGGGACGAGGAATATTCATAGAAATGTGGGAAGAATTGCGAAGGGGATAATGGAAAAGGGAGTTAATTCTTGCACATCGAAGGATTCCCCTCATTAGTGTTGATTGTACAAGTTATTGCCTTTTAAAGACTAGATTACACCACCAGAAAGAGAAAGCTGCTTCCCCACAGGCCCCCTCAGGACCCATTGGGGTGACGTCAATTAACCACACTTCTTTTTGTGGACGCCTTTTTTTTTCTATTTTGGCGTGACTTGATTTGTTTATTTGAAGCATACCCTTTTTTGTTGGTATATCTCAGGGCATTTCACAGACGCGTGTATCGAGCAGGTCGCTATGGACAATAATCTGTCCGTGGTGTGATGGTTCGAGACCTTTTGGACCCCCGAGAGAGAGATCTGTCGACGAGACAAGCGGGATAAAGGACGAGCATGGTAAGAACCCATCTCTTGCGGGATGATGACAAGGAATGCCTTGTGGTGCATTTCGTGGCTCTGTAGGCCAAAGCAGACGTCGCAAATGGCAACCTTTTTTAGTTCCCACCTTCACCTCCTACCCGAGCACCTACCCACCTACCACTCCGCTTGATCTAACAAGCTTCGTGCTGCTCGTCGCCACAGTCAAGTGGATGCCTGGAGTGGACGGCATCGTTTGATGGACCTGTGATTTCGTGCATCGCATTCATCTTTCTCCTCACCATCACGGGCCACAAACACACTCATAGGGAGACCAGTCACCATGACCCGGCAACGGCCGAGAGACGCCTCCCCTTCCTCCCCCTCCTCCATCCTCCTCCCCTCCTTCCTCTGTCTCGGCCTCCTCATCAATGCCACCCAAGCCTTCCACCTCTATCTAAGACCACACACCACCTCATATTTCTCCCCTCCGACTTCCCGCCGCCCGTCGTTCCCCTCCTACCCCTCCTCTTCCTCCTCCTCCTCCTCCTCCTCCTCCTCCTCCCCCTTCTCCTTACGGTTGGCTGCCTCCGATACAATCGAGGCTCCGCCCCAATCTGACGCAGAAGGCACGGTCACTGTCAGATTTGTCAACACGCCGGAAGGTTCGGATGTGGTGGCCTTGGCGCAAGAGGGGGAGAACTTGATGAAGGTAGGACGGGAGGGCAGGACGGCGGGGCGGGGAGGGGAGGGAAAGATGGAATGGCCTTGGAAAGATGGAATCCTTGGCAGTTTAAAGGCAGGGTTGAGGAGTGCCTCTCGATCGCCTGTTGATTATAAAAATAGTATTAACCTTTTCTAACTCGACGCTCATCTCCCCTTCTCATTTCATGCCCCCGTCCCCCTTCCCCCCTTCCTTCCCTTCCTAGGTAGGCGACAGGGTAGGTCTGAAAATCCCCCGTGCGTGCTGCACGGGCCTCTGTGGCACGTGCACGAGCGACCTGAAGGACCCCACCTACAACATGCGTGGGGACAGCAAGCCCTCCTCGGCTCGTGAGGGGTACCAGACCATCCGCGCTTGTTCCACGCAGGTAGGCTCCCTCCCTTCCTCCCTCCCTCCCTCCCGTCATAGATACCGCCACCGTATCCTTCTGAATCAAATAGAATCTGGGAACCAACCTCGTCCTCCCGTCCTCTCTCCCTCCCTCCTTCTCTCCCTCCCTCCCTCCCTCCATCCATCCCTCCCTCCCTCCCAAAGGTCAAGCTGCCTCCCGGCTGCGAAGAGATGGTCATCGACGTTTACCGCATCAAGAAGAAGAAGGGGGCCAAGGGTGGATCCGAACAAGCCGAGAATCCCATGGAGCGATTCTCCGGTAAGTGTCTCCCTCCTAACCTACCTCCCTCCTTCCCTCCCTCCCTCCCTCTCTCTCCCTCCCTCTCTTGTCTTCATCTGCCGGTCTTTTTTTCCCTCCTGCCCTCCCCCTACTCCTCTCCATCATAATTCCTTTCCTCTCAATGGCTGATGCACACCTCATCCTCTTTTCTGTCCCTCCCTCCCTCCCTCCCTCCCTCCCTCCCAGGCGATTGGGAAACCAATTTTCGACAAGGCAGCAAGTGGTCGGTGCCCTCTACCAGCACCAGGTGCGTACCGGCGTCGAGGGAGGGAGGGAGGGAGGGAGAGAGGAAGAGGCACGAGGTGGTCGGAATCTAGGAGCATTGGGGGAGGGATGGAAGGAGGGAAGGATGGAAGGAGGGTGAGAGGATTTGGATGACTTCGATTGCACTGCTTTGTCGACCGACTCCGTCTCCTCCCTCCCCCTATTTCCTCCTTCCATCCCTCCCTACCTCCTCCTTTTCCTTAATTAGTGGAATGGCGCTGCGGCAGGCCAAGCCAGACGAAGGAGGTGCCTGCACGACCTGTGGAGGGACGGGCAAGATCCCGTGTTTTAATTGCAAGGTAGGGAGGGAGGGAAGGAGGGAGGGAAGGAGGGAGGGAAGGAGGGAGGGAGCAAGGTCAGATTCAAGAGCGCGGTGCTCTGCTCCTCTCGCTCATCGTCTCCCTCTTTTCCCCTCCCTTTCTTCCAGGGCAAGGGAGTGCTGACCTCAGGTCAGCGGTCTCTGACGTGCTACATATGTAAGGGTGAAGGTCAATACTTCTGCGCGGATTGCCAAGCCACGGGCATGATTGGTCGGAAGAAGGTTTAGATTGATCAGTATGGAGAATGTGAGGAATGGAGACCGTTTATTTAATGCGACATTCAAATGATGATTATGATGAGAGGAGAGGCGAGAAAGAATGAGAAATACACTACTTAGATCGTGGGGAGAAAAAAATGAGGGAGAGCTATGTGGGCATGTGATGAGCGCATACAGGGGGTGGGTAGAAGGAGAATAGAAGCAGAAAGATTTAAAAAAAAAAAACGAGGAACATGAAAAGGAAAAGACTTAGCATGTCCTCTGGTCTTTGTCGCTTTTGCTTTTTATTCCCTTTACGCGAACCCAGCAACCTATCTACCCATCATTCGGGAGGGCAATGCTACTACAGCTAGTAGAAGTTGCCCTGTTTTTCCTCATGTCATGCACACAATACTGAAGTCATGTGGGTTCCGGATTGATTGGTTGTTGGTTGTACGTGTCACCACTTCGGGAGAAAATACCGCCTCATTCTATCTACGCGCCCAAAACCTCTGCGTCGCGAGGCTAGTTCTGGAAAGCGTGCGCAAGTGCATCTCGCGCTTCAATGACACGGGATAAAGTTCGGACTAAAGTGATGTGCAATCACAAAGGCAGATAAGGGTTGAGACGATCACACTCACAACACAGCCTCTCTCTTGAACGTCCTCATCCCTTCTAACTCCGGACAGCACCCACGCTTGAGACAATCCCACAATTTTATCAACTAGTATTAAATTCTCCGCTCCTGTCACTTCGCACTTTTTGGGGGGCTGGGCATGGGGGAGGTAAACGAGACTGCCACCTCTCCTACTGAGGTGACCGGCGGGGTGCTTAGTGGAGCCGACCCTCTCAACTCCACCATCGCGCTCTTCCTCCTTCAAGTTGTCATCATCATGGCTACTACCAAACTGCTAGCCTTTGGACTAAGCTATCTGAATCAACCAAGAGTGATTGCGGAAATTTTGGCTGGTATTCTGCTAGGTCCTTCAGGCATGGGAAATATTCCAGGCTGGCTCCGGCACGTCTTTCCCGAGCACTCCCTCGCCTTCTTGACTCTAGTGGCCAACATTGGTCTGATATTGTACATGTTTTTAATGGGTTTGGAACTTACTCCCGAGGGTAAGGGTACTTGGGATGGGTTGTTTTGGGGATGGAGGGCAGTGTCGAGGCAGGCAGGAAGGAAAGAGGGATGGAGTGCTTCTTTTTCTCACTGCTTTCTTATCTTATATACCTCTCCCCTCCCTTTATTCTTCACTTATATACAGCATTGTTTCAAAATGGTATATACCTGGGTGGGAAGGAGAGAGAGGAGGGATGGGAGAGGCCGGAAGGGAACAAATGGCGGGAGAGGCGGGACATGTTAGAGATCGATAAGATAAATCCAAATGCCTCATTATTTTTCCTTCTCTACACTCCTTTATCGGTGTCATAGCACGGAAGACGGTCGTCATCAGCGCGGTGGGCATCGTCTTTCCTTTTCTCCTCGGGTCCGGCGGCAGCATTGTCCTCTACCAACATGGAAGCAGCGATCATGAAGCTCCCTTCCCAAGTTTTCTCCTTTTTACGGGCTTGAGCATGTCGATCACTGCTTTCCCGGTATTAGCACGGATATTAACGGATTTGAATCTTGTAGACACAGAGGTTGGTGTGATGACGATCGGCGCTGCGGCATTGGATGATGCCGTGGCGTGGTGTCTGCTTATTCTGGTCATCTCCATTTTGCACAGGTGAGAGGCTTCAAGTACTACGGGAAAGAAGGCCTCAGTGATGTTCAATCTCGTGGGATTCTCGACGCTTCTTCAATTGTTCTGTGAAGACATTTCCCCCAGTATATGTGCGACTTGTTCGATCACTTCCCACCCCTCTCCCACACTCTCCAATCCTTGATCCCTCTTTTCCACCCTTAACCCTTCCTCCCTCTTCCATAGCTCCACCTTGCTTAATGCACTCTACGTCTTTTGCCTCGTCGCAACCTACGGTTTACTTCTGCTATTTATCGGTCGGCCTATCCTGACCCGCTACATGAGTCGCGCTGCGCGCACGGAGAGTGAAACACTGCAGAGCTCCCTTTTGGCACTGACCTTCATGGCCATCTTCTTGTCGGCTTTTTTTACGGTGACAGACGAAATGATTAAGGGTGGGAATGAGCAGAAACGGAATGTATGAAATGGTTATTGAAGATGGTTGTCTTCGTAATATGCTGACAAGCTCCCTCACATCTTCTTCTCTTCTCTTTCTCTCCTCCTCTCTCTCCTTTCAAGAACATCGCCGGGGTGCACACTATATTTGGCTCATTTCTCCTAGGACTGGCCTTCCCTCAACATAACCCCTCCACTATTCGTCTTGCCAAGACTATTGAGGATTTTGCATCGATCGTATTCTTGCCGCTTTATTTCGCCGCCTCCGGCCTCCGAACGCAGGTACGGGCATGTTGAATTCCTCCCTCCCATTTAAATGTCTGCTTGACAATGCAGCATATTGAGGAGGCTGGTTATGAAGGACCTTTATTTGACCTTTATTTGACATAGATCATTATCCCCTTTCTCTTCTATGCTTCATCGGTCCCTCCACTTCTTTGCTCAGCTTTCCAGTCTCTCTAGCCTCATGGGCTTTCTCCTCTTTCTCCTCGTTCTGGGCATTAGCACGATCGGAAAGTTTGTTGGGTGTGCTTTGGCCGCGCATTGGGGAGGTGACATGCCATGGCGGGAAAGCTTGACGGTTGGTGCTTTAATGAATACACGGTGTGTGATAACAAGAAAATAAGGAAGACGCACGGGAAACGAGTGGGAAACTTTACAATATAGCATATCGTCACACATCTCTAAGTCTCATCGGGTTTTCCCCGACGACTTACATCCACAGTGGTCTCGTGGAAATTATCGTACTTAACTTGGGGCTGGATGCCAAAGTCATCGATGTGGAGCAATTCACAATCTTCGTGCTCATGGCCCTTGTAACAACATTCGCAACAAGCCCAGGTTTGTTTGCAGCACTCTCTCCTCACTCTGTAATTTTTCCCTTGAGTTGCATAATTATTTGATATACGTCCTCCGTTAATGTGCTTCCCTGGAGCCCATTACAAAAATATTTTTCGGAACCGCTCTCATTTCATCTTGGCCCAATCAATCTCAGTTGTCACGTGGTTGTACCCTCCGGAAAAGCGCGTCAAGTTTGGCAGTCGAAAGGTAAGAAAGCGACGGCTTCGAAAAGGAACAAATACAACTGCGACATTAGAACCGCCGATTTTCAGGCGAACTCGGACAGCTGTTTACCCTTCGGCCGAAGAAGCCGCCAAACGTGCCGCTACTGCTGGGTGGGGAACACGAGGGTTGGCAGGAGAAGAGGAAGAAGAGGAGCGAGGAATTGAGGATGAAAGCACCAAGAAAGCTGACGGGGAGCGTCTTGGCTCTATGAAGTTGATGCTAGTGGCTCAACGCATGGCGGATGTACCGGGCGTGGCATTGCTGACTGACTTATTGCATCCCGATTTCGTGTCGTGTGTACGTTTTGTGGAGTCTGAGACCACGCCCTTGTCAATTCTCATGTCGCAAGGCACATTGAAGATGGCGACAAGCATGGACCCTACGCTGCAGATGATGCTCACATGCGGCTATCTTGCCGGGCTACCCGTGGACGTGTACTTGAAGGTCTGCAAATCGGAGGACTTTGCCAAAGAACTCTGCCGGCGGGCCACTGCGCAAGACAGCTCCATGGTCTTGGTTCCTTGTCGACGGGAACATGCCCCGCTCGGCGACTATCACGTGCGCTTTGTCAAAGGTGTCATTCAAAGATGTTCCAAGCCGCTGTTACTATTCTGGGATTACCGTTTGGGTGAGAGCTTGTTTTCTCTGCCAGAAGGTAAGAAGCAGCAAAAGACTGTGTTGCTAGTCTTTCAGGGGGGGCGGAACGATCGCGAGGCCCTGCGACTGGTGCATCGATTTGTGCAAGCACAAGATGTGGCCGTGCATGTCTTGGTGACACAGCGGGCAGGGCTGCTCCCGCCTGAAGATCAAGCCGAGCTAGCGCATCTTGAGCGATGCTATGTATCGACTGCCGCCGAGGAGAAGGGGAACGAGCAGGGAAAGAGAGGAGGGTGGGTTGTGGTGTCGCGATATGATGCTGCTGACAGGACTGGCAACGGGAATGACAGTTTTAATGGCCGAAGGCTCCAGTACCCTGAAGGCGGAGAAATGGAGGCCAGCAGCATTGATGACGAAGATAGTGATGTTACACAACGCGTGTTGAACGTCTGCAAGCGCGAGGCGGCGCATCTCCTTGTTCTTGGAGCCGCGCCTCTCGCTTCTGCAGCGTTCCTCACGGTGTGGAAATCAATTTTCGCAAGCGCCTCTTGTCTGCAAAGCTGGGACAGGCCTTGATGGATTCGGAGATAAACGTGTCATTGTTGGTGGTGCTGGTTCCGTCCTTGCTACCTGAGAAAGAAGGGCTGGGGAAAGAAAGGATCATCAAGCAGCAGGGATCAGATTTGCGAACATTGAAACTGATCAGTGACGACGATGACGGGGAAGAAGAAGACGACTCGGACGATGAGGAGGATTTAGAGGAGGGAAATGTATGGCCAGGAGGGGAGGAGGCAGAATTCGGGCAGCGGGAGAAAACCGAGGACTGGATGCAGCGGAAATCAGAGTATCAGATGGACAGCAGTCATTCATTTGCGTCATCACCGTTCAAAATGGAGAAAGAGAGTCAGGATGAGGTTACGGAGACAAGCTCAGACCTCGGTGGTATAAAGAAATGAAGTCGCACTGGACAAGGGAAGGCTTTCTGAGAGGATGGAGAATGATTAAGAAGCACCAAATCGTCGAACGTCGAAATACAAGTGAACAAGGATTACAGTCTACAGTTCGGGAGGATAGGCCGAGGCCTGCAGACGATAAAGGCGGATTGCTTGGGTTTCAGTGACATCATTTAGCATCATTTTGCGGTAGAAGAGATAACTTGTTGAGCAATGCGCTGTTGCTTGCAGCCCCATAATGCGGATACTCCCGAGCTGTTTATTTTCCGTATCCCTTGAGAATATGTTAGTAATCGAATGTGCAGAAGAGCAGGTCAGTGAGATACTGGCAACTAAAGTGTAAGGTAAGGAAAGCAACCAGACAGGAGAGACGCAAGCAAGAGCCGGCACAGGTCCGTCTGGCTTAAATATTTTCATTTTGTTACTTCATGTACACGTGTCTTTCAAATCCCCGCCCGCATTACAACAGGAAAAGGAAGAAGGAGGCAGCCTAATTAATTTCCGAGGAGGTCAAAATCGTCGAGCTTGTCGTTGTACTTCATGACGGCGCGTTTGATCTTCGAACTGTCCACCCACGTCAAGAAGTCCTCGTGGCTCCGGCTGACTAGGAAGGCCGGGTCGGAGACGACTAGGAAGGGGGAGGGATGGTTGTGAGAAAGAGAGGAAGGAAGGAAGGAAGGGAGGAAGGTAGGGAAGGAGGAATATGAGGTGAATGGCTCTGTGAAGATGTGAGAGAAGCAAGAGATCCTTTGAAACGAGAGAAGGGAAGGGTAGGGAAGAGGAGTGTGCGAGATTAATAAGAGCATGATGCAAAGGAAAGACGATATCATCTAAGGCACATCCATAACTCTCATAGACAGACCTCTCTACCAACACCCACCTGTTGGCCCGACGCGCACTTGTCCCTGCTCGATAAAGGTTATCGCCTCCTTCAACGTCTCGGCCATTTTTACCCGTACCATCACCACCGGCAGCCGACGCCGACAGAAGGAAGACGCAGCAAGTGTCTCGCATTGAATCAAAGATTTCTTGGTAGGAATCAGGCCCATATTGTAGAGCTTGGTCAGGAGCTGGATTTTGAAGGTGGATGGGTGGGTATGGTGAGAGAGAGTAAATTATTCATTCTCTTCTTTGTTGTTCACTATTTTATTATCTGTCCTCTGACGTCTATCGACGCTTTGTGCCGCTGTGGGAGTCCCTTTGTCTACCCCGTTTGCCAATGGAATCTTTGTTGCCCTCTTTCCATCCCTCCCTCCCTCCATCCCTTCATACATCGTCCGTCATCTTGATCCGAAATTCATCCTCGGGCTTGAGGCCTTTTAGCTTAGACGTCAGTTTGGTGATGTGGCCGCAGATCTTATTATACCTGAAAGGAAAAAGGGAGAGAGCGCGGGAGGATGTAAGGGACTGTGACGGGGAAGGACGAGACTTGCGAAGGAAACCGCACTACGACAGAGCCTAGCAAACAGACGTCCACAGCTACACATAGCCACCCACTGAGTCATTTAACATATACCTCTCCTCTTTGTCTATTTTCTTGCCTCCCTCCTCGCCCCTGCACTTACTTGACGTAGTCTTCCCGGTCCTGGATGTGATACCGACGCAAAACCTTGACCTCGCGGATGTTCTGGTCGCTCTTCCATTGCAAAAAATCAACTTTCTTCAGGAGCTTTTGTTCGTGGTGCTTAAGTTGCCGCATCGTCTTGTTGGTTCAAGGCGGAGGCTTAGGAGCGAGGGGGGGACACTGGGGGATGTGCTTATCTCCTGAGATCTAGATAGTGGGGAGGTTTTATTTGGCTCACCCTCGTTCTTTCCAACCTGTTTGTATATTGACAAAGTAGTAAGTGACGAAGAGTTTGTGTGGATTTGCATGTCTGCGTAATATCGTGACTGAGGCAGGGCAAACGTCATAGGAGTTGCATTCACGTCCACCGATGCTCGATATGACCTGCCGGGTATCTTCCTGTGAAGGCGCGAAGGCCACAGGTCACTTGCTCGGTAATAGTCCATTATGTTAGCGCAGACAAAATATACATGCGTAGAAAGGAGTGAGTACCAAGGGCCTATGCTCCATCGATCCACAACTCAACCTGAAAATTCAGCCCCCCCAACGAGCAACAGCAACTCATTAAGGTGTGTTTTCATCACATCGTTTTTGAACTTTGGTTGACTGTCGAGTGACAAGATACAAGAGAGAGTAGGCGACGGGCTCATCATGTCGCGTTCTCTTTGTAAGCATCAGTCTTTTCATCACATCGTTTCTTAACTTTGGTTGACCGTCGAGTGACAAGATACAAGAGAGAGTAGGCGACGGGCTCATCATGTCGCGTTCTCTTTGTAAGCATCAGTCTTTTGTGTGTGCGTGTGTGAGTGTGGGTATGTATGTCGTATCTTCTTGCCCTGCTCGCTCTGAATTGTCTTTTGGTCTGTCCTACGTGCTGTGGATGCATGCACCGGCCGGTTTTTGAGGCGTCTGGCGAAGAGAAGATGAGAAACTGTCTACAGTGCTGTGAGTAAACAGTATGCTTTCTGGTTGATGATGCTGCGGCGGTTGGTTGTCCAAGGTAATGGGGTCCCTAAACTGGCGTGTCTGCTTTTTGGCTATTACTATTGCTTTGCTGACGGGTACACTATGCACTACGCTCTCTCTCTTTCTCTCTCTCTCTCTCTCTCTCTCTCTCTCTCTCTCTCTCTCTCTCTCTCTCTTCTTTTTCTACTT
>Ga0160420_100713_pt1:0-10000 | contig 11558 bp, 10 predicted proteins | sample CelAP2metagpilot_FD_108197 | JGI IMG/M metagenome (GOLD analysis project Ga0160420, IMG submission 108197) | Phycosphere-associated microbial communities from algal ponds in Kailua-Kona, Hawaii, USA - Cellana AP2-5-5 metagenome pilot | ecosystem: Engineered > Artificial ecosystem >... | reverse complement strand
AGTATAAGACGCGCCTGCAAGCGAGGCTAAAAACGCAGAGAGATAGAAAAGAAGAAGCAACAACCGAGAAGAAGCCGACCCGCTCCTCGCTCCATTTATTTTTCGTATCTCTCCTCCTACTACACCGTCTCTTTCGTTTATACTTCCTCCCCTTAATCTTCTGCTACTTCATCGTCGTTATCATCATCATCATCATCATCATCATCATCATCATCATCATCATCGTACTGTGGTGACAGTGGTGATGGTGGTGACCTCTTTCTTCTCTAACATCTTTTCCTCCTCCTTCTCCTCCTCCTCCTCACTCCCTCTCTGTTTCTATCATTCGTCCCTTCCTTTCCTTTCGGAGGGTCGGCTGACCCAAGCTTCCTATCCCTCCTCCACGTCCCATCCCTCTTCCTCTCCCTCTCACTGCATGGTATAATCATTCGATTTTTCAAAATTATTTCTAATTCCCTCCTTTTTCCACCTTTTTCTCTCTCTCTCTTCTGTCCCGGACACTTGCCCTCCTTAATACCCTCCCTCGACAATGTGAATCTATCATATGTGAAGGCTGAAGGCATTTTTTTCTTCTGCTACAACCATAAAAAAATTATGTGTCAAGATTTTCCTCCGCCTAATTCTTTTGCTCATTCTCCTGCTCCTGCTCCTGCTCCTACTTGCTCCCTCCTTTCCCTTCCCCCCCTCCTCCTTCCTCCACATCCTCCTTCTCAAACTCCTCCCCCTCCTCCTTTTCCCCTATTCTGAATCCTTTTGTTCCACCTGCATTTCTTCGTCAATTTTGCTTCAACTCATGGATGCTCTCCCTCTGTCTTCCCTCCCTCCTTCACTGCTATACTTCATAAGCATGTAACAGCTCTCCCGCCGCCCCGGCCGCCGGTGCTGCTGCTACTCCTGCCGCTGCTTCCCCTCTTGCCACCTCTCCAGCTCCCGTGTCTGGCATTACCATTATCGGCAGCGACAAGGGCTGCAGCAGTCCTTCCCCTCCTTCTACTTCTCCTCCTCCTCCCCCCCCTCCCTCCACGTGCGGCGCTATCGAGGCGGGTAAAATCAACGGCTGGGCTTGATCGTTACTGCCCCCAACGGCAGCAGCCGCAGCAGCAGCAGCAGCCTCACCGCCACCATGACAAGTCGATTGTCCCACCACTATCCCCTCTATCCCCTCCTTCATCTCCTCCTCGCTTTCCTGCTCCCCTCTACCGGCTCCCCCCCCTTCCCCTCCCGCCGCCTTGGCCAGTGCCTTCCTCAACCTACTGATTTCCCCTGCCTGTGCTTGAATGATCTTTTCCTTCCTCTCCAACTCCTCCCTCAATCCTGCATTCGTCCGCTCCAGAACCTCGTACTTCCCCACCATGTTGTTCAACCACCGTTTCTTTCGCTCCCTGCACTCCCGCTGGCGTTGCGCGTCTGTCTTGGGCTGGCCGCGAGGCTCTTCGTTATGATACATCAAGACAGGCATCGGGCTCAGCGTCCCTCCCCCTCTTCCTCCTTCTCCTCCCCCTCCTCTTCCTCTTCTTCCTCCTCCTCCCCCTCCTCCCCCTCCTCCTCCTCCTCCTCCTCCTCCTGCGGGTGCCGGTAGTCCCGGAGGCTCACCGTTCAAGATAGGATAGCCGTCTTCATTAAGCGCAGGAAATCGTGCGTACAGTGCCGCCATAGAGGAATCTCCTCCATTCTTCACCTCCCCCACCCCTCCTACACCCACAAGGGCTCCCCTCCCTGCTGCAGCTGCTGCACCTGCTGCACCTGCTTCTCCTCCTTCAATTTTGGGACCACCAAGCTCACCTGCCACGGTAGCACCCACAGCCGCAGCTACTGGAGGTGCTAGTGTGCTAGCAGCCGCAGCACGACGGCGCTGGTTTAAGAAAGATGAACACCACGTGAGTGAGAAACGGGGAATGTACGGAAGGCGAGTGGGCTGAGGTGGGAGCGAGGGGAGGTGAGGGGGAGTTACAGGAGAAAACACGCACACACGCATACCTTTTTGCCGCCGGTGATGCTGCTGGCTGGACTATTATCCTGTACCTTCGTCAGCGGGATCGTGGAATTAAGAGGGGGGCGACACGGTGGGTTTGTGACTGGGTGGAGGTCAGGTTGAATAAGGCAGCAAGCAGTGTGACTCAACGCTTCGTGACGTTCATACCACGTCTGTCTTCTGTCCAACCAGCCCAGACACTGCACCCCCAGCATTGCGCCCCACCGCATAAATGCTCCTGTGGACTATAAAGCCTCGATACGCACGTACCTCGACGCTTACTCCTGCTGTCGCAGTTGTCGCTGCTCCCGGCCGTGCGCCCTTCTTCTTGGCCCCGCCGTCGTCTTCTTTGATAGCGTTCAGCAATATGTCCATGGTGTTCTGACAAAGAGTGTGTCCAATCAGTACAGTGAAGCAGCGTGTGACATGAAGAAATTCGTTTTAACCCGCGCCCGTGTGTGGTCCTCCGACCAGAAATTGAAGCTCCAAAGCAAACACGGGCGGAAAACCAGCACAGGGTAGTTGAGCTTGCGCTCCTTCACAGAGCCTAAGCTGTTGTGCACTCGCCAGATACGCTCCCAAACTAATCCACGACAGGAAAACAACTCATGTTAGTGCTTTCTTTCCTTCACTTTCTCTTCATTTGTTATCATTATGCGTTCTGCTCCATTTCGATATGTACGTTTGTGTCCTTTACCATGCACATTTTTTTTTGGGTCAGTGTCTTAGTATATATCTCCATCTTCTTTTTGGGTGCTCATGTTTCTCTAGCCCTAAGGCATTCAATTTTCGCTGATCCTTTCGAATCGAACATAAAAGAGGTAGACCCTGCGTCCGTCGATATCCCTTCTCTTTAATATTCTCTAGGACCAGCTTTCCTCCCATTTCTTGCCCCCTTCCTTTGTCCTTCCTACTCACAAATGATTTCATTTCATACATATAAATGCAAAATCACGAATTACCTCATCCGGCGTCCATATGAAAAAGAATCAATCCGTCGTGTCCCTCCTGTACCGCTGCCTTTCCCTCCACATAATCCGTGGGTATTTTTAAGAACTCCCTCCCTCCTTCCTCCCCCGCTCCGTGCCTCCCTCCCCCACTTTGTGCCTCCCTCTTCCCCTTCTTCAAACTCCCCAGACCCTCATTCTTAACCCGACGTGGTATCCAAGTAGCGCATCACCTCCCCAAATACGTCGTCACCAGTCTCATCCACCAACATCTGCACTACCCCCTTCTCCCTCCCTCCTTCCCCCCCTCCCTCTTTCCCTTCCTCCTTCTCCTCGTCCACCACATTAATCATCCTCCCTCCTTCCCCTCTCCAGCGCAAGCGAAGGACCATCGCCCGCTGCATTGACCCCCCTGCTAACACCATCCCTGCCATTTTACATAAGGCTCGGCCCTTATTGTTCAGGCGCAGAATCGGCCGCTCCTGCTGCTGCTGCTGCGACGACGAGCCCATGACCATTCCCATCTTTTTCGCATGCTTGTGCATGTGTGCATTCAAGAAAGAGTAAGCACTCTCTCCCTTCTCGTTTGCCTTGGTGGGGTCCGCCCCTGCGCGCAAGAGTAAGCGCACCACCGCGGGTGATTGTCCCTCCGTTACCGCCACCAGCAACGGCGTGCTCCCGTCGCGAGCCATGGAATCAATCTCCAAGAAATGAGGGGCTTGGGGGAGGAGGGGTGTGGTGAGGAGGAAGAGGAGGCACGCTTCATGCCCCCCCGCTGCGGCGTGATGAAGCAAGGACCAATGTCCGCGATCTCGGCCGCAGGGTTGGGCACCTTGAGAAAGGAAATAGCTGAGTGGGATTGAGGTAGGTGCAAGATATCAGAGAGTGTCAACGTCACCGCACATCTTAAAAATTATTGGTCTCATATCTCAGTAGACACATACTTCGACCTCATCTCGCTCCCCTTAAGCCAACCAAACGTACCGGAGCAGTTCGAGGTGGCCTCGCCGCGCCGCACATTGAACAGGCAAAATACCATTGAAGCCGGGAGTTTCCAAGAGGGCGGGATTAAGGGTCAACAGGCTTTCGACCGCCTCCAAGTTGTTGTGGAGGGCGGCTTTATGAATCGGATGGTCCCAGTGCCCCGCCGTGGTGATGGCGGTGATGCTAGGGCAGGCAGGGGACGGGGCTAATTTAGTTCGGACGAATGGCGTCATAATGACTGGAGGGTGTGAATACGACAGCACGATGATGAGTTTCAGGGGTGTATGCCGCGAGTCTGAGATGGTAAGTTGCAGGTAAAGTAGCGAGACACCTACTCTAAAGATAGCCGTGTCGGCATTTGGTAGCGGAAAAGCCATCACGACCTCTTCAGCCATTGAGTGGATAGAATCCCCCTGCAGCGTCCTACACACGACGTGGCGACGACCCGCACCGCACAAATTTCGAATGGCGATGGTCGTTGTGAGACAACGGCGGGACGTACCCCTCTTTGCTTCAATTCAATCACATCACATCTTCCTACAACGGGCCCATCCGCAGGCCCGCATGCATACCCAGAACGCATAGACAAAGGCACCTTTAAGTTACTGGGTGCATGGCGAAATGCTTTGGTAATGATAAGAAGATGATTGATTTGTCAGGTATGAGAATCACGCTCTCTGTGTCGAAAGCAGACCAACCCACCCTGCTCAAAAGTTGTCCAATCCGAGAAATTTTGGTCATCTAGAGGTGTGAGAGGTGTCCCTACATTTGTGGGGAAAGTTCTTAAAAGCTTGTGATAAACATGTGGACGACACTCTTACAATAGAAAATCGTACGCACTCGTGTAAAATGCTGTTTGTGGTCACACTTGATGTGACTTGACTTATTACTTTGGAACGCACCCTCCGGAAGGGATTTAAAATGGCGCATGCTGAAGCAGGCATCATTTACACCGTGCCGTACAGAGCACCACACCCTCATGGGCAGCGCACTCATGTCTCATGTATTGGGACCATCTCAGGGCTTGTGTGGCATAGCCATAGGCACACGTATGCCCGTCCTCCGTACTAAGTTTTAGGGGAAAATCGATATGTTCCGATACGTCTCAGCCTCATACCTCTAAGTACGGTCAAGATCCCGCTCATGCTTCTAATTAATGCTTCCATTCGCCCTGTAAATAAAAAATATGCATTTGGTCAATTTGTGCTATTTTGCCATTGCGGTTGCCCTTCTCTTTCGCCGTCTCTGCACCTCTCATTGCGTGGTGGTGGCCTTGGGAGGCGTTGGCTTTCGTGAGCTCTCAGGCCTTTGTTGTCGACGTGAAACTTCTTACAAAAGGCTTGCAGAAAGCGCGTCCTGTTTCTTGTACTCATCCACTATTGCTGCTGCTGCTCGTTTTCTCGAGAGGGTACTTTGGTAATTTTCTTTCCTCTCTTTCTCTCTTCCTCTCTCCCTCTCCCTCTCTGTCGTTAAGCCAAGGCTACAATTTTACCTATCAGTTTTCTCCCCGCACTGCCCCTATCCACACCTTCCTCAGGAGCCCCTACTCTCTATCTTTCTTCCCATATTTATCTGACCCCTTTGGCTTTTTCCCTCCTAACTACTCCTCGCGCGCGCGCCCCCCTCTCTACTCCTCCAACCCCGCCAAAGCTTCCAAATCAATCGCCGTCCTCGAGTTCAATCCCTTGTGTCCAAAACAACACTCAAAGAACGTCAGCCCGAAAAATGCCACAACTCCCACCGCCGCCAGGCCCGTCAAAGCCAACATAGGTACCTCATACTCAACCCCCCCCTCCCCCCCTCCCTCCTTACTCCCTCTGTCAATCAAATACCCGATCAAGACATTCCCCGCGAATGAACACAAGGCCCCCGTGACCTCCACTACTCCATACGCTGTCCCGTATGCCCGCCTGGGCACCGTGAATGGTATCAACGCCATCACCAAGATAGGGATAAAACTCTCCCCGATAGACAACAAGACCATGTCGTATAGCGGGTCAAGCGTCGGAGTGTAGGACAGCGAGTAGTACGCGTACAGGACCAGCAGCGACGAGGCCGAGCACACGTACAGCTGTCCCCCCACCCGATCCATTATATAGCCTACTAGCGGCCCCAAGAAAATCACAAGCACCGACGCCGATGACGTCAGGTACGCCGCGCTCTGTGCATCCCTACCAAACACCACTGTGAAGTAATGGCTCGAAAAGTTCAAAAATATGTGAAAGACGTTGATATAGATCGAATGCAGGAACGCCAACGCCCAAAAAGAGCCCGACAAGCTGCTCGCCCGTGTCCTCAATGCCAGCATGGAGTGGTATGTGGGTGTATGTGATGCCCCCGACACAGACACCGATGAGTTTGGCAAAAGCAGCGATGCATCCTCTCCTTCCTCCCCCCCTTCCCCCCCCGCAGCCCCCGATGGCATCGCCAACCCTGACGAAATATACGACACCCCTTCCCCTCCCCCTCCCCCTCCCGCTCCACTCCACCCCCCTCCCCCTTGACTTCTACTCCTCCTCCGCTCGAAGGGATCCTCCTTGCTCTCATCGCTTATCACGAGAAACAGCACCCCTGCCAAAGTACTCAACAGGCAGATGACCACCGTGTACCATAACCCTCCCACATAACCTCCCAACAACTGGGCAGCGGGGACAACAGTCGCCCTTGAGAGCGTCTTGCTCAAGCAGGCCATGGCCACACTCACCCCTACTGCAAACGTCACCTGCGCCTTGGCCTTGAACACGTGGCAGATGACTGCCCGTTGCGCCACCACCACCGATCCTTCACCCAATCCCAGGACGCATCGGCCCACCAGCGCCCACTCGAACGACCCTAATTGAATGGCAATCGTAAACAACAATTGCCCCATCAACACCAAGAAGAGGAATAGCAGGGTCGCGAACCGATGCCCCCGCCTATCCAGAAACACCCCTCCCAAGAACGGAATGAAGAAATTCGGCAGCGACGACATGGATAGCAGCAAACCGTACCGAGTCTCGCTCAAGTGCAATCGCGGATCTTCCACCATATACACCTCCAGGGAGGTGAGACAGTTCTTGACGAAATGCCCTCCGAACGGCAGCACCGAGATGAGGAGCAACAAGCTCAGTTGCCGTGCCCCACTTGGAATGTCGGTCTTGTGGGAGGTCAAGGGCGAGATGTCCGAGGCTGCAGAGCTGGACGAGGCGCTTGAGTGAAAAACAGTGGGAGGAATGAACGTTAGGGGCGCCTCATTTCCATAGGTCGGGTAGTAATAGGAGGAAGCGACGCGAAGGCCCCCGGTGCTTCCGCCGAGGCTGGCCATGCTACTGTTGCGGCTGTGGGATAGGACACCCATACCTCCTCCCCCACCTCCTCCTCCTCCTCCTCCTCCTCCCCGTGTTCCTGCTTCCAAGCTTGTCGAGCTGCTGTGTCGGCTATGGATAACGCTGCTGCTGTCTTCCCGTCGACCTCCTCCTCCTCCACCACCACCACCACCACCACCACCACCACTAGCAGTCATGGCAGCGGCGAACATTCCACGCCCTTCCTCAATAAGAGAAGGGGACTTTCCAATTGTTATTTTCCCTCCTTCTCCTCCTCCTCCACCACCACCACCACTTTCCCCGTCTCCTCCTCCTCGTGCCGCCTGCTGCTGCTGCTGCTGCTGCTGCTGCTGCTGGTCTTGGCATTGGTAAAGCTGCGGTTGCCTTCCTTCCCCTCCTTTGGCATCTCTTCCTATCCCGCCATCTACCTGCTGCCTCTCTTGCCCTCTTATCTTGGTCTTTTCCACATCATACTGAAGCACACATTCCGCAGGCATCAACCGAGAGGCCTCTGACATAACCCCTCCCGGTGCAACACAGCTGACAGGCACCGAAACACCACCACCGTAGGAGCCGCGGTCCACGCCGTTGTTGCTGTCGTTGCCATTGCCATCGTCTCTTTTCCTCCTGTGAATTCCCGTGGGTGGGGGTGGAGATGGTGGCCTCGGCGGTGGCGACTGCTGCTGCGGCAGGTCTTGCTGTCCATCTCCCGCAGCGGCCCCTTGAATTCGGCAACTTTGCTCCCCTCGCCCTCCCCCCCCCGCTCCAGCTCCTTTTTCCCCTCCTCCTTTCTTCTTCTTTACTCCCGGCATCACGCCGTCCACGCAGTCGTCGACACCAAGGTCACGATCACGGCCCAAGGCGCGTGCCTGGCGTAGCTTTCTGATCTCCTTCGCCGAGGGAGCGTGCTGCCTGTGTCTGGTGAAGTTGCGTGTGGCGTGATGAGAGGGGTAAAGGCACAGGAATTGGCACGACAACCCGACAAACACACAAAATAAATAGTGCCAGGAATATTTCCAATTGCAGCGCGCAAAGCTATCATGGACAGTCCCAATCGATCGACATCCTGCAAGGAAGGGGCACTTGACGGACATCGTCACGGCATCGAGCTAACTTGCTTCTTCTCCGCTGACGGCGCATCTTGACTCGCGACCTGGCCCATGCTTCTGTGTAGCATTTAAGGACCCTCAAAATGCTATGACATTGAGAGCAAAGTATTTTAACACATGCTTGATGTGGCTGATCGCAAAGCGTACGAATTTTCAAAGTGTGTTGATGATGGGAAAGAAGCGACAGAAAGGGTGGGGAGGTGTGGACGAAAAAAGACGTAAACAAGTGAAACCAAAAACCGAAGCCATAAACATAGCGTGTGTTCGTACTTAATAACCGATAATCGACTTAAACTATCTTTCTCTTTTAACGCGATGGTTCCAGGCATTTAAATTTACCGCGGAGTCATTCAGGGCAAGCTCCCACTGCCACTCATCGACGGCGACAAAAACGAGCCGCTACTGAACGACCCACTCCCTTCCAATCCTCCCCCTCCTCCCGCCGAATCACCACCCTCGCTACTTCCATGCCTCCGATAGAAAGAATCCCTACGGAAGTACCTAGCGATCACGTTGGCTCTTTCGTGGGACAAGAGACGCGTGGAGGAGAGACGGGCATCGTAGGCTTGCTTGGGACTAACCCTCTCAATCCTCACGTCGTGCCCTATCAACAATTGTACGAGTGATGGCTGTGAGCTCTGTGCTTCTTAGCTTTATCGGGAATCCGTTTTGGTCATCACTCTCCTCCTTCGCTTTTTGATCACTTCCCTGCCCATCACCTTACCTAGCAGCTCAGGAGCGGGCGCTGCGCCAGTGCCTACGTCGTGGCAGTGTTGCATCAGGTCCACCGCAATGGACTGGGAGATGACCGAATCGTGCTGTGAGGATAGGGCCGGAGAAATGGAGGGATTGAGGGAAGGAGGAAAGCATACCCGGAGGAGAGAGAGAAGAAATACACGGACATTGAATGCAGGGGATTACCGCACATCCAATGCAGCGCCCTTCTGTCCCTCCCTCCCTCCCTCCCTCCCTCCCTCCCTCCCTCCCTCCTTCACTTCCTCCCTCCTCACTTTGTACTCAGGATGCTCCTGCACAAAATTGCGCATGTAGCTGGCAGCTGTCATGACCTCGCCCGTGGCGCGTCGACGAACAAGCTCCAGATACTGGCCCACCTGAGGGAGGGAGGGAAGGAGGGAGGGAAGGAAGGAGGGATTGAGACTCCTGGTGCGTGCGCTCTCACGTCACACCGCTTCCCACTTCCTCCCTCCCTTCCTCCCTCGCTACCTTCTTTCCGGTGTGGCTGTCACATTCGATATATTCTAGGTAGGCGTAGCAGAGGGGGATAAGCCCGGGGAAGTACCTGCAGGGAGAGAGAGAGGGAGGGAGGGAGGGAGGGGTAAAGAAAAAGAGGGTATATGAAGGGGGGGAAAGGGGGAGGAAGGGAGGGAGGGAGGGAGGGATCGTGTCGTACGTGCTCTTCCCTGTCATGATCTCGGAGATGGTCATCTCCTCGTACTCTTGAACCTCCTCACACAGGCAGTGAGAGAGGCCGGGGGCCTTCGCTCCCTCTCTCCCTCCCTCCTTCGCGCCCTCCTCCTGCTCCTCGCCATCCGTGGCCATGTACTTGCGGAAGAAAAACTTCTGAGTGTGCACTCTACGAGGGGAAAGGAGGGAGGGAGGGAGGGAGGGAGGGAGGGAGAAAGACAAACAAACAAGGGAAAGGGAGGGAGGGAGGGAGGGAGG
>Ga0160420_100712_pt1 | contig 11572 bp, 23 predicted proteins | sample CelAP2metagpilot_FD_108197 | JGI IMG/M metagenome (GOLD analysis project Ga0160420, IMG submission 108197) | Phycosphere-associated microbial communities from algal ponds in Kailua-Kona, Hawaii, USA - Cellana AP2-5-5 metagenome pilot | ecosystem: Engineered > Artificial ecosystem > Aquaculture >... | reverse complement strand
TAAGGCCTAACGCGATCAATTCCTCAAAGCCGCGGGCAAATTCAAGGAAAAGCAGGCTCACCCCGATGAGCCCACGCTGCCCCTCCCACCCCCCCTCCCTCCCCCGCCGACCAAGCCCGGGCCGAGTCTCTGAAGGGGGAGGGGAATCAAGCCATCCTCTCCAAAGATTACCACAAGGCCGAGCAGCTTTATTCCGAAGCCATCGCTCTTGCCCCCACCGGCGTTTCTTCCCATGTCTACTATTGCAACCGAGCTGCAGCACGGTACGTTCCCTCCCTCCCTTCCTCCCCCCCTCCCTCGACGACCATCCTCGGCTTTTTATCCCCTCCCCCTCTTGCAAACTCCTGCCCTCCCTCCTGCCCTCCCTCCTGCCCTCCGTCAGCTCTCACTCAGGATATCATCCCGTCGTGGCCCACCAACCAACTCACCCCTCCCTCCCTCCCTCCCTCCCTCAGCTCCCACTTGGGGGACCATATGGGAGCCGTGGCAGACGCCGAGAAGGCGACGGAGCTCAACCCTGCCTATAGCAAGTAAGGAGAGAGGGAGGGAGGAAAGGACGTAGAACAAAAAAGGATCAAGAGGGGAAAGAAAAAGGCTCACAACTCCCCTCCCTCCCTTTCTCCCTTCCTCCCTCCCTCTCCCCCTCAGGGCCTACTCCCGGCTGGGGTACGCTCATTTCTACCTCCAACACTACCCGGAAGCTAGGGACGCCTACACCCGTGCCGTGGAGCTCGATCCTTCCAACGCAGGTAGCTGTCCTCCCTCACTCCCTCCTTCCCTTCCTTTCTACTTCCCGATTAGCCAGGATATTGAGGCCGAGGGCTTAAATGAAAACTGCTCCAAAAGAATCACGTTTCACAACTCTCCCTCCCTCCTTGATCCCCTCTCTCCCTCCCTCCCTCCCTCCCTCCCTTCCCTCCCAGCCAACAAGGAGTATCTTTCCAAGGCCCAAGCAAAAATTGCCGAGGAAGAGACCGCGGGCGGGGCTGAAGGAGGAAGAGGAGGAGGAGGAGGAGGAGGGATGGAGGTGAGAAGAGGATGGGAAGGGGGGATGGAGGAGGGAGAGGGGGATGGAGGAGGGAGAGGGGGAAGGAGGGCGAGCTTACTTACTTGCGGTGCCGGGATGCTATAATGCCGATATGGATATTTTCATAATAACAATTTACTAAATCTTTGATTTTTAAATTGCGGATTAATTATTCATGTATATAATAAATAACCCAGGACATGTTCTCGAGCATGGCTGGTGCCGGTGGCGGCGGTATGCCTGATTTCTCGCAGCTCGCAGGACTGATGGGAGGGCTCGGAGGAGGGGGAGGAGGGGAAGGAGGAGGAGGAGGAAATCCCTTAGCGGCCATGCTGAAGAATCCGGCGATGATGCAGATGTAGGTGGATGGAGGGATGGAGAAAGAGTGTACCGGCGGGCGGATGAATCTTCCCGTGTCGATGACAATGACATTCGCCTTCTTGATTTTTAACTCTTCCTCCTCTTCTTTCCTTTCCGTTCTCTCTCCCTCCCTCCCTCCCTCCCTCCCTCCCTCTCTCGCCCTCTCCCTTCTACCCAGGGCGCAATCCATGATGCAAGCTCCGGGTATGAAGGAGCGGGCAGCGCAGATGATGAGCGACCCTAATGCCATGGCGAAGGTGAGGGAGGAGAGGAGGGAGGGAGGGAGGGAGGGAGAGAGGGAAAGGACCGTCCTTTCTTCGACACGCGTACTTTCCACACATTTATCTTTGTTGATATCTTATAATCTAACGACCCACCTCAAACACACAGATGTCGCAAATGATGGGAGGCATCATGGGTGGTAGTGGTGGTGGTGGAGGAGGGGAGGGAGGAGGAGGAGGGGGAGGAGGAGGGATGCCGGACCTGGCAAGTTTGATGAGTGCGTTCGGTGGTGGTGGTGGTGGTGGTGGTGGAGGAGGAGGAGGAGAGGGCGGAGGACCGTCGTCGGGGTGGGATAGTGGGGAGGATGGGGAGAAGGGGGGAAGGGGGGAGAGCAGTGAGCAAATTTAAGGAAGTGGGTAAATGGCCGGGGAGGAGCGGAGATACAGAAAAGGAAGGGGGAAAAGAAAGGAGAAGGGGCAAGGAAAGAAGCCGTCTTGCAGGTGGAAGAAAAAGAAGTAGGACGAAGGGGTAAAGGAGGAGGAGAATGAAAGGAGGAGGACGATGACGAAGAAAAAAGAAAAAACCGAAGACGATGTCCCAGGACTCCATCCACCCTGCGATCCTCCGGCAATCCTGAAAAGCACAATATCGCTTGCTTGTAAATCATTTATGCTATCACAATTAGCTAATCTGTGCTAGTGTTCTTATGTATGACCAGTCGACACCATTCCACAGCGTCGTTCTTGGTGTACACCCCACCCTAAGCCCTACGGGATGCACTACCGTCTTCAGCCTCCTGGCCAACCCCACACAACTGACGCAGCTTCTTTCGCTATCCCCTTCTTCTTATCCGTCTTGCTCTGGTCCCACCTGGTGGCTGTGGCCCCTCAACCCGTCTGCCGAAGCCTGCACTTGTCCCGAAGTTGGCAACCGTAGACTTACCTTTAGTGGCGTGTGGGACAGCCTGGACTGGTCTGAACCGTTCATGATCCGCAGGGCAACAATGGCCGCAACACGTCGGCCATCTCTCCTGCCGCCTGATTCCCCATTCCCGGTCTTCCATCTGTTCTCCTTACCCGGTGGTGCTATCGTCAAAGAGAATTGGTCGAAGACCACAGGTGGAAGGCCTTGTCTTCCATTCTCTCTCGCATCCAAGATGAGGTCTGTAAATGCTACCTCAAACCCCGTAGCCTTCCCCTCCCCCTGCCGCATTTTCTCTCCATTCCTCGTCTCTCCCAATGCGGGCTGCGCTTTATTCCGGTGCGACGAACTCTCGTTGCCCGTGCTGTTTGTCACGTCGCCTGCTCCGCAGCCCCCGGTTAGGTCAACCGGTTGTTCCCGCCCATGCCTAGTCTTCTCCTGCTTTGCCTCCTGGCCATCGGACATTCTGCTCCTCTCCCCTCTATCCCCTTCCTGTCTGGGGGGAAACGTTTCGATCTCTTCCACATCAGCTGATCCCCGTGAAACTCCTCCACCATGCATGCCGACTCTCCCGACAGCCTGCTTCGAGGCGTTGCTTCCGTTCAGATGCACCGCTTAATATCTCAGCTCATCTAGTACCACACCTTCGGTACATTTAACCACATATGCTATGTCAAGCAGGTCTTGTTAGGCATTAGCTGCTCTCGGGCCCAGCAAACCGCGTGTGCCACCCATACGCGCTGCAACACAGACGCAGACGCAGAGAGTGGGAGGTCAGGCAACTTTGTGGACCACCCAAAACATACGATTAATGTCGAAATACGCTAGAGGAAAAAGTATTCTAGTGCGTGGCTAGAGTTTTAGATTTGTAAGCCAGAATGAAAAAGATTTGCTAAACCTATTCCAGGTAGTCCGCCGAGACTGTGTCCACCGAGAGAAAGGTAGGGCGCATGCGAATTTTCATGTTATCGCTCTGTCTCTTGACGTTTAAGAAATGACATATCCCAAATAAGACAGTTATTTTATCCTCTGCCGATGATCGGAACCTGTAGGGTTTCAAAAAATGTTTTAGTTCTGCTTGTGTTGTGTTGTGGGCGGGTTGTGGGGAGGTTGGCGAATGCGTCAATATTCCGCCTGTCTATCCCGAATGTTGTGAAGGCTGTGTTACAGAGCTACCTTCTCAGCTAAACTGACCTTGTCCAGTCAAACAGATTTCTTTTCCCCTCCCTTCTATCCCGCAGTGCCATCCCCAGTCCTGTCTCGGGTGGGGGAAGTCGAGCTAAACCTGGTCAGGTTTCAGCTAGGCGACGAATTGTGGCTGTCACCTAACCTCCTCCCCCACGTCACAGGTTCATGCAAAAGGTTTTTCTTACCCAACTCGCCCACGCCACCCTCCACCCTCCCTCTTCCTCTTCTGTCTCCGCCTGTTCTGCCTCTTCGGTCGCCTCCTCTTCCTCCTCATCCTCCTTTGTTTATGCCTGGCAAGGCAAGGAAATCCCCGGAAGGGTGTGGGTGCAGGTAAGAAGAGCAAGGGAGAGAAATAGAGGATAGGAAAACAAGGACAGGGGGCGTATGAAAGCATTGCCAATAAGTGCATGTGTTACCAGCTTGTCATGCGAAGCCTCCTTCTCTTCATCGTGCTTTCTCCCCTTCGATGCAATTCTGAGTCACACCTCATCCAGCAACTCTCCGGCCCAAATTTCCCTTTTTCGCCTCCCTCATCCTCCAAAAGATGGTCATCGATGACACCTAATCAAGCTACAGCCTGCCAATCGACGGCAGTGCTCTTCTTCTCATCCCCTCCACCCTCCTCTCCTCCACTTCCTTCTCCCGTACACCATATCTCCTCGTTCCTCCTCCCTCCGCTCTCGTCTTCTTTTCCTATTCCCCCCCTTCCTACAGGGGACGGTAGTCGATGACACTCAGCCAGGCCGCCTCTTGCTTGACGACGGCAGTGCTGTCATGTGGGTGCTTCTCAAAGATGTGGTCATGCCCCTGGAGGCCAAGAAGGGTGAGAGGGGGTGGAGGGAGAGAGAGAGGGAGGGAGGGTGGGAATGAAGGAGGGTTGTCATGCTCAGCGATAGTGTAATTGTGTTGGAGCCTTCTTTGCGATGTTGTTTCTGTGGTGCATGCGTATGAGTACCTCGTTGACCTGAATTGCACTTATTGGACAAGGGAAGAGGGGAAATACCGCGAATACCAACTGATCGACTGTGCCCTGCCCTCCCTCCCTCCCTCTCCCTCCCTCCCCAAGGCCAATACATTCTCGTCATCGGCCGCCCTCATGAGGAAACCCACAGCCCGTCCCAACAACAGAGGCAGCAGCAGCAGCAGCAGCAGCAGCAGCAGCAGCAGCAGCAGCAGCAGCAGCAGCAGCAGCAGCAGCAGCAGCAGCAGCAGCAGCAGCAGCGGCAGCAACGAGTGCTCATGGCTCATCAAACTATCGATTTATCCGATGCCGGCCCACATAGGGAGGGAATGTGGCTGCTGGAAGTGCTGCAAGCATGGAAGACGGAAGACGGGGCGAAGAAGAATAAACACATAAATGAAACGAAGAAATAAATTAAGTGGATGAATGAGTGAAAAAGTAAGCGAGCTGTAAATAAATATATAGTAAAAATAAATACATAAAATGAATGAAGAAATATAGTAGAATATAGTAGAAAATATGACTGAACGATACACATACTTGTGATTGATGAATGAGAAAGCAAATACACAGGAAAATTGAATGGCGAAAGCTTGTTCTTCTCTATCTTGTGCCTCTTGTATTCACGTGTTGAGTAAGTGGAGGTGTGTGCTTCGACTGCCTCCTCGTCTTCTGGCGTGCACTTTTTTGTGTCTGTGCAAGACATGCATGGAAAGAGAGAGGAAATGAAATAAAACGCGGATATTATGACACCCGGAAGAACCTTTTGCGATCATTTTTCTTTCATCCCTCTCTGGATGTTTGCGAAGCAGTTTATTGATGAAATGCAAAAAAAAGGGCACGTGATAAGTTGATACGAAGGATTTGGAGACAGCACAAGAGGAAGCCCACCAACAAGAACCACAACACCCGCAACAAGAACAAGAACCAAAAGAAGTGAAGAAAGAGGAAGAAGAAGAAGAAAAAGAAAAAGAAGGAGGAGGGGTAGACCCCCTCCTCTCCCTCACCCACCCTGCCACTAACCGGGCACCCACGCACTGCCCCAAGCAAAAACACCAGGAGGCAGCGGACTGCTCCTTCCCTCCCTCCCTTCTCCCTTTCCTTTCGTCAGCGCCTGGTCTTCTTCTTTATGCTTGTCCCTTCCTCGAACCCGTCCTCCTTCCCTTCCTCTCTCGCTGCTGGCTGGCCGACCAAGCCCACCCCAAATGCTAACTAAGTAGAAGGGAGGACTCGGACAAAGGGAAGGAGGAGAGTTTTGGAGAACAAGACTGACGAGGTCGACAAAGTGAGGGAAGAAGGGAGGGAGGAAGGGAGAGCAGACAAGCAACATGTTACCTGAGTGGTATCCTCCACCGAAAGGTTGAAGCGACTCATTCCCACTCTCACGCTCTCGTGTGCAGCCCAACACTCTCATCAGTCCAGGCGTCTCTCCCTCGCTCCCTCGCTCCCTCGCTCCCTTCCTTCATGTCATGATCAAGCCCCCCCCCGCTTGCCATCACCGTCAAACCCTCCCCCAAGCCGCAGGTCTTCACCACCTTCCCACGCACGCACAACGCATATAGCCAGCATCTAGTAGCCACGGCTAAGCCTTAGGCACCCACACACCCACATCCCACACGATCTACCCCTCTAGAATACACCTTTCAAGGAAAAGGAAAAAGTGGGGGAGGGGTGTAAGTGGAAATGAGGAAGGTAACCGGACTATATCTTATTATGAGAAAGTAATAATTAAGTAGAATTAGACGGAATGATGGAAGACACACACTTCCGAATTCCCGCCGCCCTCCCTCTTTCCAACCTTCCGCTCTGACTCATTTCCCCCCCCCCTCTCCCTCCCTCTTTTTGACACACACTCAATCTCTCTCTCTCTCTTCAGCCTTCTCATTCTCTCCCTTTGACGCTCTCTTTTTCTCTTTCTTACTCGCCTTACCCCCTGCTCCTTTATCTCTGCGTCCTGATCCTCCTCCTTCTCACTTAAATCTCATCCCTGGGCTCTCCCTCCTCCTCCTCCTCTTCTTTCTTCCCCTTCCTCGGGCTCCTCTCCGGGCTGCTATCCCCCGCCGACGCCTCGCTCATCTTCCTCCCGGCCTTCTTTCCCTCCCCCCCTCTTCCCTCCTCCTCGTCGTCTGTGCCCCTTCCCCCCTTTTTCTTGGAAGGCGGAGATCGTGATCGAGAGAGGGGTGAGCGGGAGCGACGGCGGGAGGAAGGGGGGGAGCGCGATCGACTGTGGCTCCGGCTCTTGCTGCGGGAGGAGGATCGGAGAGTGCTCCCCTTGGGCAACCTGACCCGGATCTGAGGGAGGGAGGGAGGGAGGGACGGAGGGAGGGTAAAGGTGTTGGGGCTCTGGCGTGTGCTGCAGAAAGAGGGCTGGAAGGAGGGAGGGAGGGAGGCTGGGGGGAAGGGAGGGAGGGAGGGAGCGAGGGCGTACCTCGCGAGAGTCAAAAGGGTTCTTGAAAACCGTGCCATCGAGCTTCCGCTTGGCAGCGAACATGTCATCTTTATTTGCAAACTCCACCACACCCTCCCCGTCCCTGTTCACGTCCGCGTACAGCACCTCCCCCACGGCCTTGAAGTAATCCTGGAGAGGGAGGAGGGCGGGGAGGTGTAAGAGGGAGGGAAGGAGAGAAGGGGAAAGGGGGGGCAGGTGTAAGAGGGAGGGAGGGCGGAAGGAAGGGGAAGGTGTGTGGAGACAGTCGCCACGTCCCTCTTCACGTCGGCGTGGAACACCTCATCCATAGAAGGGAAGAAGGGAGGGAGAGAGGGAGGGAGGGAAGAAGGGAGGAAGGGAGGGAGGAAGGGAGGGAGGTACCTTGAGGTCTTGCCAAGATGTCCGGTCGGGGAGATCCGTCACCTCCAGCCGGAAGTCAGTGCGAGAGCGCCCTCCACCACGCCCACCGCCGAAGCCTGCCACCAACCGACAGACAGGGAGGGAGGGATGGGAATAATTGAGAAGGATGAGTAAAGCGGGCCATCCCCACGGTAAGAGGGAGGGAGGGAGGGAGGGAGGGAAGGATGGAAGGAAGGCATACCTCCATCCCGTCGACGAGGGGCCTCATTGGCCAGCTCCACGCGGATACGGCCCCCGTCAAAGTCGTAATTGTCTCGGTAGTAGACAGCATCCTTAGCGTCCCGAGGATCCTCGAAAGCGACGAAGGCATAGGCGGGGGGGCTAGGAAGGGGAGGGGGGATGGATGGTAGGTTTGTCAGACCAAGAAGACATGCATGGCCTGTGATGAGTCCATTTATTGCCAGACTGAGATGGATGTGAGAAATCCAGAATAATGGCTGCGTTCATCGGACCTTACTTCCCCTCCCTCGCCCCCTCCCTTCCTTCATGAATACCGATTAGGCCGTTTAATGTCAATGCCACGGATGCGCCCGTACTTGTAAAAAAGATCGTCAAGCTCTCGCTCTCGAACGTCCATAGGCAAATTGCCTGGAGGTAGAATAGGATAGAGGGATGGAAAGATGAGAGGGGAAGTCGGGTCTTGCAGAGGGAAGGTGATGAGGGAGGGAACTAAGAGGAAAGAGTGGAGGGAAGGAGGAAACGTACCAACGTAGATGCGACAGGACATGGTTGTCGTGCGTGTGTTGTTGTTGTTGTTGCGGGTGATATGAACCTGTGCGAGGGATTTCGGGGTGTGTGTGTGTGGTCAGGAGTGAAGAGGATGGCTTTCGCTGGCTATAGCAACGCGTGTCCCCCTTCTTCGGTGAGAGCGCTTCTACAGAGGCGGAGCCTTGCGTTGCTTAGACCAGTCAGAGCATTTTAAGACAAGGCTTAGCGTCTTGTGTCACACCTGTAGCCCCAAGGCCGTATATTCTACCCGGCAGAATATCGGCAAGACAAGGAGACAATCATCGATACATATAGCTCCGGGTGGGATCTGTTGGCTGCTTCTCGAAGGAAGGAACCCTCCTTGTTGCGCATGCACGCTCGCACCGACCAAATCTGAAAGGCTGACAGAGCAAGGGAGAAAATTGCATTGTACACATCCACATATGCGTTTATAAAATCGAGCGAAAGCGCAAAGATGCTCATGAACAGGCCAAAGGGTTGTGTGTGTCTCATCTTCCTCCTCCTACCTCCTCGTGTACACACACAAGCGACAACGCAGGGGAAATGCTGCGCAATTTTGACGTGGCGTTGGAGTGTACTGATTTGTATATCAGTGCAGCTTTTCTCTGCATGACTTTCCAAGAGAGTACTTCTCATCCTTCAATTTGATTCCCCTCCTCCCCCAAATTCAGCTGAGTTGATTCTTGCCAAGGGAAGCATATCTCCATGCCGAGAGTAAGGGATAGTTCAAGAAAATAAAGACGGAAAAGGCGTTATCTAACTATCTCTTACTTCATTGACTTCATGTTAATCCGACAGTCTATCTTTTGTTTGGTCATCTGTTTCTTGTGAATGTGTTGTGTTTCCTGCCTACCTGTCTCATAGGAGGTGCATAAGTTTTCTTTCTTCCTCATTTTTTTGGCTATGTTTCTCTTCCTCTTTTTCCTTTATGTCGATCCGTGTTACCTTGCTGTTGGGGTGCAATTTGCTGCCGTTGCTGTTGACTTTTTTCTACTAACCGCTCTTGTCGTTCTTGTGGTTGCGCTTGTGGTGGTAGTGGCGGTGGCGATTCATGTGATGTTGTTGTGGTGGTTCTCAGTCGTTTTCCTGCCACCACACAGTCGTCCTGGCCATTTTCCATCAGCGCATGCAAGCTTGTGGGTCTCAACGCCTCGCTGGGCTGTGCATCAAGTCCGTCTAACCGTCTGTCTTTTGCCCTCACGGCTTTCCTTCTCTCCCTCCTTCCTTCTTTCCTTCTCTCCCTCCTTCCTTCTTTCATTCTCTCCCCCCTTCCTTCTTTCCTTCTCTCCCTCCTTCCATGTATCTCGTCTTTCTCCTCTCCTCCTCTTCCCCCGTTTGGATTTACTCAGCAGTCGGGCTCCGTCCCGTTTCTCGCCTCAACGCATGCAAGTCGAAACGTCCCACTAAAATGAAGCGCGCGTATCATCATTATTATTAGCCTTCTTTTTGTTTTTCCTTATCATTATTATTAGCCTTCTTTGTGATTATCATTATTATTAGCCTTCTTTTTGATTATCATTATTATTAGCCTTCTTTTTATTTTTCGAGTCTCGTGACTGAGCTTGCCTTATGCCTCTCTCTCCTCTCACCATGCCTCCATTCCTTCCTGCATCTGTCCATTATCTTCGTTGTATATATCGACACACCCACCCACTCTTTCCCACACTCTCTCTATCCTCTCTGTTTCTTTATCCACACTCTTTCCCTATATCCTCTTTCTCGCCCTCATTCTCACTATATTTTTCCCTTTTCACTCCGCCATCCACGTCCCCGCCTCAATCCCCTTCTTTTGCTTCTCCCGGACGGCACTTTCCTAGTCAATGGGATGTATGTATATGTATGTCCCGTATGTCCTCTCCTGGGATTAATATGTGTTCTCTCCCGGCACACGCCATCCCATCTCTTTCCCCTTATTTCTTCCGTCATCCCTCCCTCCTCCCTCTCTCCCTCCCTCCCTCCTTTCCACTTCTTCCCCCCTGTCTCCTACCTCCTTCCCTCCAAAAAATCCGACAGCTTCACCTCATGCACTACCTCCACCCTCCCTTCCTCTCCCATTCTGGTCCTCAGACTCGGCGGCGTTAGGGGCGTGCCATCCTCCTTCAAGTGAGCATAAAAGCATGAGGAACCGAAGGGACATGATTTGAGGGAGGCTTCGGGATTACCTCGTTGGTAAACGAAGTAACGGCAGCGTTTCTGTTTCATCTGGTCCTTGTAAGCCTGGATGAGATTCTCCTGGGGAGGGAGGAGGGGAGGGAGGAGGGGAGGGAGGGGGGGAGGGGGGAAGGGTGTGGAGTCTGGCATGACATAAGAGACAGAAGCATCGGACAGTCCGTTCCCTTCCCTCCCTCGGTCCCTCCTTCCCTCCCCACCTTGCGAAGGGGGTCGGTGACGAGGCGGGTGTGTGGGATGACGAAGTGCGAGACCTGCTTGCAGCATGGACAAGAACGGACATTTGCCGTGTCTTGGCTGCAAGGGAGGGAGGGAGGGAGGGGGAGATGGGGGAAGGGAAGGAAAGCAGTAATGAAATTGAGTTTGGCAGTAGCCTCCCCCCCCCCCCCTCCATTTTCTAATTCTTCCCTCCTTCCCTCTCTCCCTGCTTACCTCCCATCCGTGTGCTGCTGTCGCCATGTCCGGATGCATGACAAACAAAACGAGTGGGCACAATGCGTCAGCAATCCGAAACGACCGGTGATGGCTGGGGGAGGAAGGAGGGGTGGAGGAAGGGAGGGAAGGAGGGGTTGGAAGGAGGGAAGGGGGGAGGATGGTGGGTTAAAAAGAGTCCAGGCTTTTCCGACTGTCTCCTTCCAATTTCCTCCCTCCCTCTCTCCCTCCCTCCCTCCCTTCCTCCCACCCTTCCTTCCTGCCTACCGTCTGTACAGATCATGCACTCGGCCTCCCTACTCATCCTCTCCTCCTCCTCCACCACCAGCCTCATCTCCTCCTCCCCCCTTGCCGGGCCTGCTCCCTCGTTCAGCTGCGCAGACGATACGGGGGGAGTCAGGAAAGGAGGAACTGAAGGAGGGAGGGCGGACGGGTCATGAGAATTGTGGCAGCGATCGCCATGCGCACAATTCCCTTGGATAAAAAAACGACAGATTTTGCCACCGCTTTCCCCGGAAAAGCCAAGCCCTCCCTCCCTCCCTCCCTCCCTCCCTCCGCCCCTCCTGCCCATCGGGCCTTGAAACGAGGACGAGGACGAGGATGAGGACGAGGAGGGGACTCCCCCCACCACCTCCGCCCATCGCGCTCTGTTCGAATTAGAAGACGACAACATCCCCCTCCCCCCGTCCCTCCCTCCCTCCCTCCCTCCCTCCCT
>Ga0160420_100710_pt1 | contig 11590 bp, 25 predicted proteins | sample CelAP2metagpilot_FD_108197 | JGI IMG/M metagenome (GOLD analysis project Ga0160420, IMG submission 108197) | Phycosphere-associated microbial communities from algal ponds in Kailua-Kona, Hawaii, USA - Cellana AP2-5-5 metagenome pilot | ecosystem: Engineered > Artificial ecosystem > Aquaculture >... | reverse complement strand
CCCCCCCCCTCCACCTGCACCACATGTTGCGAGCAGAGACTCTCACCCAGGTAGGCCCCCCTCCCTCCCTCCCTCCCTCCCTCCCTCCTTTGTATCCCCGCATCTATCACTCCCCCCTCCCTCCCTCCCTCCAGGCTCAAGCTCGTATCAACCCGGCAGAACTGCCCCCAATCAAAGTAGTGGTGGCCATGGGCGAGGAGGACGTCACGATCAAGGTGGGGCGGAAGGGAAAACGTGAGGGAGGGAGAAATGAAAAGAATAAAAACTCAAGCACCACGGACCTCCCTTGTTTTTTGGGTTGACTTAGGACCACATGCATCCTTATTCTCTCCCTCCCTCTCCTTCCCTTCCTCCCTCCCTCCCTCTCTCCCTTCCTCTCTCCCTCAGGTGGCGGACGAAGGCGGCGGAGTCCCTCGGTCTGACTTAGGCCTGCTCTGGACCTTCTTCTACACCACGTTCCCTCCCTCTATCCCTTCCTCCCCCGCGCCCTTGGCAGCAGGAGGGGCCGGAGGGGGCTCATTGGACGAGAATGTGACCGTGACGGTGAGGGAGGAAGAGAGGGAGGGATGGAGGAAGGGAGGGAAGAAGGATTGAAGGAAAAATACGATGTCTAATCTTTTCTCTTTCTTTCAATACATTCCACCGGGACTGGGATATTCAGAACGCAGCAGGGAGTGCGGCTTCCTCTCCTTTCACTTTCCCCAACGTCGGCACCGAGCCTGTACTAGCGGGGCATGGTAATCCAGGAAGGGAGGGGGAGATGGAGGGATGGAGGGGAGGGAGGGATGATGGGAATGGATGAGTCTAAGGCATGATCATTGATAGCATCCCGTGCGTGGGGAAAGAGGGATGGGGACAGAGAGTGAGGGAGGGAAGAAAAATGCATCCACCGACCTCTATTCATCAAGTTATGTATCGATCTATCCTCTATTTCTACTTCTACTGTTACTACAACTACTTCTACCTTTACTGATGCTGCTGCCGATACCACAGGGATGGGCCTTCCCCTTTCTCGGATCTACGCCCGCTACTTCGGCGGAGACCTGGAGGTAGGTCATAGGAAATCCGTTAGGGAGACACTCTTACCGTCTTCCTTCTCAAGGCTTTTTCTCTCCCTCCCTCCCTCCCTCCCTCCCTCCCTCCCTCTTCATAGGTTAAGTCTCTAGAAGGTTTCGGGATGGACTCCTATCTCCACCTCTGTAAGCTGGGGGACCGCTGCGAAGACCTGGGGTTGCAGGTATGAAGGGAGGGAAGGAGGAAAGGAGTGGTGAACTGCCTTGTATGTCTATGCATGTGATTCAGAGACATGAGAGGTGTGCTATAGGTGAGGAGCGTGCGTGTATGCTGACTTCTTTTTCTTACTGCCTTTCTCTCCCTGCCATACTCCACAGGTTATGCGCAGCCCAGCGGGTCGCGATAGTACCCCGACGGAGGCCGCACGAAAAAGTTCTTAGCGTAGCGGACATGAAAAGGAGGGGAGAAGAGAGGAGGTGTGTGAGTGGGAAGGCGGAAAGATACGAGTACTGAGCGAAGGGATAGGGGCACACACAATATCGTCTAGGCTTCTTTCTTCCGCCTGCATGTCAGCCTGCTTCGACTGAACGTAAGATGCCCATGCACAATTATGAAGGAAAATTGCGAATGAAATAATGAGCGAGATTTTCTGTATCTTTGTCGTTTCGTGGATTGTTGATTTCGCTTCTGTTGGTACTCGCATTGATACTCGTACTTCCTCCCTCCCTCTCTTCCGCCCTCCCTCCCTCAGGATCTAGTCGAGCCACACCTATAATTGCATCATCTCTATAAGCATATATGCATATATCATTAGGTCAGTTGGGTTTCCCCTCGATGCATAGATCTAATATCCATTTCTTAGCCAACCTCCAAATCATTTTCACTTCCCTTCGTCCGAAGTTTTCCATCGTCCTTTGATTTAGAGTTGCTTTATCTCTGCACTAACAAGGGCAATACTTCAGCAATCTTTCGTCCCTGGGCTCTGGTCTCGCAATTGGCATCCTTTAGCCACTGCTGCGTGGCCAGCTGCAGCCATTCTTGCAGATCCTTGCCCAAAAGACCACTAGTGCTGGCGTTATTATTCCTTTTGCCTGTTATCGTCATCATCGCAGGTATCGATATCTTCGTCTTTCGCTTCCTCGGCGACACACCGCCGCATGCAGCAGCAACAGCGCTAGAAAGTGAACCAGCAGCGGCAGAAGTGAGTACCAGCAAACACCGCAAAACCTGACTCGCCACCTTACTCCTGCCTGTGGGACTTTTATGCGATGCTAAGGAAAGAAAAGCGTGGAGGACTCGCGTTGTGTCGGGTGTGTGGAGAATAATGGTATTAAGAGCGCTTTCCGCCGCCTCGACCAGAAAATCGTTCGTGTCACAAAAGCGCTTAAGGAGGACCGGGATAACGGCGGGAAGCTCCCCTTCCATCACGCGTTGGACAGTACTCTCTGTGCCATTTGATTTAGAAGGAAAAGAAAGACGACTCGACAAAGACAATGGCGAGGAAGAGAGCGACGACGGTGACGATGCTAAACCGGCCCACAGGTCAGCCAGAGCCAGCAAAGCGTTTTTGGCCACCGCCGAGCGCAGGTTGTTGACATGCCGCAAAACCTGACGGAGGAGGAGCTGAAGCCGATCAGAAGGGAGGGTGAGAAGGAGGGCGAGGTGTTGATGGGCGAAGCGACGGACGGTTGTCAAGGCGTGAAAGCTTTCGGGCCAATCAGCGGTGTGAAGGGACTCAAGGAGGAGTGGAAGGGCGATGCTGGGCTGGGGAAGAGGATGAATGTCAGCAGGCGAGAGGTACTCTATGAGGAGAGCAGAGGGGGGAGAAGGAGATGGCATTAGTGGAGATCGAAATGGCATAGAGGAAGAAGATGTGTGGGAAAGCCGGGAGAGACGACTTCGGAATGGAGAAGTCGGAGGTTGTGACGACGGAGCGTGTGTAGAAGAATAGTCATCGTTGGTAGTCGCTGCAGTGTATCCCTCCTTGCGGCCCTTCTCTTCCTCCTCTTCTTCGTCACACCATTCTACAAGGCCTTTTCCATGAAGGAGGTGGCGGGGAGGAGAGGAGATAGGACGATGTCCCGACGAAGGTCGTTGTCGTTGTCGTTGTCGTTGTCGTCGTTGCGGTTGCGAACATGAGAAGGGAGCGGCGTGAGTGATACTTGCGTTCTCTTTCCGGTGCCCTTCATCCACAAGATCATCATTGTCTTGCCACCGGACCAGCCCCTTCTCTTGTATTGGAGATCGCTGAGGAATGGAGGGAGTATGCTGTCGACAAGATCTTGGAGGAGAAGGAGGAGAAGAGGGCGGAAACAAAAAAGAAGGGGGAGACGTGGAGGCGGAAGAAACACAAGACGATGACGGAGGAAATGCCTTTATCTCGGATGATCGAGGTTTTGTTGCAAACGTAGGGCGAGGAATCAAAGACCAGTCCGAGGCCTGCCATCTAAAGTTGGAAGTCTTGGCGCGGTTTACGAGGGATGCAGCACTTTGTGGCGAATGGGGGGCTTCCTGCTTTGTCACCTGTTGCGGTTTCTCCTTTCCGCGTTCCTGGATTTGATCTTTCCCCTCTTGCTGCTGCTCCTGCTGCTGCTGCAGCTGTTTTTGTAGCACTTGCTGCTCTTGCTGCCGTTCCTCGCCCTGCCCCTCCTCCTTGTTCTCCTCTAACACCTTCACAAGCAGGCAGCTCCTGGCATCGGCCTTCAAGGTTTCTCTGCCTTGCTCCCTCACGAAAGTAGAAAAAAAGCTTTTGCGTTCATCCTTTATTTCACCTTCTCCTGCTTCTATCTTCTTTTGCATTGAGAAGAAAGGATCATACACAAGCCACAATAGTTCGATGCCTGCCTCCTTTACCTCCTCCTCCTCGTCTTCGACTCCGTCCGAGGCAATCGTTAGCAGACGCTCCTGTATAACGCGGTCAGTTACACTGGTGAAGGCAACTTTATCTTTTACTGTCAGCCCTGTGCACACGATTCGGAAAGCAGCAGCCCGGACAAGAGGGGAAGGGTGTGTGAATGCGTGAAGATGAAGGAGGGGAGGGAGGAGGAGGGAGAGCTCCACATGCTGGGAAAGCTTGGTGAGAAGGAGGAGGATTGTGGAGGTGTAGGTAGGATAGAGGAGATATTGAAGCAGGAGAGGACCAAGGAGAATTTGAAGGTGATTTGCCAAATGGTGCTTGCCGGCGCGGATGACACGGTGGAGGCATTGCAGGACCGCCAAAGAGAGAATGTCTTGTTCTTCCATATTGGTTTCTTTTTCTCTGTCATCGTCATCCTCCTTGGAACCACAATTGTTGCCTGTCCTAATACTATGTACATCATTTGACTCTTCCTTGAATGTCTTATCGCTGGCCCTTGTCATTCTCTCACTCTGCCCCTGGACTTTTCCCCTTGAATCCAAGGAAGGTGCACAGTCGTCACTTCCAACATGACAATTAGCGTCGCGCAGCAAGTCCATCAAAAACTGCAATAATGGCTGTATATGTGCGTGAAACAAGGGAGGTGCTTCTTGTGCATACTCGGCCAAGGCGGCGTGAAAAATCAACAAGGCTTCCGCGCGTGTATGGGGGGACAGACCGGTATCTTGGATTTGGGTGAGAAGAAAGGGGGGGACAATATCGTCCGGGGTAAGAGAGGCAGCGGTTGGAGGCGTAAAAGAGCAGGGGCTTGGAGAGGATGATAATGAATCCGGGGAGAACGGTGAGGTACCAGATGAAAAGGGGACGAAGGTGGAAGAGCATGGGAGAAGGCATGGACGGGCAACAGAATCATGAGACACCATGCGACCTGTTGGAGGTGCATGGAAACTATGGGTGAGTAACGAGACAGGCATATTTTCAAGGAGCAAGCATGCACGATTTCTGTTTCACAGGCGCGGGGATATGCACGTGATGTCAAACAGGGAGTAAAACAAAACGACAAAAAAATGGAGAAGGAGAAGAAACGCTTGGCTTTCCGTTGGCAAAAATAAAATAATTCTTCGAAGTGAGAGAGGGTGGGAGGTTGACCTTCCATAAGAAGTTCCTGCTGAGGCCCACGGCCGAAACCTTTCTGGCACGCCGTGACCAATTGTGTCTCCAAAGCAGCCTGGAAAAGAATGGTCTGCCTCACGATCCTTCAGATGCTGATCATGCTGTGAATGAGCAAAATCGATCTCACATTGAAATTACTTTGAACGATACGGGGAATTTTGTTGATGGTGAGAGAAGAGGAGGTTGTAGAGATAAAGGAACAGATCGTGTTTATGAAATGTGCTTTAATCGAGCTTGCCATCATTATGGAGGGCGACTTGTGTGCGTCTGCAGACAACTTGAGAGTATGGGGTCTAAATCCTTCCTCGTCTTTCTTCTTTCATAGTTATAGTTTCTGTTGCGGCTGTTCCCCTCCCTCCCTCACTTCCCGCTCCATCCACTTTGTGCATTCTTCTCGCTCTTTTTCATTTGGCTTTCTCGTTTTGGATTTGCTTTCCCTTTCTTTTCCTATCCCTTTCTGTTCCCCTCTTCTTTCTTCTTCCCGCCGACATTTTCAGGTTTCCTCCTGATAATTGTTGTCTCCATGATGCTGGTGTTGACCTTCCCTCTCTTCCTTCTCGCTCAGATGTTGCCCCTTTGAAATCAATCCCCATCATATTTCTAGGCCGCCACCACCACCATCATAATCTTCCCTCCTCCCTCCCTCCCTCCTTTCCCTTCTTCTCAACTCAACTGCTCGACACCTCTCAACTCAACTGCTCGGCAAGGCAGGAGAGGCATTCCCCGTCGCCGTCGGGGGAGGACCCGCCGCCGAGTCGACCTTCTTCCATCCCTCCCCCCCGCCCAGCGTCTCTTCCCACGCAGCCCACTCCCCGTTAAGCCTCTGCTTGTACAAGGCGACGTGTTGGTCTCCGGACGACACCGCCAGCACGTTGCCGGTCAGGGACCTGAGGGAAGGAGGGAGGGAGGGAAGGAGGGGTGGATATGTCGTGACGCCTCTTCGGCCCGCCATAGCCCCCCAAAAGAAAAAAATCTGTAAAAATACCTTCCCGCTCCCCTACTCCTCCCTCCTGCCCTCCCTCTCTCCTCACCAGCTAACCCTCCAAACCGGACAAGTGCCCGACGCCTGCTGCAGCGCGACAGTGGCCTTCTTCCAGTGGTTGGAGCCCGGGGCCTGTGTCCAGATGAACACCTGGAGGGAGGCGGGAAAGGGAGGAAAGAGGGAAGCATGAGTGAATGGACGTCGAGCTATCAACCCATTCAAAAGACAGACATGGAAGTATCCGTCTATCCGTCCCTCCCTTCCTCCCTTTCCCCTTGTATTTTTTCTTTCATTGTGAATCATTCCTCTCTCCCTCCCTTCCTTTCGCCCTCCTTCCTTTCCCCAGCTCCTTCTCCCACCGACAGACAAGGGTAGGAGGCACCAACACACACGCTTCCATGCAGAATCCTCCTCCCTCCCTCCCTCCCTCCCTCCCTCCGTCCGTTCGTACCTTCCCGTCCTCACCCGCCGACGCCAGCATGAGAGCCGTCAAGCCCGTGGGAGGAGCCCACGCCACGTCACGCACCCAATCCCTGTGCCCGTCCTGGAGGGAGGGAGGGAGAGAGGGAGGAAGAGCGCGTCAGAGAGAGAGAAGAGAGAGAGAAAGAGAGGGAGTGAGTGAGAGGAAGGGAGGTAGGGAGAGAGGGAGGGAAGATGAGCTGTGGTGCGGTAATGGTGAGTGGACAGGGGCACGGTAAGGGCGGATAAATAAGGAGACCAGAAAACGATATCAAAGGATGAGACATAGCGCCAGTAAGGATGGGAGGAGGGAAGAAAGAGGAGAAGAAGAGGGAGGGAGGGAGGGAGGGATTACCTGAAGAATGTCACAGACCCACTCGGCCTCGGTCCGTTTGGAGGGACCGCCGGTCCAAACGCGGACTTCGTTGTCGCAGCTCCCCGTGGCCAGGCGCCACACTCGCTCCTGGAGGGAGGGAGGGAGGGAGGGAGGGAGGGAGGGAGGGAGGGGCAATGCAGGTGCCTTTTGGCTTAGTATTGTCGCTGTCTGTCTCTCCCGATCCCTCTCTTTCTCTCTCGGTGATGGTCGCTCCCTCTGCCTCTGAGTTGCTGTCTGCCTGTCGCTCTCTGTCTCGATCTCTCTCTCTCGCTGTCGATCGTCCCCTGCCCATCCCTCCCTCCCTCCCTCCCTCCCTCCCTCCCTACCTCCCCCTCGCCCTGCGGAGTGTTCGCCCAGGATACGCTGTTAGTGCCGAGGGTGGAGGTGCGGAGACGCACCAGCTCCTCCCAGCGAGAGTCTACGAGGAAAGGAGGGAGGAAGGGAGAGAAGGTTGGTGGGACATATGAAAAATGGGCAATAGAGGAGGGGGAGGGAGGGAGGGAGGGAAGGGTTCGCTCACCGTCGGTGTGGTGGTAGAGGTAGAGGAAGCCGTCGGACGAGGCGCAGGCCAGAAGCAGGCCGTCCTCCGCGGGGCCCTGCAGAGAGGGAGGGAGGGAGGGGGGGAGGGAGGGAAAGAGAGGATGAGTGCCACTCTCGGGCAATTGTAAGAACGAAAATGGAAGGAAGGAGGGAGGGAGGGAGGGAGGGAGGGAGGAAAACTCACGAAGGCAATGCTGTTGACACTCTGGTTCTCCACGCCCTGATGGACGATACCCGTGTCCCAGGTGCCCTTGTCTTTGTTCTCGCGGTGGATGAGGACCTGGGAAGGGAGGGAGGGCGGGAGGGAGACGTGAGTGGAGGGGGACAGACGACCCACAAGAAGGAAAATGGAAAATAGGGAAAAAGAGGCAGCCACAGACACAGCATCTCCTGGGATCTGCTCGATGGGCGTACGAGGCAAGAAGAAAGGAAAAGAAGGAGAGAGGGAGGGAGGGAGGGAGGGAGGGAGGGTAAGGAACATACCATGCCATCGTAAGAGGCAGAAGCCAGCAGGCTACCCCAACGCGGATGTGCCCAGGCGATTTCCCAGACAGGGCCGACGTGCTGCTGGATGGTGTACGGAGGGGAGGAGGAGGTGTGGTCGTTGTTGACCTCGAAGATCTTGCATGAAAAGGGGGGCCGGGGGAGGGAGGGAGGGAGGGAGGGAGGGGGGGTGAGAGGGTCTGATTTAAAAAATGAAAAAAGTACAGGCGTTTGCCATTTCTTTCCCTCTATCTTTACGGTCAAAGCAAACGGATACGTCAGGAAACGGATACGTCAGGTTCAACAAATGAAGGAGGGATGCTTGTAGAAATTGACAAAGGGTGGCGAGGGGAGGGAATGGGGAGGGAGGAAGGGAGGAAAGGAGGAAGGGAGCGAAGGACATACCTTGATCGTCCGGTCGCTGGAACACGTGGCAAGCTTCTTCCCGTAGTAATCCAGTTGGGCATCATGCACCATGTCCTCGTGCTGCGTGTCGAGAGACACGTCGCCACCGGGGCCGGGGGTCATCTTTACCGGCAGAGCAGGAGGGAGGCTCGCCTGTTGAGATACCTCCTGCTGCTGCAGCTGCGCAGGTTGGTAAGCCTGCTGCTGCGGCTGCTGCGGCTGCTGCGGCTGCTGCTGGGGTGGTGCATATTGCTGCTGTTGTGGTTGCTGCTGCTGGTATAATGGCTGCTGCTGGGGTGTGTAGGCGGCTTGTGGCTGCGGCGGGTAGGAGGCGTAGGCCGAAGGCGCCTGCTGCTGCTGGTACTGCTGCTGCTGCTGCTGCTGGGGAGGGTAGCCATCTCCGTACGCTGGTTGCTGCTGCGGGCGCGACGCCTGCTGCTGGCCGTAATAGCCTTGTTGCTGCTGGTGGTGGTGTTGGTGAGCGTAGGGGTCCATCGTTGCTGTGGATGGAGTGGGGGGGAAACTTGCTTTGAGCCGCTTCTCCTGTGGGTGTTGATGATGATGGGGTGGGGGGAGGGTGAGTGGCTTTGAAAACGAAGACAAAGGCAAAGACCACACACTAGCGCGTGCAGAGATGCACAATGCTCGCACTGGGGTAGTGGCGGTAAATGCACATAAAACAGGCTCCGTGTCTGTCTGTCCTCTCAGAAATGTACTCGCCAAGCCCGATTTAGAGATCAAAGAGAGGCATGAAACGACTTCCCTCCCTCGGTCATCCTGATGCTTGCTTGCTTATGATCCCCCAAGACCCTTCCATCCTGCCTTCCTCCCCCCCTCTTCTCTTCACCCCACTGATATGACACATCCACTCTTCCCATTCACACAGTCACCACAGGCCAGCTGCGCGCTGTAATTTTCGATTTTTGGAACGACCACTCGTAGCAGCCGGGCCAAGCAACCACGCATTTCCCCCCCCGCGACTTCCTCCCTTCCGTCGAGCCTCCTGCAGGCCGACCGACGAGAATCCTACATCCCCGCAAGGCAGCACCACACCCTTTATCACCATGCCTTTGCTATCTGGTCTCCTTCGTCTCGGGGGCTTCATGTTTTCAGTCTTGGCATATTCGTACTTGGAGCTGGTGGACCTCTCTGCTGTCGGAGGAGCAGAGGGAGGGCTGGAGCGCTTGTGGGCCGTGACAGGGGCCTTACCGCCGCCTAGTGTCATGAAGTGAGTGAGATGTAAAGAGAAGTTCAGGGAATGAAAAAGAGGAAGGCGCCGCATGATGTATGTGTCGCGTTGTGGTTCGTGTCGTATTTACATTTTCCCATACCTCTTTCCTTCCCTCCCTCCCTCTCCTCCTCCCTCCCTTCCTCCCTACCTTGTCGGCCCAACAGGCAGTATTTAATGTACTTGCCCCTCGTAACCCTGACCATCCTCGTTATTGGTCCTTGCGTGGGCCTCTCGCTCCAAGGAATGAATGCCGGTAAGGCGGAGGATGGGAGGGTGGGAGGGCGGGAGGGAAGGAAAGTTTTACATGCTGATAGAGGTCCACGTCCAGATCGACTCTTCTTTCTATCCCTTTGATTTAATCCCTCCATCATTCCCTCGCTCGCTTCCTTCCCCCAGCCCTCCACCACATGCTCCTCGTCCTGGCAGCCGTGTGTCCCTCCCCTTCCCTCTCCTCCCCGCACTTGCCCTACTACGCTTTTTTGCTCTCAGCTGCCTATTATTGGGCCAGTGGCGGCGCCGGAACGCAGGTTAGAATGCAAGGGAGGGAGGGAGGGAGGGAGGGAGGGAGGGAGGGAGGGCTGGGGGGCTTTCGTCCCGTTCGTTGGTCGACTGTGGATGGAAGCGGCTGAGACATCGGTAAGACACGGGAGGGAGGGAGGGAGGGCGGCAAGAAGGATCTCACCTGGGATTCACTGAGCGGTCTCCTTGCTCTCCTGCCTTGGTCTCTTTACCAACAAACACCTTGGAGCGTCATCCCCCTTCCTCCCTCCCTCCCTCGCCCCCTCCCTCTTTGGAAAACCAGGATGATCGTGTCGCCTTCGGCCCATACGAGAGTGAAATTCGTCAGCTGCTCTGGCGCCACGATCCTTCTCGCCTGCACTTGGTGGACTCCATGATAAAGGCCTACCGGTGGAAGGGAGCCAAACGCCTCCTCGAGGTGCGTGCCTTCCCTCCCTCCCTGCCTCCCTCCCTCTCTCCCTCCCTCCCTCCCTCCCTCCCTCCCCCTCCCCTTCTCCCCCTCCGTCATCTCGCCACCGCATTCAACTTTCTCGATTGCCCCACGACTCTCACGACCCACCTCTCGCCATTTCCCTTTCCTCCCTCCCCCAGGACCTCCGAGAAGAGTATTCAGAGCATTCTCCCGTCATTCAAACAGGCAACCGTTACGAATCCCGCCGTCTTTCCCGGCCCCTCTCCTCCTCCACCACTGCCTCTCGCCGTTCCACCCCCCGCATGCCACAGCCACCTCAACAGCAGCAGCAGCAGCAGCAGCAGCAGCAGCAGCAGCAGCAGCAGCAACGGCCCATCCCAACCTCCCCCCTTTCCTCCTCTCCTGCAGCTCTGTCAACCCAGCATAAACAGCTGCCCTACATGCCAGACTGCCGCCCCTCCCACGGCCCTCCCTCCCTCCCTCCCTCCCTCCCCCCTTCCTACTCGCAGCCAGAACAGCAGCAGCAGCACCTTTACCCTGAAGACTTTCCCATGTCTGCCCCTGTAGCAGGCCAGCGGTAGGGGGGGAGGGAGGGAGGGAGGGTGAAAAAGAACAAGCGTGCAAAAAAGCTGGACGACATGGAATTCGACGTTCTCACTTCCTCCCTCCCTCCCTCCCTCCCTCCCTCCCTAGGTATTACAGTACTGGCGTAGGGAATGGGTTCTCTTCCAAACAGCAGCAGCACCGACCACAGGAGCAGCAGCAGCAGCAGCAGTACTACTCTCAAGGTCATGCAGCACGAAGAGGAGAAATATATGGGAAGGAGGGAGGGACGGCGGGAGATGCCGGCAGCAGGACGTCACACGCGCAATCCATCACATTTGACAGGGGACAGGGATTCGAATTCTCCACCGCCGCCACAGCCAGCATGGAAGGAAGGAGGAGGGGGAGGAGGGGAAGGGGGAAAGAGCCTGAGCACTACCGTGATGAACGCCTCGCAAGCCTACCGGGTATGAACTAACCCTCCCTCCCTCCCTCCCTCCCTCCCTCCCTCCCTCCCTCCCTCCCTTTCTCACATCATCACTCCCGTCCCTCCTGTCTCTCCCCTCCCCCATCCCCTCCTTCCGCCTGGCTTGAAT
>Ga0160420_100708_pt1 | contig 11597 bp, 15 predicted proteins | sample CelAP2metagpilot_FD_108197 | JGI IMG/M metagenome (GOLD analysis project Ga0160420, IMG submission 108197) | Phycosphere-associated microbial communities from algal ponds in Kailua-Kona, Hawaii, USA - Cellana AP2-5-5 metagenome pilot | ecosystem: Engineered > Artificial ecosystem > Aquaculture >... | reverse complement strand
TTGCCTCCCTCCCTCCGTCCCGCGCTCCCTCCCTCCTTCCCTCCTTCCCTTCCTTCTGTCCTGTTCCCCCCCCTCCTACCCACGCCCTCTCATTCGAACCCGCCCTCCCTCCCTCCCTCCCTCCATCCATCCCTCCCTCCCTCCCTCCCTCCCTCCCTCCCTCCCTCCCTCTCTCCCTGCAGGCTGCCCTACATACTATTCGTGGCTGGCGAAGGGATTTAGGACCAAGAGAGACCGACTCACCGCGGCCTTGGAAGAAGCAGGCATCAAGACTTTGAAGAGCGAGGTGAGAAGGGAGGGGGGAAGGGAGGAAGGGAGGAAGGAAGGGAGGGAGGGAGGGAGGGAGGGAAGAGCAAGCTTTCTACTTATTGAAAAATACCCGCGACCTTACTCACACCCCTCCCTCCCTCAACCTCAGGGCGGCTTCTTCCTTCTTGGCGATGTCTCTCACGTCGCAGTGCCCGAGGTGTACCTTCGGGAAGGTAAAACCCTCGCTCCCTCCTTCCCTCCATTGCTTCTCTCCTTGTATTTTTTATAGAGAGGCTTAAGCATCGCCATCCAACCCTCATACTTTACTCTTTATATTTAATTATCAACTTGTCCCTCCTAGTTTATTTAATTAATCAAAAAGCGCCCCTCATACTGTCCCCTCACCCCTCTTTTCTCTCCTTCCCTCCCTCCTCATCACAGGCACACCGGCCATGCCTGTCATGACGAGGGACTGGGCCTTTTGCCGATGGCTCGCGCTCGAATACGGCGTCGTCTCGATCCCCACCAGTGCCTTTTACGGCCCGCGGACAGCAGGAGAGGGAGGGGACGAGGAGGAAGACGGGGGAGGAGGAGGAGGAGGGAGGAAGAGCCTAGTAAGGTTCACGTTTTGCAAGACGGACGAGACGCTCGAGGCGGCGGCAGCTGCTTTCAGGAAGCTGGGGCAGGATCAGCGACTGCGGCGGGAGGGAGGGGGAGGGAAGGATGTACAATAGGAATGGCAGGAATGGATTGGGACAGACAGATATTATGCGACTGACTGGACGAAGAAAAGAAAGAATTTAAGACACGTTGTTATACGCTCGAAACAAGGGGCTAGGGGAGTGGGTTGGTTTTGCTTTTGCATGACTTTATACCTACCTGGACCCTTGTGTGTAATCCTGTGACGGAGCGGACTTGTGCAATGGTAGGTAGCATTTGTTTGCGGGTATAGGTTGCACGCGATCATTTTAGGATCGTAGGAAACTTAAACTCGTCAGCTGCTGCCTCTTTTAGCCTCTTCCCACGTAATCTACTGCCATCCTCCCCGACCTCTGCAGCGGCACATTACCACTCCCATAAGACCCATGACAATTGAATGTCTTTTGCCTGATCCAACCTTACACGTGACGGGACGCCTCCCCCAGCTGCTCTTAGCCTTTAATTCATGCAGTTTGGTGTTATCTTGCGTCTTTTTGTCCACTTCCTGACCACTGCCGAACGCAACGTAGAATCCCCAAGCCCTTGCTTGATAAGATGGGAATTCCACCTACAAGGTACGACATCAATGGCAAAGTGGCCGAGTGGTTAAGGCGCTAGTTTCAGGTACTAGTCTTCGGGCGCGAGTTCGAGTCTCGTCTTTGTCATAATCGCATACTTTTTAAATTTACTAGTTCGTTTAGTGTGTACATCTGACGTTTTCTTTTCATGAATCATGATTCCCACATAACCCACAATCTTAATCCCGAGCACTCGTCACAATGTTGCCCTTCCCGCTGATTCGACGTACCCCCCCTGAGGGGCATTTACGTTTGTCGACGCCAGGAGAAGGTATTATCACTACATCGACCCATCGATGAGGGACTTACTTGATTTTTTGTGTGTTGAGATGCTTTTCATGGGCCTGTCCGCACCTATGTGTAGGCTTCTCGATTTCGCCTCTCGAAGAGATCATGCTCGACCAAGCTCAAGCATTTCACTTCCCACATTTTGGTGGTGCCTTGTTCCTTTTCTTCAATTCTTTAGCGACCGCATTCTATTGTTCTACAGTAACAGAACATGCAGCTCTGGCCCGTGACTTGCATTCTCTTCGTTGTCGCCCGCAGGACCCTCATTTCGATCAGCAGTAGAGGCGATCCCTCACAACACTTTGCCCTCTGCCTGCCCCGTTCTTTTTTGCCCATATCGCCCTGGCCTTTCTCCCTATTTTACTGCAAATTCTTGCCTTTTTCCAACTTTGAGCGACCCAAAGAAGGGGGCCTCCGCCTATTATCCTCCACTTGCTTCCTTCCATCCCTTCAGCCCGGTGCTACTCAGTGTAATCCTTCAGGGAAGTAGGATAGTTGGCGTTGATGCCACTTTGTCCTCAGCCAAATCCTTCATCAGCCTGGTCTCAAAATGAAATGTTACAGCAAAAAGAGAGTGTACAAACATTAAAACTGTCGAACTCGCAGCATTCGCCGTGGATATATCGAAAGCCGCACGCACTCAAGGAAGGGATGACCTCTTCACCTTTCGTTCTGTCCACTTACCACATGAGAACATGTCGGATTCACATATTGTTTTGATAAATGGCAAGATCTCTCACATGTCTTCTGTGTTGACAACTTGGCCGAGTTGGTCTAAGGCGTATGATTAAGGCTCATATCTTCGGGCGCGAGTTCGAATCTCGCAGTTGTCATCCGTCACGCGGCTGTTGACTGAGTCGCACTTTTTGTTCCCATTCTCGTCTAGGTCTCTTTTGAATTTGGTTTGGTCTTGCCCATCTCCTTCCTTTATGCGGGCCTTTACGTTTGGTTGAACGGCAAGGCAGAGGGAAAGTGGAGTGACTCTCGTTATTATTACATCATGTGGTGAACTTTGAAACGGCCCCCAAAATGAGGAGACCGGGGACAAAAATTTTCGGGCGCAAAGGGCAGGTATCTGCACGATACGGTATGATACTTAATTCATCAGTTCTGAGTATTGGTCATCATGCCTTCCTTCCACACGAGGAGAACCAAGTTGACGAGGCGCTTGCATGGGCCAGAGGATTGCGCTGTCGCTTCCCAGCTCATCAAAGTACGACACAAAATACGCCTACATCAGGCGAAAATTCCCAGCAATATTTTCGTACTCTCTATAAATTTGAGATTGAGTGCATGCTGATCTCCAGAGCTTGCATGGAGGTTGCATGAAGGACATGAAGGGAGGAGGTCGATGGACTTCGGAGCGCGCCAGTTGGCGCGCCAACATCCTATTTCAAAAATATCTAATCTAACGCCCATATGGGCCTGTGAAACTCAAAACATACGAACAAGACAGTGTGTGTACACATGAATGGTTGTATGTATGTGCATACGGTATTGCGACAAGCATCGCGAGACATATGATAACATACATGGAGATGCCAGTATCTGCGTGCGCATAAAGCTTGCTTGGCCCACTTTTGATTAGTCCGTTGTGCAGTCCGAGACGCGGTTGCAGCGTGCTGTACGCCTGTGTAACATACGCACAGCGTTTATCTATATATATGTGTGTATCCATGGCGTCGATGACTGTCTTAACGGACTACACACAACGCAAACATTTTTAACCGGCCTCCATGCGTGTCTGCTTTGCCTTACTTGACGGTACGTTCAAATGTCCCTCCCCTCCGTCAGCTGCATGCGCTCGTCTTTACGCGCGCTTACTCATACTACCCGTACACTTGACCACACGAGGACAATAGCAAGCCTGACATTGGTCTCCTACCGCCAATATGCGTGTCTTTCCTGCCCCACCCTCCAACCCTGTGGTGCCCCACCCACTCAATTAGCTATTAGCTAGTCACGCTCCCATCTCATCCTCCTCCCTCACCGCCCACACCCACCCACAGGACAGGCGACAGGGGCGACGTCGGCCCTCTTCTTCCTCTTAAACATCCCGTCGCTGTACCTTAAAATGTCGTCCTTTACCGCCATTTCTCGTCGTGGTAATTCTCATCTTCCCTCATCCTTCGCCGTTGGGGAGGCTGATACTTCACCCTCCACCCCTTCTTCGAGCAATAGCAGAAGCGACAGCATTAGGGGAAGCGACAGCAGTAGCAGAAGCGACTGCAGTAGCAGAAGCGACAACATGAGCAGGAGCTACTCTTTCAAAAATGGAAGCAACAAGGGCATCAATACCACTCTATCTCCCACCTTTCCTCCCCCTCCGCCCTCCACCCTGCCTGCCTCCTCCTCGGCCGTTACCACCGTTCTCTCCAACGATCCCCTCCTCCAACACCTTCTCACCTGCTACCTCTCCCTTTCCGACCAGCTCCTCCACATGGCCACCGTCTCCCCACGCTGGCGTCGACTCATGCAATCCCAACCCGCCCTCCACCTCTCCCTTCCCTCCCCGTCTGCCATCCCTGCCTCAACCTTCCTCTCCTCCCCAAGAGGCATCAGTGCCTACCTCTCCTCTGTCCGTCGGGCTGGGTTGCAGCATGTCCTATCCCTCTCCTTTCCTTCCTCGCTCATCAATGACCCTGATTTGGCGGCTACCATTACCACCTTCGCGTCTACCCTGACCGGCATCGATGTCTCTTATTGCCCATGTCTCACCGACCGTGGCCTCCTGCCCTCCCTTCCTCGCTGCCACGCCCTCCAACGACTCGTCCTCCGAGGGTGCCGGAGCATCACGGGAGACTGCCTCCTGGCCCTCTCCCCAATATCCCTCTATCCCGCCCTCCAAACCATCGACGTCGCCTACACCTCTTCCACCCTCACCACACTTGAGCACCTCCTTCTTCCCTCCCTTCCTCCCTCCCTCCTCCCCCCCCCTCGGGGCACCCCCGCGACTTCCCAGTTGGCGCTTGCACTCCAAGACGAGGAGGGAAGGAGGGAGGGAGGGGTGGAAGGGTTAAAAGTACGGGTGCAATCATTAATCAAAGCCAATGATGTGGGAGGCCTTGAGGCTTGTCTGGAGGAAGCGAGGCGTATGCCGCCAGTTCAGTTCCGATCTGTAGTACGAGGATGGACGGGAGGGAGGGAGGGCGGGACTGAAGCAGAGGCGAGCGCAGACGTGGGAGCTCGGCGTGGAGTGGAAACGGAAGGGGACGTGAAGGAAACGAAGGAGGGAGGGAGGGAGGGAGGGATGGAGGTATCCGTGGTGCAGCTGTTGCTGGACGGGCCTTACACCGACCACAAGGTGACGTTGTTAATGTTGGCTACATACCTGGCTAGAGAGGAGGTAGTAGACGTCCTCCTTAAGGAAGGAGCAGAGGTGCAGGCCCGCGCATCCGGTGGTAGTACGTTTGTCCCCGCCCTCCTTCCCTCCCTCCCTCCCTCTGTCTCTTTCGAGGGGCCTCCTCGTCGGCCTACCTCTGTCGGTCATCCCCTCACCCTCCCTCTCTCCCTCTCCCTCTCTCCCTTTCCCCCTTCCTCCCTCCCTCCCTAGGTACCTGCCTGCATATTGCGTGCCGTGTGGGTCATCTCGGCATTGCGCGGCGCCTCGTTGCTGCTGGTGCTGCACGTGATGCTCGCACCCAAAATGGCTCTACTCCCCTCCATACTCTTGCCGCACACCAGCACCGGCACCATCGGGAGGAGGAGGAGGAGGGAGGGAGGGAAGGAGGGAGGGGAGGGCCTTCGTTGGCGCGACTGCTGTTGTTTGGATTGGAAGAAGAGGGGGAGGAGGAGGAGGAGAAGGAAGAGGAAGGAGGGAAGGAGGTGGTGGAGGTGGAGACAACGTTCAAGCGAATGCAGCTGAAGGGAGGGGAAGGAGAAGGAGAAGAAGGGCCCGAAAAGAAAGAAGGAAAAGGACGAGGGGAAGAGGAGGAGGTGGGACGATCCCGAGCGCAGAAAGAAATTCGGGAGAGGGGGGAGGTAGCCGGTGTGCCAGCAGTCGCAGCAGCAACCGCAGCAGTCGCAGCAGCAGTCGCAGCAGCAGTAGCAGGAGCATCAGGAACATCAGCAGCCACAGCAGCATCAGCAGCCACTGCAGCTGCAGCTGCGGCAACAGCAGCATCAGCATCAGCAGCTGCAGCAACAGCAAGAGTAGCATCAGCAGCAGCAGCGACAGTAGCAGGAACCTGCATCACAGCTGATTCCTTCCACACTTTCCAACTCCAGCAGCGGCTCCAACAGCAGCACCAGCGGCAGCAACAGCGGAAACAGCAGCGAGCAGCCGCAGCCCACGCGCTGACGAGGGTGGCGGCAATAGACGGAACGACAGCCCTGCACGTAGCAGCTCAGAGTGGAAACCTCCCTCTGGTCACCCTCCTCCTCGCCCCTCCCTCGCTCGCTTCCTCATCCTCTCCCAATGCCCTCGGGATCACGCCCTTGGTGTATGCCTGTCACTATGGCCACACCGCCGTGGTTGCCACCCTGCTGGAGGAGGGAGGGAGGGAGGGAAGGAGGGGGAGAGAGCGGGAGCCTAGTCAAGGGGGGGAGGTTGGTCGGGGAGGGAGGGAGGGAGGGAGGGAGGGAGGGAGGGTGGACTTGTCGCGGGCCTTGCGTCATGCCGCCCAACGGGGCCACACTGACGTGGTAAAGCTTCTACTTCTCGAAGGAGCAGGCAGAAAGGAGAGGAGAGAGGGAGGGAAGAGGAAGGGAGCAGATGGCGAGGGAAGGAGGGAAAGAGGGAAGGAGGGAGAGGTGAAAACGGCGTTGCAGTGTGCAGCGGCAGGAGGCCATGTGGAAGTGCTTCGATTGCTATTGAAGTCTGGGATGGGGGATGAAGAGGAAGGGGTGGGCACGAAGAGTCCTCTATATTACGCGGCGAAGGGAGGATACCCGGAGGCTGTTAGGGAGTTGCTGCAACATGCGAAGATAACGGAGAATCAAAGCCGTGCTTCTGCTGCTGCTGCTCCTTCTCCTCTTCTTCCTGCTGCGATCCTCGATACCACTCGTGTAGGTATTGTTGAGGGGGAGGGAGGAAGGAAGGGAGGGAAAGATGATGAGAAGGGCCTTCAACGGCAGCCGTTTACTACCACCCTTTCCTCCTCTACCTCCTCTCTTCCGCCCTCCTCGTCCTACCTCCCTTCCTGGTGGGAAGACGCGGCATCCGCTCGGGCCGCCCTTCATGTCGCATGTCGCAAAGGGCATGTAGAGGTCGTCCATACCCTCCTAGACCTCCTCCTCGTCATCCCTCCCTCCCTCCCTCCCTCCCTTGCCCCGGGCCTTGCCTCATATCCCCGTCCCGCGCCGACTGGTGCAGGGGAGCTCATGGAAGGTGAGAAGGAGAACAGCGGCAGCAACAGCGGCAACAGCAGCAACAGCGGCAGCAGCAACAACCACAGCAACCTCCCTCCGACCGAGATCCGCAGCAGCAAGAGCAGCCCTCCCTCCCTCCCTCCCTCCCTCCCTCCTACCCCTCCCTCCTGGATGAAGGACTCCCAATGCCGTGGCCCTCTTCACATCGCTGCTGAGCACGGCCAGCCTGCCGTCCTCCTCTTCCTCATTGAATATCTCTTTCCTTTCCTTCCTCCTTCCCTCCCTCCTTTTGGGCCCGGGGACGAGGGGAAGGTTGGAGTCGAGGAGCCGGCGGAGGGATATGTACCGCCAGGAGAACTATCCCCAGCTATCCATGCCCTCCTGGCAAAATCCAAACGCCGCCCGCCCTCCCTCCTTTCCTCGTCATCGTCCTCGTCCTCGCCTTCCCCCCCCCCCTACCTTTTCCCCTCCCTCTCTCCTAAATCAACCCAGGGGCAGACTCCCCTCCATATCAGCGGCTGGCATGGACATGAAGCCTGCTTTCTCCTCCTCCTTCAGGTTAGCGAATCTCGCTCCCTTCCTCCCTCTTTCCCTCCCTCCCTCTTTCCCTCCCTCCCTCGCTTCCTTTCTATCGCACAATCGCCCAGGCATTCGCCAACCTCACCTTCCTCCACTCACCCCTCCCATCCTCCCTCTCTCGGTCCCTCAGGCCGGCGCTGACCCAAATGCCTCCAATATGCAAGCCCGCACCCCCCTTCATGCCATCTCCTACAAAGGAAGGACCTCCCTCCTTCTCCCCCTCCTTAGAGCGGGCGCCAATGTAGAAGCAGCGGCAATAGACGGCTTTACGGCTTTGCATCACGCTGCCCTCAGGGGGAGGGAGGAAACTGCGACGGCTTTACTCACGCATGCAGCAGGTTCAACTGAGAAGGATGTAGGGGGTCGGTTGACTGCTGGCGTTCCTCCTCCCGCCGCCGCCTCCTCCTCCTCCTCCCCCTTCTCCTCGCCCTCCTCTCCTTCCTCCTCCTCCTCCTCTCCATCCTCCTCCCTTCTCGCCTGCTCTGCGCTTCTCTCTTCGCCTCGTCCTCCTCCATTCCCCTTCCCCGCCACTCCTTCTGCCCTTCCCTCCCTCCCTCCCTCCCTTCTTTTCCTCCTCCTAACGGCTAGGACTTTTAACGGTAACACTCCTCTCCATCTCGCCGCCCAAGCCGGTCACCTACCCACCGTCCTCGCCCTCCTCTCCTTCTCATCCTTCCCCTTCCTCCCTCCCTCCTTTCTCCTCGAGGCCCGCAACACAATTGGAGGTACTCCCCTGCATAATGCGTGCTGGGGTCGGAAAAAGGAGGTCATTAAATGCTTAGTGGACAAAGGCGCGGATGTTGATGCACTGATGCATGACGGACGGACTGCGGCGCACATGCTCGTGGAAGGGAAAAAAACAGGATGGCATATGCAAGGCATCGAGAGCAGAGGTCGGGAGTTAGTGGAGGAGTGTCTGTTAAAGAGGGGCAGGGAGGTAGGACCGTTTTGAACGATGGAGATGGGAATGGAGGTAATAAAAGGCGCTGGGGGAAGATAAAATAGACTTTCTGTGCATTAACTACTCACACAGACTAAAATAACGACGAAATCGCTCGACAAGCCGATTGTTTGTGCATAGACACATAAGGAATCAATCGAAAGGACAGAGCAGGAGATGATGTAGTGGTACTCGAGTCCGTCCTCGTCTTTGCGTGCTGCTTCTAAAGTTGCACTCGTCGCCAGCGCCTTGTTTTGTAATCTTCTCCTTGTGATGCCAGAGAGTGCCTATTCCCTTACTCATGCACCACCTATGATGACGACTCTTTCCTCGCCCCTTGAGTCACGAGGGTCATACCGTGGCCCTTTCGCCCCCAAACCTTTCATGTAATACTGCCCCGTTTTCTACACCCACTGCCTTTGAATGCACACTGAAGCAATCATTTTTTATTTCTGGAAATCATGCCACTACCACATGATCCTCTTTCATTTCCTTCGCCCTCTCTGTGCTATTTCGCTATGTTCATCGCGTGTTGAGGGCTTGCGTCGAGGCCTGTCGCGATGCTCTTTTTCGATGTGTCCTGCCACCTATATTCCAGCAGACACGCTGCAAATGGAAGACAAGCTACTCCTTTGCTGCCACTGGTAATGCTGCAGGTTCAATTGCGACGTATGCATCAAGACCATTTACTTTTCATTCTGGCCAACCTCCCCATCCCTTTTTCTTCATCGACGAAGAAAACTCATTCAAAAACCAACGCGCAGCCGCCCAGAAGTTGGATCGAGGACTCCCTCGAGAATCCCTTCTCCAAGCAAGCGTGAACATTAGGCTTGCCTATTGTTACACCGGTCACAGCTTCTCGCAAAGTACGTCGTTGTAATCGGCTGTCGGTTGCTTGGGCAGCGTGAGCATTGACCTCCTCTACCCCCACCACACACACGATCCAAGCAAGAAAGAAAGAAAGGAGTGATGAGGGAGAAGGCGCCTCCCCACGTCGTCACGTCAAGCCAAGCAGCACCTCATCCCTCCAACCCGCTCGCCGGTTATGCAAGACAAGACATTGTGGGAGACTGTCGCGTTTCATCAACCCATCACGATGTCTATCACGCTTGCTGAGGCTTTTATTCAAAGCGATACTAACACGACCTCATTCACCGCTCACCACGCCCGCTCTCCCTCCCCTTCGCTCAGATACTCGTGATGGCGATGTCGACGTGCAGCAGCATCGGCAACATCAGCCTCTCGGGAGGAGGGATGGAGAACCTGCCTTCTCAGTCGCTATTCAGAAGAAAAGACACCAGCAGTAGCTGCAGCGGCAGCAGCACCAGTAGCAGCCGCAGGGGTATTAGTACCAGCAGTAGTAGCAGCAGTGGCAGCAGCAACGGCAGCAGCAGCAGCAGCAGCGGCGGCAGCCGTCGCAGTAGTAGTAGTCGTTGTAACAGCGGCAGCAGTAGCCACTTTCAAACACGATTGAAAGGCATTACCTCTAACCTGCTCTTGAGCGCCGTTGCCGTTGGTCTGACCCTCTCGAGCAGCACCTCGGACGCCTTCCGACTCCCGGCAGCCTCCTCCCTGGCCCGTACGTCGATCCCAACCCTCCTTCCCTTCATCTCTCCTTCCCTTCATCCATTTCTCGCTCCCTCTCCTCTCTGCCATTGCGTCAATCAATCTGTTCCTTCCTCCCTCCCTCCCTCCCCCCCCTCCCTTCCTCCCTTCCCGCAGGACTCCTCCATTCCAAGCCACCTGCGACCCGACGGCACACACCCGCGGCCTGGGGCCATCACGAGGTACGTCCACTCGTCCTGGATGCTTGCCCCTTCCTCCTTCCCTCCCTCCGCCCCACCCTCCCTTCCCTCTCCCTCCCTACTCTCATTTCATCTCATTTCCCCCTTTCCTCTGCTCCCTCTTCTCGACGTCCTTTCCTCCCTCCCTCCCTCCCTTCCTCCTTCCCTTTCTCGGCACAGGGCGCTGCCATTCTCTTCGCCGGTCGACGGCAGACAACAACGGAGCTCTACAGTACTGCTGCTGCTGGCGCCATGCCAAGCCCAGAGGGAGGGAGGGAGGGAGGGGCGGCGGCAACGCCGATGAAGAGGGACGAGGACTTGCCGCAATTGGACTCGATCTTGAACAAGAGGATAAAGATAGGCAAGAAGTTCCTGACACCTATGTAAGGAGGGAGGAAGGGAGGGAGGGAGGAAGGAAAGAAGGATGAGAGCTTGAAGAATCTGACACGAGGGAGAATGGGAGGGAGGGGAGGGAGAGGGGAGGGAGGGAGGGAGGGAGGGAGGGAGAGAGGGAGGAAGTTGAGGATGGTATATTCCATTTCAGACGGTTTTCTTCGTCATCCTTCTACGCACTCATTCACCCACCTACACCCTCCCTCCCTATCCTATCCCTCCTCCATATACACCCATCCAACCTCCCCTCCCTCCCTCCCTCCTTCTTGTTTCTCCAGTGGCGTCTACATCCTCGTCTGCGTCTTCGTCTGGGTCGCGCTCTTCTACCCTCCCCTATTCCTCGCGGCCGGTAGGTGTGTCCTCCCTCCCTCCCTCCCTCCCTCCCGTCTCGTAAGTGCCGCCTCACCGATACACCCCACGCTCCCTCCCTCCTCACGGACGGCGGGAAGCAAATGCGCCCTGTCGACTGGATCGTTCATTGGTGGGCCCATGTCACCATGCGGTTCATCGGTTACGTGCCGCGGGTGGAAGGCACCGAGAACCTCCCTCCCCCCGGAGAAACGGTCATGTGCGTCCCTCCCTCCCTCCCTCCCTCCCTCTCTCCCTCCTCCCCTCCCTCCCTCCTTACCTGCGATTCTCTTTTTACCGCTCACCCTATCACCCTTCTTTATTCCTTCAACTTACCCCTCCCTCCCTCCCTCCCTCCCTCCCTCCCTCCCTCCCCCCCCCCGAGGTCGGGAGGGTAGGTGGTGGGGGGAGCGGGTTCGTCTTGTCAGT
>Ga0160420_100707_pt1 | contig 11606 bp, 16 predicted proteins | sample CelAP2metagpilot_FD_108197 | JGI IMG/M metagenome (GOLD analysis project Ga0160420, IMG submission 108197) | Phycosphere-associated microbial communities from algal ponds in Kailua-Kona, Hawaii, USA - Cellana AP2-5-5 metagenome pilot | ecosystem: Engineered > Artificial ecosystem > Aquaculture >... | reverse complement strand
GGGAGGGAGGAGGGGAGTTTGTTGGCGCCATCAGGTGTGTGGAACACTCCGGAGAGGGTGACAGTGGGAGAAAGGGAGGAAGGGAGGAGGAGGGGGAAGAGCGTTGAGAAGCTGATGGTGGGAGAAGGACAGGAAAGGAGGGAAAAAGGGGAAAAAGGAGGGGAAGACAGCGCGCAGGTACCTCCACCGTGGACGTCCGAGCGGTCCTCGTCCTCGTCCTCATCTTCTTCTCCCTCCTCTGCCATCGGTGATGAAGTTGAAGAAGAAGGAAAGGGGGTCAAGGAGGACGGAGCAATAGCAGCAGCAGCAGCAGCAGCAGCAGCAGCAGCAGCAGCAGCATCCCCACCACCACCAACAGCCGCAGTGGCAGGAGAAGGAGGAGGAGGGAGGTCCTTCGCTTTTTACGCCCCTCGTCCTCGTCCTTTCCCTCGTTCGCGCAGTAGCAATGTCAACAGCAGCGTCAGTAGCACCACTATCATCAGTACTGACGCCATGAGCAGGAGCAGCAGCGACAACAGTGTGATCAGCGGTGCCACGACCGTCGCCAGTGGTGAAGAGGAAAGGGAGGACGAGGAGGAGGGCGGGCGGGAAGGACAGAAGGATGACATGCTCCCTCTCCCTCCTCAGTCTCAGTTCGTTGGGCAAGGGATAGGATCGGGCACGGACAGCAGTGTCATGAACATAAATCCCACCACCTCGTCCTGCACCTCCCTCTCCTCCTCTTCGTCCTCCTCCTCTTCTTCTTCCTCCTCCTCCTCCTTCTCCTCCTCCTCATTAGTGGCGCCGCTGTCACTGACGGCGCATTGTGGGGGAGGGCGGGAGGGAGGGCTTATCCCCTTTGAGGACATCACGGTGATAGAAATGGTAAGAAGAGGCCACTCCGGAACTCTGTGGAGAGGGCGATGGGAAGGGAAGAAGGTGGCGGTCAAACTCATCCACACCACCCCTCCCTTCCGCCCTCCCTGTGACAAGGAGGAAGGTGGGGGGGAGGGAGGGACGGAGGAAGAGAAAAAGCAGGCACGGCTGCTACGAGAGTTTCAGCGAGAAAGGGTAATTGTGAGAGGCCTCAACCATCCCAACCTCTGTCGTCTCCACGGCGTATCAAGGAAGGATGGGAGGGAGGGAGGGAGGGAAGGGGGGGGGGAGGTCTTGGCGCTCGTGTACGAATACATGGAGGGGGGATCGCTGGCGGTATTGCTGAGGGATAAGGACAGGACCTACGACATGATGCAGGTGGCTCAGGATGTGGCAGAGGGAATGGAGTACCTCCACAGGAGGGGGGTGATGCATAGGGACTTAAAGGTAAGGAGGGAGGGAGGGAGGGAGGGAGAGAGGGGTGTTTTCGGTTTTCATCAGTCCACCCCTCTTTCCATTTTCGTTTTGCTCTCTCTCTCCCCCCCTCCCCCTTCCCTCAACTCACTTCCCCGTTCCGTTCCAACTCATGCCATTGAAATCCTCCCCTCCTCCGCCCCTTTCTCCCTCCCTCCCTCCCTCCCTTCCTGTCGGACACAGCCGGACAACCTCCTCCTGGACATGCACGGCCGCTGTGTCATTGGAGATTTCGGGCTTGTGTGTCCCACCATCTCCGAAAACGACCACACGGGTACGTCCCCCCTCCTCCCCTTCCCCCTTTCCCTCCCTTCCTTCTATCCCCCTCAAAAGCCATGTTCCCTCCCTCCTTCGTTTCCTGCCTCACCCTATATTTTGCAGACGCTCATTTGTCCATCCATTCGAGTCCTTCTCGTTCCTTCCCTCCCTTCCTCGTATCCGGAAAAAGTCTTGCCTCCCGCTTCCACCCCCACGTTTTCCCAATCACACTTTCTCTTCCTTCCTTTCGTCATCTTCCCTCCTCATCAGGCGAGACGGGCACCTACCGCTACATGGCCAGTGAGGTGATTCGACACGAGGTGAGAGGGAGCAGCATGAATATGTCCATCTATCAATCAATCAATCAATCAATCAATCTATCCAATCAATTGATAAATTTATCCAAAGAGGGAGGAATAAAAACAAGGCAGCCCGGGAAGCAAGGACATATTTTCATGGCTTTGCCTGCTCTTCACTAAAACTCATGACTCATAACTCATAACGTTTAACCCTCTCTCCCGCCCTCCCTTCCTCCTTCCAGCCCTACTCCACCGCTGCCGATGTATATTCGTACGGCATCGTCCTCTGGGAGCTTCTGACGCGGGAACAACCCTTCAGAGGCATGACCCCCATCCAAGCCGCGTTCGCCGTGGCGCGGCAAGGCTTCCGTCCTTTCCTCCCGCCTTCCACCCCTTCCATGCTCGCGTCACTCATTCAGGCTTGCTGGCATGAGAACGCTGTTTGTCGTCCAACCTTCACCCAGGTCGTGTGCGCTATCAAACACATACGACTGGAGGAAGGTGAGAGGAGCAAGGAGGGAATGAGGTAGGTAGGGAGAGGGGGTGAGGTAGTTGCGCCTCGCTGTTGAATTTGAATGTGTTGAGGATCCTGTCGGACGTCGTCTTTTGCTTACGGAGATGCCGTGTGGGTCCGGGTTGGTCAGGTTGTAGAAGAGGTGAATGGAGGGCGTGCTAGATAGAAGGGGAGGGGATCGAATCATTTGTGGTTGGAGGACTTTATTTAGTCTGAGGGACAGCAAAAGTTAGAGTGTAGCAGTGGCAGGAGCAATAGCAGTAGTGGCATCAGCAGCGGCAAGAGCAGCAGCAGTACCAGCAACACATATGGCAATATAACCGTAGGGGATATACTACGAATGTGTCTAAAAAAGAGTATCATAAATCTCTACTGCAGCACTTCCTACAGCAGCAGCAGCAGCAGCAGCAGCAACGAGTAAGAAGCAGATAAAACGTAGTTTCCTCGTGATTTATTTGTTTTAGAGTCTTTATCTGTCATTCCAGCGGCAGCATCAGTGCGAACAGCAAGATTTAGACAGAAATTGATAGATGGTGAGAATACACAGTGAATAGAGCGAATATGAAAACAACGTAGAGACGGGAAGCAGCAGTACCAGAGGCAGCAGCATTTCGAGCACCCGCACGAGCGGTGGTGCAAAGAGGAATAAGAACATTTTTACATACGTTGCGTCAATAGAAAAGGTACATAAAACAATTAGCAGCAGTCAGTGCAACAAAAGAACAAACCGACGTGAGATGAAACAAGCATTTTGTCTTTTTCTTTTGCTCTCCTACTCTCTAGTAAAACTCGGACAGTGAATAAGGGGTGAATATGCAACAATTTCTTATTGGAAGGCTCCCCCTCGTATGCAAGTCCTAGAGGACGCAGGTTGCATGCAATAGTTCTAGAGGGATGTAGGAACGGCAAAACGGCAAAAAGAACTACTCAAAACAAATCACAAAAAACACAAACAAAACGACGACGCAACGACGACATCATTTGTCAAATCGATTCTCTTCGCTGCGCAGTCAGACTCGCTCCCAGCCGCACATGCACAGCAAGCAGCACCCTACTCAATCCACTTACCGACCGACCTGACCACGATCAAATCAAGCTCTTGTTGTCCTTGTCCGCCATATGACAAGCCCATACCTAACGCAATGCTAAGCATTAAGAGGCAAATACCATGATGGGCCACATGCCATTCCGCTCTGTCGCTTTCGGGGAAGAACCAAGACAGGCGTCCTCAACTTGCTTCTTTGTCGTCGCCACCTTCAGCCCTTACTTACGCATGCGCCTCCCTCCCCCGCCACACAGGTCGACGATTACAACGCGTGCACCATCATGCTGCGCCTTGCGTCGTCCCGAAGCGTGCTGCGAGGAGGCGTCTTGCCCCCTCTCAAAGGTAAGTAACAACAGCAAGAACCACCCAGACACTTGTCCTTCCTGCTTGTCGCTCTTCCGCCTAATGTAAGACTTTTCGCCGCCTCGAGGCATGGCTAGCCTTTGTTTGCATGTATAGCAACATCCGTGTGTGTGTCTGAAGGTTCATCCAGCGACATGTACAGGAGGCATTTGATTCGACTCCAGGACGTTTCTCCGCATTACTCGTGCTGTCCCCCATCCTCCCCCCCCCCCCCCCCCTTCATCTTCAACCTCTCCTGCGATGTATGTGCTACCCGCTTAAATTTTCCTGGACCATGCTCCAATCCCATATCATGAGTGAGCCGCAAATGCGTCACCAGAAGCTAACCCTATTTCCTCCCTCCCTCCCTCCCTTTCTTCTGTTCCTCAGGGCCGGTCGGCGCATCCCCTCTCGGGTTGAGCCGTGCCCTCCTCTCGACGCGTGGGAAGTACTTTGCGCCTGTGGAAGTGAAGGATGGCGTCGCCATAATCCGTATCGATGGGCCCGGGAAGATGAACACTATCGATGATCACTTCAGGCAGGAGATTGATGAATTGTGGACGGTGAGAGGGGAGAGAGGGAGCGAGGGACGGATGGAGTTCACGTGCATATATGGCACCCATGGTCATTATCTCAATGCTGAGGTTCGCGCATGCTGACTTATTCATACGTTTTTCCTTCTGTTCACGTCCCTACATAACAAATGCACCCACCCAAACATATAGAAAAATACACTCACACACACACAAAAATACCTCTCACTTACAGGAAAAAGTCGCCAATGACCCGACAGTCAAAGCCGCCGTTCTTATCTCCGCCAAGCCAGACAACTTCATCGCGGGCGCTGATATCAAATTCATTGACTCTGTAGACGATTTCTCCACCTTAAAGGACGGTAAGTGGGTATCCCTCCCTCCCTCCCTTCCTCTTTCCCTCCCTCCCTCCCATTCTCTCTTTCCGTCCCTCCCTCACCCAGCCACTCCAGCCTTCCTTCCCCCCACCTCACCTCTTCCATCTTTTTCGTACTCCTTCTTGTCCATTCCCCACAGTCTGCCTCAAGGGTCACTCCACCTTCCAGAAAATCCGTGCAGCGGGCAAGCCCCTGGTGGCTGCCATCAACGGTCCTGCGCTTGGCGGAGGTCTGGAAGTAGCCCTCTACTGCGACTATCGCATCGTGACCTCATCGCCCAAGACCGTCCTAGGTCTGCCTGAAGTGAAGCTGGGCTTATTACCCGGTTTTGGGGGCACGCAGAACTTGCGCCCGATCGTGGGGTTGCAGGCGGCATTGGACATGACATTGACAGGTACGCGTGTTTTGTTTAATTTGTCGTGCATTCATGAATATATTTTGCCGGCGAATTCATCCTTTGAAAACCTATCCTGACGTATGCCGCGTGCGTTCCCCCCTTCTGACGCATGTGTCCTTCAATGCACAGGCAAGAACATTCGCCCCGACAAGGCGAAGAAGATGGGCCTGGCAGACATCGTTGTGGATCCCGCCGCCTTGGAAGCCGTCGCACTCGACACGGCCAAGGCACTCGCGGCGGGGACCCTCAAGGCGAAGCGGAAGAGCAAAGGGATTCTCCAGAGGGTCTTGGAGGACACGAGTGCCGGCCGGTCGATCGTATTTGGGCAGACGGAGAAGATGGTGGCAAAGAACACGGGAGGGCACTACCCTTCGCCCACTGCGATTCTAGGTAGGGTGCAGTTTGATGTATCCCGAATGTGTCAGGCGTGTGTGTATATATCTACATACATGAATGCCTCTGTATCGAATCCACAAACCTCACAAACTATGAACGCATTTCTGACATCCCCCGGTGCCTCCACCCATCCCACCTTCCCTCCCTTCCTCCCTTCCTCCCTCCCTCCCGCAGACACGATCAAGTACGGCCTCTCCCACTCCAAGCCCCAAGCCCTCGAGTACGAAGCCACGCGTTTCGCCGAGCTGGCCGCTACGAGCGTCAGCGCCGCTTTGCGCGGTATTTTTACCGGGACCACGGCGCTCAAGCAGAGCAAGTACGGGAAGCCGGCCCATGCCATTGAAACTGTGGCAGTGGTTGGCGCCGGATTGATGGGTGCGGGGATTGCGCAGGTTTCGGCGGAGAAGGGGTAAGTCGGTGTCTGTGTGTGTGTGAGTGTATCACACAGTGGATGGTAGAATAAACGAGACCTCACTCCCACCCTTACTTCCTCACTTCCTCCTTCGCTCCCTCGCCTTCGCGTAGGTACCGAGTCCTCCTCAAGGACAAGGACCTGGCCGGCGTCAGCCGCGGGGAGAAGTACATCAGCGACAACCTAAAGGGCAAAATGAAGAAGAAGCGCATGACGAAGTATGCTTACGACAGCACCACGAGCCGTGTGGTGGGCCTGACGGACGACAGTCCCCAGTGGGGAAAGCAATTTGAGAAGGCCGATATGGTCATCGAGGCCGTCTTTGAGAACTTGGACCTGAAGCACGCGGTGATCAAGCAGGTGGAGGAGCACCTGCCCGAACACGCTGTGTTTGCCTCCAACACAAGCGCCATTCCCATCAGCCGGATCGCGGAAGCAAGCAAGCGACCGGAGAATGTCATTGGCATGCATTACTTCTCCCCCGTGCCTCAAATGCCTTTGCTCGAAATTATCCCGCACAAGGGAACGAGCGACAAGGCGGCGGCAGCTGCCTTTGAGGTGGGGAAGAAGCAGGGGAAGACTGTGATTTTCGTGAAGGACGTTCCCGGATTCTATGTGAATCGATGCTTGGGGCCTTACCTGGTCGAGACGGGCGCGTTAATTGAAGGTGAGACATGCGCGCATCGGATGTAGTAGCCTTTCCTCCAGGCATATACCTTTACTTATTGATACTCATGCCCCTCTCATCCCGCTCCCTGCTCGCTTCAGCCGGTGTTCCCCTCGAGCAGCTTGACAGCGCCATGAAGGAGTACGGTTTTCCCGTTGGTCCCATCACGCTCGCGGATGAAGTAGGCGTCGACGTGGCAGCGCACGTGCAATCCTTCCTTTCCAAGGCGGACCTGGGCGTCCGGATGGGAGGAAGCGATGGCCCCGTCCTGGATGCGTTGATGAAGGCTAAGATGTTGGGACGCAAGACGGGCAAAGGATTCTACACCTATCCTTCTGGTGGGAAGAAGGACAAGGGCCCCAGGACGCTGAACCCCGAAGCAATGGAGTTGATCAAGAAGTTCGTGAAGGGTGAGAGCAAGTTGAGCAAAGAGGAGGTGCAGAATCGCTTGGTTTCGCGCTTTGTGAACGAGGCGGTCTTCGCCCTGCAAGACGGCGTGATCGCCTCGCCTGTGGAGGGTGACATTGGCGCTGTATTTGGGATTGGTTTCCCACCTTTCCTCGGAGGACCTTTCCGCCTTCTGGACTCGATGGGAGTCGGAAAGTACTGTGCGATGCTGGAAGGCTTTGCGGCCAAGAATGGCGATCAATTTGCACCTGCGCCGTTGTTGGTGGACCATGCGAAGAGCGAGAAGAGGTTTCATTCGTCCTAAGCTCATTTGTCTTTCTGTTGTAGTGTGAGGCGGTAGGTGGTGGATGGGATGACGTGATGGGGCTGTGATATCGAGGGGAGAAATTTTGATATGTTTTAGTGATAGAACGAGGAGCAAAGGGAGGGAGTGAAAAGAGAGAAACATAAGATAGAGGAAGAGGGGATTTTTGCTATGTTGTGCGGAGGAGATGAGATTCCGGAGGAGAGGTGGATAGCCCATTTTTGTCGTCGTGAATTAGACGTGAAAGGATGGAAGGCTGAAGGAGGGAGGGGAAGAAAAAAGCGTCGTCAGCCACAATGGATTGGAAAGCAGGAATAGGAGGAGCGTACGAGAGAGAGAAAAGGGCGCAGATACTAAGAAGTAGATGATCGAGTCGAGGGGAGGAGAGGAAAGGGCACGATGTAGGGGAGGACGCAAGAGAGCCTTGTTTGGCCTCATGGGCAAAGAGGAACACGAGGGCTCGGAAAAGAGGCAAAACAACCCACGATAGAGACGACTTACTTTGCACGATTATGTTTTCGCTATCCATGCAATTTAGCCCGAAATTTCGGTGCCCATCCTCCTTTGCCGCTGAGATTGCGGCTGGACGGGTTGTCCTCTTGGTGGTCATGGTAGCCATTGCAACTTAGGGGATAAGTAAGTGCTTACAGAACCGTTGGTGCCATGCGATCGTGGCACCACAATGTGTTATTTTTACACATAAGAATGCATGTAAATGATTTTCATCGAAAAAAGTTCGAAAGGGCTCTCTCGACCTCCACGACATTGGTCTCCAAGCACGGATGGCGTTGCGGACGTCGACGTGGACTTTTGAAGATAAGAGCATGAATACCTCTCGCAACGACATAACATATTCTCCGTAACAAATCAATAAACGCACCGAAATTTTGAAGGGAAAAGTCAGCACACTTGTCGTGATTCGTTCTTATTTGAGCGCAAAGAGAAAATCGACAACATCTCATATGTCGTGAAGCATTCCCGTCAGTCACCTCACAAAACACCTACACTCACACAAACACAATACACACATATCACACACACACACACACACGACCCGCACACGCATGGTTTCAATCACACCACATGTTCGATCGCGCGCGTATAACACTCACAGCACTTTAAGCTAACAGCCGCTCTCTATCCTCTCTTACAGCCCTTCAGGATGCCTACTAATACGCGTTCTCTTCTTTCTCTCCCTATATACACCTTCAGCTCTCCTCTATGCCACTACCCCTCCTCCCTCCCTCTCTGCCTTTGCCCTCTTGAGCTCATTTTCCAAAAAGAACTCTCCGGCTTTGTACGAAGATCGGACAAGCGGGCCACTTGCCACGTACTTAAACCCCATTTCTTCCCCTTTTACGCGGTAGAAGTCGAACCTATCTGGCGTCACATACTCTACCACGGCCAAATGGTGCTCAGTTGGACGCAAATACTGACCAAGCGTCAACACGTCCACGTTGTGCGCGCGCATGTCACGCATGGCCTGCAATACTTCTTCCTCGGTCTCGCCCAACCCCAACATTAAGCTCGTCTTGGTATACACGGATGGCTGGCACTCCTTCGCATGCGCCAGCACCCGGAGAGACTGTGCGTATGTCGCTCGCTTGTCTCGAACGTATTTCTGAAGCCTCTCCACCGTTTCGACGTTGTGCGCGTACACATCCAAACCAGACGTTGCCAACCTCTCAACGGCCTTGAGGTCCCCCGCAAAATCACTCACTAGGCATTCAACCAACATCTCAGGCTTCCGCAACTTGATGTACTCGACCGTTTGTGCGAAGTGGTCTGCGCCTCCATCCGGCATGTCGTCGCGATCGACGCTTGTGAGCACGACGTAGGTTATACCCCAACGCGCAATGGCCTCGGCTGTTTTAAGGGGCTCTAGGGGATCGGCAGCTGGAGGAGCTTGGGAGGTCTTGACAGCGCAAAATTTGCAGCCACTGAGGGAGGGTTTGAGGCGGGTGAGAGGGGGCGAGAGGAGGGAGGGAGTATAAGTGGAGAGATGATGGTCTAGGCCGTGTGACAGACTCTTCCTCCTACCAACCCGCCAGCCCTCCGCTACGACCCGTCCGCGATCGAGCAATAACAAGCCCGATTACCCCCCTCACAGCCTTCCCTCTTTCCTCTCCCCTTACTCACCGCGTGCACGTGTCCCCCAACAACATAATTGTGCCGGTGCCACCGTTCCAGCACTCGCCGATATTAGGGCATTGCGCCTCTTCGCACACGGTGTGCAAGTCCAGCTCCCGCAGGCTCTCCCTCAGTTCCTCAAAGCGCGTATGAGAGCCCCCGGGGGCTGGGACGTGAAACCAGTCTGGACGACGGCCTTCGGGCATGGCGCCACCCACCTTGGGGGTGATGGGCTTGGACTCTGTGGTAGACATCATTAGGGTGCTGCTGCGGGCGTGGCGTTGTTGTTGCGCCACCGCCGGCCTGAAGAAGGAAAAAGAGAAGGCGTGGGCAATAAAAGGGAGGAGAAGGAGGAGAGCGCCGAAGAGGAGGACCGGTCGTGGTTGGAGTGGTGGGCTCACGGTCATGCTGCTGCCTGCTCTCTTGCCTTTGGCTCTCAGACGTTGCTTCGTGCGTCCGTGCTTGCGTCGCGTCCAAGGAGAAGGGGGACAACAAACTATCGATCGAAGTGAGCAACGTGACGGCTGTACGTTGTGGTGGAGTTTGACCCAATGAGATCAGAGGGGGGGGGTGTTTGTGAGTGTGTGTGTGTGTGTGCTTGTGTTCGTCCAGCCATCGACAAGGACAGGGGCTTGGATTTGGGTGAGCGATGGATTGGAGATAACGTCGGCTCGCCTTGATTTCCAAGGCCTAGGTGAACCTCACCACCACAATCATGCACCCATTAGTGATTTTCTCTACCTTGTCACCACCTATATCTGCACAGGCATTCTAGCTTTCCATAAGAGGAAGGGCCAGACGAGTCGAGGCACATTTGTCTTCTAGCCAGGGAGGAGCTCGATCTCAAAGACCAGAGGAGGCCAAGGAGCCATTCTCGTCAAGTCGGCCCCAATTGCAACAGCATCAGCATCGCTCACCACCACTCCCACTGCGATTCCAGCCAGCAGCAGCAGTACGACGATACACGATGGGTAAATGGGGAGGCCGCGCGGGACCTCTGTCGGGTGTGGACGCCCAACGGGCCATGCTTGACGAGATGATGGGCATGAATCGTAACCTGGACAACCCGGACGCGGAGATTGCGGACTATCGCGACGAGGTACGTCTTCTGGTAGCATGTGCCCATCCCTTTTAAATCTATTTCTACACCTTGGCTCTGGGTAGACAAGCCTTTTGGGATAGCGCAACGTGCCTGCCGGTCTTACTTCCCCTCTCCACTTCACACCAACCCCTTTCCCCATACAGCGCGTCTGCAAGCAGTTTCTCCTCGGTTGCTGCCCGCACGAAGTCTTCAGCAAGACCAAAATCGATCTCGGGCAATGCGAGCGCCTCCATGACGAAGGCCTGCAACAGAAATTTGAAGCCGACCTGAAGAAGGAAGAGGAGGAATGGGAGGGAGGGAGGGAGGGAGGGCCCGTGGCAGAGGACAGGAAGAGGTATGAGAGAGACTTGGAAATGGTGTTACGAGAGTATATTTATGAGGCGGATAGGAAGATAGCGAGGGGCCGGAGGAGGACAGACGTTCCGATTGGTGAGCAGCAGCAGCAACAGCAGCATGAACAGCGCGAGCCGCTATCGTCGCAGCATCAACAGCTGGGAGGAGGAGGAGTTGGGGTGGGTACGCTTGGAGTAGGAGGAAGGGAGGGGGGAAGAAGTGACTTGTCGTCCAATCCGGAGATACTGAGATTACAGGGAGAGATCGAGGAGGTGCTGGCCAAGGCAGAGGCAGCGGGGGAGGAAGGGGAGGTGGATGAAGCGCAGGAGTTGAGCGAAAAAGCAGAAGAACTCAAGAGGCAGAAAAATAAAATTCAAGAAAGGTTGCTTGCGGAGGGTGTTGAGAAAGGAGGGATGGGAGGGAGAGAGGGAGGGCATCCAGGAGCGAAGGGCCCTGGTGGTATTCCATCCCTCCCTCCTACCTCCACAGCTGCGACCACCGCTCCTGCTAATGCTGCCGCTCCTTCTTCGTCATCGTCGTCGTCGGACCCGAACCAAAGGTTGCGGGTGTGTGATGTATGTGGAGCGTTTCTATCTATCAGTGACAACGACAAGCGACTGGCCGACCATTTCGGAGGGAAGTTGCACTTGGGCTATGTCCTGTTGAGGGAGAAGATGAAGGAGATCCAGGACAGAAGGAGGGAAGGGGGGAAAAGGAGGGGAAGGGATGGGGGGGGTTCGGATGGTCCTGAAGGGGGCAG